>Ga0137372_10001503_pt1 | contig 22505 bp, 16 predicted proteins | sample SagtaG_6_FD_104911 | JGI IMG/M metagenome (GOLD analysis project Ga0137372, IMG submission 104911) | Vadose zone soil microbial communities from Sagehorn Ranch, Mendocino, California, USA - Sage1_R_60_16 metaG | ecosystem: Environmental > Terrestrial > Soil > Vadose zone | place: USA...
AACATGTGGATAAAGAGCGTGGCGACCATCAGGTTGGCCGACCAGCTATGGATCGATCGAATCAACCATCCAAATTTCACTTCCGTAATGATGAATTGCACGCTCTCGAAAGCGTTTTCTGAGCTGGGACGATAATAGAGAAGCAGCAGGATTCCGGTGACCACCTGCACTGTGAAGAGAAACAGCGTCATGCCGCCGAAGTAGTACCAGATGGAATGACGGTGAAGGGGAACTTCTTTCTTCTTAGCCATGGCGGCAAGCGTGCTAATCGAGAGACGCTCGTCAAGCCAGGCTGTCAGGGCTTCTTTTCTCATTTGCTGTCGCACGGGCATCCGGCCCCGAAACTTCACGCCCACGCTGTGCGTGCCACTTCATGATCTCGTCACGACAACATCATCACCGCGGATATTCACTTTGAACTCTTCCAAAGGACGCGGCGGCGGACCGCCGATGTTCTTGCCACTCAGGTTGTACTGACCGTTGTGGCAGGCGCACCAAATCTGTTTCGTGTCGGGGCGATACTGAACGATGCATTCCAGATGAGTGCACACGGCGGAAAGAGCTTTCAGCTCCCCCGCGGACGTGCGCACGAGGATTCCAGGCTTGTTTCCGAACTTGAAGATCTTTCCGGAATTTACCGGCACCTCGCTCAGCTTAGCGGCTACTACTGAATTCTCAGTGGATTCGATAACCTGCGGCGGCGACATGAATCTGAAGATGGGATAGACGATCGCGCCCAGAGTAGCGATGGCGCTGGTGCCAAGCAGATAGTCAAGAAATCGACGCCTGCTTGTACCCTGCTCCGGATATTCCGGATTCTCTGTGCGCTTTTCTCGCGCGATATCACCCATGCGCTTGGCCCTCTTGCCAAGAAACAACGAAGAAAGAACTTAACCTCGAACTGGGTCCTCCCAACGCCGTCCTCTTCGCTCGCTACTTCGGCAAAAGCAAACTCCAACTGCGGTGAACGTTGCAGCCGGAGTTTGTTACTAAAGCTTAGAAGTGAATTAGCGAGTTCAATACTATTCTTTGCGACCAAAGTATAGTCGCAACGACGTATAGGGCAGATGTGCGTGATAGTTCTGCGGCCGGGGACCGACCAACTCACTCTCATTGTAATTGTAGTACTGATACCCAAGGTTCCAATCAAGGTGCCTGTTGATCCTAATGGCGAGTCGTCCTTCCGGCGTCTGGAAACTCATGGGATATGAGTTGATCAGAGTTCCAGGCGTTCCGGTCGGATTAGAAAGACGATTGCCCTGGCCACTGTCGTGATTGACACGATAAGACGCGTAAAAAGTCACTCGCGGAAGTAGACGCGCCGTCGTATCGATGAAGAAGAAATTGTTCCTCATGAAGTACAAAGCATTGCCCCGGAGCGCCGAATTCACAGCGCTTAAGTAGGAAAAGTCGATCACGGCGTCGCTGTTAATCCAGTTGTAGTTGTAGCCAGTGCTTAATGAGAGCCGGGAATTGGGATTCCAATCAACTGCCGAAGTGAATGTCCGCGATTTGATGTTCACGCCGAAATTCGATAGCGAAACCCCGGCGATATCCGACGGATTAGAGTTGTTCCTCGTGATGACCGCGAGGTTGAAAGAGACGTTCCGGTTGGGTACATACCTGCTCTTGGCGCGAATATTCGTGTAGTCGTAATTCCCGATGCGGGTGAAGACATTGTCTGCAGTGCCATGCTCCGCGTCGAAATAAATCGTCCAGTTGCTCGCCGGGCGCGCCTTGAAGCCACCAATGAAGACGTGAGTTTGGTTTTGCTCGACTTCTGTTTCGGAAGTGCGAGCCGGCGGTGGCGTTACCGACCCGCTGCTGCCAAGATTGAATCCTTCGAAGATTTGTTCGAGGTGGCGACGACCGTAACGATATCCGAGATGTATCGAGTAGCGGTTATTGAACTGATAGTCGGCTTCGATTGTGTTCTGATACTTGCGATACCTGGTAATCTTGTTGGCATCCAAATTGTTGAAGCCAATTGTATCGGTTCTCAGCGTCGCTCCTGCTCCGCGCGTGACAGAGAAAAAGTCGCTAAACACGGCTAAGCCATCGATCTCGAAGTCTTCCACCCGAAACGTATTAGAAATTCGCAGTTTGTCGGTTGCCAGAAACGTCACGCCAATATCTCCAAGCGTGTTCGGGCGCTCGGTGGTTGACGTGATGTTGTACTGCCCGAGGTTGACAATATTAGGGGTGGCGGGAAGTGGGCCTGGAGGCCAGCCGGTAATTCTGGGGTTAAAGTTTCTGCCCGTGAAGCTTTCTATAAAAGTTGAGCGGGATTTGGCCTTGCTGTAAACGATCCGGCCCGTGATATCCAGCTTCTTGGCGACGAGTGTGTGGGCACTGAATCGTGTGTAGTTAACGCTTCCGCGCGTGGGCTCGTCGCGCTTGAAACTCGTCAGGCTGGCGGCTGTGGTATTAAGGTTTATGCCCGGGGTCGGTCCGAGGTCGTTAAAGCTATCGTCGCGGAAACGGCGGAAGCCCTGCAGGAACGAAAAATCGATCGGCCCCACTTTGCCGTCCGCGCCGACGCGGAAATCGTTGGCCCTCGAACGAAGTTGGGACAGGAAATTAAACTCGCCTCCGCCAGCGTGATAATTTGTGAATGCCGGGCCGCTGTATCTTTCAGGCGAGTAGCCGACATTGAACCTGATCGTTGAATTCTTGGGTAGTATGGTGAGATCGAAATCTCCTAACTGCGTCCGGGCGTCGTAACCGTGCTCGCCAGTGACCGGATTGGGCGGAACATTGAAGGTCGCAGGTGTAAAGATCCAGTTCGGGTTCGCCAGATTGTTGACAAACCTAAAATATTTGAAGCGTCGATAGCTTGCGTCGAAGCGATACCATTTTGGATTCTCAGCACTGAGCCGCATCTGCCCGTTGGGATCGGCACCCCAGCCGGTGGAAGTCACCAGCAACGTATTAAACCAACCCGCCTTGCCATCCTTTGCCCGGAGAAAAAAGCTGGAGTCAAACAGGCGCGGTCCGGCCTTGTAATTCAGGTCACTCCGATACTTGTTGACGTCGCCATTGACTCTCTGGCCGCGATAGCCAATCTCCAGGCTGGAGATGATGATGTAGTCGCCTGCATCTTCCCCAGCTTCGACAGTGGCACTTTCGGTCTTGGCTTCAGGAGATTTCTTCGGCGCCGGGCTCGAGGTCGGTTGTTGGGCCCTTGTGATTGACGACAGTACCAACAGAGTTAGACCCATTGCCGTTAAAATCGATATCGTTTTGCTCTTCATAGCGATTCTCTGGTCAACAAGGTAAAGGTCGATCCGCGTGCTCCTTCAGGCACAGTTCACCTAAAGAAGACAGGGCTTGAACGCGATCCGTGAATCTTCACATGGCAGGCTGTGCAGTTCGCATATTGCGCGTTCTGGTTATGGGTTGGTCCAACCGGTTCCACCGCGCCCACTCCGCGATCCAGGCTGTGGCATGTCAGACACAATTGATTGACGGCGCCGTACCTCAACAACCGCGGATTAGACGATCCGTGCGGCGTATGGCAGGCCGTGCACCCTTCGGTCTTTACGGGAGCATGCTCATAGGCGAACGGACCCTGCTTGTCCGCGTGACATTTGATACAAGCGGCGTCGGCGCCGGTGGCCAGTCTGGTTTGTTTGAGTTCAAAACCACCATGCGGATTGTGACAATCGCTGCACTTCATGGCTCCTTCGAGAACTTTGTGGTGAAACGGCTTGGTGAAATCAGGCTTCGTTTCACTATGGCAACCCATGCAAAGCTGCGGTTCGCCGATTTTCAACATTTTGATGGACGAGAAGCCCGGCTTTTCTGGGTTTGCCGGACTCACGAAGACGTTTGAACTGGCGACATTCTTTCCAGACGACGTGGTCATGTGCGGCGAGTGACAATCCGTACAGCCTATATCATTTCGCCAGTGCTCGCCGCGGCGGAAGTTATTGTGCTCTTCCCTGCCCGCATGACATGTGAGACAGGTCGCGGAAGCTTCTTTAGACGATTTATTTTTGAACGAAATAATTTTCGCCGGATCGCCTTCTTCCAGATGAGCTTTGCCAGGGCCGTGGCACGCTTCGCAACCGGTGACCTTTCCTTTCCAACTGCTTATTGTGGAGAGCTGCGCATGCGAAGTGTGAGAAAAGGCTTTGAACTGATCTTCGTGACATTCCTTGCAGGTCTCGCTCCCAACGTAGCCGGAATCATCAGACTTTACGTTTGATGCCTTTGGGTTTTCCTTCTCTGGGCTAACAGCTTCCGAAGGTCGGCCTGAGGCAAACCACGTCGCTGCAAACAGCAATATCCCGCACACAAGCAGCGGCTTGAAGAGTTTGGTCAGCATCACAGCTGTGGCTCCTTTTGGTTCTAAAAGCTCTAGACAATTGCTACGTTGAAATTCCTAAACTTAAAGATAAAAGGGCAAGTCAGCATCAAATGGTCAACGGCATCCTCGCTTCCAACTTTGCTTTTTCATCCTCGATCTGCTTGACCCTGGCCCTCATCCACTGCTTGACGGTGGCTTCCAATTTTGCCTGATTACCCTGGGCCCTCCAGATCCGATCGTTTCGCCCGCATCATTCAAGGCAACCAAGTGACAAGGGTACTCCTCTCCTTTTCAACTTCGAGCTTCATCGCACGTCGCATCAATCCCACCCCTAATCACTCTTGCCATTGCTGTGCAGGCGCAATGCTTATGCCAGTCTGACTTCTCCATATTTGCCTGATTAAGAGTCGAAGATGATTTCTCAGCTCGGCCTCTAGTGGAATATCGCGCAGTCGAATCGACTATTTGCGGGAGATTCCCCACACGTTCAGGTCAAAACTTTGCCGTTGATCAAATATGGCGTGCTGAAAGATTCTTGTTCCATGAAGGTTGTGCGGGTGGCTTAACGGTTGCTTGGTAATATAGCCGTTGAAGTGTCTGGTGCAGTCGTTTCAAGGTTACGAGCAATGGATTCAGAAGTTTTCCGCGGGTCGCGCGCAACTAAGGATTGAGTCAATGACCACTCTTGCCCTGGCGTACAAACGGCTTTATGAAGGTTTCAACTATCGCTTGCGAACCTTTGCGGCGAGTGGCTGGGCTGACCACTGCCGTCCGACCTCAATCACACTCTCGATGACAAACCGCTGTAACGCGCGGTGCATACATTGCGACATCTGGCAGAACCGCGGTCCGGAGGAGACGCCCACGGTTGAACAGTGGCGCGTGGTGCTGACCGACCTGCGTCGCTGGCTCGGTCCGGTGCAGGTTACCTTCAGCGGTGGCGAAGCGCTGATGCGGCCATTCACGATCGACCTGGTGCGGCATGCGGTGGCTGCCGGACTGCTCGTCGAAGTACTTAGTAACGGCTACTGGAACAATCAGGAGCGGATCGAGCTGCTCGCTGCGACAAACCCCTGGCGAATCACCGTCTCGCTGGATGGCATCGGGGCAACGCACAGTTTGATCCGTGGTCGCGGCGACTTTTTTGAGAAGACGGAGAAATCACTTTTGACGCTTGAGCGCCTCCGGCGTGAACGCCGGCTCGGGTTTAAGATCAGGCTGAAGACAGTCGTGATGCGGCAGAATCTCGACGAAGTCTGTGAGGTGGCGCATTATGCCGCAGCCAAACCCGGCTTCGAGGTCTTCTATCAGCCGATCGAGCAGAATTACGCCAGGGCCGAAGACCCGCGCTGGTTTGAACACAGTGACAACTGGCCCGAGGATCCCGCATGCGCGGTAGCAGTCGTAAGGCAATTGGTCAACTTGAAACGCAAAGGGCTGCCCATCGCCAACAGCTTCGCGCAGTTGGAAGCGATGAGGTCCTATTTCCTTCACCCTGATCTCCTGAGCCTTGCAGCTCAGAATCACTCTGCGCACGAGCAGCGGACCTTATGCTCCGCGCTCACGACGTTGGAGCTGCGTGCCGGCGGAGAGGTATTGACGTGTGCGAGGATGGCGCCGATCGCCAACATCAGAGAACGGCCCATTCGCCAAATATGGGAGGAGCGGCCGCGGTGGTGGCGCGGCGGCTGCTGCCTGGAAAAGCCCAGCTGCGATCACTTGCCCGAGATCTCAAAGTCTGCGAAGTCGCATGAGTGAGAGCGGAATGAAGATTTGCAAAATAACGAACATGTGCGCCATCATTCATGAATGAAAATATTCGTGGTGCACCGACAAGATAGCGAAGGTCAGCGATGGCGATGACTTCTTCGCAGTTGGAGCAAACATCGCTTTGGATCCCGAGGCGCGTCGGACTGCTCTCGGAGATGTTGCCACCCTTGTTTCACGTTGGCAGCAACTCGTCCGAAGCATCGGCCATGCGTTGGCTCCTTGACCAGCTCGTGAAAAGAGGTTGCCGCTGATCGGCCAGGGCGCGATGTTGGCGTCAAAACAGCTTGCGCAGCTCTTGTCACGAACAACCTTCGCTTTGCGCTTCAAGTTCTATCGTCTGTGTCGCACCACTCACGTATCTACTGAACTTGCTTGAACATTCTTTGAAGTGTTGTGATGCACTCTGCACTTGACCAGCGAGATACCCTGCTTGCCGCGTGGAGAACCAACAACCGCGTTACGGTCTACCTCGTCGAGCACTTACCCCACGAGCTATGGGGAGCCACAGTGCCGGGGGCTCCGCGTCGAACCGTTCGGATGATCGCCGGCCACATCCACAATGCACGGTGTATGTGGATCAAGACGCTGGGAAAGGAACACGGTATCGCGGTACCGCGAGTCGTCAATCGACACAAGGTTGGACCGAAGGAGCTGATTCCAGCACTAGGCCATAGTAGCCGCGGCATTATCAGTTTGCTGACGCTCGGTTTTGACCGAGGGGGCACGATCCCCGTCTCCTCGTCGTACACCTGGCGTAACCTTCCCCTCGACGTCGGGCACGTCCTAACCTATTTCGTCGCGCATGAAGGTCATCATCGCGGGCAGATTGTCATGCTCGCTCGCCAACTGGGCCATCGTTTGCCCGTTGAGATTACGGGTGGTCTTTGGCAATTCTCGAAGCGCGCCAAGGAGGCTCGGAGCTAGATTTCCCCTGACGCCGAACAATCGTTGGTCGCATCAACCCAGCACCTCAAACCTGCGCCCATTCCGCCGTCCGCAAAGAGCTCTGCGCCTGTGATGAAGCTTGACGCGTCGCTCGCGAGAAACACCGCGGCCTTGCCGATCTCGCGGGGGTCCGCAAGCCGTCCCAGCGGATTGCCCTCGCCCATTGACTTGACCGCAGCGTCGCCCTTATGACGCTGACCCCAGAGCACTCATCAGAGACTTATCTAGGTCAATTGGACAGGCTGTTGACGTTTCACGAATTCAAAGACGAGAAAGTTATTAGAACTTTGCATATAGAAGATTGGATAACCGGCCTTCTCATTTCAATAAAGAGGCGCCCTCGGTCTGCCAGCCGAAGAGATGCTTGGCCTTGATCATCTCGACGACGACGGCCGGCGTCAACGACTCCCAAGCGGGGTCTCCCTGCTTAATCATGGCCAGGACATCGGGCGTGTGAATCGAAACGTAAGACTCATCGTACGAGCGAATCGGCACAACGCGTCCAATCTCGAGCAACAGTTTGTTCAGGTGGTGCCACGGGGCCGGTATATCCGCTTGTTTCAATGTCTGGATCAAACCGGACATCGGATCGCGAGTCGGATACACATACATTTTCACGGAGCGTTTGAACAAACGACCCGCAGATTCAAGAACGCCGCCGGGCAAGTCCCTGTAATATTTCTCATCGGCAATCTGACGAATGCTCGGAAGCCCGACTGCCAAACCGATCAAGCCGTCCGTGTAGCGCGCGAGGTATTCAGCCAATTGGTAGAACGGCTCGAAGCGCGAAATCAGTACGTCATAGCCCAGAGCACCCAGAATGTCCGCACGTGCAAGAAAATCCGGATGACCAAAATCGGGAGTGGGGGTGAGGCCGCGCAAAGTCATCTCCGCCAATACTACTGGGTTCTGCCCGACCACCCCTGGCTCTTCGAGAAACTGTTCTCGGGCTCGGTTCAGCAGGTCAAGGGTCAGCTTGGTGGCCGGGCGGAAACTGCCGCGCTCGACCAGGATCGGCCGTTTATAAAGGATTTCAGACGGCTGCACGACCTGCCCGTTTGCAGTGAACATCGCAGCATCGGTTAGTCCGCGCTCGACCAGTTGGAGGCTCATGAGCCGGTTGTCCATGGCCGCGAAGGCCGGGCCCGAGAGCTTAATCATGTCGATCTCAACTTGCTCGCGTGACAATCCGTCCATTAACGCAGCAAGCAGATCCTCGACTGGATTCCTCTGATAGAAGGCACCGTGGACTAGATTGACTCCAAGGATGCCCAACGTTTCTTGCTCACGAGCCGCAGTGAGTCGGAGAGATGAGCATGGACGATGATCTCCGATGATTCCTGACGAGGCTCGGCTTGGAAACGAATCCCGAGCCAACCACGGCCATTCTCAGGTTTGCCGTAGCTGCGCGTAGCCGCAGTGTCTGCGAAGACGAAGAATCTTTTGGAATCACCGCGCCCGCTTGCCAGCCGCTCCAAAAGTTCCGCGAACTCCTTCTCGAGCATTGCCTCCAGTCGCTGTCGGCTGACGTAACGCTGCGTCGCGCCGTAGAGTTCAGTGCTGACTGCCATGTCGTAGGCCGAGATGGTCTTCGCCACTGTTCCAGCCGCGCCGCCGACGGAAAAGAACCATCGGGCGACCTCCTGGCCAGCGCCGATCTCGGCGAACGTGCCGTACGTCGTTGCGTCAAGGTTTAGCGCTAACGCCTTCTCTCGAGTATTTGAAGCCGCATTTTCCATTTAGCTACTTTCTCTCACCATACTTTTCTCTCACCAATACTTACTGCGGAGCCCTGGGGTTGCATCAATGAACCCTCGCGTGGTGTCGCTGAACTCTCAAGAGCGAATCGCGCGATTTCGTCCTTGCGTAGAAAAACAACGCCGGGCTGCTTCTGCGCATAGACAATGAACTCTTCCAAAGCCTTGGTTCGAGCGGGACGACCAGTGATGCGGTCGTGCGCACTGACGGACATCATGCGGCGACGTGTCGCGGCCTCGGCATACAACTGATCGAACTCGTATTTCAATTCGTTGGCGAACTGCGCACCCGTCCAATGACGCCCTTCATAGTTCACGATGTCATTCGTATGGATCGTATAGGGCACCACCACAAACGGCTTATTCCGAACAGGGACCAAAAAAGGTTCGTCACGACTGATATCGTCGATGTGATAAATAAACCCGAGGTCTTGCAAGATCTCGAGCGTGCGAGGCGTGCCACGCAGCCAGAAGGCGTTGAAACCCACAGGGCGTGTACCGGTTGCGGTTTCGATCGTTTTGATGCTCGCTTGGTAGGAGGTGCGCTCCTCATCGGGAGACATCGAGAACTGCGGCGTCCATGTCTGCCCATGTCCTGCCGCTTCGTGACCGCGCTCCACGATCTCCTTTGCAAGTTGAGGATTTCTCTCAACAGCCGCGCCGACCATGTGAGAAGTGACCTTCACTCCAACTCGGTCGAACATATCTAACATCCGCGGGATCCCTTCTTTGAATCCATAGTCGTACCACTTTGCGACGGGGAGATCCGGATATTTGGTGTCGATGACCGGGAACGGACTCTCGGCGCCCCGTTCGGGCTGTGCGCCTGCTTCAAACTGCATAGAGACAGAGACAACTAAGCGTGCTCCGTTCGGCCAAAAAGCACCCGACTCCTTCATTTCAATCCCCTTCTTTCGAATTCGTCCTTGGCGGGAAGTTCTTGCGGCGGATGTCGTAACCATCGCCGCCGCGGTTAACGTGCTCGTCTGTATGAATGTGCGGCGATCCATGACCTGCTCCTGCTACTTCTTTAAGGAAACGACACCTATACTCACCGGGCTAAAGCCGCCGTGTGAATGAAAGTACACAACACAAGCGAACACCGCTTATGACCAGCGGCGATTGCGCCTTTGTCCGGCAGGACCACTTCTATCACAGGGAGACTGTAAATTTTCGTTATCCACTGGTGACCGTGACTTGTGCGGTGTCGGCCTCGTGACCGCCGGCAGCTTCCGGTTGCTGATCTTCGCTGTTCGGCGTGCCTGCGGCTTCCCACTTAATGAGTTTGAGATCGAGGACGAAGATCGAATAGATCACAGGGACCAGCAGCAGGGTGATGAAGGTCGCGCAGATCATTCCGCCCATCTGCGCGTAACACATCGGCTCCCACAGCGGCCCGCCGCGAAGGGCCAGCGGCACGAGCGCAATCACTAAAGCGAGTACCGTTATCAACACCGGACGCAGGCGCATAATGCCCGCGTCCAGCACCGCCTCCTTCAGCGGTTCACCTTCTGCGTGCTTCTCTTCAATGAAGTCGAAAAGCACGATGATGTGACTGACGATCAACCCGACCAGGCTGATGATTCCCAGGAAAGCCATAAACCCGAAGGGCGTGCCCATGATCCAGAGTGCCGTAAGTCCCCCCACAATTCCGTAAGGAACTGCCGCGAAGACAACAAACGGTTTGATGGCGTTTTTGAACTGATACACGAGACTGAGAAATATCGCGGTCACGGAGATTAACAGCACGACGACCAGATTTTTGAAACCCTTGACTTGCTCCTCTTCCGATCCGCCAATCGCCATTTGGTAGCCAGACGGAAGCTGATTTGCAAATGCTGTTAACTGAGGGCGGATGGCGTTCATGACCTCAGAAGGCAGGTGTCCCGCTTCGGGCATACAGCCAACTGTGATCGTGCGAAATTGATTGCGCCGCCGAATTGTCTCGGTCTGCATCTCGTGGTCCACCGATGAGACCTGCCGCAGCAGCGCCTTCTGTGGCCCTTGCGTGGAATAAACGTAGAGGTCTTGCACGTCGGCTAGCTGCGCGCGTTCTTCCATCCGCAGCCGCGTCACGACCGGGATCTGCTTGTCGCCTTCACGCAACACAGTCACTTGCCCACCGTTGATCCCTGTCGCCGAAGAAGCAGCCACGTCCAGGTTAGTGATCCCCGCCGCGTTCGCGCGATCGGGGTTGGTTTGAAGCTTGACGGCGAAGCTCTCCTCGCCCCAGTCGTCGCGGATGCGCTGAGCGTACGAGGTGGTGCGCAGGATATTTTTCACCTTCTCGGCTTCCTGACGCAGCGTCGCCATATCCGCGCCTGCGATGCGAACTTCGACCGGCATCGGGATGGGCTTGCCTGTATCGAGCTGTCGCGCATCGATCCGCGCGCCCGGCACTTTGTCGTCCAGCGCTCTCTGAACGAGTCCGATCAGATCGTTGGTGTCATGCTTGTCTCTTACCTGAATGATGAGCTGCGCATAGTTCAACTGCTGCAGCTCGGGCGAGACCGAGAACCAGAACCGTGGACCGCCGCCACCGACAAAAGTGGTGAGTGCTTCAAGGACTTCACGCGGCTTCCCATCTTTTCCGGGATGCGCCTTGCCATATTCCTGCGCCGCCTCGCGCACCACTTCTTCAGCATGCCGAGCGGCCTCATTCGTGGCGGAGAGCGGCGCATCTTCCGGCAGCCACACATCAAGATATGAAAGGTAAGAAAGATCCTTCGGAAAAAAGTCGGTCTTGAGCCGGCTCCCAGCGAGTCCGCCGGCGGCCAGAAGGATGAAAGAGCCCAGCAGCACCCTCCAGCGATGATTGATTCCCCATTCGCCAACACGATAATAAAAGGCCGCAAACCCTTGGTTGCGCCGCTCCTCAATCGGCAGTTGAGGTTTGGCCTTCAGCAAAAAATAGCCGAGGAAGGGGATGAACATCATCGCCACGATCAACGCTGCTACCAGCGAACAGGTAAGCACGATCGGCAGGCTGTATAGGAATTCGCCTGTGCTTCCCGGCAAAGTAAGGAATGGCAGGTAAGCGACGATATTGGTGATCGTGGCGAAAATTATCGCAGTGATAAGTTTTGTTGGACCAAGCCATGAAGCGATGAGCGGTGGCTGCCCGCCAGCCAGCGAGTTCTTAATCGCATCACCAGATACTACCGGCACATCCACCAACAGGCCGAGCGCGATGATCAGCGTAGCGATCGAAACCTGCTGAAGATCGATCCCCAGCGCGTGCGACATCCCAAAGGTGATAAAGAGCGTAATCGGGATCGCCAGCCCCATCAGCAGCGCCGAACGCCAGTCCCAGAACCCGATGAGTGAAACGATCACCACCAGGATAATCGCCTCGTAGAGGCTGTCCATAAACAGGTCGACGTTCTCTGTGACTTGCCGCGGCTGGTCGGAGGTGCGCGCCATAATCAGATCTTCGGGCAACTGCCCCTTCACCTGGGCCAACGCTTCGTCGATTCCTTTACCGAATTCGCCGATGTATTCACCCGGGCGCATCTGAACCGCGACCGTGATGGCGCGGGTGCGCTGCCAGTTGCCTTGTGCGTCGCGCCATTCGTAGAAGTTAAGAAATCGTGGCGGGCTGTCATAACCGCGCCCAACGTCCACCAGGTCTCGCAGGTAAACGGGCGCACCCAGGTTTGTCTGGGTGACGGCCACATCGCCGATCTCCTTCTCACTCTTGAACTCGCCTGAAGGATCGATCGAGAGGTTCTTTCCGGCAGCTTCCAGTTGACCGCCGGCAAGCGTGATGTTGCGTGCACCCAGAATATTCGACAGGTCTGAGGTCTTCAATCCGTATGAGGCGATGCGTTCCTGAGAATAGAGGAGAAAGACCTTCTCCGGCAGGATGCCAGAACGCGATACTTTCGATGCTTGCGGGACGCTCTTGAGAGTCTTCTCGATGAGATCGGTGAAATCATCCATCTCCCGGTAGCTGTATTTGTCGCCCGCCACGGAGGCTAGCTTGGAGCGTGTCTCTTTTGGATCGCGGATCACAACAGGCTGCCAGCTATCCGGGTGAAAATCCGAGGCCTGCAAACGGTCATTGATAAACTGCCGGGTGTAACCCAGCAAAGCTTCATCGCTCGCATCGGACACGCCATCCACTCCGACAAAATTCGGCTCTACGATGACGTGCACATCAGTGGCTGCTTGCTTGTCCTTGAGGTAATCGGAAAATAGATTCAGCGGTTCCTGAACTATGCGAGGGCTTACCGCCTGGGTGAGACCGATGACAATTGTGAAGCGCGTTCCGCCACCCGCCGTCTCGTACTGTGCCCGGCGACGCGTGATCGCATCACTCACTGACTTAGCACGCAGATCGATCCCCGTCTCGCTGACCTTCGGGCTGGCAACAGTGAGCATGAGTGCCGCTGTATCGCCGAAGTCCTTGATGAAATTGACGGGGCCGGCCCCATCCGGCAATCCACTGACAGTGCCGAGTTTGAGCGCAATGTCGTCGAATTCCTTGCCGACCTGACTGCCGGGCATGTTCTCATCCAGATCCACGTAGACCACTGAAAAATTGGTACGCGAGATCGAGCGAATCTTATCCACTCGGGCGTTCTGGGCGATCTTCTCTTCGACCGTCCTGGTCACCAGTTGCTCGATCTTCTCCGCCTTCGCGCCAGGCCAGGCGGTGATGGCGACGGCGCTTTTGACCGGTGTGTCAGGGTCTTTGCGCTGGGGCATACTCCGATAGCTGTAAAAACCCCAGACACAGACAGCTATCAACATGACCCAGGCGATGTGCCGCTGCTCGACGAAGAAGCGCGAAATGTTGTACTTGCGCTTAATGATTTCTTCGTCGCTTTTTACGGGAGACATTTTTTTTCCAATTCGCTCACGATCGTCAATAGTCAGTTGTCAGTGTTCACTAGCCACTACAACTGACTACTGACAACTGACAACTGACGTCTTTTTATGGAATCACTTTCACCGGGTCGCCATCCCTAACGAGTGTGACGCCTGTCGTGATGACGCGATCGCCCTCCTTCACTCCATCAGTCACGGCAATCGTGTTGCCATATGTTTCGCCCAGCTTCACGTCGCGAACCCTTGCGATCTGGCGTCCCCCTTGCTCTACCACCACGAAAACGGCATAGCCATTCGGGTCGGTCTTAGATTTCACGACGGCATTCAACGGCACGACCGGCTGCGCTTGCACAGCCTCCAAACGTCCCACCCTGAGCGAGACGATCATGCCGGGTCGAAGTAGATACGTCGGGTTCGGTATCGTGACTTCGACGTTAAAGGCCCGGCTCTTTGGATCGGCGGCTGGAAAAACAGAAGTGATCTGTCCTTGAAACTCTGTGCCGGGCATAGTTTCGGTCTCAACACTCAACTTACTTCCCAGTTTCATTTCCGGCACTGCGATGTCGGGAACGCCGAAAACCGCTTTGACTGAAGACGTGTCGGCGACTACGAAACCTGTTTTACCGGGCGAGACCAGTGTCCCTTTCTCGACCGATTTTTGCAGTACAAGTCCATCCAGCGGCGACTTGAGCGCGGTGTCCTGGAGCGGAATCATCTTCTGGTGCACGACGGCTTGCGCCCCTCTTGACCGGGCTTCTATTACTTCGATTTGCGATTTGGCTGAATCGGCCCTGGCCCGGACCATGCCAACCTGTGAGCGGGCCGCGGCGACCCTGGCAGTCGCCTCTTCGAGCTGAGCCTTTGCCGCATCGTAATTGGCTTTGGTCAGGCTCTGGCTCGCGAACAGGTTTTGGGCGCGGCCAAAGTCGAGGTTTGCTTTTACATAAGCTGCTTCAGCATCGGCGAGTTGAGCCTTGCTTGATTCGGTACCCGAGAGCGCTTCCCGGTATTGTGCTTTGCTGGCGTCAATAGCCGATTTTGCCTCCGAGGCCTGAGATTCGGCTTCTTTGAATCTGGCCTGATATTCGCTCCGGCGCACTTGCGCAAGCACCGCTCCTGCGGCAATGCGGTCGCCTTCCTGCAGGTCGCGCATTTGGCCGTCGACGCCACGCACCTTTTGAAGTGCGTCAACGTAGCGGTCCACCTTGAATGCCAGTTCCACTTGTGTGCGTGAGATAATCGTCGCCGAATACCGCGCTCCGAGGTCGGAGGCATGCAGCCCTACTTCCGCGACTTTCACCGGCACTGGGGGTTTTTCTACCTGCTTGGACTGGCAGGCCGCCAGCAGGACGAGCGAAAAGAGAGTGCCGCCGACCATCCACGCTCTGAATGTTCTTTCCTTCATCTGTTCTCGCTATCCGACACTCTACCGCCCGCTCCGGGGCCTGTTGAGAAAAACGGACTCGCCCACCTGATTATCGCGAACGTAAACGAACACGGGTTTCACCCCGGAGGGTGATATGTTTATAGCTCGTAGGCCAGGCAACCTACGGCGCGGTTCGGAGGGGCGGAATCCAACTTGGCAAGTACCTATCTAGTTTCATTCCGCCCCTCCGAACCGCGCATGGTAGTTGTTAGGTTCCGGTCTATAAACATCTCACTCCTCCGGAGTGAAGAAACGGTTGTGATCAATAGAGTCATCCTGCACTCAAGGTCCGGCTTCGCGTACCTAGCTCGGGTGTGCTGCAGGAGAACCGTTGAAAGAGGCGCGCTCAGTTAGTTTGCAGGCGGATCGCTTGACGACGAATCGAAGATAATCTTCATCGGCCTCATCAACGCGATCAGCAACATTACTCCTACGCAAACCCACGCAATGATCATGAAGCCGTCATTCTTAGTTACTTTGCTTACCTGCGGTTTTATTTGTCTTGGCCCAACGCTTTTTCCAATTCAGCTTTAGCGGTCCAGAAGGATAACAATGCTTGTTGATATTGATTGTTTGCATCGGCCAACTTAGCTTGCGATTGCAGTACTTCCGTTAATAGAGCAGCCTCGAATCTGTACCTTCCTTGCGTGATGCGGAGAGCTTCGCGCTCAGCGTCCTGACTGAGGCGTGCGACTCGCAGCGCCTGTTGCGTTTGTTGTAAACGGCGGAACTTATCGCCGACCTCAATGAGGATTTGGTCTTCGGTTTCCTTCAGGGAATTCTCGGCCTGCTCGATTGTCTTGCTCTTCTCCGCCAGTTGACGTTTCTTACGCCCCCAGTCGAAGGGCTCCCAACTCATCACGACTCCAACGGACGCAATATTTCTTGGCACTACTTCGTCAAAGTTTCGCAGGCTCAGTGAGGTGAAACCCACGCTCACATCAGGGATGTACTCCGACTTCTTGAGACGTTTATCAAGCTTAGCTTGCTCGATCTTGAGCCGCGCTTCGCTGAGTTCAGGTCGTTGCTCGAGTGCCCGACGGCGCGAGGACGAGATGTCATACTCAAAGATTGTTGCCTCAGCGACAGGACCAACGCTGAAGTCCGTGAGTAGATCTCGCCCCAGGAGCTTGTTCAATTGCTCTTTCTGCGTCGACAGACGATTAGTCAGATCGAGAGCTTCGTATTCCGCCTTCGCCAATCGAGTGTGAACTTGCAAATGATCGGACTTCAAGACAACTTGTTGCAGAACGAACTCGCCCGTCACTCGATCAAGTTCGCGGTAAGATTTGACTTCATCACGCACACTTTCCAGAGCGCTTTCACTTTGCAATATTCCGTAGTAGGTTTTCTTGACGTTGTTGACGAGTGACTGCTCCTCTGAACGGAGCTTCTGTTGCTCTTCGTCGCGAGCCAACTTCACCGCGTTGATGGCGAGGCCGATGCGGTACTGCTGCGAGATTGGTTGCAGTACCTGTGCTGCGAAAACTGCCGTGGGTCGTCTCGGCGTGCTCAAGGAGAAGAATGGTCCTATGCCAGGAAAGACACCGGTGAGCGGATTGGTCAGGTTAGTTTCGTGTTTGACCATGTCTTGCGAGAGCAGCGCGTAGAAATGTGAGGAAGGTAAACGGGATGTGCGTATGCTCTGGATTTCGTCATCGCCCTTTTCGACAGTGAGGCGCGCATTTTTGAGGGAATGATTGTTTTGCAGGGCGATGTTTATAGCCTGATCGAGACTCAACACCTCGGCCGAAGTTGGAGTGCTCTGTTGACACCACCCAGCTAAAGGCGTGGCTAGCAATAACGACAGTGCCGCGAAATAACTCTTTGGGGGGTGCACAGTCTTGCTTCTCATTACGTTCCTCAGATGCCCGGCTTCGTCTCGACTTCGGCAACAGCCTGCGTCCTGCCGGTCTTCTGAAGCACAAGAATGAATGAAGTCATGAATCGCGACCACCACAAATACATTAGTTTTTTAACTGCATTTTTCTACAGGAGAAGGATATAGCCTGAATCTCTAGATAAAGGAGAGGGAGAGATTCTGGTCACTCCGCCGCTCGATTTCTGAGTTGAGAGACGGAGGCTTAGGCAGGAACACAAACAACTATTACAATTGCCGAAACGAGAAAATTACAATGGTTGACCCAAAGCCCATTCGCATCCTGAGCGTTGAGGACCATCCGGTTTTTCGTGAAGGACTGAGCACGATCATCGGCTCGCAGCAGGACATGCTTCTGGTTGCGCAGGCGACCAATGCGCTTGAGGCAGTGGCTGAATTTCGCCTTCATAGACCAGACATCACGCTAATGGATCTTCGCCTTCCTGGCGCCAACGGCACAGATACCCTCATAGCAATTCGCGGAGAGTTTCCGCAGGCCCGTATAATCATGCTGACAACCTCGGACAGCGACGGCGAGATCCAACGGGCGTTGCGAGCGGGAGCCGCTGCTTACGTCCTTAAAAGCATGCCGAAAAATGAATTGCTGGCCGTGGTTCGGTCGGTCCACGCCGGCAAACGGCATGTTCCGCCCGAGGTGGCGGCCCGCCTCGCGGAGCATCTCGGCGATGAGGATCTCACGACTCGGGAAATGGATGTGCTCCGACTCATTCGTGATGGCTATCGCAACAAGCAGATTGCGGATCAACTGGCTATTGCGGAAACAACCGTCAATTTCCACATCAAGAACCTCGTAGGTAAGCTCGGAGCTAGCGATCGCGCGCATGCGGTAGCCATCGCAATCCGACGTGGCCTGCTGCAAATGTGATCGCATTCCGATGCCTGTAGAAAACTGCAGGATGCTGGCTGTAGCTCTTGATGTTCCGCGAATGCAGAAAACCGGATAACGTTAAGGGCACCTGGCAAAGTGCATTCTATTCATCCTTGTCCTGATCTGTTGATGGATTTTCTTCGGCGGGAATTGACCTGCAATTAGCTGCCATGCCACTTGGAAAGCAACATGCGAATTCTGTCGCAAGAGCGGAGAACTTGAAAAAGTCGCTACCAGCTCCCTTCTGCTGCGCGGTGTTCCTCTCGTTTGTGAATCCGTCGGAAGTGTTCTATCCAAATAGGCAGATCGCGCTGACACTTTGGATCTGCTTGTTGATCGTCTTCCGCGGCGGCCCGACATTCGCGCTCGACAGAGATCGAAGTATTTTGCAATTCCACCAGACGGCTTGGAGCGTGAACGAGGGAGCGCCGAGCGAAATCAGCGCACTCGCCCAAACCGAAGATGGCTACTTGTGGATTGGTTCGCCTCGGGGCCTGTTCCACTTTGACGGCGTTAAGTTCGAGGAGTACAAGCCGCAGACCGGCGTGGAGCTACCCTCTCACGGTATCTATTATCTAATGGCCACACCTGACGGAGGGCTATGGATCGCCTTTGCGCCAACCGGATTAGGTTTCTTGAGAGACGGTTCTTTGACGCTGTTTGCCCGACCTGAAGAATTGCCGGATTCTCAAATTCATAGCTTCGCTCGCGATCATGACGGAAGAATCTGGGCTGGCACCGAAACCGGGTTGGTCTTGCGCGAAGGCACACGATGGATCCCAATCGGGCACGACTGGAACTTTGCTCCTGACGTAATAAGGAACCTGTTCGTCGATCGTGAAGGCACGCTCTGGGTAGCGACCGTGAGGGTCATTACCTTCCTGAGGCGCGGTTCGAAAGCATTCGCACTTGCCGGACCGGTCGGGCGGGGGGTTACCACATTGGCGCAGGCCAAAGACGGTAGAGTGTGGTTTGCAGACGACAGTAGGGGTGGTGAGGTACGACCGGTCCCGATTGCGGGACACAACTCGTATGCGGAAGATCCAGCGGTCCTCGAAAATGGTCTGCGTGAGTTGCTCATTGATCGCGAAGGTGCCTTGTGGATCACGCGTTATGACTCCGGAATAGTACGAATCAGGTATCCCGAAAGATTGGGAAATCGGAAGCTCGGTCCTCATGACCCCGAATTAGAGTCGTTCAATGAAAAAGACGGCTTCTCCGGGGGGTTCGCCTATAAGCTTCTCGAGGATCGTGAGGGCAACATTTGGGTTGGCTGTTCCAAAGGACTGGTCCAATTCCGCCACACTCAAGTTGTTCCGGTGAGTCTACCGCAACGCTATCAAAAGCTGGTTTTGCTCGCGGGAGGAGACGGCGAGATCTGGATCGGGACCATCAATAGCAAACCGTTGCTGCACATTCGCGGTGAAAGCCTTCTTGGTGAAAAAGTGGGTGAACAGGCGTCCAGCGTCTTTCGCGACTCAAATGGTGACGTCTGGTGGGGCTGCGCTACCGGAATCTGGCGTCAGCACGGCACGGAATTTAAGTACTTTCCCATGCCCAAAGGCGTTGAACCGCCGAACTGGATATACGAGATCATCCCCAGTAGAGGCGATGGTGGGCTTTGGGTCAGACTCGGAGATTTTGGAACCGTTCACTTCAAGCAAGGTGTCTGGAACCTTAGTGACAGGCCCAAAGGAGTTCCAATGAGAGGACCCAGCGCCAGTTATCATGACCTGGCCGGACGACTCTGGCTCGGTTTCAGTGCGGGCCAAGTGTATGTACTCGATGGAGAGCGGGTTACCGCATACTCACAGAATGATGGGCTCAATGTGGGCGCAATTAAAGTTATTCGCGGCCTTGGGCAGCACATCTGGGTCGGCGGTGAACTGGGGCTGACGTTTTTCAGCGAGGGACACTTCCGCAGAGTGACAGTTGCGGCAGGAGAGCAGTTCGGTACGATCTCTGGAATCATTGAGACGGTTGATGGCGGGTTGTGGTTGAATGAGATGAGGGGAATTGTGCAAATTTCCCCGGAAGAGATCCGGCGATTCATAGCCGATCCAAATCACCGCGTAACGTATCGGCGATTCGACTATCTGGATGGGTTACCGGGTGCGCCGCAGATGACCTTCACAAATTCGACTGCGGTCGAAGCCAGTGACGGACGGCTATGGTTCGCCACAAACAACGGACTAGCGTGGATCGATCCTGCACACGTTGTTAGGAACGTTGTGCCACCACCTGTTTCGATTCTATCCATCGGCAACGAAAAAGGTCGTCAGCCAATGTCGGGCGCAGTCAAATTTGACGCCGGCACGCAAACCGTTGAAATTGACTATACCGCGTTAAGCCTTTCGATACCCGAACGAGTTGAGTTTCGTTACAAGCTCGAGGGAGTCGATAAAGACTGGCAGAATGTCGGCACCCGCAGGCAGGCCTTCTATACGAGTCTAGGCCCGGGCCGATATACGTTTCGGGTGATCGCGTGCAATAACGACGGCGTCTGGAATGAGCAAGGCGCCATTCTGGCCTTTAGCGTTGCACCTGCCTGGTACCAGCCGAACTGGTTCGCTCTTCTGTGTGTGATCGCCAGTGCTATTATCATGTGGGTTATCTTCCGACTGCGTGTGCGGCACGTTGCGAGATCTATTAGCGTACGTTTCGATGAGCGATTGGCGGAACGGACTCGCATCGCGCGAGAACTTCATGACACCTTCCTCCAGACAATCCAAGGCAGCAAGATGGTTGCCGATGACGCGTTGGAACAGTCCGGCGATACGGTTCGACTGCGGCGAGCCATGGAACAGTTATCGATCTGGCTCGGACAGGCAGTGGACGAGGGTCGGGCAGCGCTTAATTCTTTGCGCACGTCAATTAAAGAGAAGAACGATCTCACCGAAGCTTTCCAGCTCGCGACTGAAACCTGCGTGCGCCTGGGATCCATGGCTCCCACGCTTTCTGTAGTCGGCGATGCCAGAGAGATGCACCCAATCGTCCGTGATGAGGTCTATCGCATCGGATATGAAGCAATCCGAAACGCTGGTATGCACTCGGAGGCGAGTCGATTGGAAGTGGAACTCAGATACGAGCAGGATCTTGTGGTTCGCGTGAAAGACAATGGCATAGGCATCGACGCAGCTATTGCCTCAGAGGGGAAAGACGGACATTTCGGTTTACAAGGAATGCGCGAGCGGGCCGCCCGAATCGGGGCGAAACTCTCTCTCTCCAGTTCGGCAACCTCCGGAACCGAGATCACGCTGGTCGTCCCTGGAGACATCGCCTTCCGAATAGCAAACCGTCTCGATTGAGAAGAAGTAGCTTATGGACTCGGGACTAACAAGCGCTTTGGCCGCCGTCATGGGTGCTTCCGTGGGAGGTCTGGCGTCATTGGCGAGCACCTGGATAGGTGACCGCAATCGGAATAGGCGTGATCTGCTGCAAGGCGAGATCGTCAGGCGAGAGAGCACTTATTCTGACTTCATTGAAAAGGCCTCCCAGCTCTACGCTGCCTCAGCGACACACCGTATCGACGATGACGAGGGAGAAGTCGTGGGTTTGGTCTCTCTCTACGCCGTGTCGAGCCGCATTCGGCTGTTTGCGTCTGATCAAGTGATTCTCGAAGCCGAAAAGGTGGTCGAGCGCATGATCGAGCGATATGGAGATGAAAAAATCTCTGCCGAGCAACTTCGTACGAGCGCGCTTGAGAATAGAAAAGATCCTCTCAAAGATTTCAGCATAACGTGTCGTCGCGAGCTGCAAGAGCTCCAAAAAGGAGTGTTGTGACTAATTTTCAAGAGCGTGAAATATTGTAGAGCCAAACACAATGACCGCTGATCTTGGCGGGGAGCCTGACAATACCTGAATAATGCGTTTCGGCGCCAGCGGCGAAGGCCGGACACAGTTTTTAAAGTGCGCCCGGCCATCCGCAATCACTCTGGATCGTTTGGATTATTAAACAGGACTGTGAGCTTGATGCTTCCATGACCGAACTGAGGGAAGTTAAACGCGTGGCGATTCCCAGGATCAAGATTCGATGCCGTGTCGTCCGGGGCAAACAGAACCAGCGAGTTTAGAAACGCGACTACGCGGGCCTGATCGTTAGGCGAGAGTGAGGCAAAAGCATCACGCGCCGTTTGCGCTTCACCGCCGTGCCGAAAGATTACCTCTCCCAGATTGATACTTCGGCCATCGTGACCGTAAGGCGCTGTAGAACCTACACCCCAGAGCGGTGTGGTCAGGAACTGCGTGCGCAGTGTACCGTCATAGTTCCGCTCGTAAAAGTTCGGTCCCAGATCATGCCGCTTGAGATCCGTGAAAATGTTTTTGACGAGAAATGAGCCCAGCATTGGCCGTTTCAAAGTGGGAAAGCCGGTGTGATCGTCAGTCTCGTTGAAGAAAGGCGTAGCCGTGGCAAACAAGTTGTTAAAGATTCCGTTGACAGGATCGTAAACGGTTTCGAGATCCGCGACGCGCCGGTCATGGTTGAGCTGCAAATCGGAGATGTGGCACTGCCCACAGCCGATTTGCTGGAAGATGGACCGGCCCTTGATCGTTTCATTGGTTTGCTGGTAGGTCGCGGGCTTGAAATAGTTGAGCAAATAGAATTCGAAGTGATCGACGAGGCTGGTGGGAATCTCGTTGACCACCCCATCGCCGTCCAGGTCGGTAGCCGGATTGTCGGTCGGCGGGCCTTC
>Ga0137372_10001516_pt1 | contig 22402 bp, 25 predicted proteins | sample SagtaG_6_FD_104911 | JGI IMG/M metagenome (GOLD analysis project Ga0137372, IMG submission 104911) | Vadose zone soil microbial communities from Sagehorn Ranch, Mendocino, California, USA - Sage1_R_60_16 metaG | ecosystem: Environmental > Terrestrial > Soil > Vadose zone | place: USA...
ACGGCAGTCAACCGGCCGGCCGGTGCGGCCGATCGATGCCTGGACTGTGCGGTCGAGCCGGATTGCCCGTACTCTGCCGCGCGGCTCTACCTGGGCTGTCTGGGCGACGCGCAGCGCGAGCGCTGGCCCCTTTCCGTTGTCACAACCGACCTGACCGAACCGGGGGTGCGGCGGGCATTGCGTGACGGCCCGTACGGGCGATGCGTCTACGGCTGCGACAACGATGCGGTCGACCACCAGGTCGTGACAATCGAATTTGAGGGAGGGATCACGGCGAGTTTGACGATGAGCGCCTTCACGCCGGCCGATCGGCGCCGGACGCGGATCATGGGGACTCGAGGTTTTCTCGATGGCGACGGCCGTCGGCTCACAATGACTGACTTTGTTACTAGCGTGGTCCATTCATTCGACCTGCCCAGCACGGGATTGGACGCAGGCGGTGGGCACGATGGAGGCGACTTCGGTGTCATGAGCGCGTTCCTGGATGCGGTCTCATCAGGCGATCGGTCCTTGATCCGCACTGGGCCCCGCGAGTCGTTGGAGAGCCACCTCATGGCTTTCGCTGCAGAGCGCAGCCGCTTGACGGGAGTCCGGGTAACCGTCTGGGATTAGCGACCGGAGGTCGGTGCTTCGAGTCCAGCGCCCATCCCGGCCTTTCCCGAGCTTAACCAGGCTGGGGCGGCTTGACCATTCTCCAGTGAGCTCCCCCATCAGAAGTCATCGCCAATCCGTTATCGGTGGAACGTGCGGCCGAGGTCATGGCCCACCACGCATGGTCGGCGTCGATCACACCGGCGGTCTGAAAGTTCCAGTACTCGGGGAAGCCGCTGGCGACCACTTCACGCCAGGTCGAGCCTCCGTCGGCCGTCCTGTAGATAACGCCGTCTGGTGAGGTCAAAGTCCACCAATGGGTGGCGTCGACGAAAGCCAGCTCCTGGATCCCGGCAGGAACCGGTGGCAACGATCGCCACGTTGCCCCGTGGTCCGAGGACACGAACGCACCGGGACTGACCGGTCCACCTTCTGCCACCACGAGCACAGCTCCGCCGGGGATCAGCCCCACGCTGGTGAAGTACTCACCTCGTTGCGAAGGAGCGAGCTGGAGGTCGTGCCAGCTGGCGCCTCCGTCGGCGGTGGTGTAAACGATCGGCGCCGATACGTTGTTTGCGCCGAGCCAGCCCTCACCCGACTCCCGAAACGCGTGCTGCGTGACTCCAAACGTGTCGAGAGCCGCCCCAGGAGGGAGGCCGGCCGGGAGCAAGGACCACATGACTCCGCCGTCTCCGGTCGAGAAAAGTCGTGGGTGGGCCGATTGGGCGTCGTCGAAGGAGTCCCGCGCGAGCGCCCAGCCGCGAGTGGGGCTGGCAAACGTGAGCCAGGGTGGAGGGTAGTCGCGGCCCTCGGGACCTTCGATGAGCTGCCAGCTCGCACCGCCGTCGACAGTTCGGTACATGCTCGGACCGATCTCCGCCAGCCCGTGCTGAGCGTCGAAGAACCGCAAGAAGCCCTCCGAGCCCTGGCCGGTGCCCGTGTACTGACGCAGCCAGTGCCTGGCGCCGTCTGTGGTCTTGAAGATCCAGAACGTGCTCGAGGATGGACATTCCGCCAGGTCAGGGCTTCGACACGAACCGAGGACGGCGTAGTCGACGACGATCGCCCAGCCGGCCTGTGGGCTGATGAAGTCGTATGTCGCCGAGTAAGTCCCCGACATCACTGGAACCGGCGATGGGGATGGTGCCGTCGCTCGCGGTCCCGCCGAGCGCATGTACAGCAGCCCCGTCAGCACGACCGCGGTGAGTGCCGCGGCGATGATCGCTATGGCTCGCTTCGAGCGCCCGCTCTCGAGCTGCTGCCCGTCTATGGTCAAAGAAGATCGAGATAGATTGTGAATCCATGATCGGCCTTGTCCGACCGCCTGACATCGACGACGCTGCCGCCATCGCCCGGGTGCACGTGGCAAGCTGGCGGTCCACCTATCGCGGCCTCCTGCCCGACACGAGTCGGGTCACTTGAATGAACCCGTTACTTGTCGAGCCATGAGGCAGACCCCATGAATGTCGTCGAGTGGCTGCTGGACTCCGACCCGGCGATCCGCTGGCAGGTCATGGGCGACCTTGTTGACGCGCCCGAAGAAGACGTCGCGGCAGAATGCGGCCGTGTCGCCACCGCCGCGGCGGAATGGTGGCACTCACTACCACCCGCGAGGCAAGGCACCTTGTTCCCCGAATGGACGTCCACGGCCTGGAGCTTGATGCTGCTGCGGAGCTTCGGTCTTGAGCCCGTGAGCGCAATCGAGCGACATGGCGTGCGCCGGGTCCGCGAGCACTGCAGGTGGGAACACGACGGCGAGCCCTTCTTCGCGGGCGAGGTTGAGCCGTGCATCAACGGCAAGGTCGTCGCGATCGGGGCCTACTTCGGCGAGAACGTCCGGCTCTCCTCGACCGGCGGATGCTTCGCAGACTTTCGACCGGTGAGGTGATCGACCCGTCCTGGACACAGTTCTCCTACCCGACCTACTGGCACTACGACCTGCTCCGAGGTCTCGACTACCTGCGCGCGGCCGCCGCCGTTCCTGACGAGCGGGCGAGCGAGGCGATCGACCTGGTCGAGTCGAAGCCCACGCGGACGGCCGCTGGCCCCTCGAGAATCCCCATCCCGGCCGGCTGTACGAGGGCGAGGGCAGACCGAGCCGGTGGAACACCCTCCGGGCTATGCGTGTCCTCAAGTGGTACGAGCAAACACCACCAGCGGCGATGACTCCATGATTCCCGCCCGAGGCCTCCGCCGTTAGAGCGCGGGCCATATTCGCAAAGAGTTGATCCGACCAGCCATAAAATGGTGGGCCCTTGCCATCGCGGCCCTTGACCCGGCTGACGCTAGCGGCCCTGCTCGCTGCCGCTTCTCTGATCCCTGCAACGTCTGGACAAGCTGCATGGAACGCGGTGCCCTCCAGGTTCGCGGCACGCACCGTTTTCATCCACTACTACGACTGGTACGGTGCGCCCCCTCTCAGTCCGACTTATGGGCACTGGGACGGCGGCAACAGTAGCCGACCCGATCCCAGCCAAAACATCACGTCAGCCTCCTACCCGGTGCTTGGGGCCTACGACAGCTCGTCCACTTCCGTGGTGCGACAGCACATGGCCTGGATAAAGGCAGCTCACGTCGACGTCGTCAGCCTCGACTGGTTTGGGCGAGGTAGCCGCGAGGACAGGCTGGCCAAGCGAGTGATGGACGGCGCGGCCGCCCAGGGGCTGAAGGTCAATTTCGTGATCAACCCCTATGTCGGCGAGACCGTGGCGTCGATCGGTTCCGACATTGCCTACATAAACCGCCAGTACGGAAGCCACACGGCCTTCTACCGTGTGTCGCGTCCAACCAAGTACGGCCCATCCACGAGGTTGCGCGGCGTGTTCATGCTCTACAACCCACCTCCGCCGCGCCTTCACTACACCGAGTACAGCAAGCTCATGGATCAGATTCGCGGGACTGCCAACGACGCCATCGTCTTGGTCCGCACCGACGACAGACTGCTGTACTCCGATACCAATCTGCGCCCGTACCTGAGCGCCTTGCATTTTGATGGGATGTTCAACTACGGGGTTTACGGCAAGGCCGATTACCAGCGTCAGCTGCCCCAGTCAAACGACTACATCTTGATGTTTTCGGTAGGGCCTGGATTCGACAACAGCCGGGCATCAGGAATCAGCAGCCCCGTCACGATTGCGCGCAACAAAGGTGCCTACTACGACGGCGGCTGGTCAACCTTAATCGGCCGACGACCGGAATGGATCTCGGTCGTCACCTTCAATGAATGGCACGAGACAAGTCAGATCGAACCCTCGCGACCCTTCAGCTACGGCGGCTTCCGGTACCTCGATTACGAGGGTGCGTATGGATTGCATGGCACAGCCGCCTCCAACGCCTACCTCACTCGGACCGCCTTCTGGGCAGACCGCTTCAAAGGCAAAGGGGGAACGCCCAGTCCTCCGCCGGCGACGAGCCCTCCGCCCGCGACGAGCCCTCCGCGGCCGGCAACCAGCCCCCCATCGGTCCCGGCCATCTCTACTCCTGGTCGGCTTCCAGAAGTGCCGAGGCTGGCATTCATCCTGGTCGTCGTCGGTGGTTTGACAGCGGCCGCCGTGGTGCTCTGGAGGCGGAGACGATAGGTTCAGCGCCGGGCGAATCACCGAGGCGGTAGGTGGTTCGAGTTCACCGCGGCCATCACGGAAAAGCCCCGGATCCGGGGCTTTCGTCGCCCGCAAGGCAACACACAGTAGGGTGAGCACATGACGATTCAGCGCATGGACAACGTTCTCATCGTTGTCGACGACCTCGAGGCGGCCAAGTCCTTCTTCATCGAACTCGGCCTCGAGCTCGAAGGCGAGACGCAGGTCGAGGGATCTTCGGTCGACAGCCTGATCGGGCTCAAGGATGTTCGCGCCACCCTCGCGTTGATGCGGACCCCGGACGGCCACGGTCGCATCGAGCTCGACAAGTTCCACACGCCCACTGCGATCAGGTTTGGGCCTGTGGACGCGCCGGTGAACGCGCTGGGCATCCGTCGCATCATGTTCGCCGTCGAGGACATCGACGCCATCGTCGCGCGCTTGCTCGCCGACGGGGCCGAGCTGATAGGCGAATTGGTGCAGTACGAGGACACGAATCGGCTCGCCTACATCCGCGGGCCTGAAGGCATCATCGTCGGGCTGAGCGAGCAGATCGGCTAACCGGATCAAAAGTGAATGCCGTGGCCGAACACCAGGTGGCGGTTCGGTGTGCGCTCTATGTCTAGACGGTCTGGTTCTGGAAATTGGGCTGGATCGCGATTGGCCGCGCCGACCAGGGGCAGCCCCTCGGGCGACCCGCCTTTACGGGATGAGACTCGCGCCGAGAGGTGGACCTTCCGTCGTGACTCTTACTTCGATTTCTTCTCCCTGGATGCGCCTCGTTTGCGTGGCAGGCAACCCATCCGCGTTCGCGCAGCCGCTCAGCTCTGCGGTCGAGGAAAGCGCGCACTTCCGTTCAAAGCCAAACTTCTAAGATTTGCCGGGCGGGTGCAACCGGTTGGAGGTGGGCGCAAATGAACGTCGTCCTCTGGATCCTGCAGATCGTACTGGGGCTGTTCTTCGTGTTTCACATGACCCTTCTGCTGCGGGCGTCACCCGCCCGGGCTCGGGGCACGATGAGGTGGATGACCGAAATGCCATCCGGCCTGCGCCTTTTCGCGGCCGTGGCCGAGGGTCTGGCCGGGCTGGCTCTCATCTTCGCGCCGCTCGTGCGTGACATCGACTACTTGGCCCCGATGGCAGCGGCAGGGCTGGTGCTCCTGATGCTCGGCGCCATCGTCTTCCATCTGCGGCGACGCGAGTATCCGAACATCGGCTTGAACACCGTCCTCGGCGTCCTGGCAGCGGTCATCGCGTGGGGCCGCTTCGGCCCGTACCGCTTCTAGGCGCGGTCGACGTGGAAGCTCTGACTGGTTGCGCTGCCCTGCCAAGCTGGTAGGCGAGTCACCGGCTCACGCCAGATAACCCCCCGCGGCCCTTCAAAAGCCACCCGCTGCCAGGATTGATTTGTGGCGATCAACCAGCGTCTCGGCGCCCTGGTGGTCGCCGCGTTCGCGATCGGATTCACCCGCATGCCCTGGTTGATTCGACTGCTCAACCCCGTGCTGGGGTGGTTGCTCACAACTCCCCTACCCGCCGGTCCGAACGCTCTGCTGACCGTTCGTGGGCGAAGAACTGGGCGGCCGCGGACGGCGCCGGTGGCCTTCCTGGATCTTGGCGAGCGGGGCCTTCTTCAGGCCGCAGCGCCGGACGTGAGTTGGGTGCGCAACCTCCGAGAGTCCAGTGAGGCCGTGATCAGGCGGGGAGCCGTGACGCGAAAGTTCGACGCGACCGAGTTGGCGCCTGAAACCGCGGGTCCCATCCTGCGTGAGCTCCTCGCGGCGTTCCCGCGCTCGCGACTGGTCCGTGCCGTCGTGGGTCCGAACGCTCGACCGCCGGTCGCCGTCCTTTACTCGTTCCGGCTCCGGGTCGACGATGCCGTCGCCGACTACATCGCCCTGGCGAGGCGTCAGCCGGTGTTCGAGCTGCGCGCTGATCGGGGGCGTCAACCCTGTTTGACCATTCGGGCACAATCAGTCTCACCCCGAGCCCAGGACTGCCTCATTCGGGCGATTTTGGCGAAAGGAGTCAGCCGCGGCTCCTGATGGTGGCGAAGTGGCGAAGGTGGGGCTGATTTGATCGGTCATGTGGGCTTGATCGAAGCCACGATCACGTCCTGGCCGACCTTGATCACGTCGCCGTCTGACAGCGCCCTCTCCTTGATGCGCTGGTCGTTCACGATCGTTCCGTTCGCGCTGCCCAGGTCGGTCAGGACGTACCTGCCGTTCGTGAACTGGATCTGCGCGTGGCGGCGCGACGTCGCAGGATCGTTCAGGACGACGTCGTTCTCGGAATCGCGACCGAGAAGAGCGATCCCGGTGGGCTTGATTCGAAACCTGAAGCCCGTGTCAGGACCCGCGGACACCGTCAGGATCGCGACCGGCGGGGCGGCGGGCATCGCGCCGAGGACCATCGTTTTCGCCTGAGTAGGGGGCGGAGGCAGCGGCGGCGGCGGCGCCGGCGGAGCGGCCTCGACGGGAGGCGCCGCCTGCATCGGGGGCTGAGCGGGTGGCGTGGGAGGCACAGTCGGTGTGGCAGGAGGGGCAGGAGCGGCTGGAGCGTCAGGAGCGTCTGGCGGAGCTGCCTAACCGGCAGCCGACTGGTATTCGGGACGCCACCACGACGGCAGCTGCCCGGCTATGTGGGCGGCGCCTCGTTCGGCGGCGGTTGGCGCTGCCGTCGACGGAGGTGCGGGAGGCGGCGCCGGCGTCTGCGCCGGCTGCCCTGCCGGCTTGTCATCTGCCGGCCACCAGGAAGGAAGTGACGATTTTGGCTTGTCGTCCTCGGCCATGTCGCTGCCCATCATCTCGTAACTCCAGCCAGGGTGAAGCGTTTACCTCATTGAGCGGTCTTCATCACGCATTCGACGCTCAAGGGAGGTTCATACCGTTGGGGAACCGAGTTCGCGTGATCCAGGTCCTGATCATCATTTCTGCGCTCGTCGGTCTGTTCGCGCTGCGTTCCGCCCGGCCGCGCCAGGGTGTGCTCACCGGCGCCGCCGCCCTTCACTGACAGCAAGAGCCGAACAGCAACCAGCACCGCCGTTCAGAAGTCGACCCGTGCGGCCCGCAGCCTGCACGGGTCGCACCATCTCCATCGGTGGCCGAGTCTTGCCCGCCTGGATCGGGGGACTTACACTCAACGACCGTGAATTCTGTCGGCGACAGTTTTGCGTGGCCGTTCCAGGACCCCAACTTCTTCGGCAAGATCGTCGTCCAGGGACTGATCACCATCATCCCGATCGTGGGCTGGATCGCCACCGCCGGCTGGCTCGTGCTGACGATCGACAACTACCGCGCCGGCCGGCGCGAGCTACCGCCGGCGGGTTTCCACCTCGAGCGCGGGATCGCTCTGTTCGTCGTCTACCTGGTCTGGGCGATCGTCTTCGGGATTCCGGGCGGGATCATCCAGGGCGCGGGCAACTCGAATGACAACGCGGGCCTGGCGTCGCTCGGAGGCTTGATCAGCTTCGGGCTCAGCCTGCTGCTCGCGTTCCTGGCCCCTGCGGTCATCCTCTCCACCTATCGCGCCGGTTTCGCGGGGGGCTTCAACATCAACGGGATCTGGCAGATGGCCACGGCCAACCCGACCAACTCCGTCATCGCCGGTCTGTTGATCTGGGTGGCGGGACTCATCAGCGGCGCCGGGGTGATCCTGTGCTGCATCGGTCTTCTCTTCACGATCCCATACGGGAGCGCTGTGGTCGCCGGCGTGGTGACCTGGTTCGAGCGCGTGTCCTCGGGACCGGCGCCGGCCACCCCGGCGGCGAGCTAGAAGAAGGACAGACCCCGGCAAAGAAAAAGGAGCGGAGCCGAAGCTCCGCCCCCTTCACGCACCCCACTCCGTCGGTTTAAAGGGTGTTACCTACCGATGTCGTGCTCTCAGCTTTCCGGCGCGGCGCCGTGAGTGTTGCCCGAGACGCAAGTCCCGAACTCGCGGCCGACCTGCCCGCCATCCTGGCATTCCTTCACATGAGCCGCCCCAGCGCCGTTGCGGTGCGCCTGTCCGTTGGTTGACGCGATCGCGCTCACGCACTGGCCGTGCACTCCATTGGGCCCCGTCGGGCATGTCGTGCGAGCGGCTGACGAGACGATGGCGCCGTGGTTGTCTCCGCTGGCGCTCTCGTGCATCGCCATCGCGGTGCCCGAGCCGAATGTGAGCGCGGCAGCGGCCGCCACGACGGCAATACGCAACTTGATCATCAGTCCCTCCTGAAATCGTGTGATGAAGTCCGTCCGGTTGACGGAAAGCTCTAACGCCGACCGCGTCGCGTCTAACCAAACTCCAGGCCCGGGCGCAAGAAATTAGACGTTTCGTCATTAAGCTCTCCAGCGGACGCACCACAGAGGAGGCAACATGGCAGCACTACGTCGCAGAACCGTCGTCGCAACGTTGTTGAAATTGATGCGGACGGTTGAGCTCTCGGCGCCGCCGTCACCTGGTCCCGGCTGCACCTGCGAAAGCTGCTTGCAGGCCTGGGACCGGCACAACCCCGGGAAGGTCAGACTTTCGGGCGACCTTTCGCGGCTGCGACCTAGTCTTGACTGAGCCGTCAGGCGATCGAGCCGAGCAGCGCCGCGTTGCTCAGCGAGACGACGGCCAAGCAGATCGTCACAGTCTGCACGGCCACCAGCGCGAAACGGTACGTCAGGCGCGACAGCCGGTGCGGGTCCTCGCGGACCCTGTAGGCGGCCGCGACCAGGGCCGCCGCGGCTGAGGTGACGATGATCACCTTGAAGCCCCACAACAGCGCGACGCCGCCGACATCGAGGATGCGCGCGCTGACCGGCATGGACTCCACCGCACCCCGGCTGCGACCGAGGGCAGTCGTCAGGGTATCCGTCGCCTGACTCCCGAGTAGCAGGCCGCTCCAGAGCAGCGCCTGCCTGACTTCCACAAAGTTACAACGCCCGGCGTGCGGTCCTGACCGGGTCGATCCGGCCGGGTTCGCGTTGCTAATGCGGAGGTGGCAGGTTAATGGACCAAGGAACACTGGTTTCCATGGGGGTCGTCGCCCTGGTCGTCGTGGTCGTGCTCCTGCTCATTCGCGCCGCCGCCGGCGGCCGCCGCAGGCCTCAACTCCGGCCGCTGGCGCCCGATTCACGCGAGCGCTACATCAGCGACTGGGACGACCTCGAGTCCAGGTTCGTGGACTCACCCGAGCAGACGATTCGTGAGGCTGAGGCGCTGGTCATGTCAGTGCTCCGCGAGCGAGGCCATCCGCTGACCGAGCGGGACCTGCCGCAGGAGGTGCAGCGAGCGCACAGGCTGGGCTATTCGTCGCGCGACAGGACCGAGGGGATGCGCCTGGCACTGCTCCAGTACCGGGCCTTGATGGAACGCATGATGGGCTCGGTGTCCGAGACGCATCGCGACCAGCGGCGCCGGGAGCTGGCCTAGCCCTCAGAGCGCCGGCGCGGTCACGCGCGGCCATGCGTCGTAAACGACGGAAAGGCGCGACGTGACCTCTGACGCGCCCGCGATGCTGTAGATGTAGGTGACGCCGGTCGGAGACGGCTGGCCGCCGAAGCATGTCGAGCACGCGCGCTCGCCGATGTACCAGACCAGGTCGTTGGTCAGAAAGCGGACGCCAGATCGTCCAGGGCCGATCTCGTTCGTGACCCGGTTGGCCTGGACGCTGTAGAACCCGACTCGGTCCACGCCGGCGTCGGTTGGCGTGGTGTAGGCGATCCAGCGGCCATCCGGGGACGACTTCGGCCGGACCCACATCACCGACGTCGCCGTCGACACGCCTGCACCAGGGTCCCAGCGCTTGAGGCTGCCGGTCGGATCCCGAAAGAACAGACGGCCGGGCGCCGACGCCCAGACCGCCATCGTCCCGCCCGAGGTGGAGTAGACGAGCGACTCGTCGCTTGCCTTCCGGATCTGGTCGGGCGCGGTTTCGCCTGTCCCGCCCACATGGAAAGTCTGGAAGTACGCGACGTAGACACCGTCAGGTGAGAATCCGAGAAAGCTGTCGTCCTGGTTGAAGCTGACCCCGCGAGCCGGAGCCTCCGGCAGCGTGGTGAGGACCCGGTTGCCCGACTGCGTGACGAGGTGCCACGCGTTGTGGTCGAGGTAGGTCAGAGTGCGACCGTCGGGACTGAAGGCGTACTGCCCGGAGTCGAACCCGCTGGAGTAGGTCGCGAGCATCGTGGCCGGGCCGCCGCTGAGGTCGGCCTTGAGGATTTGCCGGTCCGCGGTCTCATAGGCGACCGTGGTCCCGGTGACGAACTGGGGGGCGAGCGCGGCAGCGGCGAACGTGCACAGATTCCTGGCGTGCGCCGGGTCCTGGATGTCGCGCACGACCACGGTCGGATCCCCGGTCACGGCTCCGATGACGAGGTTGTCGCCCGCGGGGACCGTGCCGGAGCAGTGGACGAGGGGAGAAGGCCCAGTGGTCGGGCTCGCGGGCGGCGCGCTCGCCTCGGACTGACCCGCCGAGGCTGATGGCGTGTTTGACGCGGGAGGGCCGGAGCCACCGCACGCAGAGATGATCAGCAAGAAGACCAGCGCTGCCCCGCGCACGGGGTAACAGTAGCCGCCGGAACCCAGAGACGCTGCTACGCGATCAGGTCGCTCAGCAACTTTCGTGTCTCCGCCGGCATCCTGTCGCGGAGCCGGTAGTTGATCCAGATGCCGCGCTTCTCGGATTCGACCAGGCCGGCCTCGGCCAGCTTCGCCATGTGGTGCGAGATGGTGGGCTGCGAGAGTTCGAGCCCCGCCGTGAAGTCGCAGATGCAGATCGGCGCGGCCGCCTTCCACAGCGAAGCCAGGATGGTGAGCCGCGTCGGATCGGCAAGCGCCTTCATCAATGCGGCGCGGCTGTCCGCCCAGCTCTCCTTGACGACCGGTAGGGCGCAGCACACCCCGCGCTCACGAATCACCGGAAGCTCCTTGACCGCCACGCACTTCATGCTACGCTATCCATCGAAAGTTGTCGATGGATTCAGGAGGCGGCATGCGCAACATCAAAGAGGGCGTCAGAACGTACTACGCGGACATCGCCAGGCAGCTTGCGGTCCTTCCGGTCGACGACTCTGCGAGCTGCTGCACGGGAGACGGCGATTGTGACTGTCAGTGTGGCTATTCCGGCCAGGAGCTGAAGGACGTCGGCCTGACCGACGCTGTCAGCCAGGGCTGCGGCAACCCGATGATGCTTGCGGACCTGAAGCCGGGCGAGGTCGTCCTCGACCTCGGCTCCGGCGCGGGCCTCGACGTCCTCCTTTCGGCGAGGCGCGTGTCTCCTGGAGGGCACGCCTACGGCGTCGACATGACAGACGAGATGCTCGAGCTTGCCAACCGCAACCGTGACCGCGCCCGGCTCAAGAACGCGACGTTCCTCAAGGGCTCGATCGAGAGCGTACCGCTGCCCGACGACTCCGTCGATGTGGTCATCTCGAACTGCGTGATCAACCTGGCCGAGGACAAGGGCGCCGTCCTCAAGGAGGCGTTTCGCGTCCTGCGGCCTGGCGGGCGCCTTGCGGTGGCGGATATGGTCGAGCTCGAGACGCTGAGCCCGGCGACCAAGGCCAGGCTCGATTCTTGGGCCGGCTGCATCTCGGGCACGATCCCCGTCGAGGAATATCGCACCGCGCTGACCAGCGCTGGGTTCGAAGACCCCGAGTTCGAGATCCACTCGACGCAGGCCCTGCCCGGCGTGGGCAAGGTCGGCAGCGCCTACATCCGCGCGAGGAAGAGCTAACCGATCCGGGCGAGCGCGATGTTGCGGGCCGCCGCGTCGGTGCTGATGCCGTCGCGGGCAGCCCGCTCCAGGATCTCGTAGACCGCGGCGCCGATCCCGGCGAGCTTCTCATCGAGAGTCTCGCGCGTCCAGTGCAGCTCTTCCAGGCCGCCGCCGTGCAGAACGCCCCCAGCGTTGATCACGAAATCAGGCGCGTAGACGATGCCGCGATCGCGCAGCAGGTCGCCGTCGGCCGGCGTCTCGAGCTGGTTGTTCGCCGCGCCCGCGATCACGCGGCAGCGGAGCTCGGGGATGGAGCGCGGGTTGAGGATGCCGCCCACCGCGCAGGGCGAGAGCACGTCGCACTCGGTCGTCGGCGCGGCGTCTGGACTGAGAACCTGGATGCCTTTAGCGCTCAACGCCTCGAGTCGTCGGGCGTCGACGTCGGTGGCGATCACCTTCGCGTCTGCCTCCATCAAGAGCTCGATCAGCCTGCCGCCGACGCCCCCCGCGCCCTGGACCAGCACGGTGCGCAGGCTCAGGTCGTCGGATTCGAAGGCGAAGCGGCACGCCGCGCGCATGCCGTGGAGGACGCCCACCGCGGTGTCGGGAGCCGTGTCGCCGGACCCGCCCGCCGCCTCGGTCTTGCAGAAGACGTAAGGGGTGACCTCGGCGATCACGTCCATGTCGAGCGCGGACGTGTTCATGTCCGGTGCGGTGCTGTACAGGCCGCCGAGCGAGTTGACGAACGCACCGTATTCACGCAGCAGGCGGCGGCGCGCCTCGCCCTGTGGAATCTCAGGCGTGGGCAGCGCAATGACAGCCTTGCCGCCTCCGTGTGGGAACTCAACGCAGGCGAACTTCAGGCTCATGGCCCCGGCCAGGCGCATGCCGTCGGCGAGAGCGTCGGCCAGGCGGGGGTAGTGCTTCATGCGCGTGCCGCCCCCGGCGGGACCAAGCCTGGTCGAGTGGACGCAGATGAACATCCACGCTCCGCTTTCGCGGTCGCGGTGAATCGAGACGGACTCGCCGTCCCACGCGGCGAGGAGCTCTTCCATGACGCTCTAGTTAAGCGTTTCTTGAACGTGGCCGAGCCGCCCGAGAAGGCGCGGAACGTGGAGCAGCTTCGGGAGGCAGCGATGACCTGCCGGGGCTGCAATCTTTACGAGAACGCGACCCAGACCGTGTTCGGCGAGGGCGACGTACATGCACGGTTGATGCTCATCGGCGAGCAGCCGGGCGACCAGGAGGACCTCCAGGGCAAGCCGTTCGTGGGGCCGGCAGGCCGCCTCCTCGAGCGGGCACTGGAGGAGGCCGGGATCGATCGCAAGCGCGTCTACCTGACCAACGCTGTGAAGCATTTCCGCTGGACGCGACGCGGCAAGCGCCGTCTGCACGAGAAGCCGAACTCCGCGCAGGTGCGCGCCTGCCGGCCGTGGCTGGAGGCCGAGATCGCGGTGGTCCGGCCCCGGATGCTGGTGCTCCTCGGAGCGACCGCCGCGCAGTCGGTCATGGGCCCGGCGTTTCGGGTCAGCAGGCAGCGCGGGGAGGTGCTGCCGTCTCCGTACGGCGTCCCGGTCGTGGCCACGGTGCATCCCTCCTCGATCCTGAGGGCAATCGACGAGGAGTCCCGGGATGCCGCGATGTCCGGCTTCGTCTCCGACCTGAGGGTTGCGGCCGGCCGCGCGTAGCGCCACAATGCCCGCGGCATGCCACAGGCGCGGGAGAGGGCCGTCCTACCGCTGTCGGTTCAGAACGCCTATCGCGAGCGCTACCGGGCCATCCGGCCGGGCTGGCGATCGAGCGGCGACCAGCTCGAGACGATGGTCCGCAGCCACGTCGCGGCGCAGAGCAGCGTCCTCGACCTGGGCTGCGGCCGTGGCGGCGTGGTCGAGCTGCTCTGGCGCGAGGTCAGGCTGGCCGCGGGCCTGGACCCCGACTCGCCGTCTCTGAACGAGCACCGCGCGCACGGCATGCCCGTCATCCGCGGCGTGGGCGAGCGGCTCCCCTTCGTCGATGAATCGTTCGACCTGGTCGTGAGCCTCTGGGTCCTCGAGCACCTGCAGGAGCCCGTCGACACTTTCCGCGAGGTGCGACGCGTGCTGCGGCCCGGCGGACACTTCGTCTTCCTGACCCCGAACATGCGCAACCCCTTGATGGTGGCGAACCGAATCGGCAAAGCCCTGCCCGGGCTGCAGCGGCGCCTCGTGCCGAGGTTCTACGGCCGGGACGAGGCGGACACATTCCCCGTGCGCTACCGCGCCAACACGGTCGAGGCGGTGCGCGCCCACGCGCGGGCTTCAGGCCTGGAGGTCTATGACCTGCGCGTCGTGGCCGACCCCACGTACCTGGCCGTGAACAGCTTCATGTTCAACGCTTCAGTGATGTCGGAGCGGGTGATGCCCCGGGGCTGGGGCGTGCACCTGCTCGGTGACCTTATCCGGACCTGATCAACTGGCGGCGACGATCGACGAAGATTGGCGGCATGACTTTGAACTTGAGCGTGCTGCTGGTTATCGTCGCCCTGGTTGCCTTCGTTCTCGCCGCGATCGGCTGGACCTGGCGGAAGACCGACCTGATCGCTGTCGGCCTGGCCCTGGTCTCCCTGTCGTTCCTGGTCAGCCGGCTGAGCCACCTGAGCCTGAGCACCATCATCCTGCTGCTGGCGTTCATCGCCTTCGTCGCCGCGGCGGTCGGGTGGCGCTACCGCAAGATCAACCTGATCGCGACCGGGCTCGCGCTCTGGGCACTCTCGCTGATCGTCGGCTAGGGCTCGGCTCGCGCGGCGGGAACCCGCGTCGTGCCGCCGCCTCCGGTCAGGCGCGCGGCGACAAGCACCGGGATGATCGTGACCAGGATCACGAACGAGACGACCACGTTCACCTCGGGGAGGCGCTGACCGAGCCGGATCGCGCCGAAGATCCACAGCGGGAGCGTGTTCTGGGCGCCCGCGGTGAACGTGGTCACGATGACCTCGTCAAACGACAGCGCGAACGCCAGCATCGCGCCAGCGATCACCGACGTCGAGATCAACGGCAGCGTGATGTCGCGGAAGGCGCGAAACCCGCTCGCGCCGAGGTCCATCGCGGCTTCGATGAGCGACGGCTGTGTGCGGCGCAGGCGGGCGAGCACGTTGTTGTAGACGACGACGATGCAGAAGGTCGTGTGGCCGACGACGATTGTGTAGACGGAAAGCGGGATTCCGCCGAAGCTGAAGAACGCCTGCAGCGCGATGCCCGTGACGATGCCGGGCAGCGCCAGCGGCAGCACGAAGAGCAGGCTCACGACCTCGCGGCCAAACCACGTCATGCGATGGATGGCGAAGGCCGCCCAGGAGCCGAGCAGCAGCGCGAGCGCCGTCGCGATGAGGCCCGCCTGGAGCGATAGCTCGAGCCCGGCCCGGACGTCGGGATCGTCCCAGGTCGACGAGAACCACTGCAGCGTCAGGCCCGGGATCGGCCAGCTCTGGATGTTGGACGTGTTGAACGCGTAGAGAAAGATCAGGACGATCGGCGTGAACAGGAAGAGCAGGATCAGCGCCGCCCAGATCCGCAAAACGAGTTTCGTCCAGAAACCCTCCATCAGAGCGCCTCGAACGCGCCCAGGCGCTGCGCGATCAGCAGATAGACGGCCATGATCGCCACCGGGACGATGGCCAGCGCGGCCGCGAAGGGGATGTTGTTGGCGATGCCGACGTTGCTGTAGATGACGTTGCCGATGAAGCTCGAGCCGGCGCCGCCGACCAGGATGGGCGTGATGTAGTCGCCGAGAGTGAGCGAGAAGGTGAAGATGGAGCCCGCGACCACTCCCGGGAGCGCCAGCGGCAGCACGACGTCACGGACGGCGCGCCACCGCCGCGCGCCGAGGTCTGAGGCGGCCTCGAGCAGCGACTCGGGGACGCGCTCCAGCGCCGCGTACACGGGGATGATCATGAACGGCAGCCAGATGTACGAGAAGACGACCCACATCGCGGTGTTCGTGTAGCCGATGTCGGCGGCGGGCAGCCCGATCGACGTCAGGCTCCAGTTGAGGACGCCGTTGTGGTTGAGGATGAGGATCCAGGCGTACACGCGCGCGAGGTAGCTGGCCCAAAGCGGGAGCAGCACGGCGGCGAACAGGAGCGTCTGTACGCGGCGCGAGGCGACGCGCGCCATGTAGTACGCAAACGGGAACGCGAGAACGGCGTCCGTGACCGTGACGAGGGCGGCCATGACGACCGTCCGGCTGATGATCGCCCGGTAGGCCGGCTCCTGGAGGATGCGATCGAAGTTGGAGGTCGTCCAGACCTGAACGATCTGGGTGGTGAACGGGTCGATGGTCCAGAAGGCCGTGACGAGGAGCGTCGCCAGCGACGCCAGGTAGATGACGACGAACCAGGCCAGCGGAGGTGTCAGGAGGAGCAGCGGGCGCAGCCACGCAAACCGCCAGAAGAAAGCCTGGAGGCCGGCCGCCCCTCCGCCCTTGCTTCGGGGCCGGCCGGCCGCTCGAGCAGTTATTGAGGCGTCACCCCTTGATCGTCGTCCAGGCCGCGACCCACTGGTCGTAGGCGACGCAGTCCGTGCTCCCGTCGCCGCACTCGGTGCGCGGGGTCTTCCAGAACTTGATCGAGTCGAAGTAGCTGCCAGGCGCGTCGGCGTGGTACTGCTTGCACGACCCCGCCTGCAGCGCCTCCATCTGGGCGCACGCGTTGGTGTTGACCGGGGTTTCGCCGAAGAACAGCGCCTGCAGGGCCTGCACCTTCGCCGTGCTCACGTATGCCGTCCACAGGTACGCGCAGTTGGGATGCGGGGCCTTGGTCGCGAGCATCCATGTGTCGCCCCATCCGGTCGCGCCTTCGACGGGAATCGTGTCGTCGACCGGCGCCTTGGCCGCCTTGAGCTGGATCGTCTGGTACGGCCATGCCGCGCCCACGACCACATCGCCGTTCTTGAACAGCGAGATCTCGTCTGATGCCAGCCCCCAGTACTTCTTGATCAGCGGCCGCTGGTCCTTGAGCAGCTGGACGGCGGCGTCGAACTGCTTCTGCTTCAGCTCGTACGGGTCCTTGATCCCGAGGTCGAGCTTGGTCTTGCTGAGGTAGAGGGCAGCGTCGGCGATCTGGATCGGGTTGTCGGGCACCGTGATGAGGCCCTTGTTGGCTGGGTCGTAGATGACCGCCCAGCTCGTCGGCTTGTCCGGGAACTTCTTCGTGTTGTAGAGGAGGGTGTTCGGCCCCCACTGCAGCGAGATGCCGTAGTGGATGCCGTTGATCGTGTTGTAAGGAGGATCCTTGAAATAGGTCTGGAAGTTGTTCCAGTCCGGGATGAGCTTCTCGTTCATGGGCTTGACGTCGCCGCCGTAGATGAGGCGGAGGTCCGCGTCGCCGGAGGCCGACACCATGTCGTACTGGCCGCCGCCGCCGTCCTTCATCAGGCTCACCATCTCGTCCGAGGAGCCGGCGTACTTCGCGCTGACGATGCAGCCGGTCTGCTTCTGGAAATCCTTCTTCCAGGAATCGTCGACGTAGCCTTCCCAGGCGATCAGCTTGAGCTGGCCCTCGCCCGGGCCGATCGAATCGGGCGGCTTCATGTTGGCGGTCGGCGGCTGCTGCTGCTGGTTGCCGGTGCTGCCACCGCTCGAACCGCAGGCACTAATTAGAAGCAGCGCGACCGCTGCCACTGCACGAAACTTCATCGGCTTCCTACCTCCCGTTGGTCGAGAACGTACGTGTGATCCTGCGTCCAGGCGAGCTTCACGGGGCGACCCTCGAACTTCCTGGCGTCGCCCACGGCGTCCATATTTTGACGGACCGCCACCAGCCGCTCGCCGCGGTCGAGGCGCACCACGTATCGCGTGCTCATGCCGACGTAGATGACCTCCTCGACCTGCCCCGATTCGACAGTCGTCCCTTCCGGCGGCTGCTCGCCCTCGGCCAGCATCCGGATCTTCTCCGGCCGGATGACGAACCGGACCCCGTCCCGCAGCAGCACGTTGGAGATCCCAATGAACCCGGCGACGAACTCGGTCGCCGGTCGCTCATAGACCTCCACTGGGGAGCCGATCTGCTCGATCTGGCCGTTGGCCATGACGGCCAGGCGGTCGCTCATGGTCAGCGCCTCTTCCTGGTCGTGGGTGACGTAGACGAACGTGATCCCGACCTCCTGCTGGATCTGCTTGAGCTCGATCTGCATCTCCTGGCGCAGCTTCAGGTCGAGGGCGCCCAGCGGCTCGTCGAGGAGCAGGACCTCGGGCTCGTTGACGACGGCGCGGGCGAGCGCCACGCGCTGGCGCTGGCCTCCGGAAAGCTGGTTCGGCCGCCGCCGGCCCAGGCCGCTGAGGCGAACCATCTCGAGCGCCCGCGCCACGCGCTTGTCCCGCGCCTGCCTGGACACCCCTTTCACGCGCAGCCCGTAAGCGATGTTCTCGGCCACCGACATGTGCGGGAAGAGCGCGTAGTCCTGGAACACGGTGTTGGTCTCGCGCAGGTAGGGCGGGACCGAGGTCACGTCGCGCCCGCCCAGTTCGATCCTGCCCGCGTCCGGTCGCTCGAACCCGGCGATCAGCCGGAGCAGGGTCGTCTTGCCGGACCCCGACGGCCCGAGCAGCGTGAAGAACTCGCCCTCCTCGACGACCAGGTCGACGCCGGCCACCGCGACCACGTGGCCGTAGCTCTTGCCTACGCCGTCGAGTCTCAGGGCGGGCTTCTTGCTTGTTGGGTCCGGAGGCGCGGACGAAGGGCCCTTCGTCCGCGCCTCAGTCAAGCGAGGCCATGACGTGCTTGATCTGGGTGTACTCCTCGAGCGAGTAGACGGACATGTCCTTGCCGTAGCCGCTCTGCTTGTACCCGCCATGGGGCATCTCGTTGACGAGAGGGATGTGCGTGTTGATCCACACGGTCCCGAACTGCAGCTTGCGTGCCATCCGCAGCGCACGCCCGACGTCTCGCGTCCAGACCGACGCCGCAAGGCCGTAGTCGACGCCGTTGGCCCACCTCAGTGCCTGTTCCTCGTCGCCGAAGCGTTGCACCGTGACGACCGGGCCGAAGACCTCCTTGTTGACGATCTCGGCGTCGGGGCCGCTGGGCACGACGACGGTGGGCTCGTACCACGACCCGGATCTCTTGATGCGCGCTCCGCCGGTGAGGACCTCGGCGCCCGCGTTCTTCGCGCGGTCGACGAAGCCGGACACCCGGGTCAGCTGCTCCTCCGAGACCAGCGGCCCCATCTCGGTGTCATCGGAGAGCGGGTCGCCGACCTTGATCGCCCTCACCACGGGTACCAGGTCGCCCAGCAGCTTCTCGTGGACCTGGGGCCCGGCGATCACGCGCGTGGCCGCGGTGCAGTCCTGTCCCGCGTTGAAGAAGCCGCCGATCTTGATCCACTCGACGACCTTCTCCAGGTCGGCGTCGTCGAAGACGACCACGGGCGCCTTGCCGCCGAGCTCGAGGTGCACGCGCTTCAACGTCGACGCGGCCGCGCGCGCGACCTCCTTGCCGGTGGCGACGTCACCGGTCAGGGAGACCATGCCGACACCGGGGTGGCGCACCAACCCCGCGCCGACGGGCTCGCCGTCGCCGGTGATGACGTTGAAGACGCCCGGCGGAAAGATCTCGCCGGCGATCTCGGCGAGCTTGAGGGCCGTGAGCGGCGTCCACTCCGACGGCTTGAGCACCACCGTGTTGCCCGCGGCGAGGGCCGGCGCGATCTTCCACGCGGCCATCATCAGCGGGTAGTTCCAGGGGGCGATCGAGCCGACGACGCCGATCGGCTCTCGGCGCACCATGCTCGTGAACCCCTGCATGTACTCCCCGGCGGCCCGGCCCTCGAGTGTCCTCGCCGCCCCGGCGAAGAAGCGGAAGCAGTCCACGGCCGGCGGGATCTCTTCCGACTTCATCACCGCCAGCGGCTTGCCGACGTTCTCCGACTCGATGCGCGCAAGCTCGTCGCCGCTGGTCTCGATGGCATCGGCGAGCTTGAGCAGGCGCTCGCTGCGCTCGCGAGGCGTGCTGTCGGACCAGCCCTTGTCGAACGCTTTGCGCGCGGCTTCCACGGCCCGGTTGACGTCCTCTTCGGTCCCCTTCGGCACGTGCGCGATGACTTTGCCGGTCGCGGGGTTGACGATCTCCTGGGCCGCTCCGTCCGCGCCAGGCGTCCACTTGCCGCCGATGAACATCTCGTGACGGCGCAGCGTCGTGCTCATACCCCCTCCTTAGTTCACTGGTGCGCCGAGCGTAGCGCCGAGAATGTCGAGGCCTTCGTCCAGCTGCTCGTCGGGGATCGTGAGCGGCATCAGGGTCCGAATCACGTTGTGGTGCACCCCGCAGCGCAGGATGATCAACCCCTTTTCGCGTGCGGCGGCCAGGATCTTCGCCGTCTCCTTGTCCGCGGGCTCTCTGGTCTTGCGGTCGCGGACCAGCTCCATCCCGACCATCGCCCCGAGCCCGCGCACGTCGCCGATGATCTCTCGCTCCGCGGCCCACGTCCGCATGCGCTCCTCGACCACGGAACCGATTCGAGCCGCCCGCTCCGGCAGCTTCTCGTCACGCATGATGTCCATGACGGCCAGGCCGGCGGCGCAGGCGACGGGGTTGCCACCGTACGTTCCGCCGAGACCGCCTGGGTCCGGCGCGTCCATCACCTCGGCCCGGCCCACCACTCCAGAAAGCGGAAAGCCCGCGGCCAGGCTCTTGGCGACCGCGACCAGGTCGGGCTCGACACCCGAATGCTCGATGGCGAAGAACTTGCCGGTGCGCCCGAAGCCGGTCTGGATCTCGTCGGCGATGAGCATGATGCCGTGCTGTTTCGTCAGCTCGCGGAGCTTGCGCATGAAGTCGAGCGGGGCGGGCACGAACCCGCCCTCGCCGAGGATGGGCTCGATGAGAATGGCCGCGACTCGGTTCGGCGAAACCTCTGACTCGAGCAGGTTGTGCAGGTCGGCCAGCGCCGCGTCGGTGTTCCAGCCGCGGTACTCATAGGGGAATGGGGTCTGGTAGATCTCGGGCGCGTACGGCCCGAAGTTCTGCTTGTACGGCTGGACGCTGCCGGTCAGGCTGAGGGTGAGCAGCGTGCGCCCGTGGAAGGCGCCGCGGAAGCTGATGACGGCGGGCCTTCGGGTGGCGGCGCGGGCGATTTTGACCGCGTTCTCGATCGCCTCCGCCCCGGTGGAGAAGAGCACCGCCTTCTTGTCGCCCCCGATCGGCGCCACCTCGCAGAGGCGTTGCGCAAGCCTCAGGTACGACTCGTAGTGGACGACCTGGAAGGAGGTGTGGGTGGCCTTCTCCAGCTGCTCGTGGACCGCCTTCATGACGCGCGGGTGCGCGTGGCCGACGTTCATGACGCCGATGCCGCCCGCGAAGTCGATGTATCGCTTGCCGCTGACATCCCAGATCTCGGAGCCCCTGGCGCGGTCAACGGTGATTGGATGGGCGCTCGTGATGCCGCGGGGGACGTACCTGGCGCGAAGCTCGGCCAGCTCGGATTCGGTCGCGATGTGCATCGCGGTCACGCGGCCATTCAAGCAGATACGATCCGGGCCGGGTGGACGCCGTTTTCGCGGCGGTTGCGAGGCTGTGGCCGGGCCGCGAGGCGACTCTGTCCGAGCTGGGCGGCGGGATCACAAACCGCAACTTCAAGGTCACCGTCGGGGGTGAGGTTTTCGTGCTCCGGATGGGCGGCGCGAAGACCTACCTGCTGGGTATCGACCGCTCGGTCGAGCACGTCGCGGGCAAGAGGGCGTTCGAGGTCGGTGTGGGTCCGGAGGTTGTCGCGTTCCTGCCCGAGGAGGGCTGGCTGGTGGCACGGTACATCGACGGCAAGACGATCTCGCTCGACGAGATGCGGCGTCCGGGCTCGCTCCGGCGCGTCGCCGCGGCGCTGCGGGCGTTCCACGAGTCGCCGCCGATCCCCGGGCGATTCGACGCCTGGGCGGTGGTCGAGGCCAACCGCGCCACGGCCGTCGCGCACGGGGTGGTGATCCCGCCGGAGTTCGAGCCTGCGCGCGAGGTCGCCGAGCGGATCCGCGCCACGCTCGGCCCGCAGCCGCTCGTCCCGTGCCACAACGACCTGCTGAACGCGAACTTCCTCGACGACGGGTCCATCCGGATCGTCGACTGGGAGTACGCCGGGATGGGGGATCGGTTCTTCGACCTCGCCAACTTCTCGGTCAACCACGAGTTCGGTGCCGAGGACGATCGCCGGTTCCTGGGCGAATACTTCGGCGTCGAGCGGGAGGCCGACGTGGCGAGCCTGCGCCTGATGCGCTACATGTCCGACTTTCGAGAGGCGATGTGGGGTGTCCTCCAGTCGGGCATCTCAGACCTCGACTTTGATTTCACCGGCTACGCGGCAAAGCACTTTGCCCGGATGGAAGGGACTGCTTCAGACGCCCAGTTCTTGAGCTTCCTCGGCAGCCCCTCCAGATAGCGGGTTCAGTGCCCGGGGCAGAGGCTGACCCGCGGGTTGTAGTTGGCGAACATGCCGAGCGGGTTGGGCCGCCAGATCCACGCGTGCAGGGCCCATATCTGCAGGGAGGTGACACTGGTGAAGTCGTGGCCGAAGAGCCGGGGCGGGTC
>Ga0137372_10001520_pt1 | contig 22363 bp, 18 predicted proteins | sample SagtaG_6_FD_104911 | JGI IMG/M metagenome (GOLD analysis project Ga0137372, IMG submission 104911) | Vadose zone soil microbial communities from Sagehorn Ranch, Mendocino, California, USA - Sage1_R_60_16 metaG | ecosystem: Environmental > Terrestrial > Soil > Vadose zone | place: USA...
ATGTTCTTGGCGCGGGCGTCGGACTCGGCCACCATCCCCTTGGCCTTGACCTTGGCCTCCTCGACCGTCTGGTCGGCCATCCGCTGGGCCATCACCAGCGCCCTGGCGATCGCCTCCTCGCCGCCGCCGCGGTCCACCATCTGGGGCGGAGGCGGCGGTGGGGGGGTCTGGACCTGCATCTGCGGCGGCATCTGGACCTGTGGTGCCATCTGAACCGGGGGTGGCTGCGCCTGGGCGTTCGCTGCCTGCTCCCGCAGCCGCGCCATCTCGTCCTGCAGCCGGGTGAACTCCTCGGTGATCTGGTCGAGGAAAGTGTCCACCTCGTGCATGGCGTAACCGCGCATGGCCTTGGTGAACTCTTTATGTTGGATGTCCAGCGGGGTCAATGGCGGCATTTGCGCTCCTTACTGCAAGTGGTCGGTCATTGTACCCGAACGCCGCTCGATCGTCGTCTTGCTCGCCGTTTGCGCTCCCACCAGCAGCGTCCGCCCTCCCGGCGCCGGTGGCGCGGGGCGATGTGGGCGGGACCGTTGGAGAGGCGGCACTAGCTTCTCACCACCTGCTGTAGCAGGACGATCAGCATGAACACGAGTATGGGGGAAAGATCGAGGGCAACAGCACCGACGCGCAGAGGGGGAAGGAGTCGCCGGATGGGTCGGAGGATGGGCTCGGTCAGATCGTAAAGAATACCGTACAGGATCGCCAAACCAGAAAGCCCCCGGCCTCCAGTGAGCGAAAGCAGGAGATCGAGGATGATCCGGCCCAGCAGTACGAGCCAGTAGAGTGTCAGCAGAAGCGACAGGACAAACAAGACAGTAGACAAGTGTCAGGCCTGGTTAAAGAAGCCCCGCTCTTGGAGCCGGCGCCGCTCCTCGGCGGAGACTTCGACGTTTCTTGGGGTCAGGAGAAAGACCTTCTCGGCCACACGCTGGATGCGCCCGTCCAGCCCGAACGTGAGGCCAGCCGCGAAGTCGATCAGGCGCTTGGCCGTCTCGGGCTCCATGGCCTGCAGGTTCACGATCACGGGGATGTCAGCCTTGAACTTCTCGCCGATCTCCTCGGCGTCGTTGAAGCCAGAGGGCTCGATGAGGTGGACCTGCCTGGTGGGGACTGAGGGTATTGGATGGATCACCGCCTCCATCGGCTCGTCGAGGTGCCCGTCCCGGCGGCGACCATCCCCGTAGTCGTCACCGCGAACACGCCGGACCGGCACCGACCCGGCGGCGTGCCGGCTCGGCTCCGCCACGTCGGCCAGCTCCTCGTCCTCCTCTGGTGGCTCGACCAACCCCAGCCAGACGAGGCTCTTCTTGAACGCCCCGGCCACGCACCCTCACCTACTTTCGTACGCGTCGTCATCCTACGTCGTCCGCCGCGGCTCGCCCATTCGCGTGCCCCCCGGTCAGGGGACGCGACCTGGCGCCGCCACGGCGTGCCCCCGTCTGAGGAGCAACGCTTCGGGCAATCATGCCAAACGACTAGGCAGAACTCATGATTGCACCTCCATTGAACAGATTTGGTGCGAGCGGTGGGATGCGCTGCGCCGGATGCCCAGTCGTCTTGTTCACCCGACTCCCCCGTCTGTCGCCTTTTTGTGGGGACGTGGACCGAAAATCGCCGTGCCGACGCGGACCAAGGTGGCGCCCTCCTCGACCGCGACCTCGAAGTCGGCGGTCATCCCCATCGACAGCGCCCGCATCCCCGTGCCGAGCCGCCTGCCAAGCTCCGCCAGCCGGCGGAACAGCGGTCGCTGTTCCTCGGCCGAGGCGGTCGGCGCGGGCATGAGCATGAGCCCTTCGAGCCGGAGCCCGTCGAACTGGCCGCAGGCGGCGACGAAGTCGTCGAGGTCCGCCGCGGCCACCCCGTGAGCGGCGGCACGCTCGTCCAGCTCGACCTGCACCAGCGCGCGCGCCACCGTGCCGGCCGCGAGCCCGCGCCGGCCCAGTGCCCTGGCGCCCGGCAGCGAGTCCAACGAGTGCACCAGCGCGCCCGTCTCGACCAGGACCGCGGCCTTGTTGCGCTGGAGGCGGCCGATGAAGTGCCAGCGCGCGCCCGGCAGCGCCGCGGCTTTGGCCGCCAGGTCCTGAGCGTAGTTCTCGCCGATGTCCGGCACGCCCGCGGCCAGCGCCGCCCGTATCGCCTCCAGCGGCTGCAGCTTGGCCGCGGCGACCAGCGTGACCTCGCCGGGATCGCGGCCCGCCCGCCGCGCGGCGGCGGCGATGCGCCGGCGCACCATGGCGACCCGGTCGGGGATCCCGGCCAGGTCGGCCGCGGGCGTTGCCTGCTCGCTCATTGCGATGCCCCGTCGACCAGCGCGATCAGGCCGGCCTGGCGGCCGGTGACGCCGTCGCGGCGGTAGGAGAAGAAGCGTCCGGGCTGATGGCTGGTGCACTCGCCCAGGGGGCGGCGGATCTCGCCGAGGCCGGCCCGCTCGAGCGCCTCCACGGCGGCGGCGGTGGTGTCGATCGCCGGGCGCCGGTCCCGGGTGGTCGCCGCAGCCGCGGGGTAGCGCCCCACCACCGCGTCGGCCACCTCCGGGCCGACCTCGTAGCAGCACGCGCCGATGGCCGGGCCGACCAGGGCGATCGCGCTGGCCGGCCGGCCGCCACGGCGACGGAAGGCGGCCACGCCCGCCTCGATCGCGCCGGCCGCCAGGCCCCGCCAGCCTGCATGCACCGCGGCGACGACACGGGCCTCCGGGTCGGCCAGCAGCAGCGGCAGGCAGTCGGCCATGAAGACCGCCAGCACCGTCCCCGTCTCGCCGCTGACCAGGCCATCGGCCTCGGCAAGCTGCGGCCTGGCCTCGGGCGGCCCGGGCCCGAGCCGGTCGCGGCCCGCCTCCACCACGCGCGCGGAGTGGACCTGGCGGACGGTCGCCCAGGGCAGGCCGGCAAGCCCCAGCACGGTCGCCAGGCGGCGGCGGCCGCGCAGCACCGCCCGGAGGTCGTCGCCGACGTTCAGCCCGAGGTTGAGGCCGTCATACGGCGGCCTGCCGCGCCCGCCGGCGCGGCAGCTGAAGGCCGCCACCACCCCTCGCGCCAGCAGGTCCTCGGCCACCAGCACGGGCGGCCAGGCCGGCCCGGCCGCCGCCTGGTCCCCGCCGCCCTGGTCCCCGCCCGCCCGCACATCCGCCGCGGGCGGGCCCGGCCGCCAGACAAGCCCCTGCGTCACGTGCTCAGCGCTTGAGAAACGATGGGATGTCGAGGTCGTCGTCATCGCCGTGGTAGGTGACGCGCCTGGTCGGCTCACCCTCGCGCTCGCCGCCCTCTTCCCGGAGGGCGCGCTCGGCCGTGGCGCGCGCGGCACGCGCGCCGCTGGGCCAGACCGCCTCGTCGCGCTGCTCGGCGGTGGCCGCGGCGGTGGCCGCGGCCACGGTCTCGGCGGCCCCGGCCGCGACCTGCTCGCTGCGGTCGAAGCCGGCCGCGATGACCGTCACCCGGACCTCGTCGCCGAGGGCGTCGTCGATCACCGCGCCGAAGATGATGTTGGCGTCGGGGTGGGCGGCCGAGGCGATCACCTCCGCCGCCTCGTTGACCTCGAACAGGCCCAGGTCGGAGCCACCGGAGATGTTGAGCAGCACGCCGCGGGCGCCGTCGACCGAGGCCTCCAGCAGCGGCGAGGAGATCGCCTCCTTGGCCGCGGCCACCGCCCTGTCCTCGCCGCGCGCCTGGCCGATGCCCATGAGTGCCGTGCCGGCCTCGCGCATGGTCGCCCGCACGTCGGCGAAGTCCAGATTGATCAGCCCGGGGATGGTGATCAGGTCGGTGATGCCCTGCACGCCCTGCAGCAGCACCTGGTCGGCCAGCTTGAAGGCGTCCAGCATCGAGGTGGTGCGCTCGGCCACCTGCAGCAGGCGGTCGTTGGGGATGATGATGAGCGTGTCGACCTCGGACTTGAGCTGATCGATGCCCTTGTCGGCCTGCTGCGAGCGGCGCCGCCCCTCGAAGGCGAAGGGCCTGGTCACCACGCCGATGGTCAGCGCGCCCTGGGCCTTGGCGAGGCGTGCCACCACCGGCGCGCCGCCGGTCCCGGTGCCGCCGCCCTCCCCGGCGGTGACGAACACCATGTCGGCGCCCTTGAGCACCTCCTCGAGCTCCTCGGCGTGGTCCTCGGCCGCCTGCCGGCCGACCTCGGGGTTGGAGCCGGCGCCGAGCCCGCGGGTCAGCTCACGGCCGACGTCCAGCTTCACGTCGGCGTCCGACGCCAACAGCGCCTGCGCGTCGGTGTTGACCGCGATGAACTCGACGCCCTTGAGGCCCGCCTCGATCATCCGGTTGACGGCGTTGACCCCACCGCCGCCGATCCCGACCACCTTGATCACGGCCAGGTAGTTCTGGGGCGCCGCCATCATCCAAGCAACCTCCTTCGCCCGTTCGTCCCAGGCGACCGATGTCTCACGCGGTCAGGCGTCCAACCGTGCCGGACCCCGCGCCAGCCAACCCCCGAGGACCACACGCGCACCGTTCAGGCACCAGGGAAAGGGGGAAGTTGCCTAAGCCTTTACTTGAGGTGGAAGATTATGTAAACCTCAAGCTCGGCGAGACTTTACCGGCGGTCCGGGGGTCGGTCAACTACCGTTGGACATTTCCTTTTGCCGTCTCCTTCACCATTGGAGTCGAGGGGCTGCGCACGTCGATCCGCACCACCTGCTTTCCCTCCGCCTTGAGCTTGCGCTGGATCAGCAGCACCGCGGCGTCTTTTGCCGCCTGCCGCTCGGCCACGCCGTACAGCACCTTCGCGCCATCGCGCAGACCCAGCTCGAGGCCGTCGACAGAGCGCGCCGTCACCCCGACCACCTGGAGCTTGAGCGATGGGTCCATGTGGCCGAGCGCGCTGAGCGCGTTGGCCAGCGGGTTGCCGGGGGGCAGCCGCGTTCCCGGGCGCACGCCGGGCGGGAGCGGAACTCCCGCCACGTACGGCAGCGCCGCCCGCGCGCCCGCGGGGCGCCCGGCGAGCCGTGCGAGCACGATCCCGTCCGCCGCCACCAGCCAGTAGGCGCCGTCCGAGGACACCACCGCGGTGGGCATGCGCTGGCTGACGATGATCCGCAGGCTCGAGGGATAGGAGCGCACCACCCGGGCGGATGCCACGCCCGGCAGCGCCTCCACGCGTCGCCGCACCGCTCCCGGGTCGATGGCGAGATAGGGCTCGCCGGGCCGCACACCGGCGGCGGCCAGCACCGCGGCGCGCGCGCTCTTGCCGGCTCCCTCGACCCGCACCTCGGTGAGCCCGAACAGCGGCGAGCGGGCGAGCTGGTACAGCCCGATCGAGACCGCCACCGCCAGCGCCGCCACGATCAGCACGCGCCGGCGCCGCCGCACCCGCTCGACGATGATCGCGCGGCGGCGCTCCAGGATGCGCCGGTCGGTGAGCAGGCGGTTCACGGCCCGTCCCCCGCCACGCCGGGGCCGGTCGCCGCGAAGTCGCCGGCGAGTTGCACCTCCGGGCGCAGCGCGAAGTCCCCCCCGTCACGGGCGCGGCGGATGACGCGCCGGATCAGTTCGAGCACGTCGGCCGAGCGAGCGCCCTCGCCGGCGACGATGAAGTTGGCGTGGATCTCGCTGATGCGCGCGCCACCGCAGCGCTCCCCCTTCATGCCGAGCCGCTCCACCACCAGCGCGCCGGGCAGGTTCGGACGGTTCACGAAGACGCTGCCACAGTTGGGCTGGTTCACCGGCTGGTTCTCGCGTCGCCACCGGCGCGCCTCGTCGATCTGGGCGCGCACCTCCGCCTCTGGGGTCGGATCGCAGATGAACCTGGCGCTGGTCACCACCACGCTGCGGGGCAGCGCCGAGCCTCGGAAGACGAAGCCGATATCGCCGGGCTTGACGCGGATCGACTGGGCGGAGGCCCCGGCGGCGAGGTCGATCGTCTCCGCCCACAGCAACCGGTCGCTGAGCTCCCCCCCATGCGCGCCGGCGTTCATGCGGATGCCCCCGCCGACGCTGCCGGGGATGGCCACGGCGAAGGCGAGCCCACCAAGCGAAGCGGCCGCGGAACGGGCGGCGAGGCTCGGCAGCGGCGTCGCCCCGCCCGCCTCGATCTCCTCACCGTCGATCGTGACCGACCGGAAGTATCGGCCGAGGTGGAGCACCACGCCGGGCCAGCCGGCGTCGGACACCAGCACGTTCGAGCCGCGGCCGAGGACCAGCAGGGGGACGGGCACCTCGGCGAGGACCTCGGCGAGGGCGACCAGGTCGCCGAGAGACTCGGCGCGCAGGAACAGCCGCGCCGGGCCGCCCAGGCGGAAGGTGGTGAGCGGCGCCAGCGGCACCTGCTCGCCGAGCCGGCCCGGGCAGCGGGCGCCGAGCCGGGCGGCGACGGCCTCGACCGCGGCGGCCTCGACCGGGCCGACCGACGGCGGCAGCCAATCGTCCGAACGCCCCCGGGTCAGCGGCATTACCCTGCCCCTCCGGGGTCGTCGCCCTTGCTGCCGTTGGCCCTGGAGGGACGGCCGCTCTCGGACCTCTCGGGCGCCTGCTGGGGGTCGGCCGGCGGCGGCGTGGCGGCCTCGCGGCGCTGCTCGATCGGCGGGTACGCCTCCAGGCGCTTGGAGCGGCGGTCCACCCGGCGGCTGACCTGCGGGCCGATCGGGGAGCGCGCCGCCTCGAACCAGCCGGTGTCCTCACGGTTGACCCCGGGCGCCGGGACCGCCAGGTAGGCCTCGCGCGAGCCCCGGCCGGCCGCCTCCAGCACCAGCGCGGCCAGCTCGTGCGCGGCCGCCGGGTACGCCAGGGAGGCCATGGCCACCGACATCTTGGCCAGCCGCTCGGGGTCCTCCAGCAACGGCGCGGCGGTGGCGGCCAGGCGCTCGCCGTCCAGGTCCTCGTCGCGCACCACCACGGCGCCACCGGCAGCCGCCACCGCGCGCGCGTTGGCGGCCTGGTGGTCGGCGGTGGCATGCGGCAGCGGCACCATGATCGCGGGCACGCCCGCGGCGGTCAGCTCCGCCATGGTCATCGCGCCCGCGCGCGTCAGCGCCAGGTCGCAGGCGGCATAGGCGAGGTCCATGCGCTCCACGAACGGCTCGATCCGCACCTGCAGGCCGCGCCGCGTGCGATCCTGGGCGCGCCACCCCTCGCGCACCTCCGCCTCGTCGCGCCGGCCGCAGGCGTGCAGGATCTGCACCCGCTCGGGCCTGGTCCAGTGCGGCGTCGCCGCGATCACCGCCTGGTTGAGGTGGCGGGCGCCCTGGCTGCCGCCGAACACGAACAGGGTGGCGCGGTCGGGGTCGAGGCCGAGCTCCTTCTGGCCGACCTCGCGCAAGCGGTTGCGGTCGAGCCGGGCCAGCTCGGGCCGGACCGGGTTGCCGATGGTGACGGTCCGGCCCGACGGGAAGGCGGCGGCCGCGTCGGCCACGCCGAGCGCGATCCTGCGGGCGAGCCTGGCGGCCAGGCGGTTGGCGATCCCCGGGACGGCGTTCTGCTCGTGCAGCACCACCGGCACGCCGGCGAGCCTGGCGCCGACCGCCACCGGCAGGGTGACATAGCCGCCCATGCCGGCGACCGCCTCGATGCGGTGGCGGCGCAGCAGCCGCCAGGCGGCCAGCGCGCCGGCGACCGCGGCGAACGGCGCCAGCACGGTCTCCAGCGCCAGCCGCCGCGACAGCGGCAGGATCGGCAGCAGGTCGAGGGGGAAGCCCGCGGCCGGCACGGCCTGGTTCTCGATCCCGCGGCTGGTGCCGGCGAAGCGCACCTCGGCGGTGGGCTCCAGCTCCTTCAGGGCTCGCGCGAGGGCCAGGCCCGGGAACACGTGGCCCCCGGTGCCGCCCGCGGCGATCAGGACGCGCGGGCCGGGCTGGGTCCCGGCGCCGGGCGGACTGGGGAGAAGATCATCGGCGGTCATCGGCTTCTCAACCCTCCTGGGGGACGGTGGGGAGTGGCGGGGCGCCCGGCTGCTCCACGGCGCTTGGCCGGGGCGATGGTGGCCCTGACCGGCGCGTGCGTGCGCCAGACCTCCTGCTTGGCCACGTTCAGCAGGATGCCGACCGCGGCCAGCAGCACGAGCATGCTGGAGCCGCCGGCGGACACCAGCGGCAGCGGGACGCCGGTGATCGGCAGCACACCGACGACGGCGCCGATATTGACCAGCGCCTGCACCACGATCCACACGGTGATGCCGCCGGCCAGATAGCGCCCGAAGACGTCGGGGGCACGCCGGGCGGCGCGGATGCCGGCGTAGGCGATCGCGGCGAACAGCACCAGGACCGCCAGCGTGCCCACCAGGCCTAGCTCCTCGCCGATGATGGCGAAGATGAAGTCGGTGTGGGCGTTGGGCACGTAGGACCACTTCTGTTTGCTGGCGCCGAGCCCGACGCCCAGCAGCCCTCCCGAGCCGAGCGCGAAGCGGCCCTGGATGATCTGCCAGCCGGTGTTGCGCGGGTCGGCGGCGGGGTCGAGGAAGGAGACCAGGCGCTGGCGGCGGTAGCCCGCGGCCATGATCAGCCCGATGCCGGCGCTGAGCCCGGCCGTGGTCATCAGGGTGAGCAGCGGCAGCGGCATCCCGGCGATGAACAGCAGGCCGAAGGAGATCGAGCAGATCAGCAGCGTGGTGCCGAGGTCGGGCTGGATCATGACCAGCAGGGCCAGGAGGAGGGTGACCGGCACCAGCGGCACCAGCAGGTGACGCACGTCGCCGAGCAGGCGGGTCTTGCGGGTGAGCACGTCGGCGGCGAACAGCAGCAGCCCGAGCTTGGCGAACTCGCTCGGCTGGACGGTGACGCCGGGCAGGACCTGGATCCAGCGGGTCGAGCCGTAGGCGCCCACCGCTCCCGGATGCAGCGCGACGTATGCCAGGGCGAGGGTGGCCAGCACCAGCAGCGGCGCGCCAACGCGCCGCCAGTGGCGGTAGTCGATGCGGCTGGCGACCAGCATCACCACCAGGCCCAGCAGCACCCAGGCCGCCTGCCGCTTGAACACCGTGTAGGAGTCGCCGGTGCTGGCGTAGGAGGTCGGCGATGACGCCGACAGCACCATCACCAAGCCGAAGGCGAGCAGCGTGCCGACCACCCCGAGCAGCAGGTAGTAGGTGGACCAGGCGCCCGGCCCACGCCGGCCGGCCGGGGCGCCGCCGCCCCTGGCCTTCGGCCCGCGCGCGGGCGTGCGGCCCGCGGCCGCCTCACGACTTGGCAGACAGACCACCTCCCCGCCGGCGGCCCGCGAGCCGGGCGACGGCGGCGCTGAACGCCTCGCCGCGCTCGGCGTAGCTGGAGAACATGTCGAAGCTGGCGCATGCGGGCGCCAGCAGCACGGTGTCGCCCTTCTCGGCGAGGCTGAAGGCGACCGTGACCGCCTCGCCCATGGAGGCGGCGCGGGCCATGGGGCCGTCGTAGCCGCCCCGCTCCAGGGCCGATGCCAGCTCGTCGGCCGCCTCGCCGAGCAGCACCACGCCGACCAGCCGCGAGCTCGCCTCGGCCGCCAGCTCATCGAAGGCCAGGCGCTTGTTGCGCCCGCCGGCGATCCAGACGACCCGCTGGAAGGCGCCGAGCGCCCGGGCGGCGGCGTGCGGGTTGGTCGCCTTGGAGTCGTCGACGAAGGTGACCCCGGCCACCTCCGCGACCGTGGCCAGGCGGTGCGGCGAGGCGCGGAAGGCGGCGACCGCTCTGGTCATGGCCGCCGGGTGGGCGCCGAGCGCGAGCGCCAGCCCCGAGGCGGCCAGCGCGTTGGCGAGGTTGTGGCGGCCCGGCAGGCGCAGTGCCGCCGCACGCCACAGCGGCCCCTCGTGGCCCTCGATGCGCGACAGCGCGATGCCCGCCTCGACCCCGAGCCCGCCCAGCGGCACCCTGCCGACGCCGAACGGCACCGGGGTGCCGGTGGCGTGGACGGCGTGCGAGGCGACCACCGGGTCGTCGGCCGCGTACAGCGACCAGTCCTCCAGCGTCTGGTTGGCCCAGATGCGCGCCTTGGCCTCGGCGTACGCGCTGAGGTCCGGGTGCCAGTCCAGGTGGTCTGGCGCGAAGTTGAGCCAGGCCCCGGCGACCAGGTGCAGGCTGTGGCAGAAGCGGAGCTGGAAGCTGGAGAGCTCCACCACCAGCGCCTGCGGTGCCTGCCTGGCCAGCACCGCGTCGATCAGGGGCAGGCCGAGGTTGCCGGCGGCCACGGTGCGCAGCCCGCTGGCCGACAGCATCGCGGCGGCCAGCTCGACAGTGGTGCTCTTGCCGTTGGTGCCGGTCACCCCCACCAGTGGCGCGCGCGCCAGCCTCGCGCCGAGCTCGACGTCGCTCCAGACCGGCACACCGCCGGCGAGCGCGGCCTGGATCAGCGGATGGCGCTCTGGCAGCCCCGGCGCGACCACCAACAGCTGCCGTCCTTCCAGGAGCTCGACCTCGCAGCCGCCGCCGTGGACCCTGACCCCGGCCGCCTCCAGATCGGCGGCGGCGACCTCGGCGTCGTCGCAGGCGAGCACGTCCGCACCGAAGCTGGCGAGGTGCAGGGCGGCCGAGCGGCCGGTGACGCACACCCCGGCGACCAGGATCCTGAGCCCGGCCAGGTCGGCCGGCTCGAGGTGAGCGGGCGGCTCCGACGCTATCAGCTCAACCACTGCCACCACCTTGGGCCAGGAACTCCGCATAGAACAGCCCAAGACCGAATGCGACCGCAAGTCCACCCAGGATCCAGAAACGCACGATCACGGTGAACTCCGGCCATTCGGACAGCTCGAAATGGAGGTGGATGGGGGCCATCCTGAACACCCGCCGCTGCAGGAAGTGGAACGAGGCGATCTGTACGATAACCGAAAGGGTCTCGACCACATACAGCCCGCCGAGCACCACCAGCAGGAGCTGGGTGTTGGTGAACAGGGCGAGCGCGGCCAGGGTCCCGCCCAGCGACAGCGAGCCGGTGTCGCCCATGAAGATGCGCGCCGGCGGCGCGTTCCACCACAGGAAGCCCGCCACTCCCCCCATGATCGCCGCGGACACGATCGCCAGGTCCTGCGGCGACGCGGTCGGCGAGAAGCGGTAGCAGCCGGCCGAGTCGAGCGGAAGCGCCGAGCAGAGGTGGCGGAACTGCCAGAAGGCGATCACCACGTAGGCGCTGGCGACCAGCACGGTGGTGCCCGAGGCGAGGCCGTCCATGCCGTCGGTCAGGTTCACGCCGTTGGAGGTCGCCGACACCAGCAGGAACACCCAGATCAGAAAGATGATCAGCGGTAGCTGGGTGCCGTAGATCGGCCGGATGAAGGAGATGCCCCGGAAGGCGTCCGCCCAGTACCAGGCGCCCAGCCCGAGCCCCAGCGCGCAGATCGCCTGGCCGACGAACTTGGCCGTCTTGGTCAGCCCGAGGCTGCGCTGGTTGCGGATCTTCAGAAAGTCGTCGAGGAAGCCGACCACCCCGGTGGCGACCATGGTGATCACCACCAGCAGGCCACCGGGCGTGACCGACGCCCGCTCGCGGCTGACCAGGTGGACCACCACGTAGGCGGTGACCGCACCGATGATGATCACCGCCCCGCCCATGGTGGGCGTGCCCCGCTTGGTCTGGTGGGAGTCCGGCAGGTCGATCTGGATGAGCTGGCCCAGGCCCTGGCGCCGGAAGGCCCGGATCGCCAGTGGCGTCCCGATCAGGCTGCAGACCAGGGAGACTGCGCTCGCGACGAGGATCCCGATCACTCACTGCCCCGCTCGTGGAGTCCAGGGGTCCCCCGCAGGAGCCGTTCGGCGACCCGGTCCAATGCGATCACACGGCTTGCCTTGACCAGCACCACGTCGGCGGGCTCGAGCCACCGCTCGAGCACCGCCAGCGCCGCCTCGACGTCCGCCACGGCGATGGCCTCCTCAGGCCACATGCCTTCCATGCGGGCGGCCCGGACGACAGCCTCGCCCAGCTCGCCGACGCCGACCAGCCGGTCGATGCCCAGCCGGGTGACCAGCCGGCCGATGCGGTCGTGCTCGCCGGGCGCCTGCTCCCCCAGCTCGGCCATCTCGCCGAGCACCGCCACCGTGCGCCCGCCGCGGCGGGCGGCCGCCAGCGTCTTCAGGCTCGCGGCCATCGAAGTGGGATTGGCGTTGTAGGCGTCGTTGATCACCGTGAGGCCGTCCGGCCGCCGCTCGACCTGCATGCGCATGGGCGAGAGCCGCGCACCTCGCAGCGCGGCGGCGATCCCCTCCGGTTCCAGCCCGAGGGCGTGGGCGGCCGCGGCCGCGGCCAGCGCGTCGCCGACCAGGTGCTCGCCGGGAGCCGGCAGGGCGGTCTCCGCGCTCCCGGCGGGCGTGCACAGCTTGAAGTGGGCGCGTCCCGCTCCGTCCAGGGAGACCGCTTCGGCGCGTACCGCCGCACCAGGGCCGGCGCCGAAGGGCAGCACCCGGGCGGCGCTGCGCGTGGCCATCGCGGCCACCAGCGGATCGTCCGCGTTCAGCACCGCCGTGCCCCCGGCGGGCAGTGCCTCGACCAGCTCGCCCTTGGCCGCGGCGATGGCCTGCTGCGAGCCGAACATGCCCACGTGGGCGATGCCGACGTTCAGCACCACGCCGACCTCCGGCCGCGCCAGCCGCGCCAGCGCCGCGATGTGGCCGGGCCCGCGCGCGCCCATCTCGACCACCAGCGCCTGCGTGCCCGGCTCGAGCCTGGCCAGGGTGAGCGGCAGGCCGACCTCGTTGTTGAACGAGGCCGGGTTGGCCACGGTGTCCAGCCGCGTGGCCAGCACCGCTGCGAGCAGGTCCTTGGTGGTCGTCTTGCCGGTGGACCCGGTGATGCCCACCGCCCGCGCACCGGAGCGGCCGCGCACCGCCCCAGCGATCGCGCCCAACGCGACCAGCGGGTCGCCGACCTCGATGCGCGGCCCGGCGGTCACGGCACCGGCGCGCGCCACCACCGCGACCGCGCCCGCCTCCAGCGCGGCGGCGGCGAAGGCGCCGCCGTCGGTGCGGCTGCCCGGCAGCGCGACGAACAGGTCACCGGTCCTGACCGCGCGCGAGTCCACGGCCAGGCCGGTGGCCTCGGCCTCCCCGTCCGCGCCGTGCAGCGCGCCCGCCGCCGCCGCGGCCGCCTCGGCCAGGGTGAGCGGGATCATGCTCGCCCCCGTCCCGAGAGGAGGCTCCGCAGCTCCTCGGCCGCGACCACGCGGTCGTCGAAGGGGATCCTGCGACCGTCCTCGAGCTCCTGGCCCTGCTCGTGGCCCTTGCCGGCGATGATCACCGCGTCGCCGGGGCGCGCCAGCTCGAGCGTCAGGCGGATGGCGGCGCGGCGATCCACCTCGTCCCGGTAGCGGTCCGGCACGGCGCTGCGGCGCACGCCCTCGAGGATCTGCGCGACGATCGCCTCCGGCGGCTCCGAGCGCGGGTTGTCCGAGGTCACCACGGTGAGGTCGGCGAGCTTGGCGGCGATCTCACCCATCAGCGGGCGCTTGGCGCGGTCGCGGTCGCCGCCGCAGCCGAAGACCACGAGCACCCGGCCGTCGGTCACCGCCCGCGCGGCCCGCAGCACGTTCTCGAGCGAGTCCGGGGTGTGCGCGTAGTCGACCAGCACGGTGAACGGCTGGCCGGCGTCGACCCGCTCGAAGCGCCCGGGCACGCCGGCCAGCGACTCGACTCCGGCGACGGCGGTGTCCAGGTCGATGCCCAGGGCCGCCGCCGCGGCCAGGGCGCCGAGGGCGTTGGCGACGTTGAAGTGGCCGGCCACCTGGAGCCGCACGCGGCGCGACCCCGCCGGCCCTTCGAGCCGGAAGGTGGTGCCGTCGAGGGCACCGGCGACCTCGCTGGCACGCCAGTCGGCCTGGCCGGCGGTGCCGGTGGTGACCAGGTCGATCCCGGTCGCCTCGCGGGCCAGCCGCCGGCCGTAGGGGTCGTCGACGTTGACCACGCCGAGGGAGGTGAGCTCCGGCGTGAGCAGGCGGCGCTTGGCCTGGAAGTACTCCTCCAGGTCGTGGTGGAAGTCGAGGTGGTCCTGGGTGAGGTTGGTGAAGACGGCCACGCGGAAGCGGGTGGTGTCGACCCGCCCCAGGGCCAGGCCGTGGCTGGAGACCTCCATCGCGGCCGCCCGCACGCCGGAGTCGGCCATCTCGGCCAGCAGGCGCTGCAGGTCGGGAGCCTCCGGGGTGGTGTGGAGCACCGGCAGGCGGGTCTCCCCGATGCGGACCTCGACCGTGCCGATCAGCCCGGAGGTCAGCCCGGCCGCCCGGAAGATCGCCTCCAGCATGAAGGCGGTGGTGGTCTTGCCGTTGGTGCCGGTCACCCCGACCAGGTCCATGCGGCGGGACGGGCTGCCGAAGAACGCGTCGGCCAGCCGCGCGAGCGCCGCGCGGACCGAGCCGACCATGACCTGGGGGGCGCCAAGCTCGAGCGGGCGCTCCACGCAGAGCGCGGCGGCGCCCGCCTCCAGGGCGGCGTCGGCGAGATCGTGGCCGTCCACGCGGCTGCCCGGCACGCAGCAGAAGAGCGCGCCCCGGGTCACGCGGCGGGTGTCGAGGACGACGTCCGAGACGGCTGTCTCGCCGTCGCCTCGAATTCCGCCGCCAACCTGGGCGGCGAGAGCTGTGAGCGGGACGCGCCGTGGCGTCAGGGTCATGAATGTCGAGTCTCCCGCGTCGACGGCTCGGGTCTCCGATGGCGGGAGCACCGGGCCCGGGGAACGTTACGGCCGCGCAAGACTAGCATCCGCGACAGCGGCCTCGCGGGCACGCCCACCCAGGCCGCCACCTCACTGCCGTCCTGCCTGCCAGACCCCCGGCGTCCTCACCGGCGGCGGTGGCGCACCAGGGACGTCGCCGTCCGGGGCGGGGGTGCTCGGGACCGGTGGGTCGTCGGCCGCCGACAGGGTCGGCGGGACGTGCATGCGCCGCAGGGCGTATCCCGCCACCTCGCGGAACACCGGGGCGGCGACCACCCCGCCGTAGGCGCCGCTGGCGGGCCGGTCGAGCACCACCGCCACCACCACGCGCGGGTCATGGGCCGGGGCGAACCCGATGAACGAGGCCACGTAGGCGCCCGGCAGGTAGCCACGCCCCTCAGGGTTGGGCACCTGCGCCGTCCCGGTCTTGCCGGCCACGCTCCAGTCGTCCAGGGCAGCCCGGGTCCCGGTGCCGCCCTCCTTCACGACGCCCTGGAGGATGCCGGTGAGCGTCCCGGCGGCCGCCGCGGAGAGCACCCGCCTGGTGGCGCCGCTTCCGGCCGGCTGGAAGCGGCCGCGCGCGTCCACCGTCCCCCGCAGCAGCGTCGGCTGCACCAGCAGCCCGCCGTTGGCCACGGCCGCGTAGACCCGCGCCATCTGCAGCACGCTCACGGCCACGCCCTGCCCGATCGCGTTGGTCCCCAGGTCGGCGCAGCTCCAGTCACCCGGCGGGGTGACGATCCCGGGGGACTCCCCGGGCAGGTCGACCCCGGTCCGGCTGCCGTAGCCGAAGTCCAGCTCGGCCTTGGCCAGCCGCGGCGCGCCCAGCCGCTTGGCCACCTTGATGGTGCCGATGTTGGAGGACTGCGCCACCACCTGCGAGAACGACAGCTCCTCCGTGCCGTGCGCATGGGAGTCGTGGAACGGGTGGACGCGATTGCAGAGCTGGAGCTGCGGCGGCACGGTGATACGGCTGGTCGGCTTCACCACCCCGGCGTCGAGCGCGGCCGCGGCGGTGATGACCTTGTTGGTCGAGCCCGGCTCGTACACGTCGGTGACCGCACGGTTCTTGCGCGCCTCCTCGGAGCTGCGGCCGAAATGGTTGGGGTCGAAGGTGGGCATGTTGGCGAGCGCCAGGATCTCGCCGCTGGCCGGCGCCATCACCACCACCGAGCCCGCCCTGGCCCGGTACTGCTTGACCGCCTTTGCGAGCTCCCGCTCGGTGACGTACTGCAGCTCCTGGTCGATGGTGAGCACCAGGTCGGCGCCGGGCGTGGCCGGCTCCACCGAGCGCTGCCCCTGCGGGATCGCGCGGCCGCCCGGGTCCTGCTCCAGCAGCATCTGCCCGGCGTGGCCGTGCAGCAGCTGGTCGTAGCGCTGCTCCACCCCGGCCAGGCCGCTGCCCTCGTCGCCCACGAAGCCGAGCACCTGCGAGGCGAGCGCGCCCGACGGGTAGCGCCGCATGGTGTCGCTCAGCACGCCGATCCCCGGCAGGCCGAGCTTGCTCACCGCGTCACCGCGCTGCGCCGGGACCTTCCTGGCCAGATAGGTCCAGGGCGTCTCGGAGGCGAGACGGGCGCGGATCGTCCTGGCGGGCACGCCGAGCAGGGGCGCGAGCTTGCGGGCGGTGCCGGCCGGGTCCCTGACCAGCCGCGGCTGCGCGTACACGGTACGGGACTGCGCCGAGAGGGCGAGGTCGTCGCCGTTGCGGTCGAAGATCCGGCCACGCTCGGCCGGCAGCTCGATGGTGCGCAGGCGCTGCTTTGCGGCGGCCTCGTCGAGCGACGGCGCGTCCAGCACCTGGAGCACCACCAGGCGGCTGCAGATCGCCAGGAACGCCGCCATGGTCAGGGCCAGCACGACCAGCAGGCGCCGGGCGCTGTCACCGCGCCGGGGCCCGCGCCGCCGCGCGGCCGGCCGCCGCGGCGCCTGCCGGCGCGGCGCCTGCCGGCGCGCGCTCTGGGCTGTCCCGCGCCCCGCGGGCGCCCTTCGTCGCTGCCCTTGCTGCATCCCGTCGCTCCCCCGCTGCCGGCGGGGCCGTCGCGACCGCGACCCCGCGAACCGGTCAGGGTTCAGCCAGGTACTGCTTGAGCGGGAACGGGTCCTGCGGCCACGCCTGGGCGTCGCCTGAGGATCCGGCCCCCGGGGCGGCGGGGGAAGTCGCCGCCCCGGGGGAGGTCTCGTCGCCCGCCCGCGCACCGGGCCAGCGCGCCACCCGAGGCCGCCCGGCGGGCACCAGGTGCCGGCGGGCGGCCTCGCGGGCGATGCGGTCCGGCGACTTGAGCCGGTCGATCTCGGCCTGGAGGCTGGCGTAGCGGGTCTCCGCCTGGTGGCTGCCGCGCTGCAGCCCGGCGATGGTGAACGCCTGCTGGTTGACGCTGACGTTCAGCGACACCAGACCGAGCACCCCGGCCACCACCATCAGCGCGGCGAGCACGATGAACGGCAGTCGCGGCGCCCGGCGCGCCGGCGCGACCGCGCGCAGGCGGGAACGGGGCTCGTGAGCTGGGCGGGGACGATATGCGGAACCGGCGGCCGTGCTCATTGCTGCCCCCCTGCAGGTTCGCTCGACGGAAGCTTCTCGGCCGCGCGCAGCTTGGCGCTCTCCGCGCGCGGGTTGGCGGCCACCTCGTCCGCGCCCGGGGACTCCGGGCGGCGGGTGAGGATCGCCAGTCGTGGGGAGGTGGGGGGTACGGGGGGCGCGAGGGGATGCGGCGCCCCCTCGCGCCCGGTGGCGGCGGCCACGAAGGTGCGCTTGACGATGCGGTCCTCGAGCGAGTGGTAGGAGAGCACCACCACGCGCCCGCCCGGCGCGAGCAGCTCGACCGCCTGCGGCAGGGAGTCCGTCAGGGCGGTCAGCTCCCCGTTGACCTCGATGCGCAGCGCCTGGAACACGCGACGGGCCGGATGCGGCCCGCGGCGCCGTGCGGCGGCCGGGATGGCCGCCTTGATCAGGTCCACCAGCTCGCCGGTGGTGCGGATCGGGGCGCGGCGGCGGGCCTCGTCCACGAAGCGGGCGATCCTGGGGGCGAAGCGCTCCTCGCCGTACTCGCGGAAGACCCGGGTCAGCTCGGCACGCGGGTAGCTGTTGAGCACGTCTGCGGCGGTGCTGCCGCCGCTGGGGTCCATGCGCATGTCCAGCGGGACGTCGACGCGGTAGCTGAAGCCGCGCTCCGCCTCGTCGAACTGCAGCGACGACACGCCGAGGTCGTACAGCACCCCGTCGACCCGCTCGACGCCCAGCTCGGCGGCGACCTCGGCGAGCCCGGCGAAGGAGGCGGCGACGGTCAGCAGCCGCTGGGGAGCGTAGGCGGCAAGCCGCTCGCGCGCCAGCGCCAGCGCGGCCGGGTCGCGGTCGAGCCCGATGACCCGCCCGCTCGGGGCGCTCTCCCGCAGCAGCCGCTCGGCATGGCCGCCGAGCCCGAGGGTCGCGTCGACGTACACCCCGCCGGGCCGCGGCCGCAGCAGCTCCATGCACCGGTCGATCATGACCGGGAGGTGGCGGACGGCGGTCAACACCATCAGATCCCCAGCTCGGCGAGGTGGGCGGCGTTGGCGCTGTCGGAGTAGGCGGCCTGCGCGGTGGGCATGTAACTGCCCCATTCGCCCTTGTCCCAGATCTCGATGCGCGAGAGCTGGCCGACGATGACCACGTCCCTGGAGAGGCCGGCGTACTCGCGCAGAACCTGCGGGATCACCACGCGGCCCTGGCTGTCGGCGCTCTCCTGGCTGGCGCCGGCCACGAAGACGCGGACGAAGTCGCGGCTGGGGCGCTCGGTCAGGGGCAGGCTGCGGAGCTTGTTCGCGAAGGCCTCGAACTCGGCCAGCGGGAACACATAGAGGCATGGCTCGATGCCCTTGGTGAAGACCATGTCCTGCCCCAGCTCGTCACGGAACTTGCGCGGGAGGATCACGCGCCCCTTGGGGTCGAGAGAGTGGTCATAGGTGCCAATGAACATGGCGCCGACCCCTCCCCGCGAGTGCCCCCCAGAACGTCCCCCGCTCCTCCACTGCGCGCCACTTTACTCCACCAGGTATCCACCGTCAACGCACTTCAGGTCATTGCGAAAAACTAAAAATGGCGCTCTGAGCTGCGGAATTACATAATGGTATTTCGCAGGACCGAAGCAGACGGCGAACAACGCCGCCTCCACTTCACTCCACCGTCAGCGTGCTGGGCGCCCCCCTGCCTCCCCGGTCCGCGGCGCGCGGCGCGCGCTACGGCGTGCTGGACTGGGTGACCGCGGGGTCGGGGCGGCCGAGGCCCGCACCACCGCGGCCGCGTGGCTCCTGCGGCAGGACCTGCGGTGGCTGCGAGGTGGTCGGGCCGGGCTCGAGCGTGGTCGTGGTCGGCACCTCGACCGGATCGGGACGGAAGGGACTCTGGCCCTCCACCAACAGCTCGCGGTCGACCGAGAACGACGACTCCAGCGAGTGCACCGCGATCCGGTCCACGCCGATCGGGCGGCGGGTCAGCGGGTCGAAGTAGAGCACCTCGGCACCGTAGGGGACCGGCTGCCTGGACCGCAGCCCGTCCGGGCCCGCGCCGCCGACGGTCCCGGTGGTGAGCTCGCGGGTGCCGTTGGTGACCTGCGTGCCGAAGGCGTGCAGGTGGCCGTCGATCACCGTGGCGACGTGGCCGAGCGCGTAGGTGGCCAGGCGCGGGTCGTGCACCAGCAGCACGTCGACCGGCGGGATCTGGGTGTCGATCGCCCCGCCCACCGCGATGCTGCGCTCGTCCTTGAGCTTCTCGAAGTCATCGGTGCGGTAGCCGTTTCCGGGGCTGAAGGTCGGGTCACCGACGCCGAAGAAGCGGATCCCGCCGATCTGCGTCGCCGACCAGTCCAGCACGCGCGCGTTGCGGTTGGCGGCCACCGCCCGGACCACGTCGGGGCTGTCGTGGTTGCCCTTGACGAAAAGGTAGGGGACGTCGAACTCCTTCAGGCGCGCTGCTACGCTCGGCTCGAACGACAGCCCCCAGGTCCCCATATCGCCGGTGTCCACCACCGCGGCCACCTCGAACTGCTTGGCCAGCCGTTGGGCCAGGTCGAAGCCGGCGGGGTTCAGGTGGACGTCGGAGACGTGCAGGATCCGGATGGTGCCGCTGCCCAGGTCAGGGGTGGGCTGGCTGAGGGCGGTGTACGCCCTGGTCAGGTTCTGGCTGATCAGCGCCATCTGCTCGCGCAGGGTGTGGAGCCGCCGGAGCCCCGTGCGCACGTCGCCGATCAGGGTGGGCGCGTATTCCAGCGCTCCCTGGTACCGCGGGGCGCGAAAGGCGCTGATGTCGAAGGTCGCGAGCGACGGCGCCAGCAGCAGCGCGGTCGCCAGCACCCCGCCGGCGGCGCAGCGGGCCAGCCGGACCCAGGTGCGTCCCGGGAACAGCAGCACGCCCGCGGCCCCGCCGAGCACGCCGAGCGCGATCATCTTCAGGACGAACAGTGCCGCCGCCCGCCGCGCCTGCAGCTCGAGCGGGCGCAGGGTGGCGCCGAGCTCGTCCTGGCTGACCTGGGTGGAGCCCGGGCTGCGGTCGATGAGCCGGGCGAGCGCCTGGACGTCGACGTCGTCGAGGGTGGCGCGGAACTCCAGCGGGCCGAGGTGCGTGCGGGCCGAGACCGACCCGAACGGCGGCACCGCCAGCCGGCTCGAGCCCACCAGCGCCGGCCGGGCCGACAGCCGCAGTGTCGCCGGCCCGACGCGCGCGTCAAGGCGCGCCAGGAAGCCGACCGCGAGCAGCGCGCCCAGCACGCCGGCCAGTATCGGGAGCGCCCATGGCAGAACCCGGACCCAGAGCCGGCGGAGCCACGCGGGGAGGTGTGGAGCTGCCTGGCGGAGCCGCTCAGCGACGGCCCCGACCCGGCTCAGGCCGGGACCGCGTCCAGCTCGAGCCCCAGATAGGGGGCCCAGCCGGGCTCGATGTGGCCGACCGCGATCACGATCCACAGCGTCTCCTTGGGTGCTCGCGGCTCGCGGCGCAACCGGAGGCCCACCTCCTGGGGAAGCCGGTCCTCCTTGTGGCTGTTGCAGCGCCGGCACGCAGCGACCACGTTCTCCCAGATGTGACGCCCGCCCCGCGACCGCGGGACGACGTGGTCGACGTTCTCGGCCCGCTCGCCGCAGTACTGACAGGTGTGGTCGTCGCGAACGAACACCGCCCGCCGCGACAGCCCCGCACGCGCCCGGAACGGCACCCTTACAAAGTACCGTAACCGGATCACGCTCGGCGCCTGCAGTGCCAGACTGGCGCCGCGGACCAGCTTGGCGCCCGGGACGAGCACGTCGGCTTTCTCCTTGAGGACGAGCACCACGGCCCGCCGCACCGGCACGACGCAGATCGGCTGGTACGAAGCGTTCAGGACCAGTGCTCGCTCCACTCTCGGACTCCCGCTTTCAGCGATCACGAGACGTGCTCGCAGTATAACGGGACGTCATGTCGCAAGGCCGGCAGTAAGCACTAATGAGCGTCGTCCAGCCTGCGCAGCCTCGGCTCCGTCTCGACGCTCCGGGGCGAGGGGACGTCGGGGATGAACACGCGGAAGGAGCTGCCGCCGCCGCTGCGGTCGTCGACCCAGGCGCGGCCGCCGTGGAGCTCGGCGAAGCGGGCCACCAGCGACAGGCCGATGCCCACCCCGGGGGCGTGGGTGGGGGTGCCCGGGCCTTGGCGGAAGGGCTCGAACACACTGTCGCGCAGCTCCGGCGGCACGCCGGTGCCGGCGTCCTCCACCACGATCTGCACGCCGTCGCCGTCGCGCCTGACCCGCACCCACACGGGGGTGTTCCGCGGCGTGTGCCTGGCCGCGTTGGCGAGCAGGTTCTCGACGATGCGCTCGACCTTCCCGCCGTCGAGCGAGATCACCACCTGGTCGACCTCGACGTTCAGGTCGCGCTCGTTGAGCAGGCGCCACTCCTCGGCGACCCGGCTGACCAGCCTGCCGACGTCGGTGGGCCGCCGCTTGGGGGCGACGATCCCACGGCTCAGCCGGTCCAGGTCGAGCAGGTCGGTGAGCAGCCGGTCCAGCTTGCGGGCGTTGCCCACCAGGCGCGCGAGCAGGTCGCCGATGTCCGCCTCGGCAAGGCTGGAGCCGGCGCGCTGCAGGGTGAGGGCGATGCCCACCACCGCGGCAAGGGGGGTGCGCAGCTCGTGGGAGACCGCGTCCAGGAAGGTGTTCTTCATCTCGTCCAGCGCGCGCAGCCGCTGCGCCGCCTCGCGCTCGCGCTCGAGCGCCTCCCTGGTGGTCTGCTCGATGCGCCTGGTCTCGCTGACGTCGAGGACCACGCCCTGCCAGAACAGCGGCTCGCCCGCGTCGCCGCGGATCAGCAGGCACTCGTCGCGCACCCAGACGACGCGGCCGTGGCGGTCGAAGACGCGGTACTCCATGCCGAACGGCTCGCCGGTCTGCTCGCAGCGGGCCTGCTCGGCGAGCACCTTGTCACGGTCGTCGGGATGCAGCAGCGAGCTCCAGAAGTTCGGCTGCGCGGCGCGCTCCGGCGGGTAGCCGAGCATCGGCTTGACGTGATGGTTGAGGTACATGCGGGCGCCGCCGAGGGCGAAGCGAACGGTGTAGACCACCGCCGGGATCTGCTCGATCAGCGTGCGGTAGCGCGCCTCCGCCTGGCGCAGTCGCTCCTCGGTGCGCTTGTGCTCCTCCACCTCCTGCCTGGCCCGGGCGTACATGGTGGCGTTCTGCAGCGCGATCGAGGCCAGCTCGCCGAAACGGCTGGCCTGTTCGATCTCGGCCTCGCTGAAGCGGCGGCCCAGCTCGGAGAAGGCCAGGCCGACGACGCCCGTCACCTCGCCGTCGGAGAGCAGCGGCACGCCCAGCGAG
>Ga0137372_10001523_pt1 | contig 22329 bp, 18 predicted proteins | sample SagtaG_6_FD_104911 | JGI IMG/M metagenome (GOLD analysis project Ga0137372, IMG submission 104911) | Vadose zone soil microbial communities from Sagehorn Ranch, Mendocino, California, USA - Sage1_R_60_16 metaG | ecosystem: Environmental > Terrestrial > Soil > Vadose zone | place: USA...
CCAAGTGGGACATCTTCCACTACATCTACGCCGTCCTGCACCATCCCGAGTACCGCGAGCGCTACGCCGCCAACCTCCGCCGCGAACTCCCCCGCATCCCCTTCGCCTCCGCCACCACCAACTGTCATCCTGAGGAAGCGGAGTCCTTCGCGGAGCGGAGGACTCCCGACGAGGGACCTATGCATTCCGCCCGCGCCACCAAAGCTGCCGGCGAATCCATAGATCCTTCGGCCCGCAAAGAACGCGGGCCTCAGGATGACAAAGCAGAGAATTCCTCTCTGTCCTTGGAGCCTGCCCTGAGCGAAGCCGAAGGGACCTCTGTGGTTAAAGACTTGGAAGTCTTCCGCGAGCTGGCAAAAGCCGGCCAGCGCCTCGCCGAAATCCACGTCCACTATGAACAGCAGCCCGAATACCCGCTCACGAAAAGAGAGAAGGCCGGAGAGAAACTCGACTACCGCGTCACCAAAATGCGCCTCAGCAAAGACAAGATCTCGCTCATCTACAAACCCGCCTCACCGCCGTACAATAGCCTCATGACGGACGCATTCCTTATTGCTGGCAAACAGTTCCGCTCCCGGTTGATCGTTGGGACTGGCAAATACAAATCCTTTCAGGAGACCGCCCGCGCCCTCGAGGCCAGCGGCGCCGACATGGTGACCGTGGCCGTGCGCCGCGTGAACCTGGACCGAAGCAAGGAATCGCTGCTCGATTACATCGATCCCAATAAATACTTTCTGCTGCCCAACACCGCCGGTTGCTGCACCGCCGACGACACCATCCGCACGGCGCGGCTGGCCCGCGAGGTGGGGCTCTCCGACTGGATCAAGCTGGAAGTGATCGGCGACCAGGCGACGCTGTTTCCCGATGTGCAGGCCACCCTCGAAGCCACACGCGTGCTGGTGAAAGAAGGATTCACCGTGCTGGCTTACACCTCGGACGACATCGTGTTCGCCAAGCGGCTGGTGGAGGCCGGAGCCGCGGCCGTCATGCCGCTGGGCGCGCCCATCGGCAGCGGGCTGGGAATTCAGAACGCGGCCAACCTGCGCATCCTGCGCGAAATGATCACCGGGGTTCCGCTGATCGTGGACGCGGGCGTGGGCACGGCTTCCGACGCGACCCTCGCCATGGAACTCGGCTACGACGGCGTGCTGATGAACACCGGCATCGCGGGAGCGCAAGAACCCGTGCTGATGGCCGAAGCGATGAAGCACGCGGTAATAGCGGGACGTCAGGCATACTTGGCGGGCCGCATGCCGAAGAAACTCTACGCAACGGCCAGTTCGCCGCTGGAAGGCGTGGTCCGGTAGGCGCCGGTACAAGGACGGGCGAGGCACCCGTCTCTCCACAAAAAGCATGGGCGGCTCGAGGCCGCCCGCTTCTATCCACTGATTCTGGTTCTTTCCCCTACAGCATTTTGGCGCTTTCCACGTGAATCTTGTCGCCATCGACATGTCCGGTCACCGCGATGTGGTGGCCTTCATGCCCTTTGAGCGCGTCCGGATTCTCGACCGTCAGAATCTTCTGATCGCCGTCGGTAACGACAACCATACTGGCGCCTTCCTTGATGCACTTTTTGGTGCATTCGGCAGCGCCCGCATTGGCGCCCTTGACTCCGCACTTGGAGTCGCTGACCCATCCATTCACGGTTGAACTGTCACCGGCAAATGACGGTGCTGCTATCGCCAACAACAACGTAAGAGCGAAAATCGTGCACAGAACTTTCCTCATCCCATCCTCCTTCTTCAAAGTTCCCACAGGTGTTGGAAATTGCCCCATGAACTTTACCACAGGACCCGAGGGGTTGCACACGGGGAAGTTAGGATCACGGACCGTTACTGCGCATGTGACGGCCGCGGACAGGAATGTCCGCGCCACATCATGCCGGCGAAAACCTGCCTTATTTCTTTGCGCGTCCCGTGGGCGGCTTGGGTGGCGGGGCCGGAGTGACGTAGACCACTTCGCCAGGGCGGGCGTATCCAAATTGTTCCCGAGCTTCTTTTTCGATGGCTTTCGGGTCCGACTTCAGCGCTTTGATCCTGGCCGCGCTTTCTTCGTTTTCTTTTTGCCGGCGCTCGACCTCGGCTTTGAGTGACTGCATCTCAGCGCGCTTCTGCCGATAAGCAACCGTGCCATTGGCGCCAAACATGGCGTGCAGCATCAGTGCCAGAATGAGCAAGACGGCCGCCACAGTCCCCAGCCGTCTCCACTCCAGCGCGACCCAGGACCACACCGGGCGCGAACGTTCCACACAACGAACCGCCAGCGCCTCCGCCCGCGGGGCCTGCTCCATGACGACGCGCAGGCTGTCCTCCGGTCGCGGGAGGATGCGCACTCTCGTCGTTGGCCCTAGTCGAAGATCCATGCTTTCGCCGCCGCACTCAACTTCGCGAGTTCTTCCCTGCTGTGCGCTTCCGAGTACACGCGCACCACCGGTTCCGTGCCGGAGAGCCGATAGCACACCCACGATCCGTCGCCGAGAACCACTTTGAGTCCGTCGGTCCTCACTACGCTTGCAACTTTGCTGCCATGAAACTCGGCCGGATCGCGGCGTAACTTCTCAGTAAACTTCTCTTTCACTGCGGGCGTCAAGCGAAAGTTCTCACGCAATGGATAGTACGAACCAACTTTGGCAAATATATCGGCGAGTTGCTTCCCCAGCGACGCTCCCCGGCGCGCTACCATCTCACAGCACAGCAAGCCGGCCAGCACGCCGTCTTTTTCCGGCACGTGGTTGCGGATGGACAGGCCCGCGCTTTCTTCGCCACCGATCACGATTTTGTCTTGCTTGATGAGTTCCCCAATGTACTTAAAGCCGACCGGCGTCTCGTGCAGTTCAATCTTGTGCTTCTCCGCAAGGGCATTGATGAGATTCGTCGTGGCGACCGATTTGCCCACGCCATTCTTCCAGCCGCGGCTTTCCACCAGATAGTCAAAAAGCAGGGCAATGATGTAGTTCGGCTGGAGGAAAGTTCCATCCGCGTCGAGTATTCCGAACCGGTCGGCGTCGCCGTCAGTGGCAATGCCGATGGATGCGCCCATCTCGCGCATCTTGTGCCGTAAGTCTTCGAGCAAATGATCGTCCGGTTCCGGGGCATGACCTCCGAAGAGGACATCGCGGTGATCATGCACGGTGGCAACCGTCACGCCCGCCTCTCGCAGCAACGCGTCCGAATAGCCTCGGGCCGCGCCCCACATAGGATCGAAAGCAACTTTCATCCCCGCTTTGGCAATGATCTCAAGATCCACGATTTCCCGTAGGCGCGAGAGATACATTCGGCGAGGATTGATCGGCTGCGCCTCGGCCTTCTTGGTGTGCGGTGTCTGGGGAGTTGCATCGAAGGCGGCGATCGCGGCTTCCACGGCCTTGGTGACTTCTGGCAGTGCTGGCGCGCCGTCGGGCGTTGAAAATTTGATGCCGTTGTACTCCGGCGGATTATGCGAGGCGGTGAAGTTGATCGCGCCGTCGGCCTTCGATTGAATCACGGCGTAGGAAATCGCCGGCGTAGGCGCGGCCTCGGCGATCACGAGCGGGGTAATCCCATAGCTCGCCAGAATGTCGGCGGCCATCGAGCAGAAGGTTTCTCCGAGAAAGCGCGGGTCGCGTCCGACGATAACCTTCGCCCCATCCGGCTTCTGCGAGACCACGTAGCGGGCGATGCCATGAACCGCTCGCTGGAGGTTGGCAAACGTGAATTCTTCCGCCATCACGGCCCGCCATCCGGACGTTCCAAACTTGATCTGGGTAGTCATCGCGTGCCTCAAATGGGGCTTCGGACCTGGGGCTCTTGGCTATGCTCCTGTCGTGTAGGGCGAACACTCCTCTCCGCCCCGCGCAGAAAGTGAAACCGGCGATAGGGCATACATGTAAAATCCTACCGCCTGGCACCCAAGTCTAACGCCAGATTCTATATGACGGACAAGAGAGTCGTTCTCACTACGTGCGGGTCGCTGGAAGAAGCGCGAAAGATCGCAACCGCATTCATCGAGCGGCGCCTGGCCGCTTGCGTCAACATCGTTCCTCAAATCGAGTCGGTCTACCGCTGGCAGGGCAAAGTGGAGACCGCAACCGAGTGGCTGCTCGTGATCAAGACCACGGCTGGCATGTTCACGCGTTTAGGTGACACGCTCCACGAACTTCATTCGTACGAAACTCCGGAGTGCATTGCGATTGGAATCGAAGACGGCAGCTCCGCCTATCTGGAATGGATCGGAGAAGCAGTGCGATAGGTCTCGCTTCACTAGAGGTCATCTGGCCCTGGCGACATCATCGGGAAACGTCATCGCTCCGCCAAGAGTCGGTGTGGCAGCTAGTCTTTCGCCCCTCCGGGGCTCGGTCATTTCACACTTGGAACCCACAGCTTACGCTGTGGGCTGCATTCTTACGCCGCTTCGCGGCTCTGATGGGAAAGCCATCTCATAATGAACCCAAGGGAGTAAACCGCCCCGGCCCTCAGGGGCTAAAGCCCGCGTGTTTATTGCCTCTTGGCGGAACGGCTGAAAGCCGTGCCCTACCCAAAACGATTTATGAGATGGCTTGATGGCTTCAAGTTACTCCGGCTTGCGCGCCCGCAGGTTCAGCCGCCAGTAATCAAGGGTCCACGGCGGATCGTCGTGAGCGGAGGCGTCCGCCAATTGTTGCACGAAACTTTTGCGCAGGCCCTCCTCTGGCAGAGGTTCGAGGTGGCGATGAAGCACGAACGTGCGCAGATAGTCCTGAAATTCCCGGCTGCTGGGCACCGCGAACCACGACGACGCCAGTCCTGTCTTAATGTCGTGGAATCCAGCGGCGCGAAGCCTCGAGGCTGCGCCCTCATCATCGGAGAAAAACCATGGCTCGGGAAATTTACCGAGCCAGCGCGAAAACTCGGGCGCCCGAGAAAGAGCGCGCACCCGCTGCCGCAAGCGCTCGAGGTTCGGTCCCCCACCGCACTGCGCATGCAACCAACCGCCCCGACGAAGCGCTGCACAGAGGTTGCGGAACAGCGCATCGTGATCGAGAACCCAGTGAAAAGACGCCGTGCTGAAGATTCCATCAAAGGTGTCGCGAAAAGGAAGCAAGACCAAGTCAGCGGCCACGAACTGCGCACGTTCGGCAAACTCCGGCTGCAGGTTGTGCCGCGCGTGCCTCACCATGTTGCTCGAAAGATCGAGGCCGACGACGCGGCCGCGCGGCAGCTTTTGCAGGAGCAGGCGAGTGAGTTTTCCCGTCCCGCAGCCGGCATCAAGAACGCACTCATCTCCCCGCAGGTGCAGTTCGCTGAGAACGTGTTGTCCCCACTGAAACTGCGGCGCGGACAAACGATGGTACTCGGCGGCGTTCCATTCGCGAGAAGGTTGCGGAGGGGTCATCCCAGTGCCAGCGCTTCTACTTCCGGAAAACTCATCTTAAAGGATAATCGTTGAAGTGCCGCTGCCTCGGACACCAACCCGCGCAGTCAGGAACCGCCGCCCTGAGTTATGGCGACAACGGATGGCGCTGCTCGTGCTTTCTCTGATTGCGAGCACTCCGGCCTGGGCGCAGTGGATGGGCAAACAAACGTGCTGCTATGCCGATTCCATCCGCGCCAATCCAAACCGGCCTACCGTCGCCGATCCTGCCGACATCACGCAGTACGGCGGGCTGGAACTTGAATATGGTTGGGATCGCACGTGGCCCGAAGAAGGCGGTCACCAGACCTCACTTGGCGGCCTCCTGAAATTCGGGTTGCTCTGCGACCTCGAGATGCGCTGGACCACGACCTCATTCCTTTCGCAGACCGACGCCAATGGCACGCATACCGGGCACGGCGATAATTCGATTGGCCCACAGGTTCGAATCTACAAGCAAACCAGACGATGGCCGGCGCTCGCTTTCGGCTATGCTGCGAAAATCCCCTCCGCCAGCGCCGAAGACGATCCGGGAAGGGGGCGCGTGGACCACTCTTTTACCTTCCTCGCGAGCAAGGACGTCACAGGCTTTCATTTCGATTTCAACGCTACCCATTTTTGGATCGGCCGCGAGAACGAGGTGGGCTTCGATCAGAACGATCAGCTCAATTTGGCGTTCTCTCGCCCGATTCGCGGCGGATTGGGGTTCACGGGCGAATTCTACGGGGACACGCAGCTCAACCGAACTACGCCCAGTTTCGTCTCTTCCCTCTGGGCAGTCACTTACACGGTCAATCCACGGCTGGTGATGGACGGCGGCTTTGAAGGCGGACTTACTTCCGGCGGGCCGCATCGACACGTCTTCGCCGGGTTCACATACTCGATTGGCACCCTGTATCCGGGATGGCGGCGGCACCGGTCGAGCGGCCGCTCGCCTTAGGGAAACTCTGAACAAGTCTTTGCGTGTGGCAGGAGGTGCGCACAATGCCGGCCTTTACGCGGACAGGAGTGTCCGCGCCACACTTAATCAGAGTCTCCTTAGAGTCTCGTTCAAAACTGGGCCGTCCCTCCGGGACTTGACTGGTCTTTCCCACTTTTCCCAGCGCTGAAGCGCTGGGCTAAGTTTGGTCGCCCCTCCGGGGCTGGATTTCTGTGGCTGTTCTTCCCCCGATCCAAGCACAAAGTGAGTTCGTAACAGACTCCTTAGATCGCCGCCAGTGCCTGGTCTAGATCGGCGAGGAGGTCCTCAACGTCCTCGATGCCGACCGAGATGCGCACCATGCCGTCGGTGATCCCGATCTTGCGCCGGCCTTCTTCGCCCACGGCAGCGTGCGTCATGGTCGCTGGATGCGAGATGAGTGTTTCCACTCCTCCGAGCGATTCGCCCAGCGAACACACCCGCACCTTGCGCAGCATCTTGTTGGCGTTCTCGAGCGAGCCGGTCTCGAATGCGATCATCGCTCCGAAGCCAGACATCTGGCGCTTGGCCAGTTCGTGCTGCGGATGATCCGGGAGCCCCGGATAGAAGACCTTCTGCACCTTGCTGTGCTGGGACAAGAACTCGGCGACCTTGCGGCCGTTGCAGTCGTGCTGCAACATGCGCACCGCCAGAGTTTTCACGCCGCGCAGAATCAGCCAGCACTCAAAGGGCGACAGGATGGCGCCTGCAGCTTTTTGCAGGAAGGCGAGTTTCTCGGACTGCTCAGGTTTCGTGCAGACCACGACCCCGCCTAGGCCGTCGCTGTGCCCGTTGAGAAATTTTGTGGTCGAGTGGACGACCATGTCCGCGCCGAGTTCGATTGGCCGCTGGAAGTAAGGCGACATGAAGGTGTTGTCGACGACGACTTCCACGCCCCTCTGATGCGCCAGATCGCCGATGGCGCGGAGATCGCACAATTCCATCAAGGGATTGGTGGGCGTCTCCAGGAACACCATCCGCGTGTTCTTCCGCAGCGCACGCTCGACGTTGTCGAGGTCGGAGGTATCGACATAGGTGAATGTCAGCCCAAAGTTGGCCAACACCTGATTGAACAGCCGGGGCGTGCCCCCGTAGAGATTGTGTCCGGCAACAATGTGATCGCCCGCCTTGAGCATCGTAGCGATGGCGTTGATCGCCGCCATGCCGCTCGCGAACACGTGAGAACCGATGCCGCCTTCCAGGGCAGCCAGGTTCGTCTCGAGTCGGTCACGAGTCGGATTCGAGACGCGCGCGTACTCGTACCCCTTGTGCTTGCCGATCTCTTCCTGGACGTAGGTGGAGGTTGCGTAAATGGGAAATGTGACGGCGCCGGTCGCTGGCTCAGGCTCTTGTCCGGTGTGGATGGCGCGGGTGGCGAAGCCGGTATGATCTTTGGTCAAGGATGTCTCCTCGGTGGGTGGCAAGTGCTTGCGGTGTGTTGAAACAATATCTCCAGCCGACAACTCTCGGTTGTCATCATGAGCGAAGCAACTCACCTGTGATCGCGAAGTCAGTACATAGGTCCTTCGCTTCGCTCAGGATGACAGGGTGAACTTATGGCCACGAACTTGCGGGACACCACACTAAATTCCACCCTCAAAAATCTTTTTGGACAAATACCGTTCCGCGGAGTCGGGAATCAGCGTAACTACGCGCTTCCCAGTTCCGAGGCGTTTGGCGATCTCAACCGCGGCATACACATTCGCGCCCGCGCTTGAACCGCCCAGCACGCCTTCGCGCGCGGCCAGTTCTTTCACCATGCCGAAAGCCTGGTCATCGGTCACCATCATGACTTCGTCGCAGACGGAACGGTCAAAATTTCCAGGGATGAAGCTGTTGCCGATGCCCTCCACCTTGTGTGGGCCGGGCTTTCCTCCACCCAGGATCGAGCCCTGGGTCTCCACCGCCACCGCATGCACTTTGGCCAGCCTTTCTTTCAGAAAACGAGCAATCCCGGTAAATGTTCCCGCGGTGCCGCAACCGACGGTGATGGCGTCGACGCGCCCGTCCATCTGCTCGAAGATCTCGCGGGCGGTAGTTTCGAAGTGGTAGTCGGTGTTGGCGGGGTTGTCAAACTGGGCAGCCAAAAATGCGGTGGGATCGGAAACCTGCAGATCCTTGGCGCGCTGGATCGCGCCTTGCATGCCCTCGGCCTCCGGGGTGCGAATCACCTCGGCGCCGAGGGCCCGCATGATGATGACTTTTTCTTCCGAAAACTTCTCCGGCACAAACAATCGAACCTTGTATCCGCGATTCACCCCGATCAGCGCCAGACCAATCCCGGTGTTCCCTGCCGTCGCCTCGATGATCGTTCCGCCGGTACGGAGCTTCCCTTCCTCTTCGGCGCGCACGATCAGCCCAATGGCGGCGCGGTCTTTCACACTGCCGCCGGGGTTCAGATACTCGAGCTTCGCAAAAATGTCGGCGGATCCCGGCGGCGCCAGCTTCTTCAGTTGCAGCATCGGGGTCTCGCCCACCAGTTTGGTGATGTCGTCGCTGACGCGCAGGCGGGAGCTTGAGGTCGATATGGGCACTCTACAGAGTAAGGAAGGGCAGCCGCCAGCGTCAATGCGCCGGTGGTTTTACCACCGAGGCCAGGGTGGCCTCGGGACAGCCGGCTGGGAGCCGGCGCTACATTTCAATGGTGGCCGGCAGCCTCCACCGTCGTCGTGGGATCGGCGCCTTGCCAACTCACGTCGGCCGTCGGCCCGTAGGTGGAGGGTACCGGCTTTCCCAGCAACCGCAGATAGACCGTCAACTGTGTGCGGTGATGAGCGGTATGCAGGACGCGCCGCCAGAAAATCCAGATCCGTTCCCGGCGGCTATCAAAGAACGGGACAACCGTCCGCCACCACTCCTCGTCGCGTTCGGCCATGAATCCCAGTCGTGGCAAGGCAAGCTCCAGCACCCGCTTGCTGAGATCCTCGACCGCCAACTGCCGCGGCAAGACCTGTTCCGCTGCGACTTCCGGCACACCCAGGAATTCGGCAAAGAATCGCCGCTCCGACAGCAGTTGGTGCTTCATGATGTCGGCGACCGAACTGGAAGTCGGATGCGGGCGGTAGTTAAGATCGGAATCGGCAAAGCTCGCCCAGACGGAAATCACTTTATTGGTTTCGCTGGCGTAGGTATCAAGGACGTGCTGGAGGAGTGCCACCCGCGAGCGTGGAACCTGTTGGTCGCGAATCGCCGAGAATGGATATTTCATAAGGGCAACCGGACGCTTGCTTACTGCGCTCCCGACGCGGGTTCGGGGCCGGCGTAATAGCCGCTCTTGGTGCGGACCGTGAGTTTGCCGTAGCTGTGGGAACGGGCGTCCACTTTCACCTGGCGATAGCCGCCCTGATTCTTGGGCGTAGCGGGCTTATATCCAATCGTGTACTGGCTTCGGATGTCGTGGGCGACGGTTCGGCTGATGGCGTCCACTTCATCGAGGGTCTTGGGGAAAAAGGGAATGCCTCCGGTCCTCTCCGACATAACTTGCAGAGCGCGCTTGGCGCGTTTGGGATGCTCTTCTTCTCCCAGAATGCCGATCGCATACACCGTCGGCCCATTCTCGGCTTGCAGCCGCCGGACTGCCTGCTCCAGTAACTCGGTGCTGGCATTATCCTCGCCGTCGGTCACTACAAATATCACTTTCTTATCGAGCTTGGCGCTCTTCAGGTGATCGGCGGAAGCCACCACGGCATCATAAAGCGCGGTGCCGCCGCGCGCCTCAATTTTCTCCAACCCTTCTTTCAGCTTGTTGATATTCGCCGTGAAATCCTGGTCCAGGTAGTACTCGTCGTTGAAATTGACGATGAAGACTTCATCATTGGGGTTCGAGGCGCGCACCAGGTTCAGAGCCGCGGCGTTCACCTTCTGCCGCTTTTCGCGCATCGACCCGGAGTTATCGACCACGATCCCCATCGCGACCGGAATATCTTCGTGGCGAAACGAAGTGATCGTCTGCGGACGCCCATCCTCATACACGGTAAAAGCGGCTCGTTCCAGGTTGGTGACGATGCGCTGCTTATCGTCAACAACGGTGGCGTGCAGCACAACCTCCTCAACTTGTTTGCGGAAGACGAAAACACCGCTCTCGGAGGCATCCGGGCTCTGCCCGGCGCCCGAAGCCGCTGCTTGACCCGGTGGACTCGCCGGGGGCGTGGCGCCGTTCGGCGGCTGTGGAGGCGGCGATTGCGGTTTTTCCGCAGAGGCTGGATTCGCAGGTGTGTTCGTAGGATCAGCGGGCGGTGCCTGGCCTGAGGGCGCGGTTTGAGCGGCTGCCAGAAGCGAGAGGGTGAGGAGGAAAACAACCAGCGGGGGAATGTTATTCCGTCGGCGCATAGTAGCCCGTCTTGGCGTAAACCCGGAGCGGCGGCAGTCCTTTTGGCGGAATCAGCTTCACTTTTATCTTACGCCATTTGCCATCGCGCACTGGATTCTTTGGACGGTACCCCAGCACATATTGGTTGCGCAGCTCGATGCCAATTTTAGTGGAAACGTCGGCGAGGTCATTCGGGTTGTCGATGGTAAACGCCCGTCCGCCCGTCAGTTCGGCGATGTCGCTGAGCAAGGTCGGCCCCAGCCGCTCTTCCTCGGTCGGAAAGTAATGATCGTAGATGCCGATGGCATAGACCAGCACATCCGATTCTTTCACCGTCGACCGGATCTCGCCCTCGGTATAACGGCTGTGATTGTCGCCGCCGTCGGAAATGATCAGCAGTGCCTTCTTCGGAAACTTGGCTTGGCGCATTTTGCTCACGCCCAGATAGATCGCATCCAGCAGGGCTGTGCGGCCTTTAGGAATCGTAAAGACAAGCCTGCCCTGGATGTCCTCAACCGAGTTGGTGAAATCGGAGATCTCCTCCGGCTTGTCGGAGAAAGTGATCATGAAGAACTCATCCTGCGGGTTCGCCGTCTTGAAGAACTCGACCACCGCCTCCCGGGCGCGTTCGATCTTGCTCCCCATGCTGCCGCTCATGTCAAAGATCACACCCAGCGAGACCGGGGCATCCTCGCTCGAAAACGTCTTGATGTCCTGCACGTCTTTGCCTTCGAAGAGGCTAAAGTTGTCCCGATCAAGGCCGGTGACGAGCCGGTTCATGGGATCGGTGATGGTGACCGGCACCAGCACCATTTCCACATCGACCTTGTAGGGCTTGGTGTGAGTCTTGAGCGCAGGATCGATCTCCGGCGCCTTCGGAGGGGGTGGCTGCACACGTGGCTGAACGTGGACTTCCTCAGTCGAATTTTGAGCGAAGGCCGGGACAGAGAGGCAGACAGCAATCAGCAGAAAAGCAACCGAGACAGACCGCGCGGAGAACCGTTTGCTATACAACATAGCCCCTACAAACATTGCACAGACGCGAACGGGTTTGGGAGCGAGATGACCCGCCACCCCAGCGTCGGGTCGTAGAAAACCTCTTTCTAAGGCGGATACTAGCACTCCCCCAGAGCTGTTTCCAGCTTTTTTCAAACGTCACCTAAGATTCGGTTGGGCCTCTGAACGTTGTCTTCTGACGCGGCGCATTCCTGGTTCCTTCGCATTGGGCCGTATCACGCCTGCTACAATTCTGCGTTACCCATGGCCACCATCGCTCCCTTCTGCGCCTTGCGCTACGCCCCCGAACGGGTTGCAGTCTCACGGGTTGTCACCCAGCCTTACGACAAGATCAGCCCTGAGATGCAGGAAAGTTACTACGAGGCCAGCCCTTACAATCTGGTCCGGATCATTCTTGGCAAGCGTATGCCCGGCGATGGAGACGGTCAAAACGTCTACACCCGAGCGGCAGCGTCCTTCCAAAACTGGCGCCAGACGGGCATTTTGTGCCCCGACCTGGAACCCTCCCTGTACACCTACTCCCAGACCTTTGCGGTCCCCGGCGCCGGCGCCCGGGCCGAGCGGCGGGGCTTCATCGGCCTGGGCCCGGTTGAGGAGTATTCCGCTGGCGTTGTCTTCCGGCACGAGCAGACCCTGGCGAAGCCCAAAGCCGACCGCCTGGACCTGCTGCGCGCCACACGCGCCCATTTCGGGCAGGTTTTCATGCTCTACAGCGGGTCCGGCGAAGTCGATACTCTGCTCCAATCGCCGCACGTCCCCGACATCGAGGTGACCGATGAGTACTTGGTGCAGCATCGCGTCTGGAAGGTTTCCGACCCAACCGTAATTCGCCAAGTGCAGGAAGAGATGCAAGGGCAGAAGCTGATCATCGCCGACGGCCATCATCGCTATGAAACCGCGCTGGCCTACCGCAACGAGCGCCGCGCCGCCGCTGCCAGCCCGGCGGCCGCGCCTTACGACTGGATCATGATGACCTTCGTCGACATGAACCGGCCTGGCCTGCTGATCCTGCCGGCCCATCGGATTGTCTTCGGTCTGCCATCGTTTTCCGCGCTGCAGTTCCAAGCGGACGCAGGTAGATTCTTCAGTGTGGAAGAAGTCGACGCGGGCATGGATGCGGCGCGGGCTGCGTCCATTTTGCGGGAAGCAGGACAAGCCGGAACGGCGCTGCTCGCCGTCGCCGCTGACCGGGCCTTCCTGATGCACACACCCAAGGAAAAAGGCACCAACCTGTTTGCCGGCTTCTCTCCGAGGCAGCAGGCGCTCGATGTGGTCCAACTGCACAAATGTCTGCTGGAATGCGTACTGAAGATTACCGCAGAGGCCGTCCACAGCCAGCAGAACGTGTCCTATTGCCGTGAGGCCGACGACGGACTAGCTTTGGTTCGGAGCGGCCAGGCCCAAGTGGCGCTCTTGATGAATCCGGTGCGCATCGAGCAGGTGCGCGACATCGCTCTTGCGGGTGAGGTGCTGCCTCAGAAATCGACCGACTTTTATCCCAAACTTCTCAGCGGACTCACTATCTATGCGCTGGAGTAGAACCGGTGTCGAGCTTCAGATTTGGGAGCGGCACAGCGTCAGAGTGTGCGTAGGAACGGGTTTTTCCGATGACCGGTGTTCAAGGGCTGCGAGAATCCAGCCCCGGAGGGGCGTCTGCCCATAGCCCGGCGTTCAGCGCCGGGAGGAGTAGGAGAAATCGGCAAGGCCCGGAGGGACGACCGAGGTTCTCACGTACGGGCTTCCGCCGGGCCGCTGGAAGGCGCCACCCATGTCGGCTTTAGCCCCTGAAAATCGACTTCCCCGCCCCAGCGATGGATTCTTGAAACCAGCCCTTGTCCTCCTGCTCGCGCTGACGCTCTTCCCAGCCGCGACTTCCGCGGACGAAAAACGCCTTTCCGTCTACTCCTCGGTGGCCACCTACGCGCTGCCGGTAATCGACCGCGCAGGCCATGAGTATGTCGGGCTGCTGGAACTTCTCGAGCCGTTGGGCCGCGTGTCTGCCGGGAAAACGGGCCCGCGCTGGAGACTCCACTACAACGCCATCGACAGCGAATTCGTTCCCGGAAGAACGCAGGCAAAAATCGGCGGGCGCGATTTCGGTCTCCCGCTTCCCTTCCTGATTGAAAACTCGCGCGGCCTTGTCCCTCTGAGTTCGCTCAGCGCTCTGTTGCCCCGCTTCCTGGGAACTCCCGTCAATTTTCGCGAGAGCGCCCGCCGCTTATTAATTGGCGATGTGGCCATACAGTCCAGCATCCTATTGGATCCCAGCACGCCTCCGCGGCTGGTGCTTAATTTCACTGCCCCTGTGAATCCAACCATCTCCACCGAGCCCGGCAAGTTGCACATGTTCTTCAAGCGCGATCCGGTGGTGCCGCCCGGCGGACAATCGATTTCCTTCAATAACAAGGTCATCACGCAAGTGGGCTATTCCGAGAGCAACGGCGCTGCCGAATTGGACGTGTCCGCTAACGCTCCGCTGATGGCCAGCTTCAGCAACGGTGGGCGCACGATTACTGTAGCGGCCGTGCAGCAGTCTGCGGCTGCCGGCGCCGGGCCCTCGCCGCCAGCATCTCCGCCGGCGCCCGCTCCACCAAGTTCAGCGCAGCCAACGCCTGCGGGCCAGATTCCTCCTGCACCCTCCGGAGGCCCTAGCGACCGGGTTCTTGCCGTAGTCGACGCTGCCCACGGCGGCAATGAGCGCGGCGCCGCCTTGACCGATACCCTCGCCGAAAAAGACGTCACACTCGGATTCGCCCGCCTGCTTCGCCACGAACTCGAGCAGCGCGGCTTCGCGGTTGTCCTGCTGCGCGACGCCGACATCAACCTCACCTTGGATCAACGCGCCGGAGCAGCCAATGCCGCGCACGCCGGAATCTACATCAGCCTGCATGCCGCTTCCCAGGGGACTGGCGCCCGCGTGTACACCGCGCTGCTGCCAGTGGAGGGTGAAAACAAGGGGACGTTTCATGCGTGGAACGCGGCACAAGCACCATCCTTGCCGGTCAGCCGCATAGTGGCAGGGGCGATTGTGAGCGAGATGCAGAAGCGACAGCTTTCTGTGCGCGAATCATCCGCCTCGCTGCGTCCGCTGAACAACCTGTTGATGCCGGCACTCGCTGTGGAACTCGCGCCCGGCGCAAACGGGATTGCGGACCTCCCCTCCGCCAACTATCAGCAGCAGGTGGCTGCCACCATTGCCGACGCGGTCGCCCCTTTCCGCGATCGGATGGGGGTGCAACCGTGATCCCCCGGAGTCTGATCATTGGGGTCGCCGCGATGTTGGTGGTTGTCATAGCAATGGGCACTTACGTTCGCCGCATGCGCCGCCATGCCGCCGAACTTCACTCTGCCGCCGTTCTGCAGCCGGTTGCTCCCCCGCCTTCGGGTCCAACCGAAGCCGTAACTCTTTACATCGCCGATGACGTCGCTGGCACGCTCCGCGCCCAATCCGCGCAAATCCCTCTTCCGGGCGGCCGCCAGCAACGTGCCGAAGGATTGCTGCGCGCGCTGTTGCGCATCTACCAGCAACCGGGGGCCAGCCATCCTCTGGCTCCAGCCGCAGACATTCGCAGCATCTACCTGGTGGCTCCTGGCGCCGCAGTGATCGACTTGAACACCGCTTTTGCCGACCAGCACCGTTCCGGCATACTTGACGAACAACTCACCGTCAACTCGCTGGTCGAAACTCTAGCCACGAATGTTCCGGGAGTCATTCGCGTCCGGATTCTGGTCGAGGGAAACGCGCGCGAAACGCTGGCCGGCCACGCCGATCTAACGGATTTCTTTGACGCCACAACCATGATGCAGGCAACGCGTTGAGATCAGGCTCTGAGCGCTCGGCGGCAGGCTCTAGTCTGAGACCAGATCGAGACGTCCAACATCGACAAACCTACCGGCGACTCCACGCTCGAAGGCACAAGCAACATCGGAAAAGCCACGAGCGGAGATGTCAGAGGGGTAGCCAGATCCCGACGTTCAGCTCCAGAGCGCGAGCGTAAATCAAGAGGGCGACGGCAATATCATCGAGGGCAAGGCCGAGGTTGCAGGCGATGGTGCGTTCGTCGGGAGATTGGCGACCGGGCTTACGGGCGGTCACGAGTTCTCCGAGGTCGGCGTGGATGGGCGGGATGTTCTGGAAGTAGCCAATGTCGCGATAGTGGTGGAGTTGGGGCACGTCGTCGGTAGCGAATTTGTCCGCCTCGTGCAGAGCGGCGGGGTGCCAGTAGGAATCGAAGTCGACGAGCGAGGCGAAGGCGCCTTTGGCAAGCCATCCGGCCTGGATGGTGGCGTGAGGCTTGCGCAGGATGGGGCCGGCAGTGACGACAATGTCGCTATCGACGACCGCCAGCTTGGGGTCAGCGACGGGGACAGCTTCGAGTTCGAATCGCTTGCTTATTTCCTGTGCGTAGCATGCGGCCCGGTCGGGGTGCGTGTCGTAGGCAAACACTCTTTTCAACGGGAATGCCGTTTTCAGGGCTTCGAGGTTGCTGCGTCCTTGCACGCCACATCCGAGAATGCCGACGGTGGTCGAGTCGGGACGCGCCAGGTATTTGGCTGCAACAGCGGTGGCTGCGCCCGTGCGCTGCGCGGTGATCCAGGTGCAATCCATGAGGGCGATGGGGACGCCGGTTTCGGGGTCGTTGAGGATGAGCAAGCCGGTGATGTAGGAAAGGCCGCGCTGGCGGTTGGCGGGATATCCGCCGACCCATTTCACTCCGACAGCATTTTGCGCGGGGATAGAGGCGGGCATGGCATGGATGAAGGCGTCGGGCATGGTGTGGACGCCGATTTTCGGGGGCATTTCGACGCGGCCTTCGCCTTTTTCGCGAAACATGGATTCGAGGGCCGCGACGATCCAGGGCATGGCCGGGCCGCAGGAGACGACGTCGGATTGGGAGAGGTAAAGGAGTTTTCGACCGAGGTGTCGGGTCACAGGGTGGGTGTCCTTCACATTTTCGCGCCAGTATGGGCTGGTATGTGCGGCGAAGAACGCGAGTCGAACCCGCGGCTTCGGGCCGCGGCCTTTGCCCTCTTCAATTAATTCTTAAACGGATTTCTTAGTGATGCGCGCCCTTCTGACGCAGGCGCCCCTTGTACGGATTCTTACCCTGATTGGTAGTGCCCGGACCGTTTCCACCGTTACCCGCTCCCGAGAAGCGGATCGGCGGAGTTGGCTTTTGTTTTTCGGTCTTCAGCAGCGCAGCCGTTCCAGGGGTTCGCTTGATTCTCGGTGGCGCCGATACCTTGGTCGATTGTTGTTCCAGCCGCCGCAGGTCTGCCTGAGAGGAAGAGGGCGGCGTCTTGCCAACCGCCACGCTCTTGGCCGAGTGTGCCCGGTCAGCATGCGGACGCTTAGGCCGCAGTGTCGGACCAGCCTGCGCCGAGCAGGTAGCGGTGAGAACTGCGAGGGCGAATCCGAGAATCAGCAAATGTCTCATATACACAAATCCCCTGTTCCGGAACTTCTGGTAGTGGTGCATGCACCCTACCATACAGGTTCCTCGGCTCCCTTATGTTAACCCACAATCGGGAAAAACCACTCGCCAACAAGTCAAGTCCGTTCAATGAGGTACGCAGTACCAACACGGCCGGCCCAGAGGCTGCCCGTGACTAGTCGAGTCAGGGTTACGGGTGATATGCAATCTACTGCACAGTGCGGGCGAGTTCGCGCGCCCGTCCCATGCTCAGACTGCATGTACGGACTCTCAGACCGGGAATCCTGCCTCGGCCCTGGCTCGCCCATGAAGGTTGGACCCAACGGTGCTTGGCCGGATGCCGCAGACTTGTAAGCCTTTCGCAATCTATTCCTTTCTGCCGCAGGGCGCCAAACTGGCCTGTGCCGAAGCTGCAAGCCACGGCTCCGGTGACCCGAAATCCCCTGCCGTAATCGGACTACGGCTCGCAGAGGTCTTGTGAACGCTCATCGGTGGCGTGGCGTCTGGCTCAGCTCGTTGCTCGCCATGATGTGCTCGTTAAGCCTTACCGGATGCAAGAGCATATCAGCAGGAGGCTCGGGTGGCGGCGGCAGCGTCGTGGTTGGAAATGCCAGCCTCGCCTTTGGAACCGTTGCCGTCGGCAGCAGTAAGACTGTGGCCGATACGCTCTCGAACAACACGGCAGCTTCGGTGACGATCAGTTCGATCTCGGGCTCGGGCTCAGACTTGCAGATCCTCGGGATTTCGCAACCGCTGGTTCTGGGGGCGGGACAGAGCGTACCTTTCAGCGTTAAGTTTCAACCGTCAGCGACAGAGACCCTGTCGCGGACGATTTCTCTCCTGGGGGCGAATTCAGAGGTCCTTGTGTCGCTGACGGCTTCCGGCACCTCGGTCCCGCCAGGACAACTGTCTCCAAAGCCAATGTCCGTGTCGTTCGGCAGTATCAAGGTAGGGTCGAGTCAGACGAACAGCGTGACGCTTTCCAATACCGGTGGCACCGACATCGTCGTCACCCAAGCCACCTTGAGCGGGGCAGGATTCTCGATCGGCAATCTCTCTCTACCGCTAACGCTGCACGCGGGAAGCAACACGCCGTTTAATGTGACGTTTGCCCCCACCGGTGGCGGAAGCTTCACCGGTAAGGTGACCTTCACCACGAGTTCCTCCAGCGACGTGGTTCTACCAATCTCCGGAGCAGGAGTTGCCCCCGGGCAATTGACCGCGAACCCTACAAGCCTAGCCTTCGGCAGCGTTCAAGCCGGCAACCGCTCCAACAAGTCCGAAACGTTGACCAACAACGGCGGGACTGCGGTCACAATCTCGCAAGCCAACGTGACTGGAGCTGGTTTCTCGGTCAGCGGGCTGTCTCTCCCCGTCACGCTCGCGGCGAATCAAAGCGTGCCCTTGACGGTGAGCTTCGCTCCCGCCACTGCCGGCGCGGCCAGCGCCACGCTGGCGATCGTGTCGGATGCGGCCGGGTCACCGCTCAACATTGCGCTTTCGGGCACGGGACTTGCACCCGGTTCGGTTGCGGCGAATCCGAGCACTGCGAGTTTTGGCAATGTGACAGTGGGCAACAGCAAGACCGTATCCGTAAGCGTCACGAACACGGGTGGGGTGGCGGTCACAGTATCGAGCGCAGCGGCGTCCGGCAGTGGATTCAGCTTCACTGGCCCCATCTTGCCGCTGACCCTCAACGCAGGGCAGTCAACCGCCTTCAGTGCCATCTTCGCGCCTGCGGCGGCGGGCGCGGCCAGCGGCACCTTGACGATCCACTCGAACTCCAGCAACGCAGCTCTCTCTGTACCCCTCTCGGGAACGGGCCTGGCACAAGGTCAGCTTTCGCCGAACCCCTCCAGCTTCAGTTTTGGCAACGTGCAGGCGGGAAGTTCGAAATCGCTCTCGGGAACACTGACCAATGCGGGCGGAACCGCACTCACCATCACGGCCGCCTCGGTCAGCGGCAGCGGGTTCAGTCTGAGCGGCCTAACCCCGCCGGTTACGTTGAACGCCGGACAGAGCACATCCTTCACCGTACGGTTCGCACCCACGGCAAGCGGCGCGGCCAGCGGCAACGTGAGCATTGCTTCCAATGCCTCCGATTCCAACCTGACCGTCGCAGTAACGGGAACGGGCATCACTCCGGGTCAGGTTTCGCCGAATCCATCCAGCTTCAGCTTTGGCAGCGTGCAGACCGGGAACTCGAAATCACTCTCTGGAGCGCTCACCAATTCCGGCGAGACCAGTCTGACCATCTCCGCGGCAGCGGCCAGTGGCAGTGGCTTCAGCCTAAGCGGACTCACCGTGCCAGTCACGTTGAATGCCGGACAGAGCGCCTCGTTCACCGTGCGGTTTGCCCCCGCCGCGAGCGGCGCGGCCAGTGGCAGCATCAGCATCACTTCCAACGGATCGAATCCCAATCTGAGCATTCCGCTTTCCGGCACGGGCGTAACGCCAGGGACTCTCGCCGCAAACCCGACCAGTCTTTCTTTCGGCGGCGTTCAGGTGGGCAATAGCAGCAGCAAGCCAGAGACGGTGACCAATACAGGCGGATCGACGGTCACCATATCCCAAACCAATGTCTCTGGGGCCGTTTTTTCGGTTAGCGGATTGACATTGCCTGCCACCCTGTCCTCGAACCAGAGCGTGACCTTCTCCGTCACCTTTGCCCCCACCGGCTCAGGGTCGGCCAGCGGCATTGTGTCGATTGTGTCGGACGCATCCAATTCTCCGCTCAGCATCACGCTCTCCGGCACGGGAAGCGCACCCGGCCAGTTAGCGGTTTCTCCGGCAACGTTGAGCTTCGGGAGCTTGGCCGTCGGCTCGAGTTCCTCGCTCAATGGCGCGCTGAACGCGACCGGCGCGGCGGTCACGATTTCATCGGACAGCATCACGAACGAATTCACACTGTCGGGCATTTCCCTGCCGGTGACCGTCGCGGCGGGTTCGTCGGCTTCCTTCACGGTGACCTTCACGCCCAAGGCAAGCGGAGCAGCTTCGGGGAGCCTCTCTTTCACGAGCAACGCCGCGAACTCTCCAGCAGTCCAGTCCCTGAGCGGCAGCGGCACACCTCCCCCGCAGCATTCGGTCGATCTGACCTGGAATAGCTCAACCAATGCGGTCGGCTATAACGTTTATCGCGGCACAGCATCGGGCGGTCCATACTCGATCGTCAACCCTTCCCTGGATGCTGCGACCGCCTTTACCGATGACAATGTCACTGCGGATCAAACCTACTACTATGTGGTCACGGCCGTTTATGCGAGCTCGAACGAGAGCGGCTATTCGAATGAGACCTCAGCGACGGTCCCAACCCCTTAGCGGGCCGAAACGTCAGCTATGTTCTACGGCTCAGGGAATGGCTGCCTTCGCCTCCCCTGAAAACCGGCTCTCATGACCGGACTGATCCACCGCCGTCACGACGTAGAAATAAGTTCTTCCACTGGTTACAATCCGGTCGTCGTAAGGTGGCCTGGAAACGCCCGAGGCAATCTTTGCATACTGGCCGCCGGGTGTGGTGCTGCGGTAGATGTTGTAGCTCACAACCACACCAGCTGGGACGGATGCTGGTGCCTCCCACGTCAACGTGACCCAGTGGGGATGGTTCGTATGGTGGCAGCAAACCAGCCCGAGACAAAGCAATGCCAGCACCCCGGGGAATAACCGCCCCCAGTTCGCCGTCGACAGTATCTTCAAGCAATGCCTCTCGGGACTCGCCCCCACCAAAGACCGTTAGAGCAACATAATCGCACACTTAAATGACGGTCGTGAACCTGGGCTTCAGAGCTGGGCGGAGCCGTGTGAATGTCGCATTTCCTTGCAACGGTTGCAAAAAGTATCATCTTGACAGCAGCTTACGGAGAGAGAAGAATGACGTTGTAATAAGGGCCCCTCGGAACTGTCCAAGCGCTGCGCGCCCTCCCTCGTTGGCAGTTCTTCTGCGCCGTATCTTGATTTGAGAGGAGTCGCGTCAATGAGAACTGTCAATCGAAAATGGTGGCTGACATTGATGGCGGTGCTGCTCCTGATGCCCGTCGCCTTCGCCAATCTGAAGCCGAAAAAGCTACATGTGCCGGAGGGTGGGTCCGCTCTGGTCTACGTGCTCGGAGCGGGCGTCACATGTCTGGGTGCAATGGCCCTGCGGTCTCGATCCGGCAAACCGAAGCAGTTGTAAATTTCAGGGACACGAAAAAAGGCCTCAGTCGGCAGTGCACGCAGACTGAGGCTTTCTTTTTCTGCACCGCTGGCGCTGCTCGTTCTACCGCCCTCTGCTTCCACAACTACCTCAGCGGCTCCCCAATGACCCGGGATTGTGCAGTTTCACTTCGCCGCAAAATCCAGATCAGCACGATCACGATCAAGACCGCAATCGCAAGAAACACGGGCCCGCCGTGGTGATGGAGGGTTCCCTCCAGGAATCCCGGATCGACCCGGGTTCCAAGCTCTGCGATCACAAAAATACGGAGGCCATTCTTGGCGACCGACAGCGGAATCGCCGCCACGATGAGGAAGGCTTTCCGCCACCAGGAGCGCAGGAAAAGATGCGCCAGGACCGTGGTTATCACCATCAGCACTAAACTGGATCGGATGCTGCTGCATTCGCGCGCAACTTCGATGCTCAGCCCTGGGATGTCCAGAGCGATACCATCCTGAGTGACCGGAATCCCGGCCATCCGGAATAGGACTCGCGCCGCGAGGGCAGACTCATTTTGCAGAAAGGGGATGATCCAGTTCAGAGCAGCCGCGGGAATCGGAACCATCCAGAACAGGAAGCAAAGGGGGAAAACAAAAGACCGGAAAGCTCGCATGCCGAAACAGAACACCACGCTGCCGATCCACCAGGTAACGAGCGCAAACATGCTAAACGAAAGCCGGAGATCGCCGGCCAGGCCCGGCGCACCGCGTCTCGCAAAACCATCGAGCAACAAGGCCCCGGCCAGCAGAAGCGAACCCGCGGCAGCGTTCGACTCAAAATTCTTCGGGAGCACGCTCATTTGGAGGTAAATTAACGCCGCGCTCAAAGGCACAATCAGAAGGATGTGGGTGTAAGCCTGATTGCCAAGTGCGAGACCCAACGTGCCAGCGAGGCTGTGCCACCAGAGCAAGATCGACACGCTGCACAAGAACGCGAAGGCGACGAGTTGCGTTCGTTTGGTCAATCGAAGTCCGCTCATCCTGGTTTCGAGTTCCGCCAGTTTTGTATCAGGGCATCGCTTTAGCGATGCCGCAAGGATTGCTTTCCA
>Ga0137372_10001528_pt1 | contig 22294 bp, 20 predicted proteins | sample SagtaG_6_FD_104911 | JGI IMG/M metagenome (GOLD analysis project Ga0137372, IMG submission 104911) | Vadose zone soil microbial communities from Sagehorn Ranch, Mendocino, California, USA - Sage1_R_60_16 metaG | ecosystem: Environmental > Terrestrial > Soil > Vadose zone | place: USA...
ACGGCCCGACAGGCGGCGCGCCCCCCACCGCCCGGCTAGGCTCCGAACCGGGGCGTTAGCTCAACTGGCAGAGCAGCGGACTTTTAATCCGCGGGTTCTGGGTTCGATCCCCAGGCGCCCCACTGTGGATGGTCGGGCCGACACCGCCGTTGACCTGGTCTTTCGTCGTTTCGGATGATCGTTCTGTGGTAGCGGGAGTGTCCTTTGTGGTCTGCTGTGCGCCCGAGGGGAGCCCGAGGGTGCGGGCTCGTGCCCGGGGGACCAGCGCGGCGGCTTTCTCGGCGGCGTCGCGGGCGACTTGGGGGAGGACGGAGGTGTAGGTGTCGGCGGTGATGGTGATGGAGGAGTGCCGCAGCAGCTGGGAGACGATCTTCATGTCGGCGCCGGTGGCGAGGGTGAGGGTGGCCGCGCCGTGCCGGAGGTCGTGCAGGCCGATCGGGGGCAGCCCGGCGGCCGCGGCGAGGTGGGTGAAGTGGTCGGTGACGTTGGCCGGGTGCAGCTGGTGGCCGGCGGGAGTGGTGAACACCAGGCCGGTGTCGGGCCAGTCGCCGGCCGCGGCCAGCCGCTGGGCGTGCTGGCGTTGGCGGTGTTCGGACAGGACGGCGGCGGTGGCGGTGTCGAGGGCGATGACGTCGGCGGAGGCCTCGGTCTTGGGGTCGTCCAGCCCGGTCTCCCAGCCGTACTGCAGCAGCTGCCAGCGCACGGTCAGCGTCCCGGTCGTCAGGTCGAGGTCGGTCCAGTGCAGCCCGCAGGCCTCTCCGCGGCGCAGCCCGCGGAACGCGATGAGGTGGTAGAGCGGGTAGAGCGGGTCGTCGGCGGCGGCGTCGAGGAAGACGCCGGTCTGCTGCGGGGTCCAGACCATCACCGCGGAGGGGATCTGCCCGGTCTGCTGCCAGCGGGCCACGTGCTCATCGGTCCACACGATCGGCTTGGGTCGCCGGCCGGAGGGCAGCTCGACGTGCACGGCCGGGTTGACGCCGATGAGCTGCTGGCGGATGGCGTCGTTGAGCGCTTTGCGGAGGGTGGCCCGGATCCGGTGCAGGGTGGCCGGGCCGACCGGCCGCATCCCGCGCACCGACGCGCGGATGTCGGGGTCGTGGCTGCCGCGGGCGGCGCGGATGCGGTCGTTGCGGTCGCCGATCGCGTCGAGCATGTCGGCGATGTGCCCGGGCCGGAGCCGGTCGATCCGGATCGGCCCGAGGTTCGGGATCAGGTGCAGCCGGATGTGCGCCTCGTAGGAGCGGACGGTGTTGCGTTTGATGGTCCGCCGGCCGGCCAGCCACCCGGTCAGCCAGGCGCCGAGGGTGGGCAGCTCGTCGGCGCCGAGGCCGGTGTGCAGCCGGCGGCGGACCTCCTCGGCGGTCGGCAGCGGGTGCCCGTCGCCGATCGCCTTCTCCAGCAGGTCGCCCACGGCGGTGACCGCGAGCCGGTCGTCGGCCGGGGGGATGGCCAGCAGGGTCCGGGCGTGGTCCAGCTCGGCCTGCGCGTCGGTCTGGGTGGCGAACCCGCCGCGGCGGCGGGGCCGGCGGAGGCCGGCGGCGTCTGGCGGGAGTTCCAGACGGTAGTACCAGATGCCGTGCCGCCGCCGCGACAGTTTCGGGCAGGCCGACCCGAGGCTGCGCCCGGTGTTCGGGTCGCGGCAGGAGCAGCGGCGGTAGGTGGATCCAGTGGCGGTCATCGAACGGGTCCTCCGGGATCAGAAGGGGTGGGCAGGCCTCGGGTCGGGGTCTCGGGTCTCGGGAGTCTCGCGCCGCACCCGGCCTCCGGTCGACCTGGGCTCGGCGCGTGTCGCGACCCGGTCACTGCGGCGTGGGCGTGGATGGGGGGTGGTGGGTAGGCCGAGGACGGCGAGCAGGTCGGCGGTGGGCACCCGGTAGGTGCCGCCGATCCGCAGCACCCGGCAGGGAAACTCGCCGCGGGCGGCCAGTTCGTAGGCGCGGGTGCGGCCGAGCCCGAACGCGCGGGCGGCGGTGAGCAGGTCCACGACGGCAGGCAGACCACGCAGGTCGTCCAGGCTCAGGCCAGCGTCCACACTGTCCTTACGGGGATCCGGTCGGTGGTCTGTTGTCATGCGGTCCGCCTGCTGTCTGGAGTGCCCGGCGACTTTCTGGCTTGCCGGTCCAGCCGGGTAACGGCCAGGTCCAGGTAGGCGGGGTTGAGTTCGACGCCGAGGAACTGGCGATCGAGTTGGCGGGCGGCCAGCGCGGTGCTGCCGGCGCCGGTGAACGGGTCCAGCACGGTGCCTGCGGGTTTGCAGCCGCCGGCGATGCAGCGCAGCGGGAGCTCGAGCGGAAAGACCCCGAAGTGCGCGCCGCGGAACGGTCGGGTCGGGATGCTCCACACGTCGCCTGGGTTGCGCCCGCGGTGGTGGCGCTGCCGGTGCGGCCGCCGGCTGCCCCGCGTGCTTGGGGGCGCCGGCGCCGGTTGGCGCAGGGCGTCGAGGTCGAACCAGTACCGGCGGGAGCGGACCAGCAGGAACACCAGCTCGTACCGGCTGGCCAGCCGGTCTGCCACGGACTCGGGCCGGGCGTTCGGTTTGTGCCACACGACCGCGTTACGGACCGTCCACCCGTCGGCGGCCAGCGCGTCGGCGACCCGCCACGGCAGCCCGAGCAGGCTCTTGGCCGGCAGCCGGGTGGCCGGCGGCCGGTGCCGGCCATGCCGCCGGCTGCGGCGCTGGTCGCCGGCGGTCGGGGCGGTGGAGCCGGGCGCTATGTAGTTGCCCCAGGAACCGCCGTAGCAGTCGCTCAGCACCAGCCAGCAGGTGCCGTCGGCCGCCAGCACCCGGCGGGCCTGGGCGAACACCGCCCGCAGCCGCTCGACGTACTCGCCGGCGGTGGCCTCCTGCCCGTACTGGCCGGGCATCTGGTAGTCCCGCAGCCCCCAGTACGGCGGTGACGTGACGATGCAGTCCGCCGACTCCCCGGCCATGCCCGCCAGCTGTTCGTGGGCGTCGCCGAGCAGCAGCCGCACCCCCGGTCGTGCGTGGTACAGGCTCATGCCGCCGCCACCCCCCTGCAGCCGAGCACCTGGCGCGGTCCGGCCAGCAGGTCCGGGTCCGGGTCCGGACCCGGACCCTCACCCGGACCGGAACCGGAACCGGAACCGGAACCGGAACCAGGATCCGGACCAGGAGCAGGACACGGCAGTGCTTCCTCAGTCCTGGCTTGTTCGGTCCGGCCGACCAGTCCGGGACCGGACCGGCTGGCCGGCGGGTTGGCTCGACCGCAGGCGGCGGGGGTCGGCTTGCCGGGGTCGGGGGTTTGCCGGTGCCGGCTGCTGGTCGGGCGGATCAGCGCCGGGAGGGTGTGGCCGTCGGCGGCCGGCAGCGGCTGGGGGCCGGCGAGCAGGCCGGCCGCCTCGGCCGCGGAACACTTGCCGCACCCGCCGGAGGGCCGCCGCAGGCACGCGGGGCGCGCCGTGCCGGCCGCGGGCGTGCTGGCCGCGGCGATCCGGGGGTCGGTGGTCACGACGGGCCGCGGCCCGCCGGCGGTCAGGGCGGGCAGCACCCGGCGGACGGCGGCCGCGGGCAGCCGCCCCCCGGCGGCAAGCGTGGGCCCGGCGGTGTCGCTGCTGGCGGTCACCTGTGGGTGCCGAGAATGTCGTCCGGGCTATGCGACCTGCGGATACATGTACTCGTTGATCACACCGGCAAGCCGTTGACGCCGGCGGACAACGAGGTCGCCGGCCGGCGGCGGCGGTGCGGCTCGCCCGGCGGGCGGGGTTTGGCTGAGGGAGCGGTGCGGCCGGCGGGTGTTGTAGTGCTCTACGTAGATCGCGAGGACGTGTTCGAGTTGGCGGCGGTGGACGATCAGGATCCGGTCGAGGAGCTCTCGGCGTAGACTGCCGAGCCAGCGTTCCGCGACCGCGTTCGCTCGGGGCACCCGGACAGGTGTGAGCAGTATCTGAATGCCGTCGGCGGTGAACACTGCGTCGAAGGTGGCGGCGAACTTGCTGTCTCGGTCGCGGATCAGGTACTTGAACCGGGTGGCCCGATCACCGAGATCCATCAGGAGGTTCCGGGCGCACTGGGTCACCCACGGCCCGTCCGGGTGGGCGGTGACCCCGAGCAGCCACACCCGCCGGGTGGACAGTTCCACCACGAAGAAGAGGTAGAGGCGGTGCAGCAGCACGGTGTCGACGTGGGCGAAGTCGCAGGCCAGGATGCTGCCGGCCTGGGCGGAGAGGAACTGCCGCCAGGTCTGCCCTGAGCGGCGTGGGGCCGGGTCGATCCCGGCGCGTTTGAGGATCAGCCACACGGTTGACGGCGCCAGTCGGTGGCCGAGGCCGACCAGTTCGCCGTGGATTCTTCGGTATCCCCAGCCGGGGTTGTCGGCGGCCATCCGCAGCACCAACCGCAGGATGGTCGGTCGGGTCGGCGGCCGGCCGGCGCGGCGGGGGATGGTCCAGCGGCGCCGGATCAGGTCGCGGTGCCAGCGCAGCACCGTGTCGGGGGTGACGAACAGCCGGGGCCAGCGGCTGCGTGGGACGAGCCGGCTCAGCGCGGCTTGGACGGCCCGGTCGGCCCAGGATGGGCGGGGTCGGGCGACTTGCCGGCGTAGTACCGCGAGTTGGTGGCGCAGGACGAGGATTTCGGCGTCCTTTGACGCGCCGCTGCGGGTCGGCCGGTGCGATCCCCTCGGATGTCTGCCGTTGCTTCAGGGCGTGGAACGTCTCGACGGCCACCGGCACCGGCCGTCCCGAAGCCTCCCCGAACGAACTCGACTCGTACATCCCGGGTCCCTCGTCGAAATCGAGCGAGCAGCCGAGTTCCTCGAGCTGATGACCCTGCTCCTCGTGCGCGCTCGGGATGACGTAGCGATCCTGGTATTTCGCGATCGCCATCAGCCGGTACATCTCATACATCGCGCCGCCGGTCATCCCCACCGACTCCGGGATCGACTCGTCGGGCTCGTGTCCGAGGGTTATCCCGCGCAGGTAGGAACGCATCCCCGCCAGCCGGCGCAGCACGTCGGTGACCACCGCCGTGTCACCGGCGGTGAACAGCGACGCGAGGTACTCCACCGGGATCCGCAACGACTCGATGGCCCCGAACAGGTTGCCGTGGTCCTCCGCGTCGTGACCCTGCTCGCGCAGCAGGTCGACCACCGACGAGAGCGGCGGGATGTACCAGACCATCGGCATCGTGCGGTACTCCGGGTGCAGCGGGAGGGCCACCCGATACGTCTTCGCCAGGGTGTAGACGGGCGAGCGCCGCGCGGCGTCCAGCCAGTCCTCGGGGATGCCCTGCCCGCGTGCCGCCGAGATGACCGCCGGGTCCGACGGGTCGAGCATCAGGCCGAGCTGCGCCTGGTAGAGCGCCTTCTCGTCGTCGACTGATGCTGCCGCGGTCACCCGGTCGCCGTCGTAGAGGAACAGCCCGATGTAGCGCAGCCGCCCGACGCAGGTCTCCGAGCACACCGTCGGCAGCCCGACCTCCACCCGCGGGTAGCAGAACGTGCACTTCTCGGCCTTTCCGGTCTTGTGGTTGAAGTAGATCTTCTTGTACGGGCAGCCGGTGACGCACTGCCGCCAGCTCCGGCAGCGGTTCTGGTCGACCAGGACGATGCCGTCCTCGGCCCGCTTGTAAATGGCGCCGGATGGGCAGGACGCCACGCACGAGGGGTTCAGGCAGTGCTCGCAGATCCGGGGCAGGTAGAACATGAACGTCTGCTCGAACTCGAAGCGGATCCGGTCCTCGGACTGCCTGCGTATCTGCTCGACGATCGGGTCCAGATGTCCCATCTCCGTGCTGCCGCCGAGGTTGTCGTCCCAGTTGGCCGACCACCGGATCTTGGTGTCCTCGCCTGTGATCAGCGACGTCGGCCGGGCCACCGGGAAGTCGTCGCCGAGCGGGGCATTGACGAGGGTCTCGTAGTCGTAGGTCCACGGCTCGTAGTAGTCCTCCAGCTTCGGCTGGACCGGGCTGGCGAAGATGCCGAGCAGCTTCTTCAGCCGCCCGCCGGCCTTCAGGGTGAGTCGACCGCGGCGGTTGAGCGTCCAGCCCCCTTTCCACGTCTGCTGGTCCTCGTGCCGACGGGGGTAGCCCTGCCCAGGCCGGGTCTCGACATTGTTGAACCACACGTGCTCGACGCCGGCACGGTTGGTCCAGGCCTGCTTGCAGGTGACCGAGCACGTGTGGCACCCGATGCACTTGTCGAGGTTCATCACCATGCCCATCTGGGCCATCACGCGCATCAGTACCTCACGTCCTGGCTGCGCCGGCGGATGGTGGTCACCATGTCGCGCTGGTTGCCGGTCGGGCCGAGGTAGTTGAACGCGTCCGAGAGCTGCGCGTAGCCGCCGATGAGGTGCGTCGGCTTGACGAGCAGCCGGGTGACGGAGTTATGGATCCCGCCGCGGCGGCCGGTCCGCTCCGACTTGGGGACGTCGATGGTCCGCTTCTGGGCGTGGTGGACGTAGACGACTCCCTCGGGCATCCGGTGGCTGACGACGGCGCGACAGACGAAGACGCCGTTGGCGTTCACGCATTCGATCCAGTCGTTGTCCTTGGCCTCGATGACCGGCGCGTCGGCCGGGCTCAGCCAGCACGTCGGCCCGCCGCGGGAGAGCGCGAGCATGAGGAGGTTGTCCTGGTACTCCGAGTGGATCGACCACTTCGAGTGCGGCGTCAGATACCGGACGGTCACCTGCTTCGCGCCGTCCGGGCCGAGGGTCGGCTCGCCGAGCAACCGGTGCAGGTCCAGCGGCGGGCGGTAGACCGGCAGCGCCTCGCCGAGGTCGCGCATCCAGTCGTGGTCGAGGAAGAAGTGCATCCGCCCGGTCAGGGTGTGCCAGGGTTTGAGCCGCTCGACGTTGACGGTGAACGGCGCGTAGCGCCGCCCGCCGGTCTCCGAGCCCGACCATTCCGGCGAGGTGATGACCGGCACGGGACGGGCCTGGGTGTCGGCGAAGGAGATGCGCTTCTCCTCGCTGCCCCCGGCGAGATCCGCGAGCGGTTTACCCACCCGCTGCTCCAGGGTGCGAAACCCCTGGACCGCCAACTCACCGTTGGTCGTCCCGCTCAACGACAGGATCGTCTCGGCCATCTTCACGTCGGTGTCCATCGCCGGCCGGCCGTCACCCGCTCCGCCGAGCATCACCCCGTTGAGCCCGGCGAGGCGCCCGACCTCGTGCTCGAGCCGGTAGGTGACGTTCTTGACGGTGAACCCGAGGGATTCGGTGAGGGGGCCGAGCGCGGCGAGCTTGTCCGCGATCGCCGGGTAGTCGCGCTCGACGACCTGCAGCACCGGCATCGTGCGGCCGGGGATCGGCGCGACGTCGCCGCGCCGCCAGTCCCGCACCACACCGCGGGGCTGCGCGGTCTCGCCGGGGGTGTCGTGCTGCAGCGGCACCCTGACCAGATCGTGGCGCACGCCGAGATGGACGCGGGCGAGGTCAGAGAACCGCCGGGCGATCAGATGGAAGGCGTCGAAGTCGCTCTTCGCCTCCCACGGGGGGTCGATGGCCGGGGTCAAGGCGTGGATGAAAGGGTGCATGTCGGTGGTGGACAGGTCGTGCTTCTCATACCAGGTCGCCGCGGGCAGAACGACGTCGGAGAGCAGCGTCGTCGACGTCATCCGGAAGTCGGCGCTGACGAGGAGGTCGAGCTTTCCTTCGGGAATGTCGTCGCGCCAGACCACGGCGGAGGCCCTCACCTCGGGCGGCGACTGTGTCGCCATCAGGTTCGAGTGGGTACCCAGCAGGTGCTTGAGGAAGTACTCGTTGCCCTTTCCCGACGAGCCCAGCAGGTTGGCCCGCCAGAGGATCAGGGTGCGTGGCCAGTTCTCCGGGGCGTCGACGTCCTCGACCGCGAACCTCAGACCCCCGTCGGCCAGCCGGTCGACGACGTGCGCCGCCGGGTCGGCGGCAGCGCCGGCGGCGGCAGCAGCCACCGCCTCGTCGGCGAGGTCGAGCGGGTTGCGATCGAACTGCGGGTAGAACGGCATCCAGCCCAACCGCGCCGATTGCGCGATGGTGTCGGCGGTGTGCATGCCGGCCAGGTGGCCCTCGGCGAGTGGCGAGGCCAGCGTGTCGGCCCGGTAGCCGTCGAAGCGCCACTGGTCGGTGTGCATGTACCAGTACGAAGTGCCCGTCATCGTCCGTGGCGGGCGCGACCAGTCCAGCCCGTTGGCCAGCGAGAGCCAGCCGGTCAGCGGACGGCACTTCTCCTGCCCCACGTAGTGCGCCCAGCCCCCGCCGTTGCGGCCCATGCTCCCGGTCAGCAACAGCAGCGAGAGGACCGCGCGGTAGGTCGCGTCACCGTGGAACCATTGGCAGATCCCCGCACCCATGATGATCATGGAACGCCCGCCGGACGCCTCGGCGTTCGTCGCGAACTCCCGAGCGATGCGCGTGCACGCGTCGGCCGGCACGGAGGTGATCTCCTCCTGCCACGCGGGCGTGTACGGGGTCGAGGCGTCGGCGTAACCGCTCGGCCATTCTCCCGGCAGGCCGGCGCGGCTCACCCCACCCCGTACTGGGCGAGCATCAGGTCGAACACCGTCGTGACGAGATGCGCGCCGACGCGGCGGACCGGAACGCCGCGGCGCAGCACCGACCCCGAGCCGTCGGGCGCCTCGAAGCACGGCAGCAGGACCTCCACGGCCTCGCCGCTGCCCTCGCAGGACAGCCGCGGTGTCACACCGTCGAGGTCGAGGTTCCACCGACCGATCCCGGAGTCGGTGTAACGGAACCCGATCGAACCGTTCGGCACGACGGGAGCGCCCGTCGACTCGTCGAACAGCACCGTCTTCCACTCGGCACCCTCGGTCGGCCCGCCCGCAGGCGCCGGCAGGTCCGCGGCGGTGAGGAACTTCCCAGGCACGACGGCAGCGCCGCCACCGTGCGACATCAGGGTGACCAGGAACGGCAGGTCGGTATACCGGCGGACGAAGTCACCGAAGAACGGGACCTCGCGGTCCACGAGGTACTCACGAAGGATCACGTGCCCCATCGCCATCGCGAGCGCGGCGTCGGTGCCCGCCTGGGCCGGCAGCCACTCATCGGCGAACTTCGTGTTGTCGGCATAGTCCGGCGACACCGTCACAACCTTGGTGCCGCGGTACCGGACCTCGGCCATCCAGTGCGCGTCCGGCGTTCGGGTCACGGGGACGTTCGAGCCCCACATCAGCAGGTAGGTGGCATCCCACCAGTCACCGGACTCCGGGACGTCGGTCTGATCGCCGAACACTTGCGGGCTGGCGACGGGCAGGTCTGCGTACCAGTCGTAAAAGGACGTCATCACCCCGCCGATGAGCTGGATGAAGCGCGTGCCGACGCAGTGCGACACGATCGACATCGCGGGGATCGGCGAGAAGCCCGCGCACCGGTCGGGGCCGTGGGTCCTGATGGTGTGAACGTGCGCGGCCGCGACCATCTCGACCGCGTCGTCCCAGGAGACCCGGACCAGGCCGCCCTTACCGCGGGTCCGCTGGTAGCTCCTGCGCCGCTGCCGATCGCCGACGACGTCCGCCCAGGCGAGCACCGGATCCCCCAAACGGGCCTTGGCCTCGCGGTACATCTCGACGAGCACGCCGCGGGCGTAGGGGTAGCGCACCCGCGTCGGAGAGTAGGTGTACCAGGAGAACGCCGCGCCGCGCGGACAGCCACGGGGCTCATAGTCGGGACGGTCCGGCCCCGGCGACGGGTAGTCCGTCTGCTGGGACTCCCACGTGATGATGCCGTCCTTGACGTACACCTTCCACGAGCACGACCCAGTGCAGTTCACTCCATGCGTCGAGCGCACGACCTTGTCGTGGCTCCACCGATCGCGGTAGAAGACGTCGCCCTTGCGGCCGCCTTCCCGGAAGACAGCGCGGCCATCATCGGTCTCATCCCAGCGAGTGAAGAACCGCCCGGCCCGCAGCAGCGCGTCGGCCACCGGACCGTCGAGCCCGGCGACACCTCCGGTCATGGCCAGGGACGATACACGCGCCCAAGAGATGCGGGATGGGGACGTGCTGCCCGGCCAACGGCCTCCTGCCCAAGACCGCCGACCATGATGGCCGTCCGGTGAGGAGGGCCAAAGCTGGCATGACGGCTTGGACGGCGGCCGGCTACCCGACCACCGCAGACTGATCGGCCGCTGGCCGGCACCGCTGCCGCCACTCGGCCACGCTGCCGGCGCCGACCAGCCGGACCGGGATGCCTGCCCGGTCCAGCAGGCTCGCGGCAATAGACGCCCGGTGGCCGTTGGAGCAGATCACCCAGGTCGGCCGGTCCCGCGGCAGGTCCTCGATGCGGGCGGGCAAGTCGGCGACGAACCGTGTCTGGCTGCCGGGGATGGTGCCCCAGGCCCATTCGAGCTGTTGCCGTACGTCGAGGACGTGCATCGGCTCTCCGCCGACGACGGCGTCGCAAAGCTGGGCGACGGTGCCGGTGGGGTAGGACCGCACGCCGCGGCCGTCGGCGGTCCAGGCTGCGATCCCGCCGTCCAGGTATCCGATGATTCGACTCCAGCCGATCCGGATCAGCTGGGCGACGGCCTCCTCCACCGCGGCGGCGGCGGGGTCGGGCAGCACCAGGACCACAGGTGCGTCGAACGGCAGCATCCAGCCGACGTAGCTGCCGAAGCCGGAGTTGAGCTCGATGTTGACCGAGCCGGGGATGTGCGCCGCGGCGAACGCGTCGCGGTCCCGGCCGTCGACCACCCACACGCCGTCCGGCGTGCCGGTGGCGAGACGGTCGGCCAGTCCTCGCGGGCTGATGGCCGGCGGGGCCGGGAGCCGGCCGAGCACCCGTGCGCCGCGCCGGTTGATCGGGGCCATGTGCCGGTAGTAGGCGGGATAGGACATCAACTCGGCCCGCAGGTCGACGCTGAACTCGGCCAGGTCGGCGGCGGTCAGCAGCGAGTTCTGCCGCCGCTCGGCGGCGATCGTGCTGGTGCGCTGGGTGGTGGGTACGGCAGCGACGCAGAAGCTGCCGGCGCCGTGGGTTGGTAGCACCTGCACGCTGTCCGGCAGGGCGGCGAGCCGTTGCATGGTCACGTACTGGGCGCGGGTCAGCTCGTCGGTGTGCTCGGGGCCGAGCAGGTCCGGGCGGCCGGCGCTGCCGACCAGCAGGCTGCCGCCGGTGAACACGGCCGCCGGCTCGGCCGCGTCGCTCTCATACAGTAGCCAGGAGGTGTGCTCGTAGGTGTGGCCCGGCGTGGCCATGGCGACCAGCCGCAGGTCACCGAGGGTCAGCTCGTCCCCGTCCTCCACCCCGCGGTGGCGGAACGAGTAGCCGCCCTTGGCTGGCACGACGATCTGCGCGCCGGAGGCGGCCCGGAGCTCGTGCGCGCCGGACACGTAGTCGTTGTGCACGTGCGTCTCCAACACGGCGCGGATCGTGGCCCGCCGGGCCCCGGCGGCGCGCTGGAACCGCCACGCGTCCCGCTGCGGGTCGACGACCAGCGCCTCGCCGCCGGAGACGAGGAGGTAGCTGTTGTCGCCGAGACCGGTGGTGACGAACACCTCGAGGTCCATCTCGAACTCCTGCCGACGCGAGGCCACTCGGATCGAGCCTTCAATCGAGCTATTGACTAATTGAAACTCGCTGCCTACGGTTTGTCCATGGCGGTGGTGCCCGACTCGGTGCTGGCGGATGTGGCCCGGCGGTTCGCGCTGCTCGGCGACCCCACCCGGCTGAAGATCGTCAGCGTGCTGCACGAGTGCGCGGTCGAGTGCACGGTCGGCGAGATCGCCGAGGCGGCGGGCACCACGGTGGCCAACGCCTCCCAGCACCTGCAGCGGCTGGCGCAGGGCGGGATCGTGGCCCGCCGCCGCGACGGTCAGGCGGTCCGCTACCGGATCGTCGACCAGACGATCGAGCAGCTGTGCCGGATCGTCTGCGGCAGCATGGCGGACCGGTCCAGCCGGACGCAGGCGGCCGAGGCGGTCTGATCGAGGCGGAGGGACGGCGAGGCGGCGGTGGACGGTGCTGAGGTCGGGGCGGCCAGCCCGCTGGCCGCCCCGGCGGAGGTGGACGGCGTTCCGCGCCGCTGGCTGAAGGTCATCGACCAGACCCGGTGCATCGGCTGCCACGCCTGCACGACAGCGTGCAAGTCGGAGAACGAGGTGCCGCTGTCGGTCACCCGGACCTACGTCAAGCACGTGGACGTCGGCACGTTCCCGCAGGCCCGACGGGCATTCCAGGTCACCCGCTGCAACCAGTGCGAGGACGCGCCGTGCGTGGCGGCCTGCCCGACGTCGGCCATGTTCGTACGGCCGGACGGCATCGTGGACTTCGACAAGCAGGCGTGCATCGGCTGCAAGGCGTGCATGGCGGCCTGCCCGTACGACGCGATCTTCATCAACCCGGAGGACCACTCGGCGGAGAAGTGCAACCTGTGCGCGCACCGGCTCGACATCGGGCTGGAGCCGGCGTGCGTGACGGTGTGCCCCACCCAGGCGATCCTGGTCGGCTACCTGGAGGACCCGGGCTCACCGGTCGCGCAGATCGTCGGCCGGGAGCCGGTCGCGGTTCGCCGGCCGGAGAAGGGGACCCGGCCGAAGCTGTTCTACCGGGGGGCGACCCAGGCCACCCTCGACCCGCTCGCCGCCCGCCGGCCCGAGGGCGGCACGTTCATGTGGAGCGAGATCCCCACCGGCGCCCAGCGGGTCACCTCCGGCCACCCGGGCGGCGGGAACAGCAGCGCCGCCGCGCTGCTGTCCTACGACATCGGCCACACCGCGCCGTGGGACTGGCGGGTGAGCCTGTACACCTGGACCAAGGGCGTCGCCGCCGGCGTCTACCTGGTGGCCGTCCTGTTGGCGCTGACCGGGTCGGTGTCCTGGACCGGTGGCCTGGTGGTGTGGGCGGGGCCGCTGCTGGCGGCGGTGTTCCTGGCCGCCACCGCCGGTCTGCTGGTCTGGGACCTCGAGCATCCCGGGCGGTTCTGGTTCATCCTGACCAGGCCGCAGTGGCGGAGTTGGCTGGTGCGTGGCGGGGTCATCCTCACTGGGTACGCCGGGCTGCTGGGGCTGCACCTGCTCGCCGGTGTCCTGGGCAGCACCGGGCTGCGGCAGGCGGTCGCGGTGCCCGGCGTGCCGGTCGCGGCGATGGCCGCGGTCTACACCGCCTACCTGCTCGCCCAGGCCAAGGCGCGCGACCTGTGGCAGAACCCGCTGCTGCCGGCCCACCTGCTGGTGCAGGCCGTGCTGGCCGGAGCCGCGGCGCTGCTGCCGGTGGCGGTGTGGGTGCAGCGGGACGCGGTCGACCCGCTCGGCTGGATGCTGGCCGGGGCGTGCCTGACGCACCTGCTGCTCGTCGCCGGCGAGGTCACGCTCCCCCATCCCACCGCGCACGCCCGGCTGGCCGCGCACGAGTTGACCGCGGGCCGGTTCCGGTGGTTCTTCCGGGCGGCGGCGCTGCTCACCGCGGCCGGGCTGGCCGCGCCGCTGGCCGGCGCCTGGGTGGTTGCGCTGGCGCTGGCTCCACTGGCCCTGGCCGGGCTCGCCGCCTACGAGCACGCCTACGTCCAGGCCGGCCAGTCGGTGCCGCTGGCCTGAGCTGCGCAGGGGGTGGAGGAGGACGATGGACATCGCCGGGCTGGAGGAGATCGGGGCCCGGGTGAGCGCCGCGCGGGCGGCGACCGCCGCCCGGGGCGAGACGTTCTACCCCGGGCCGAGCCGGGTGCACCTGGCCGCCTTCCCGCCGAAGGAGCGGTGGGACGACTGGGTCGAACTGGACTCCCGGTCGTGGCCGCGGCGGGTCGAGCGCCGCTACATGCTGGTGCCCACTACCTGCTTCAACTGCGAGTCCGCCTGCGGCCTGCTCGCCTACGTCGACCGGCAGACGCTGCAGGTGCGCAAGTTCGAGGGCAACCCGGAGCATCCCGGCTCACGGGGCCGCAACTGCGCCAAGGGCCCGGCGACGCTGAACCAGGTGACCGACCCGGACCGGATCCTGGCCCCGCTGAAGCGGGTCGGCGGGCGCGGCGAGGGCCGCTGGCAGCGAGTGAGCTGGGACGAGGCGCTGGACGACATCGCCGCGCGGATCCGCGCCGCGATAGTCGAAGGCAGGCCGAACGAGGTCATGTACCACGTGGGCCGTCCGGGCGAGGACGGCTTCACCGAGCGGGTGCTGGCCAGCTGGGGCGTGGACGGCCACAACTCGCACACCAACGTGTGCTCCTCCGGCGCCCGCACCGGCTACCACCTGTGGATGGGCATCGACCGGCCCAGCCCGGACCACGCCAATGCGGAGGTGATCCTGCTGGTCAGCTCGCACCTGGAGTCCGGGCACTACTTCAACCCACACGCCCAGCGGGTGATGGACGCCAAGGCACGCGGGGCGACGCTGATCGTGTTGGACACCCGGCTGTCCAACACCGCCACCCACGCCGACCACTGGCTGGCGCCCTACCCGGGGTCGGAGGCCGCGATCCTGCTCGCCGTCGCCAACCATCTCATCCAGACCGGACGCTACGACCGGGAGTTCGTACGCCGGTGGTGGAACTGGGCGGAGTACCTCGCCTGCGAGCACCCGAACGTCGAGCCGACCTTCGAGGCGTTCGAGGAGATCCTGCGCGGCCTGTATGAGGAGTACACGGTCGACTTCGCCGCCGCCGAGTCCGGCGTGGCGGCCGAGACGGTCGCCGCGGTCGCGGCAGCCGTCGCCCGGGCCGGCACCCGGCTGTCCACCCACAGCTGGCGGTCGGCCGCGGCCGGCAACCTCGGCGGCTGGCAGGTCGCCCGCTGCCTGTTCCTGCTCAACTGCCTGCTCGGCGCGGTCGCCACCGAGGGCGGCACCTACCCGAACGCCTGGAACAAGTTCGTGCCGCGCCCGATCCACACCCCCAGCCACCCGCGCAGCTGGAACGAGCTGACCTGGCCGCACGAGTACCCGCTGGCCCTGAACGAGCTGTCGTTCCTGCTCCCCCACTTCCTGAAGGAGGGCCGCGGCCGGCTGGCCGTCTACTTCACCCGGGTGTACAACCCGGTGTGGACCAACCCGGACGGGATGAGCTGGGTCGAGGTGCTCACCGACCCGGCGCTCGTGGGGCTGCACGTCGCGCTGACCCCGGTCTGGAGCGAGACCGCGTACTTCGCCGACTACGTGCTGCCGATGGGCATCGGCGCCGAGCGGCACGACCTGCACTCCTACGAGCAGTACGACGGGCAGTGGATCGGCTTCCGCCAGCCGGTGCTGCGTGCCGCCCGGGAGCGGCTCGGCCGGCCGGTGACCGACACCCGGCAGGCCAACCCGGGGGAGGTGTGGGAGGAGAACGAGTTCTGGATCGACCTGTCCTGGCGGATCGACCCGGACGGCTCGCTCGGCATCCGCCGCCACCACGAGTCCCGGCAACGACCCGGGCAGAGGCTCACCGTCGACGAGTACTACGGCCACATCTTCGAGCACTCGGTGCCCGGTCTCCCCGAGGCCGCCGCCGCGCAGGGCCTGACCCCGCTCGGGTACATGCGCCGATACGGGGCCTTCGAGATCCGCGCCGGGGTCGGGCCGGTGCACGCGGAACCGGTCCCCGCCGACGAGCTGGCCGACGCCGTCGAGGGCGCCTTCGGCCGGGTCTACTCGCCCGTGGCCGCGCCGACGCCCGCGAACGTGGTCCCGGTCGGCACCCCCGACCCCGACTCCGACGGGCGGCGGCCGGTCGGCGTGCGCGTCGACGGGGTGGTGCGCCGCGGCTTCCCCACCCCCAGCGGCCGGCTGGAGTTCTACTCCCGGACCTTGGCGGCGTGGGGCTGGCCGGAGCATGCGCTTCCCGGCTACATCCGCAGCCACGTGCACCCCTCCGCACTCCAGCCGGACCAGCTCGTGCTGATCTCCACGTTCCGGCTGCCGGTGCAGATCCACACCAGGGGCGGCAACGCGAAGTGGCTGAACGAGCTGGCCCACACCAATCCACTGTGGATCCATCCGTCCGACGCCCACCGGCTCGGGGTACGGATGGGCGACCTGGTCCGGGTGGAAACCCAGATCGGGCACTTCGTGGTCAAGGCCTGGGTCACCGAGGGGATCCGCCCCGGCGTGGTGGCCTGCAGCCACCACATGGGACGGTGGAAGCCCGCCGGCCGGCAGGACGGCACGGGCGATAACGGTGTTCCGGAAGGTGCTGGCCAGGTCATGGCCACTGTGGACCTAGCGAAGGCCGGGCAGCGATGGTCCATGAGCCGCCGCGCCGGCGTCGCCCCCTACGCTTCCGCCGACCCGGACACCCGGCGGATCTGGTGGACCGACGTCGGCGTCCACCAGAACCTGACCTTCCCGGTTCATCCCGACCCGATCTCCGGCCAGCACTGCTGGCACCAGGCCGTGCGGGTTCGGCCGGCCGAGGCCGGCGACGCCTACGGCGACATCGCGGTCGACACCAGCGCCGCGCACGCGGTGTACCGGGCCTGGCTGGAACGAACCCGGGACGCCACCCGGCACTCCCCCGACGGCACCCGCCGCCCGTACTGGCTGATGCGCCCGCTCAAACCGTCCAGGGACGCCTACCGACTCACCGAAGAGCCCACCCACGATGCCGCTCGCCCCTGACCTGTTCCGCGCACTGGGCGCGCTGTGCGAGCCGCCCCACCCGGCGCACCCCCGACTGGCCGCCGCGCTCGGCGTGCCCGGCGAGGCCGAGCCGGAGAGCCACACCGAGCTGTTCGTGTTCCAGCTCGTCCCGTACGCCTCGGTCTACCTGGGACCGGAGGGCATGCTGGGTGGCGAGCCGGCCGACCGGGTGGCCGGGTTCTGGCGCGCCCTGCACCTCGACCCGCCCCGGGAGCCGGACCACCTCGCCGCGCTGCTCGGCCTGTACGCCGCGCTCGGGGACCGCGAGGCCGGCGAGCCCGACCCGGCCCGGGCGCTGCTGTGGCACGAGTCGCGGCGGGCCCTGCTCTGGGAGCACCTGCTCACCTGGATCCCCGCGTATGCGGTCGCCGCGGCCGGTGTGGCCCGGCCGTTCTACGCCGCGTGGGCGCGGCTGCTCGGCGACGCCTTGCACGCCGAGGCGCAGGCGCTGTCGCCTCCGCCGACCCCGCCGCTGCACCTGCGTGACCTGCCGGACCCGCCCGACCCCGAGGAAGGCCTGGACACACTGCTGCGCGGGCTGCTCGCACCGGCCCGCAGCGGGCTGATCCTCACCCGCCGCGACCTGGCCCGGGCCGCTCGTGCCACCGGCCTCGGGCTGCGGCTGGGCGAACGGGCCTTCGCCCTGCGCGCCATGCTCGGCCAGGATGCCGCGGCGACCTTGGGCTGGCTGGCGATGGAGGCCGCCCGCTGGCAGGCCTGGCACCAGGCGGCCGAGCCGACGCTCGGCGCGGTGGCGCGGCACTGGCGAACCCGAGCCGAGGCGACCCGCCTCGCCCTCGGCCGTGCACGAATCGTGGCAATGGAGGTCGGTCATGCCCCCTGACACCGAAATCGCAGCCGCCGAAACCGCCCCCCTCAACGGCGTCACCGAACAGGACCTGCGCCGGATCGTCCGAGAGGAGGTGCAGCGCGCGTTCGCGAAGGACCCGGCGACCCGCAAGGCCGCGATCGTGGCCTCCAAGGGCACCCTCGACTGGGCCTACCCGCCGCTGATCCTGGCCAACGCCGCCGCCGCGATCGGCATGGACGTCTCGATCTTCTTCACCTTCTACGGCCTGAACATCATCCACAAGGACTACCCGACCAAGCTCAAGGTCGACCCGGTCGGCAACCCCGCCATGCCGATGCCGGTCCGCATCCCCGACATCGTCTCCTCCCTGCCCGGCATGGTCCCGATGGCCTCGGCGATGATGCGCAAGAAGTTCGCCAAGAAGAATGTCGCCACGATCGGCGAATTGCTGCGCAGCGCCCGCGAGGCCGAGGTACGCCTCGTCGCCTGCCAGATGACCGTCGACGTCTTCGGTTACGCGGCCGACGACTTCATCGAGGGCGTGCAGTTCGCCGGCGCCGCCGCCTTCATGGCCGAGGCCCGCCGCGCCCACGTGACCATGTTCATCTAGCCGGCCGAACACGACCGGCTCGAGAGAAGGACGAGACCATGCTGGAGATCACCGAGGACCAGACCGTCGACGCCCGCGACCTGATGTGTCCCATGCCGGTGATGGCAGCCACCAAGGCCATGCGCCGGCTGGCGCCCAACCAGGTCCTCAAGGTGCTCGCCACCGACCGCGGCTCACTCAGCGACATCCCCGCCTGGGCCGAGGCCAACGGCGACGAGATGCTCGACTACGGCGAGGACAACGGGGTCTTCATCTTCTACGTCCGCAAGTCGGGAGACGAATGAGGCCCGCCCTGACCGACCATGGCCACGGCCCTCGCCGCGGCGCCGGGCAGCGCGGAGCCCGGCAGCACGAGGACGAGACCGAACCAGACGCCCGGTTCACCTATGCCAACGAGCGCACCTTCCTGGCCTGGAACCGCACCGCTCTAGCTAGCCCTCGTCGTGGCCGGGCTGGCCATCATCCAACTGCTGCCGCCGTTCCCCGGCGTGCCCTGGGGCCGGCACCTGCTCGCCGTCCCGCTCATCGCCCTCGGCGCGGTCCTGCCCGTCGCCAGCTACCTCGAGTGGACCCGCAACCAGCGCGCGATGCGTCGCGGTCAGCCATTGCCCCGCTCCCCGCTGCCCCGCATCCTGACCGGGTTCATCGCCGCCATCGCCGTCCTCGCCGCCGTCCTCGTCCTGGTCGCCCCGGGCTCCGGACGGTGACGATGGCCGACCGCGCGGGCACCGAGGACCGGCCCGATGACATCGAGGAGCGGGACCCGGGCCTGGCCCGCGAACGCACCACGCTCGCCTGGACACGCACCGCCATATCGTTCGCGGCGGTCGGCGCGGCGATCCTCAAGTCGGACCCGCCCGCCGGCGCGGTCGTACTCGCACTGAGCATGGCGATCTGGGGCCTCGGCCGGCTGGCCGCCCGCACCCGTCTCGACCCGCTGGACCCACCGGGTCTGACCCGGCAGCACACCCTGCAACTGATCACCGTGGCCACCACCATCGTCTCCCTGGCAGCCCTGGCCATCGCCCTGCTCGCCCGCAGCCTTCCGATCCGGTGAGCCGAACCGGCGCTCCTTGACGTCGCAGGCAGGCCCGACCGGAGGGTTGAGCGAGCCGGTCACTGGCCCGGGCGTGCCCGGCGGCGGCCTGCCACTCCGGTGCGCCCGCTGATCTGACGTCCAGCCGGGGTGGCCGGATCGTCTGGGTGTCGCGGCAGGGTGAGGGTGAGGGTGGCGCCGCGTCCGAGGCCGGGTGAGTCGGCGTGCAGGTCGCCGCCGTGGGCGCGGGCCAGGCCGCGGGCGATGGTCAGTCCGACCCCGGAGCCGGCGGAGCGGCGTTGCTGGCTCGGCGCCCGGTAGAAGCGTTCGAAGATCCGCTCCCGGTTCGCGGCGGCCAGCCCGACTCCGGTGTCGGTGACGGTGACCGTGGCCTGGTCGTGGTCGGCGGCCACGCTCAGGGTGACGGCGCCGCCGGGTGGTGTTGCCAGCAACGCGTTGCCGAGCAGGTTCGTGACGACCTGGGTGATCCGGTCGGAGTCGACACGCACCGGGACCGGGGTGCCGGCCCGCACGGCGAGGGTGACATCGGCGTCGTCGAATTGCGGCCGCAGCCGTTCGCCGGCGCGGCGGGCCAGCTCGGCGAGGTCGGCGTCGACGAGCACCAGGTCCAGTCGCCGCTCCTCGGTTCGGGAGAGTGAGGAGAGGTCGTCGGCGAGCCGGTACAGCCGGCGCAGGTCGTCTGACATCGCCTGCAGGTGTTCCGGGGTCGGGGTGAACACACCGTCGATGAGGCCTTCGATGTAGCCGTCGAGCGCGGTGAGCGGGCTGCGCATCTCGTGCGCGACGTCGCCGAGCAGGCGGGTGCGGCGGGTTTCGGTGTCGGCGAGGGCGCCGGCGAGGGTGTTGACGTCGGCGGCGAGCGCGGCGAGCTCCGGCTCGCTCGGCAGCGGCACGCGGGCGTCGTAGCGGCCGGCGGCGATGTGCCGGGTCGCGTCTCGGACCGCGTCCAGGGGTCGCAGCAGCCGACCGGTCACGAACGCGGCGACGCCGCCTGCGACGGCTACGCTGGCGAGCACGCCGACGACCAGGGCGGTGTTCAGCGCGGACAGGAACGCCGTATGCAGGCCGCCTGCGCCGTAGCGCGGTCCCATCCCGCCGCCAGCATCGCTCATCATGCCGACTTGGTGGTCGAGCAGCCGGGGGGCGAGTAGCCGGACGGTGGCGTAGGCGGTGCCCGCCCCGACCGCCACCACCAGCGCGTAGGACGCGAACAGCCGCGCCGGCAGACGGATCCTCATCGCGGGCGTCCCACGAACTTGTACCCCACACCCCGCACGGTGGCGATCCACCGGGGGTCGTTCGCGTCGTCGCCGAGCCGGGCGCGCAGGCTGCGGATGTGGACGTCGACGACCCGCTCGTCGCCGTAGAAGTCATAGCCCCACACGCTCTGCAGCAGCTGGCGGCGGGAGAACACCCGGCCTGGCGTGGCGGCGAGCGCGGCGAGCAGGTCGAACTCCAGGGTCGAGAGCAACACTGCGCTGCCCTCACGGTCGACCTCGCGACGGGCCCGGTCGATCGTCAGCCCGGCGAAGCGCAGTACCTCGACGTCGTCGGGGGGTCGGCCCCGGTCCCGGCGCAGCACCGCCTTGACCCGGGCGGCGACCTCGCGCGGGCTGAACGGTTTGGTGACGTAGTCGTCGGCGCCGACACCGAGCCCGACCAGCTTGTCCACTTCCTCGCTGCGGGCGGTGACCAGGATGACGTACAGGTCGGAGAACCCGCGTAGCCGTCGCAGCACCTCCAGCCCGTCGATGCCGGGCAGCATGATGTCCAGCAGGACGAGGTCAGGCGGGTGTGCCTGGGCGAGTTGCACGGCGGTCTCGCCGTCGCCGGCCTCCACCACGGCGAAGCCGTCCGCCTCGAGGTAGCCGCGCAGCACGGTGCGGATGTGCTGCTCGTCGTCCACGACGAGCACCTGACGCACGCTCATGGCAGCAGCCGGCTCACACGTCCGGACCCCGCCCGGATGCGGGGTCCGGAACCCGACCGGACGGTGCTCACGACCCGGTGGTGGCCCGAGCCCTCGGGCCGGGCGCCTGGCCGTGGTAGGGGCCGGTGCCGTCGCGCGGCGGCGTCCAGCCCTCGCCGTGCAGCCGGCGCATCTCCGCCAACCGCTCGGCGCGCTGCTCCCGCCACTGCGTCGTCTCGGCGGAGTCGTGGTAGGGGCAGTCGGCTGGGTCGCCGACGCCGCCCGCCTGCGGCCCAGGGCCGTAGGGCTGGGTGGGCGACGGCGCTTGCCCCGACGGCGCGGCCGCCCCGGCGACCGCTATGCCGGCTGGGACCGTGAGCGCGACCACCAGGCCGCCCACCACCAGCGTCCGTTTGCCGATCATCTTGATCACCTCTCTCGGTGTCGCCGGCCTGCCTGGCCGGACACCTTCAGGATGCGAGCCCAGGATGAGGCGTCGACGGCTGCCACCGTGATGACTGCGTGAAGGTGTAACGGGGCTCGGGTCCGGCTCCGGCGGCAGGATACCCCCCTGGGTACCATTGATCTGTCCAGACGCACGGACGGAGGCGACCGATGGACGCGGCGACCTGGGACGCCCGGTATGCAAGCAGGGAGCTGGTGTGGGGGGCCGAGCCGAACCGGTTCGTCGCGGCCGAGTTCGGGACGCTGCCGGCGGGCCGGGCGCTGGACCTTGCCTGCGGTGAGGGACGCAACGCGGTCTGGCTGGCCAGTCGCGGCTGGCGGGTGGTCGGAGTGGACTTCTCAGGCACCGCGATCGACCGCGCCGGCCGGCTGGCCGCCGAGGCGGGTGTCGCCGACCGGGTCGAGCTCCTGGTCCGGGACGTGGTCACCGGGCCGCTGCCGGAAGGGCCGTTCGACGCCGTCCTCGTCGGCTACCTGCAGCTGTCCGCGACGCAGCGCAGGGCAGCCCTGCGGCTGGCCACCCGCACGCTGGCTCCCGGCGGGACGCTGCTGGTCGTCGGGCACGACGCGACGAACCTCGGCCATGGGGTCGGCGGCCCGCAGGACCCGGCGGTGCTGTTCACACCGGAGGACGTGACCGCGGATCTCGCCGGCATGCCCGGTCTCGTCGTGGAGAAGGCCACCCGGGTGCAGCGTCCAGTCGACACACCCAAAGGCCTGCGTGTCGCGATCGACGCGCTGGTCCGGATCCGTCGGGAGGGCACGGCGGAGCCACGCCGGGAGGAGAGGGGTCAGGGCAGCCGGACGTAGCCGTTGCGGGCCTTCCACAGGAAGTACTTCTCGAACAGCAGCTTGGCGGCGTGGGCCTGCGGGCCGGGGATGAGCGCGGCGGCCTTGCGGGGTGGGAGCATCTTGTCGGCCAGGATCATGACACCGTTG
>Ga0137372_10001530_pt1 | contig 22290 bp, 20 predicted proteins | sample SagtaG_6_FD_104911 | JGI IMG/M metagenome (GOLD analysis project Ga0137372, IMG submission 104911) | Vadose zone soil microbial communities from Sagehorn Ranch, Mendocino, California, USA - Sage1_R_60_16 metaG | ecosystem: Environmental > Terrestrial > Soil > Vadose zone | place: USA...
CGGCAGACCAGGGAGGCTGCTAAGGTAGGGCTGATGTCTGCCGATTTTGGGGTGGATATGGGGAAGGTTTCTGAATATATTCAAGGGGTGATAGAGCGTGTCGGTGAGGTCGAACATATATATACCGAGGGCGTCACAGTAAAGTTTGGTCAGATAGCATTCAAGTCAGTGACCGAACTATCTTTGAATGGTGAGCTTATCAGCAGCCGCAATACCCTCATCGCAACCGGATCACGTCCTTTGGTACCAGGGGTGGAAGGCCTGGAAGAGACCGGTTATTTGACCAATGAGGGCGTTTTTGATCTTACACGGCTGCCTGTCTCCCTTGTTGTGGTAGGCGGCGGTCCAATTGGTGTCGAACTGGGGCAGGCTTTTGAACGCCTCGGCTCGAAGGTGACCATTATCCAGGGACCGGGACGCATTTTGCCCAGGGAAGATCCGGAAGTCTCGGAAACTGTTGCTGGCGTCCTGGTCTCCGAAGGAATCAAGATCGTTACCAATGCTCGTTTTGTTAAAGCCAGCCGCAATGGTGATAAGAAGGTGGTCACAGCCAGGCAGGGTGACCAACTGTTGACCTTTGAAGCTGACGAGATACTTCTGGCATCAGGACGCCAGCCCAATGTTGGCGGATTGAACCTGGAAGCTGCCGGCGTCAAATATGATGCTAAAGGCATCAAGGTCAATGAACACTTGCAGACATCGGCATCGAACATTCTCGCAATTGGCGATGTAATTGGTGGGTACCTGTTTACGCACGTTGCTGCATACCAGGCTGGCGTGGCAGTACGGAATGCGCTGGTGCCATTCGCGAAGAAAAAGGTCGATTACCGTATTGTGCCCTGGTGTACTTTTACGGACCCAGAGGCCGCACGTGTAGGTCTGACACCCGAAGATGCGGAAAAGCAATACAAGCAGGTACGGATTGTCAAATTCCCGTGGGCCGATATCGACCGCGCCCAGGCAGAGGGCGCAACAACGGGTTTTATTAAGCTCGTGCTGGCGGGCAAGAAAGATGAAATTGTAGGGGCACACATGGTAGGGGCGCATTCGGGCGAAATATTGGGCGAAATGGCATTAGCAATGCAGCATAACCTGACCTTGAACGATATCCTGGCCACGATTCATGCCTATCCTACAATGAATACTGGTATCCAGCAGGCAGTTTTCGAGGCGTATCTCGAGGGCGAGGCTCTTGCCGGCAATCGCAAGCTTGTGCGGACGGTGCTGAGCGTGCGTGGCTAGACGAGGGAAAGGAAGGCGCATGCTTTCGCCTTCCCAGGGATTCAAGATGACTTCTGGTCGGCGCTTTTGGGAGGTGCGATGCTAAAGAGCGATCGTGCGTTTGAACGTATATAGGCCAATAAACCGGCAATCAACGCGAATAAAAAGCCAGGCACGAGTAGCGCTACAGCGAACGGGGCGTGTAGCCACGAGAGAAAAAGGAGTTGAGATATTACCAGCAATATCACCAGTATAGTGGCGATTAACGTGATCGTCGCGAAGAACTTTGCGCGCAATCGTTCTTCCTCCAAATGTATTCGCAGTCCTGCCTGTTCACGCCAGCTATTTTGTTGGTTCTGCATATTCTCGCGTTCGACGGCCATTTGTTGTCGTTCCTGGGCAAGCTCATCTTCAAGTTGATAGGCTTTTTTCTGCGCCTGTCGTATTAGATAGAGCGTCTCGGCAGTATGTTGTTCTTCAATCTGCTTGACGTGCAGTTCCACTGTTTTCAGGGCGTCCGTTGTCGACCTGTTTTCGAGGTGAAGTTCGAGGGTCCGCGTCGCCTCCGCGAGCATATTATGTGCCTCTTCCTCCACGGCGCTCTGGAACGAGTGGTAGAGCTCCTCGTAACGCCTTTCTAAGTCGAGATGATCTTGCATTGTGCGGTTTAATTGTGCCGTGATTGTATCTAGATGGCTCTCATAGAGGGCGACGTCTTGTTGATGAGCGTTCAGCATAGTATCAGTTTCGTCTACGTATCTGGCTATTTCTGAGCGCAGGCGCTTGTTTTCTTCTCGTAATTGTATGTATTGCCGCCAGACAATTCTCCCCTGCGTTTCCTGGCTACTGATATGTGGAAGGTCTTCAGTTTGTTTCTGCTGCAAGATTTGCTGCCGCCTTTCGGATACATAATCTCGATGGTTATGCGGCCGTGATATTTTTTCGATGGCCCCGGTGGTCTGGGTGGTATCATCCGAAGAAAGCATGGTATGTTCCCTCGCATTGTTTCTATCTTGCGGTCAGCGACTGAGTACAAAAACGCCATCACCATGGCATGAAGCAAGCGGCATGCTGCATGATAGTGCCTGTATATCAATCAAGTGCTTCTCTCTCCTGTTGCTATTATGCACAGTAATACGCAAAGATGCAAGCCCTCGGGATGTTTTTTGCGGTAACAAGGTGCATCAGAATGCTTCATAATGTATTAGTGTGCTTTTATGCCTCCATGCCCACTCAAAGAGGGTAGTTTTAGGGGCAAGGTGTCGGTGTCCTCTTTGGGTTCACCGTCGGACAAGGCTTAGGTGTTGGAGTAGGTGTAGGTGAATTCGTGGCAGTGGCAGTTGCTGTTGAAATAGCCGTTGGAGATGCACCAGCAGTTGCTGATGCAGCCGGTAAGGATTTCACCAGGGTGAAGAAAGCCGCACGATCAACTGTGACGTCGCAAGGTGGAACGCCCTGCGGCCCCTGAAATGCAACAGTGACCAATATTATTTTGTAGAGATCCGCGGATTTATTGGCGACTGAGACGGGGAAAATGGCCAGTCCGTCAGAAGTTGTATTTGCCGTGACATTCACGCTGCCATCGGGCCAGAGAACGGTAGCCGTGCCTTGAGCAGGGTATACCCCCTCAGGGTTGCCATTGACATTATGGACAAATTTTGCATAGACACCGATGGTTGAGGAGCCAATGCCAGGGGTGGTATTGGTGACCCAGGCAGAGCAGGTATATTCGGGTAATGGCGGAGTTGGTGAGCTATCGTTCTGACCGAGATTGATGGTAACCGTGACGTCGGTTTGACCCAGGTTTGCATTGGTAGGGGTACCGCCACAGGCAACGATGAGCACGCTGAACAGAAAGAGGAGAAGTATTGTGCCGCAATTGAGATATAGCGACAGAGGGGCATTCTTTTTCCATTGTTTCCATGATTGTAGCCGCATATACCCGAAGTTACCTTTAGCTGATCTTATTTTTCGGTTAGTATAGCATGGAGTATTTGCAGGTTGTATATTTTACGCATTGCCTGCCATGAAAGTACTATAGCCTGTTCTTTATGAAGTAACATGCCATGTGTGGCAGGCAGCCATTGGATGTCCTGCCACACATGGCACATATTGCTGTTCTTGGACAAAAACGATTGGTTACTGGACGTTGACAGTCAAGTTCATTCCAGGATGGACGGTACAATACAGTTTGAAGGTCCCTGCTGTATTAAATGGACCGATAGTTCCGCTATCGTTGCCGATGTAGGTTTTGTTGACCGTGGGAGCGCCACTTTCAGTGGCAGGTTTTGGTGTGGTGCCATTCCAGGTGCCGTTCGCAATAATATGCGTTGATGCTGCGTCATCCACGAGGTTGAGCATATCACCTTTGTGAATAGTAATCGACGGTTGAAGAAAGGTGGATCCGCCCATATGCACCGTTGGAAGGTTAGTGGGAGTGGATGTATCGACTATAGCGCATGCGCCCAATAGGATAGTCAGTAAACCAAATAGAGTTAAACCAACTACAATTCTTTTATACATAAGAGTTCCTTTCAAATGTTCCAGCTTGCAGGTGTGCTACTTCGTATTATAGCAGCATCGAGGCGGATTTGCCTCACGAATCTGGCATGCCACCGTAATGAGAGGTGAGGTGTTTACGGTTGTCCTGGGGCGTAGGGAGACAGGCTTAGTTAATGCGCATTCATGCCGACGTTGTGAGGGCCCACCCGCTTTCTGGGTTTCATTCCGAACAACCACCGTGCGATGCTGATCCGTTTGATCAAAAGTTCATAAACCACGAGCGTTGACGCCAGAGCGAGGGTACTGACGAGCAGGAATCTTGCTACCATATTCATATCCCATTGAACAAAGTAAAATAAGAAAATGTCTCAAGCCGCTTCTGATGCGGCTTGAGACAAAGCCTGGATAGTTTTGTACCTGGAGGTATCACGGCTCCGTTCTGATGTGAAGAACACGTACCCCCTGCATATCGAGCCAGTAGCGGCCCTTTGTGCTGACGATGCGAATGAGTACATGATCACAAGTAGGACAGCGCATTACCGTTCCCATACTGCTCTTATAGACGGTGAGCGCACCAACGGGACTCGTCCCGCTGCAATGAGCACAGGTTTCCTCAACGAGCGTCATTTCAAAGGGGAAAATTTCTCGCAAGATGCCGCCTGCGGCATTCCCATCGAGGGTTGTGTCATCCATTAAGGGCCTCCTGTCGGACCGAAACGCTCCGTTTTGATGCGTGTCGGCTCATATCCCAGCGGCAGCAAATCTGCCGCCGCTATTTCGACGAACGGTGTCGGGCCACATATGAAGGCGAGAGGATGCTGTTCCACCGGCCAGGCGACCTCTCGCAAGAGCTCGGCGTCGATACGGCGGCTGTAGCCCGTCCATCCGGGCGGCTGCGTCCGCGTCAGCGTTTGGATCACCTCCAGGGCCATGTTGGCCCCTGCAAGGCGCTCCAGTTCGTCCCGGTAGATGATGTCCTCATACGTGCGAGACGAGACGAGCAAACGTGTCTGGATGGTACTTCCCACTGCCCCACGGTGCCGGATCATCGCCATGAGGGGCACAATGCCTGATCCACCTGCAATGAGGAGCAAGGGTCCGCCCAGGCGCTCCTCCCAGACAAAGTAGCCGCCGATGGGACCACGTAGCTCCAGTTTGTCACCAACTCGCAAACCATTTGTAAGGTAAGGCGACACTTCCCCATCGTCCAGCTGCTCAACTGTGAGCGCGATCTGCTGTCCGTCCTCGGGCGGTGAGGCGATGGAGTAGCTGCGCTCGGCCTGGTACCCGTCGTCAGCCGTGAGACGGATATCCACGTGCTGGCCAGCCAGGTGCCCCGCCCAATTGGGGATGGAGAGCGTCAGGCTCCTGGTACGCGGCGTTTCCTGGTGGGTCGCCACCACTTCACCAAGCTGCCATCTTAGTCGCCCTGGTAGCGCTGTTCTTTCCATGGATCACCGTAATTGTGGTAGCCAAGCGACTCCCAGAAGCCCGGTTCATCCCGCTCGACCAATTGGAGGCCCCGGACCCACTTGGCACTCTTCCAAAAATAGAGATGAGGAACCAGCAGTCGCGCTGGCCCACCATGTTGGGGAGCCAACGGCTCTCCCTCGTAGATGAATGCCACCCAGGCTTTCCCTCCCAGAACATCCGCGAGCGGCAAATTCGTGGTATAGCCACCATCGCAGTAGGCGGTGACATATCTCGCGACGTTCGGGTCATAGTCCACCTGTCGCAGCAAGGTCTCGACGGAGATTCCCTCCCAATGGGTATCTAACTTGGTCCATTTGGTGACGCAACTGATGTCGACGGTTGGCGTCTCATGGGGAAGGGCCAGCAGTTCCTCCCAGGACCAACGCTTTGGTTCTTTCACCTTGCCGGTAATCGAGAAATCCCACCGCTCCAGGGGAGTATGTTGGGTCGGACCAGCCGAAAGCACCGGGAAGCCGCGCTCAAGATACTGTCCAGGCGGAATCCGCTGGGCCAGGTCACTCTGTTGGCGGCGGCCTCGGAACCCTCGCGAAATGAATCCTTCGCTCATGTTTTGTCCCTCCATTCCTTCTTAACTACATTATGCACGATCATTCGCAGCATTTCAAGGTCGTTTCTCACTTGATATGATAATTTGCTTAACTTTCAACGTTTCTTTATTAGCGTTTAGAAGAGAATAGAGGGCATTTCCTAACTCTCAAAAAGCTCTTCAATGGATACCAAAACATGCTCAGTTACAGTGAGCAAGGACCAGTAGAAATGAGATTTTTGATGAGCTAGAAAAGTATACTCTGTTCCTGTTCAAGCTCAGAACTGTTCTGTTAATCTGAGTTACGAAACGCTCTCACAGAATGTCAAGTGTTGCAAGTGTTGCAAGTGTTGCAAGTGTATCAGGTGTATCAGGTGTATCAGACAAGTTTGAGTCGAGGTGGCTCACTGTTTCAGAGTTTCAACTGTTTCAGGTGTTTCAGCAGGGGCTGTGAATTATTCCATGGTTGATTTCTTGTGGGGAAGGAGCTGGCTCATCTTTGGGAGGAGTCGGAGTAATGAAACGCCCTCGAGAATACTTTAGACCAAGAAAAGTATTGAGGAGGCAGGTATGCATGCGCGTGTGCTTGTATTCTTTATGCTCCTTCTGTTCGTATTGCAGGGATGTGGAGGAGCGTCAGAAAGTATTCCATCCTCTTTGGATGTGACATCTGTTCAAGTGATAATACTGCCTTCTGTTACCAAAATACCGGTTAATCAGACGATCCATACCACCATTAAGCTCACTGCGGCGTCAGGATCGAACCAGGCTTTGGAATATAGCCTGAAGGGCGCGCCGAACTCTTATCCTCCTCAAACAAGAGGGAAAGCATTGTCCGATGCTTTTCCAGGCTGTGCCGTATCAGCGATTATCTTTGTTGATACCGCTACCCCTGGAATCAATCTTGTTTCACCTACCACCCGCTCTTTAGATGATACAGAGGCTGACTGGAACGTTGACATTACCCCACAAACAACAGGTTCACTAACCCTTAGTGGGGAGATCAACGTGCAGTGGTCTTCTTGCCCTAACGGCAGCACGCCTGAGTTTCTGCTGTCATACTTCCAGCAGACGTTCACTGTTTATAATCCTCATCCGGTACATACTTTCCTTGGCGACTTTTTCAGCAATCCGATAGTTGTTGGAGTAAGTGGAACGGTCTTAGCTGGTCTGGTTACATGGGTTGCTGTTCAAGCGTGGAAGCGTATTAGACGAAAAGAGAAGGTAAAGAGGCAGCATCCTAAGGCTAAACCTGCTGGTGCCGTGCATCAGCAGAAGTCGGGTACGGATGCTCAGCGAAAAGCCAAACAGGTGCAGAAAAGCGACGTTCCATTACAAAAGGATTGATAGAGCTAACCTGGTGTGCAAATTTTTTCTATGAGCGTGCTTGGAGGGCAATTTTTCCAGAATAACTTGCACCCCGGGTTAAATAGTAATGCAGAGTACCTCGATGGCGTAATTGCTGTATACATGGGTAATGGCCGAAAAAGAAAATGTCCCAAGCCGCACGAGAAGCGGCTTGAGACGGTGCCTGGATAGATGTGGTAGCGCATTTGGGAGTCGATGTGGCGTGTCTATTATTGTTCGCTAGCGTTCTCTTTGTGCTTCATTCCTCTCGCATTGTTCGCTGAAAATCGTGATTTTTCGCCGCAAATCGTCGGCGTTGCTATATGAGCTCTTTGTATTCTGACTGTCAACTACTAGATTGTTTTGCCTTCTGCGATACTTACACCTTTTAATCTAGAAGCCACCTTCTTATTTGCCTCAAGTTCTTTATGAAAGGGTAGTTAGAAGCAAGCCGCTGTAAGGACTCGAGAACAGATTGCTCAGCTTCTTTACTATCTGTACTCAGTCGACCCGAATTTATAAGATTTTGTTCTTTTTCTATGTCTCTTCTTAGCTCTTCGCCATCTTTGTAACCATAGTGCCAACCTGAATTTCTAGGGTTCCAGATGTCCACTTTGAATATCTCTGATTCGATAATTTTTGCTTTATCGACAAAGATTTTGAACTGTATAAGAATATGGCAAGACATTGAAGAGCCTACCATAATGTGAAAACGTTCAATATCTCCTGGTGGTATTTGTCGCGACATGGGATAGTATTGTTCATGAGGGCCTTCTAAGGGATTTATCTTTGTGCCGTATGTAAGCTCACTTCGAGCTCCACCTCCTGCACGCCAATTATCATTTTTAAAGAATCCGTCATATGTCAGAACATATTCTCCCATCCCATCAAAGCTTTGAATATGCTCTTTCCCTTCATGACCCATACCTTTGATATCATCACAAGCCCATTTGACAGTCAGAGTTTCTAACTTTATCGCACGAATGGTTTTTGGATAATGATGAATTACATCCGTAAATTCCTTCACTATTGACTCAAATTGGTCTTGATTTGCAGATGCTTTGGTGAAAGAGAATATTTTCCTCTGCTCTCCACCTGGAATAGTTTCTATAGTTGTTCTATCTAAATCGTTAAAAAGGCGACTCAGCGTAGATTCTTCAACATAGAAGTGACAATTTTGTGCTTCTCCCCAACCATTGTTAGTTGCTATTATTTCTAGTGCGCCATCTTCGATTTGTATACAAAAATCGAAAGTTGGTGTGAGATCAATCTCAGCGTGGTGGACGTTTATTGCGAATTGCCAAAGGAAAGCAGTTGCCGTACCTGTATTCTGGAATTTGAAATCAATTGTGGGAAAACGATACTTATACCTATGATAATACATGTGGTCTTGCTCAGTGATTTGTTCAATGTTAATTTGTCCAATTTCTTGCTCTACGTCATGGTTCTTATATCGAATTGTCTTCTCACCATTTTCTATGCTTTGTTTGTACGGGCTGTCGTGAGGATCAAGCGATGCATCGATAAGAGTAGCTTGAGAGAAAAGGGCTGGACGATTTTCATGGACAGTTAGCTCTTTCTCAGAGAGAGAGGATTTATCAATAGAGGTGTTTGTAGTCAGCTCATCAATGACTTGTCGGATACCATTCGTAACATTTAAGAGAGCAGCATCTTGGGATGACCAAGTTGTAATAGGTTTGCCATCTGTGGGCAATGGTTGGAGCATACCGAAGGGTGTGTCTTTCCAATCAACAGGGCGAAGAATAATAGGAATAACGCGAGCCTCTCCTGCTTTGTGCCTTTCTAAAGCACGTTGTATTTGGATGTTATAAATATAGTCTGAGTTTATGAAATCAGGGCTGACCATCAAGAGAATCACATCGGATGTGTTTAGGTAGTGATCGATTTCATGTATCGTCTCTCTACCTGGGCTAATCATGCGCCCATAACGATAAAGTATACGACCTTCTTGTTTTAAAGAACTCAGGTGCTTTTTTAGCTCGTTTAATAATACCTTGTCTCTATACACATCATAAGCACAGCAAAAGAAGATGCTAATAACTTTTGTAGGTTCATGACTTATTGGTTGTGAAGCCATGTCTGTTTATTCCTTATCTTGTGTCATATACTGCCCATTCATGTATTTATTATGTTATGATTGGTGGGCCTATAATACCATAGAAATGCCCTGATAGCCAGGATAGCTACCAGGGCATTTGGTATGAAAGTGACATTATTTCGTTTGCTCTTCCATCTGCTTGAGGAAAACACCGAAGAGCCTGACGGGGCTTCGTATGTCGTCAACAGTATATCCCTTCCATTCCCCATTATGGACGCTCACCACTTCATTGAAACCTAGGCCCTCCAAAAGCTTTTGTCCCTCAGGAGTTGCACCAATGCCAAACCATTTCTTGATGCTGAATTGCCGATTGAGGGACAGTGCCCACTTGATTGTGTTTCTGATTAAGAAGCTTCCTCGTGCTCTATCGGTGTTGGTATCTCCTGATGGTTTAACAGTGACGCTCGCGATGTAGACCGTCTCTTTGCGAACCTGTTTGTGAGTCGCCGTGATGACTACGCGGTGCAACAAGCGGACGGGCGCTACCTGCGTGCTGGTCGCCCACTCACCTATAGCACGCTATTACGACACCTGCACGGCGCTGAAACCATTGGAACCTATGTCATTGATGAGCGTGGCCTGTGCCGCTTTGCGCTCTTTGATGACGATACCGAGAGTGATGATCTCTATGAACGAGTCAAGGCCCTGGTGGGGGTTCAGGCTCGGTTACACGTGGAGGGCATCACCTCCTACCTGGAAGCCTCGCGGCGGGGTGCTCACCTGTGGGTCTTCTGCGACCGGTTAGTGCCTGCCTCGAAGTTGCGGCGCTGGCTCCTGCCGTATTGTCCTGCTGGTGTCGAGTTCTATCCCAAACAAGATGAGAGCACACGGGAGTACGGCTCCCTGGTGCGTTTGCCTTTGGGCGTGCATCGCCGTACCAACTGCCGCTATTGGTTCTTCTCCTGGGACGCTGAAGCACGGCTCCACCTGGCTCCTGCTGCTCGGAGCGTACAAGAGTCGTTGGTGTGGCTGACGCGGCTGCGTCGGGTGATCGTGCCTGATCTCGAAACGCTTCCTCCACCGCCGAACGGCACGGGGAGCGACACACCACAATCGTTAGCAAAAACTGTGACGCTACCTGTACCCTTGCCCTCTGGCACGACTATCCAGGTGTGGTGTGCCTCACAGAGTCCATTTTAGGTGATTGGTCGCTACGTTCAGTTAGATCGGCGGGGGTTGGGCTGCTGTCCCTTTGGAGGGCATCACTCTGATGGCAAGGATAGTCACCCGTCTTTCAGGGTCTATCACCCAAAGCGGGTGGGTGGTTCCTGCTGGTACTGCTACGTGTGGGAACGTGGCGGCAATCTCTTTGATTTTTTGTGCTATTGGCATGAGGTGAGTGCGAAGGTGCTCTGGCATCGCATTCTGTCGGGGGAGGTGTTTTGAAGGAAGAGATGTAAGCTCATTACGATGTACGTTTTCCTTTACTTCTCTCTTTCTTGGTTTTGGACGAGTTCAGAGCACGGAGCAATCGCTGGAGGCTTTTCTGGTAAGCGTCGTGCTCTTTCCACCGTTCAAAGTCTCCAATGTGGCGTGTGTGTCGAATGTCTTCTGCCCATAAAGTGGTACAGGTCAGCACAGCTTGATCTAATCGGATGGGAAACAGCACGTTCGGTGTTCCTTCGGGTTCTTTATTTAAGGCTTTTTCGACTTCATAAGCAACCCATGAACTGGCAATAGAGTGTTCAGAGAGCACAACGAGTAGCTTGTCGTAGTGGCGAATAGTTTCGTCGATGAGTGGCCTGATTTTGTCTCCAATCTCTATATCTTCAGGGGCATACCAGCAGTGGACGCCTTTGCTTCGTAAGTCGGTATACAACCGCTCTGCAAACTCCTGGTCTTTGCTGGAATAGCTGATGAAGCAGGTATAGTACTCGATGGGATGCTGCGCCAGGGAACGGGCATAGGTGATAAAGGTATCGGAGAGGCCCGCCTCGCGCAAGAACACTTCTGGTATGTCTCCTTCCGAACGCATGAGGGTGTCTGTCCCGATGGTTGAGGGACCGAAATGGACGATTGTTTCCAGTCCCTTCACCATTCGCAAATCAACATTTCCAAAGATTGTCCCTAACATTATAGCCTTGCTGAAAACGGCTCCGCCGAGGGTGGCTCTGCTGAGGTCGGCTCCAATGAGGGTGGCTCCGCTAAGGTCGGCTCCAATGAGGGTGGCTCCGCTGAAGTGAGCAAAGTTAAGGTTGGCTCCGCTGAAGTGAGCAAAGCTGAGGTCGGCTCTGTCGAGGGTGGCTCCGCTGAGGTCGGCTTCGCTGAGGTGGGCACTGTAGAGATTGGCTTTGTAGAGATCGGCTCCAATGAGGTTGGCCTCACTGAGGGCGGCCCTTCTGAGATCGGCTTTGTAGAGGTCGGCTCTGCTGAGGTCGGCCTCACTGAGATTGGCTCCGCTGAGGTTGGCCTCACTGAGGGCGGCCCCCCTGAGGTTTGGTTTTACTTTTTTGTGCTGTGTTCGCCATGTGTTCCAGGCGTCTACTCCTTGTCGGAGCAGATAAGACTGTTGTTGGTCTGCCATCGTGTATTCCTCCTTCGTTGCGCTCACATTATAGAGAGACACACGCCCATCTGCAAGTACAGATCGGCTGTGCTCGCTTTTCTTGGCTCATGGAAGGATGAAGAGGTTCTCACGTGCGGGAGGTGTTCTGGTGCAATGTTATGATGTGGCTCTGTGGCTCACGCCGTTCTCCTGGTGGCCTGATTATGTAGCCTTTGTGCAAGCGGAGGCTGCCTCTCTCGCAGTAGTGCAGTTGATGCGTATGCATCATCTTCAGTCTGTCTCGAAGGCGGCGGTAACGGCGAGTGATGGCACACGTCGTCGCTGGTGGGATATGGAAAGCTCGGGGTGTGATGTTGTTCAGGATAGCGTTTGAATGGCGCGGAACAAGTAACACGCGCCATTCTAAATACGTGGTTGCAAGTTTATCTCTTTCTTTAGTGCAAGTAGCTCGTCTGATTATGTTTACTATTTTTTTACTATTTTGAACTTTGTCGCTTTGCCTTCTTAGAAATGTGTTGGGAAGGTTTGACTATAGCCTCATCTTTACCTATATTTTCCAATGATGTATTCGCGATTATCTCTACAAGTTTTGCGCGGGTTGAGTTCTTAAGATCGTCATTTATATTTTCACACATGCTATTGGCAATAAGAAATCGACTTATTCTATCTAAAGGAGCCTGGAAAGTAGTTAGTTGATTTAATGTTCGTCCGTAAAGAGAAAAGTTTAGGCTTGCTACTGCATTTGTTACAACTCCACCAATAAGACTCACAAATCCCCCAAGAAGACTAGAGTAGGATATGTTAGCTGGCTGTTTGAAAGCAAAGAGCACTACTGAGATAACAACGAGTCCTACAGCTAAACCAATAAAACATGTTCCTACGATTGACAAAATAAGTGCTGGTCTAAAGCTACGTTGTGATTGTTGAAGAGCATTTTCATAGTATCTATTATTGATTTCTATTTGGGATGCTGCAACTTCCTGAATATTTGCTGGGTCAGCTTTGGCAATATTTGCAATTTGAGAAGAATTTATTGCCTCTTGGTCATCTAAAATTGTTCCTTTCAAATTAGTCCCGTATAGGTTAGTCCCGTATAGATGCCATCTCGATAGTTGTGTAACGCGGGAAAGTGTGCCTTGTCATAGTTCCTGTCCTCTGAGTTCTTTGGAGGCAAAAATGCGATACAAACAACGGAAAGAACGACGCTCTGGGCTCACGTTCTTTCTCCCTTTGCCACCCCTAGTGTTCTCCCCTGGCCTGGCTTCTGATGCCACCTCTCGGATATCACGTGTGATGAACGATTTCGTCGTTGCAGGCAGAAAGAACGATGCTCTAGCTTTCACCCTTGATCCAGCGTTTTTTTCTCTCGAGAACTCTGAGGACACTAATCGGTTCAAAAGGTTGCGGATTCAACTCAAGTTGAACTCGCAAAGGTAGTCGGGCACGTTATGGTAAAAAAACGCGATGTGAGTCCATCCAAGTAAGACCTGCTCACAGTACGGTTGAGCTGAACAGATCAGCGGCACGGTGTTGTTTTTCAGATGAAACGAGGGTCTTTCCTAAACTCTGAAAAGTAGGGTAAACTGACCTCTTGGACAAGGGAGCTAGCCTCGTCCAAGAGGTCAGTCGATGATGCGCTTATGGCCGTTGCAACTCAGGCACCAGTGCCTCCACCAGTAATGTTCACTTCACGCTGCTGAAGGCAAGGTGTTGTAATGCAAGCCACTTCAGCTTCCTACAGTAAGGTTGTATGTCACATCCAAGGCGAATCCTCCCCCGGGTCCGGAGCCGCCGAAGTTGATACGATGCGAGCCCGCAGTGAGGGGAGCAAGCATGATGTAGAACCCATCGGCGACAGCTGGGGTAACGGTCAGGCTTGGCCAGCAGGGGCCAGGAAGCGACACTCCAAATACAGCGTCAATCACATTGTCCGGCGATGGTGGCAGCGTGTAGCTGAATACTGGCGAAATGGCCCGATAGGACTCGAGGTTGGTAAGGGAATGGCCATCGATGCTGGTGTGGAGGTTCGCTGGTGGGATCACGAAGTTTTTCGCGATGTCGCGAAGCTGTTCCACGGTTTGCGGGGGTAGGTTAGGGGGTATCCCATTGTTACATACGTTGTCTGCCCATGAGTTGAGGATGGGAATGAACAGCGCCTTTCCAGCCGGAATAGTACAACTCCGAGTGAAGGTGCCACTGCTGAAACTGCCTGCCAGGAACCAGACGTTGCCGGACTGACCCACAGTGCAGTCAACCGCACCATTCATAAGCTCTTGGTTCTTTGATGCTGGCACGGAGAAGAGCCACTGCCACCAACTGGCGTTCCACTCCCCATAGGTCTTCCCAAAGGAGTTGGAACTCGGTGGCAAGACTCCTGGGTTGGGGTTGCTATCTGCCAAGGCCGGGGTCACCTGAAGGAGGAAGACGAGAGCGATCAGGGCAAAGCTGCTTTGCAGATACCGGTTACGGAGCATTTTCATGTTGAGCCTCCTTTTGAACAGTCCAAATTACATGTGTTGTGGCTTGCAGAGCGTGATTGCATATATGCAAGCGAAGTAAACTGTCACATTCGTTTGAACCATGCCTTAGATAAAGTTATAGAGCCAGTCAGAAAAACAGGGAATTCGTAGGCCGGTGAGTAAGTAATCCCAAATACCTGCCTAATAAAATTAGTATAAGAGAAGTAGGTCACGCGGCGGGTGAGATATTGGTTAAGATATGGTTATAAAACAAGGTTAATAGATAAGATTTATCAACCTTGTTTTCTTGTGCAGCTTCTATCACTCTCCTAATCAATATGCGAGAGAGTGCGACTTACCCACTGTCCCTTACTTACCCTTGTTTTAGTGTCTAAATAATCGGTTCATCCGCAGCTTTCGTGCAAAGCCCTGCAACCCTGCTTCGTAAATACAAGTAAGAAGAAGAATTGATCGAAGTAGGTGATGTTGCATGTTTTCCCTCCCTTTTCAGCTCCCAGGTTTTGTTGTCACCCAAGTCACGGATGATGGGACCAGTGTGATCGTGAATGCCTCTACCCAGCAAGCGAGCGCCTCTTGCCCTCATTGTCAGCACCCATCACACTCCATTCACAGTTACTATTCACGCTCGCCTCAGGATTTGCCCATCAGTGGCAAAACGGTGCGCCTGGTGTTGCGCGTGCGTCGCTTTCGCTGTCAGAACTCAGCGTGTCCGCAACGTACATTTGCTGAACGATGCCCTGAGATTGTGGCTCCCCATGGGCAACGGACGAAGCGGTTGACAGCGAGCATCACGCCTTTCAGTGGCGAGGTGAGCAGCAAGCCAGCAGCGCGCCTCTTGAGGCACATGGGCATTGTGGTCAGCTCTGATACGCTCTTGCGTCTCGTCAAAAGGACAGCCGAACAGCAGCTCTCCGTCCCTCAAGCGCTAGGGGTGGATGATTTCGCCTTTCGGCGTAGTCACTCCTACGGCACGCTGCTCGTAGATTTAACGAGCCATCGACCGGTTGATGTATTGCCAGATCGTACGGCCGACACGCTCTCGCGATGGCTTAGGGCCCATCCTGGCGTCCACTACGTGGGCCGAGATCGCTCACCGGAATATGCCCGGGGAATCAGTGAAGGAGCACCTTCAGCCCATCAGGTGGTCGATCGCTGGCATCTCATGAAAAATGTGCGTGAAGTGCTCGAGCGTGTGTTGGGGCGTGTGCATGAGACCCTCAAGCAGCGCCAACTCGCCACTGGTCTTCCGGTTCGTCCTCGTGCAAAGCGACGGCGGAGTAAAAATGAGCAAATGGCAGCTCAGATGGCTCGCTTGCGGCGTGAGGCCCGCTATGCGGACGTTGTTGCGCTCTACCAGCAAGGCGTCTCGATCGTACGTATTGCGGAAGCTCTGCACATGAGCCGCACGACGGTCCGGAAGTTCGTGGCTGCTGGAGCCTTTGCCGAACGTGCGAGTACCCTTCGCAGCAAAAGCATCCTCGATCCATATATTCCCTACCTTCAGCAACGTCTGGATGAAGGCCCAGCCAATGCCAGCCAGTTGTGGCGAGACGTGCGTGGGCAAGGCTTCCTGGGCGGCTACAAAGTGGTTGCACGGTGGTTGCAGGCCCAAGGATGGCAATTGCGCAAGGGTCGTTTCTCACAGGCGCGAAGAATGCAGGAGGCTTTCAGGCAGAGCAGTGCTCCTGGACCCACTCCTGTGCAAGAGCATGAAGAACCGGAGCAGGCGAAAGCCCATCCGCACGTGATACTTGAAGAACCAGTGGAGTCACCGCGGCACTTAGTCTGGCTCTTGCTCCGCGATCCAGCACGATTGAGCGAGGCAGAGCAACAGATGCTCACCTTCATTCGACAAGAGCCCACTGTGGAACGTGCCTATCGGCTCGCTCAGCACTTCATCCAGATGATGCATGATCGTCAAGCAACCGAACTTGACGCCTGGATCAGCACCTGCACATCGAGCGGGATTGCTGATTTGGAACCTTTCGCCGTCGGCTTACAGAAGGAACTCTCGGCTATCAAAGCGGCCTTCACCCTCTCTTACAGTACTGGGCCGGTGGAAGGGCAGATCAATCGTTTGAAACTCATCAAGCGTTCTATGTACAACCGCGGCAGTTTTGCTTTATTGCGCCACCGGGTTTTGTATTCTGACTCTTTGCACGAAAGCTGCGGATGAACCAAATAATCGGGTACTTGACACGATTCGCATTTGAAATGAGCGAACCGTCGGTCTCATCTGAAAAATAACAGGCATGATGTTTGATAGCTCAGGCCGCACGTTGTTGGATTTTCTTCCCGCTGGACATGCTTTTTACCATAAGGTGTCCGTTTTGACCCATAACTGATGACATGAATCCAAAAAGTAAGATGGCTTCCTGTTGACAACGCCATTCGAAATGAGCATAGGACCAAAGCAGCAGATATGCGTCAAAGCTCTCATTTTTCCAACATAGCTTGCTTCCCATGAAGCAAGGCAGGAAGCCAACACCAGGACAGGTTATCGTCCTGCCAACTGGAAATGATATGCGACAAATCACAGTTGCTTCACGTGATCATTACTTCTAAAGGATATGATACTGACGGCACCAAATTCCCCTGAGGGAAAACGTTGTTATCGTTGTTCCCAGAGGAATTTGCTATCAAAAGAACTGAACGGACAGGAATCTATCAAACTGACCATGAAGTCATCAGCGTGCTTGCCAGAAACCATACGATGAGAGCAGAAAGAAGTGTGAGCCGTGATGAGAAAAGACCAGAAAAGGCACAAAAGGACACCTCCTCCTGAACCACCCTTGCTGGTTGGTTGCTTCCTGGTCATCCGTGCTCAACTTTTGAGCTTCATGCCAGCGAGATTTTGTGCAAGCGGATATCCTGCATCGTTGCCCAGACAATCGCTAAGCAACTGTCCTCAGTGGTGAAGACGTCAATCTGGTCGGTGCGCTGCCGCACATTACTGAAGAGACTCTCAATGGCATTGGTCGTCTGAGTGTGCTGATGCATCGCCTGAGGGAACTCGTAAAACGTCAAGGTCTTCTCTTCCTCCTCAGCTAGGCTTCGCACTGCCTCTGGATAGCGCTTGCTGTATTTGGCTTTGAAGGCAGCGAGTTGGACTAGGGCCTCCTGCTTACTCGGTTGCTCCCAAATGCCCACGAGTTCGGCCTGAACAGCCCCTCGTTCTCGTCTAGGGATGGCATTCAAGACGTTGTGTTGCTTGTGCACCAGGCAGCGCTGACGAGGCGTGGCCGCAAACAGTTGCGAGACGGCAGCCAGCAGCCCGTCATGACCGTCGGTGACGATCAGATCGATGTGGGTGGCGCCTCGTGCTCGCAGGTCTTGCAGCAGGCAAGTCCATCCCTCTTTGTCCTCCTCGGCGCAGGCTCGCAGTGCTAAGACCTCTTTGTTTCCTGCCAGATCGACGCCTAACGCCGTCAAGATGATCGTGGAATCGGCTTTTTCCCCATGACGAATGCTGAAATGCACTCCATCGAGGTACAGGATACGCCAGTGCTCGTGCAGAGGGCGCTGACGCCACTCCTCAAATTGTTGGGTGAGGCTCTGGTTGAGGCGACTGATCGTACTGGCGCTGGGAGCCACACCCATCAGGGTGTGGGCTACTTCCCCTACTTTATGGGTGCTTGTCCCGGCCACGAACATCTGGGTGAGCCCTTCGGCGATATGGGGTTCATAGCGACTGTAGCGTTCGAAGGCTTGGGTGTGGAACTGACCTTCACGATCCCTTGGCACGTTGATGTCCTCGAGCCGACCAGTGGAGGTCACCAGATCGCGCGTGTAGTAGCCGTTGCGATACCCTTTGCGCTTGGGACTACATTCTCCCCACGCGGCTCCAATGAAGGCATCTAACTCTTCACGCATCACGGTTTCTATCACTACCCGCACGGCGCTCTGGGCCAGAGTACGCAAGTACTGATGGAAGGCTTGCTGGTCTGGTAATACGGGGGTCGATGGTTCTGATGTTGAAGGTTCAGGGGTCGATGTGGTACGCTCTTTCTTGGGTACAGGCATAGTTCCCTCCTGAGTGAGAAAATGAAGTATTCGTTCCAAAGGAACGATCTATGCCCGTAGTATCACCTCAAAACCACTTCTTTGAGGCCTTCTTCTTTACACAACTAACGAGATGGCATCCCCGTATAGGTCAACGTCAGTTAAATTAGCACCGTTCAAATCGGCATTATGTAGATTAGCACCGTTCAAATCTGCTTCGCTCAAGTCTGCGTCACGCAAAATAGCCAAACGTAGCTGAGCATTGCTCAGATTAGCTCTGTATAAGGTGGCCTGAGACATTTTAGCTCTGTTAAGAGTAGCTCTACTCAAATTGGCATTATTAAGGTTAGCATTGCTTAAATCTGCCAAACTTAAGTCTGCTTTGAATAGCCAAGCTTCACTCAAGTCGGCCTTGCTTAGGTTAGCCTCCCTCAGGATGGTTGGATTTTTTTCATAATCTTCTGACATTCCTAGTTTGGCTTTGTTTAGGTTAGCACCACTCAAATTAGCATTCGTTAGGTCAGAACCAGATAAATCAACATTACTTAGATCAACATTACTCATATTAGTCTCTCTCAGATTGGCATTTAGCAGGTCTGTATTGCTGAGTTTAGTCTTTGTCAAGTCAATCCTACTCAAATTAGCATATCTCAAGTTAGCTCCGCTCATGTCAGCTCTGCTCATGTCAGCTCCGCTCATGTCAGTTCCGCTCAAGTTAGCTCCGCTCAAGTTAGCTCCGCTCAAGTTAGCTCTGCTCAAGTTAGCTTTACCGAGATCGATATTACTTAGGTCGGCGTCGCTAATATTCCGGCCACTTAAATTTAAATATATTACATTACCATCAAGTTCCGCCATGAATAGGCCCTTTTCGTCTAAAAGGTGTGCTGTTCCTTGCATAAAAAGCTCTATATCTATTCTAGTTAAGGGCCTATCTATCTCGTCTATTCTTTTCTGTGTGTTAGTGTCCATCCGTCCCTCCCGAGCGCCTCCTATGAGACCGTTTTATCTTTCTAGTAGATATTTTTATCATTATAGATGTAACTCATCTCAAAGTCAACAAAACTTTCGAATTGTAAATCTACTCTTTAGCAGAGATTATCGTATTGTATTACCTGAAGGATAGTTCCGCTATGAAGCTATCCTGTTTTCTTTAGGAGGTGCATATGACAAATATCAAACTCGTTGGCCACGGCGTAGATACCCTTATCCTCAACATGCGCTATACCGATGAGCAGTACCAACCTATCAAACGAGAATTAGCTGAAGAGATCGCCTATGAACTGGATGAGCTACAGGGGGCTGCTCGTCGCAATGAGATGGCGATGATTTCCCCCTGGTCATTCCTGGGGGTCTCGCTGTTTGTCGAGCCTCATGGCGCGGGTCGGCAATGGCGGTGGTTACTCACGTCACCCTTGCTCACAATCACCGTCTCTCAAGGTACCTTCAATGATCTCGTTGCGCGGGTGCGCTTCTCGTCTGTGTTCCTCTGGACTGAAGCATGGACGGGTGATGCGCTCTCCAAAGTGCATGAATTCCTGATCTCCATCTTCGGGGAACACATTCACCTGCAAGTCTCTGAGGTGCATCTATGCGCTGATCTGGTCGGGTTTGACTTCTCGCAGGTCAACTATGAAGAGCACTTCGTGACGCGGGTACGCAAGAGTGACAGCATCTATAGCATGGGAGTGGATGGTGTGTCCCTTGACGCTCATCGTGTCTCCACCTTGCGCTTTAGTAGTCATGGGAGTCCACTCTCCTGTAGCATCTATAACAAGACGCTTGAGATCAAACAGAAGTCGGGCAAGACGTGGTTTCATGATCTCTGGCGCAAGGGAGTTGAAGGTCTCCACGGTGGGACCTGGGATAGTGAGTCCGATGTGTGATCTCGTTTCGCCTCCACGTAAGGAACGGTTTGAGATAAAGCCGCTCACAGTGGAGCAGGCGCAAATATTGCTTACTACTGCGCGTGGGCATATGTGGGAAGCACTTTTTATCCTGGCATTGGCAACGGGAATGAGGCGTGGTGAACTGATTGCGTTAAAGTGGCAAGATATTAACTTTAAGACAGGGACACTACAAGTAGTCCGTGTTTTGACGCGCATTCCTACAAAAATGCCAGAGCGGGAGCATGTTTATGTGGAAGCAGAGCCAAAGACTCAGAAGAGCCGTCGTAGTGTGATAATCGCGCCTTTTGCGCTAGAGGCTCTGAAAGAACACCGTGTTCGCCAACTAGAAGCGAAGTTGAAAGCTGGCGCATCCTGGGAAGATCATGATTATGTCTTCTGTACGCTGGCTGGCACGCATCTCAGACCTAACCATGTGGTCGATGAATTCAAAAAGCTTTTGAAAAAGGCGGGTCTGCCAGCTATCCGTTTTCATGATTTACGTCATAGTGCTGCTACACTCTTGCTCAGTCTCGGCGTCCATGCCAAGGTCGTCCAGGAGATGCTCGGCCATACGCAGATCAGCATGACGATGGATATCTAGAAACCTCGCCAATGATCTGTCCGATAGAGTTGGAGTATCATTGTCACTTCTTTACCCCCCAAGCTCTCCGATTTGAACAGACGTTTGATTGCTTTTCCCCAGGGAATTCGTCGTGAAACAGGCTGAGAATGCAAGCTGGCGTGAAGAAAACCCCGTGGCGTCTGGCAAAAGGCGGCAAGGGAGTGGGCACGACGTGCATCGTCGCCGGCCCATGCGGGCCGGAGACGTTTCTCTTCAGACCTTGATCGCAGTTAAGAGTCGAGCTTGGGTGAGGGCAGGATCACAGAGGTCGCCGGAGTCCTCAAGACACCACCACTCACCAAGGACGGCCTGAACCAATCCCCACCCGCGCACGCGGGCACGATCCACCTGCAGCTCTTCGGCTAATTGGTCCACGCGGCGGGCGAGGAGGCGAGCGAGTTGGTGGCTGGAGAAGTGCTCAGGCAGCGCGCTGCGTACCACCTCGCCTACCTCGTAGGCAGGTTCGCCGATCAGCCCCTTGGGATCAATCGCCAGCCAGGGCTCGCGCTCTGCTGCCAAGATATTGTCGTGGTGGAGGTCCCCATGCAGCAGCACCGGTTCTGCCATCGAGGTGCTCAGTTCGGTAAAAAGGGTTTCCGCCTCCTCAAGCAAAGCTGGTGGGAAGGGACCGCTCCCGCCTCCGTAGTGCCGACGCAAGTCGGCGAACCCTGCTCCCCAGTCAAAGACCGACGGGAACGGATGACTCTGTGGCACCGGTCGCCACAGCTGGCACATGACGGTCGCCGCAATGGAGGTCGCTTGTTCATCGTCTGCGACGCAGCTCAACGGAGTACCGGGCAGCAGGCGCTCCAGTAAGAGCACCTCGTTGCTCGGATCACATGCCAGCAACTGCACCGTCCCACGACCAGCGAAGAGTCGGAGTGCCTCCGCTTCTTGCACGAACTCGCCTGTCGGCGCACACACCTTCACGACCAGAGCTTCGCCATCGGCGCGCACCGCAGGAGCGACGTAATGGGGGGACTGGTTGGGAAACCGCACGCCCATGGTGAGTCCCCATCGCCGTTCGCAGGCAGCGAGCAGAGCAGGCAAGCGGTCGAGCCAGGCCCGGCCCTTTTCTTCTCCATGGTGGATCAGCATGGTGAGAGAGGCCTCCTTTCTCTTTTATCGGCGAGAGGGATCATACCGCTCTCCCTGGGCATTGACGCGCACAAAGGGAGGCTGGATGTCCAGGGCGGTCAGCAGATGATAGCGATGGGGACGCCGGAAGGCATTCCCCCCTGTGTGGCAGAGGCGATAGGTGCGCAGAGCATCCAGGTCGAAGGTCGCCAGAGATACGCCTTCGCTCTCCCAGGCTTCGACCAACAGCATATCGTGCGCACGACCGTGTTCATCTTCGCTGATGCCATCAAGAGCAATCGAGTGGCCGTTGTTCTGAGGTGCAGCGTAATTGGTCATCGCCACTCCGACCACATTTTCGTAGGCGCGTGTGCGGAATTGCATAAGGCTATTGCTGTTCAACTGGCAGGCGTTGGGAACCAGGATGATCTCGGCGCCTTTGAGCATGAGGATGCGGGCGCTTTCCGGGAATTCGCGGTCGTAGCAAATCATGGCTCCAATCTTGACC
>Ga0137372_10001548_pt1 | contig 22219 bp, 20 predicted proteins | sample SagtaG_6_FD_104911 | JGI IMG/M metagenome (GOLD analysis project Ga0137372, IMG submission 104911) | Vadose zone soil microbial communities from Sagehorn Ranch, Mendocino, California, USA - Sage1_R_60_16 metaG | ecosystem: Environmental > Terrestrial > Soil > Vadose zone | place: USA...
CGGGCCTGTTTGCTCCCGCATCGGAATGTCTCCATGAATCTTGTGCTTCAGGTAATGAGGATGCAGCGTTTGCTCCATGCGGGCAGCGTTGCCGGTGTAATAGGCTTCGATGTAGTTCGTAACTGTGGCACGCACGGCCGACGCATCGTCGCTAGAGGATTTGTTATCTTGCGCAGTGATTGAAACGTTAAAAAAAAAGAAGCAAACTTAAGCCGAAGCCGAGTGCAAGGCGGTTCATGGTGAGTTGTCCCCGTCAGCGAAGAGATCGGACAAATGGAATTATGACACTTATTGGTGGATAAGAAAGCGCACCAAAGTCCATGTCTAGCCTGAATTTGCGAAGAAGCACGGTTGCTCTTTCTGGTCACTGCTGGCGTAACATCTCTATTACACTCATTGAGGAAGCGTGCCAGCCATGCTAGGGGTCAAGGTCACCATACTTCGCTATATCAGCGACGATCCCCAGCCCGGAATCGTAGAGTGCCAACTGGGAAGACGCCAAGGGCAATCGATGGCTATTCATAGAAAAACCCGCGATTGTGAGCACGGCAAATCTGGACGCCAAAACGAGTTATCCACAACCCGGAATCATTGCTTGCGAAGTAGTTCGGCGCAGTCGTGAGAGCGCAGGCCGCGAGGTCTTCCGAATCAATACCGAACGACCGTGGCTTGTCGAGTCGATTGATGGTTCAACTGAGTTCAACGTACTAGCTGAGTCACTTATAGACCTCAGTTGACGACAAATCTCGACGGCACTCATTGACCCACTTTTCCGGCGAAGAGAAGGCGCAAAGTTGTGTGAGCGCCTGTTAGCAGCCATTTAGAATGGGGTGCACCATGATGAGCAAGTCAGCGCTTGCACGCAGTCTGGTGAACAGATCTCAGATGGACAAAGAGCTGAAGAGGATCTCAGAATTCGGCCGTTTTCTGCCATTTGAGGAACAACAACGTGAGTTGAATGCACTCGTGAAAAGACTTGACATCGAAATCACATTATTGAATCGCTGCCTCGAATTGTTCACTGGTGCCGCCGATAAGCAGCTCTTGGCCGAGGTCGCCGAGAAACTTCTCACGCAAAGAGCAGAAGCTCCAGATGCATCCCAGTGACAGTGCGAGCAGTGCTGCAGATACAGTTGGTGTAACATCGCCATTACACTCATTAACACGACTCGAATCGCCGATGAGTCTAGCCTGAAGCTTCTTATCAGAAACAAAAAAACGCCCCAAACTCAAAGAGTCGTAGGACGTTGATTCGAGCACCCCTCCCCCGAGGTTTACTCAATTTAGAGGATACCGTCTGAATAAGACCTTGGGAATGGCACTCAAGTGGGGTGACAAGGTGACAACAAGCCTGGCAAGAAAACTTCGGGCGAGCGACGTGGCTCAACAAACGCGTGTTTGCCCCACCCCAGTCATTTACGCATGACTCCCGCAAAACGCTTGAAGCTGTCCATGTACCGGCGCTGTGCGCGGCTGATGGTTTTCTGCACCAGGAAACCGAACGCGGAGTGCAGCTGGGCATGAACACTGCTAAGCAGCCGCATGGTTATCGCGAAAAAGAGTCTGGCGAGCTTTCTGAATCAGCACCTCTGCGGATTTTGGGACAATTTCACAGATCCCGATCGTGCGCGCTTGCTGCTCGGTTACTGGATCTATGGTCGCACTGTTCAAGATGAGCGGTAAGGTCGGCATTCTGAGCCTCAAAACGCGAGCGGCTTCCAACCCATTCATCACCGGCATGAGTACATCCAGCACGACTACATCGGGCTGAAGCTCCAGGGCCTTCTCGACAGCCTCTTTTCCATTTTCTGCTTCTCCACAGACTTCAAAATCAGGCTCGTAGGTGAAGATTTGGTGGAGCATTCGACGGAACGATGCGTCGTCATCGACAATAAGGACCTTAGCCATAGGGCGGGGCTCGCTCGCAGGTATTCTAGCGCACGATGTGCGGGACTGAGGTCGCGCCCATGTCAATGAGCGCAAATCGCCTGATTTCGGCAATTGACGGTGATCGGCTGATTGCGAGAGAAGCGCGTATTCTCGTAATCTAACGGGGAAGTCGATGACTCACAAAGGACGACCCGCGCGAATGGATAGGGATCCGAAAACAACGCCTCGCGTCCGCACATCGAGGGATCAAGATAAAGGTAAGGGTGCGATGGAACAAGACTGGAATCATCGAGGTGGGAACACGAGCATGCAAGGGCAATTGGGCCATCGAGACCAGGATGCGGAGTTGAAGGATGCCGATTCCAGTTTGCCCGGTTGAGCCTCTTCACTGACACCTGCCTTCAAGCCAATCCTGCGAGGATTTCGAGTCGCTGCGGGCTTTCAGCCTGATAAATGGCCATTACACTCATCCGAAAGCCTATGATCTGCGCTCGCAGACGCATGCCGGAGCTAGTTTGACACTGTATTCGCAATTCTCGTTGCTATAATCTGGCCACCAGTTCTCCGCCAGCCCTCCCCGCAAACAGGTCTGCAAGGAGACAGGAGTCTAATGAGTACCCGAGTTCCCGCGCTCGTTGATGCGCCACATATTGACGCGTCAGTCAAAAAGGAAATGCATTTCGCGACGACCGACCGGGCCGACTGGAAGTTTCTAAAGTCCAAGCTCGTGGATGCGGTGTTTGTCTGAATGAGCTTGGTTTCTATACTGGGGCTCGCCTATACATGGTTGCGCTAGGCGTGCGGAAGGACTGCCTAGATCGCGCGGCTAGGGGCCTAACTGTTGTTAAATCCCCGTTACACTCATCGACGTGCTGGCCTGGCATTTTGAGCTCTAATGCCTGATTACAACAGTAGTCGCCCCGCAAGAACTGCGAGCAAGGTCCGGCAGACGGCGCGCGGATACCGCGATTAAAGCCGCTTGGCAGTTCGGGAGCTAGATTTTCTTTGGGCTTTCCTCCGTGCGCTGGCGAGACGCAAATCGTCAGTTAGTGAAATTGCTGCGGCGATCAGCATAGCGGACTCGCGAACTAACGCCCTTGAGCGTTCCTGTATTTTTCGGGACGCCTCTATGGTCCGTTTAACGCTTTTGTCTTTCACCGAATTACAAAGAACTTAAGGGGGCCGGAACGCCGCTAGCTTGGGGCAGTGCGTCCCGCCCCCGCCCCCGGAGGACACTACGCATTGTGCAATTTCGTCAGTCCGGTTGGGTGCGTTAACATGTGCCACGCAAGCCCGCCTAACTCGTTTTCGCCTATACGACGGCAATAAACATGCAGTGAAACTAAAACGTCTCGGCTCGTGTTCTAGTCTTTTGGTTTTCAAAGGGGGCTAAGAGATGGCAAGCCAGCCAGTTCCGAACCATCAGAAAGAGTTGGGGTCTCCGTACTGTGCAGACCCGAACTGTGAATACTGCAAAAATTTGCGCGAAGCACAAGAACGACTAAAGCAGGACCGGACCAAGAATCGCGGGTAGGGCAGCGAAGGCAGGGCGGTGCTTTGTTTCGCCTACATTTCTTTGACAAAACAAAAATTGAAGCCCGATTGAATCTTCACAGCGGGCCGCACGGACTCAGCGATTAAAGCCCCTTCGCAGTTCGGGAGCTAACGTGTTTGCCGCGCCATGAAGAATCGGGGCGGTAAGCCCGCCACAGTGTACGGACTGACGCTTCACTAGTCTCGTTGAGTTCCGCGACACCTTAGCACCCGAAGAGGGTGACTCGTCTCGAAGACGATGCTGTGCGCCAGGCGCACTCAATACAGGAGCGTTCTTAGACTGGGAGGAATGGGCTTCAGCTCCCGCCCGAAGCCTTCTCCTGTTGTAACCCTAAATTAAGGCAGTTCGCTCATCGTGGTCTTGAGCCATCGCATCTGGTCGAGAAGCCCGACCGGAACTCTCGGACAATTCCCTTTGCTTAAGTAGTTCCCGGCATGGTTCTCCCAACGTTTGCCTTCTCTCATATGGGTTGGCCTGCTCACTCGGTGCAGATTGGGCCGAAGTCACACTCGGCTTCTTACGCTTTCGGATTAGTGGAGGCCGACCGCATAGCCTGCACGCTCGCTGCGCCTTTACTTCGCGCATCTCCTTTTTCGCCCGTAGGCGGCATTCATCGCTGCAATAGGGGGAGGCTCGCATGATCCTCTTCAGCGACACGGGAGAGCGGCAGATGGTGCAATAACGGACGGGACTGTTCATTGGGATTCGCCTCGCGATGCTTCGTTGGAGAACGGTGCTGTGGATAGGCAATCTCGCGCATCACTTATCAGAGCGTGAGATTGCTCCGTGCTCTTGCTAGTAGAGAGAGTATTACCCAGGGTATGAATGGTTTTGCTTCGTTCTTGTCTTCGCCTCTTCTGAAATGCTCTTTCCAGTTCGACCTCCGAACGATTCTTCTCATTCAACTTAGTTATGTATTCGAGAAAAACAGGACTCTCGCAGTTGAGGCGATAGCGACTACATTTGCGTAGGGGTGCAGCCTGGGTTGATTTATAGAGTTCGAGAAGGCCGAGTTTGCGAAGCTCGCTCTGAGCGCGAACGATGCTTGCGTTCGAGAGGCCCGCGAAACGCACCAGCGCACGAAAGGATATTATTACCCATTCATCCTCTGAATCTGAGAATGTTAGAAACACAACCAGAAGAGATTTCGCCGCCTTACTCAGGCTTGCCCAGAAGCCACTTCCCACGATCACTTCTAGTGGGAATCCCAATGCCCGTGTACGTGGGTATTTTGCGCCGCGACGATTCACGTGCAGCGCCTTTTCTATGACGGGGACATCGAACCTGTCACACACCCACTCAACAGCCTGCCGCAAATCACACTCGCGGACTCCCTCGATGAGGTCGAGAACGCTCATCGCTTGACTGTCGCACACGTGACACTTCGCCTTGTTGCGTTTCGTGAAGCTCAGTGAGGGTGTGCGATCTCCATTCTGGTGCTGCGAACCGCGCCAACATCGGCCCGAGTTGCCTGACACCTCCAAACCGAGTTTTACGGCTACCAGCCGAATGGATATCTGAGTACGGATATACCGCAGGTCGGGCCAGTAACCTGTTCGGGCCGCAGATATCTCTGGAGACAGTGGCTTTTCCATTATTCCACCACTAGAAGGCCGAGTTTGGGTCGTCAACTTGGCGGATCAAAACGTTGCGACGGATATATTCCAGGTCGGACCAATTCCCGGTGTTGGTCTCCCCAATCACTGAACCTGGTTTTCCTAAGCTTTCCATTGCCCAAAGGTCCTGCAAATCACGACACATTAGCTGGCGCATAACTAGTCCTTCTTCTTCGTGCATGCCCGATCAACGCTCCACAGAACTCATGTGTCGTCCTAAGTAAACTGCGAGTTCTTGCTTAGACAGATCTCCTGAGCCAATCGGCCATGGTTTTGGGATCGAAGCGAACGCAGGTCCCAATCCTGAATGAGGGGATCCGCCCTGCCTTCGCGTGTTTAAAAATTGTGATCCGCGACACGTTCAACATCGCCGCAAGGTCCTCGGCTGTCAGAGCACGTCCTATCCGTTCGATTCGGTCGGCGAGGTTTGCGGACTGATGCGGAGTATCCCCGGTTTGCATGTTGCGATCGGGCGACACGAGATTGGGGCTACCGATCCGGTTGACTTCTGAGGTATTCATATATTTTGCAGGCTCCCTGCCCTGCCGCATCCAGCCTGTTCAGGCTGCACCACCGTGGAACGATAACCTGTCCTCGGTTGGCGTGATCTCAGCTCGTGAGACCCGCTCTCAATGCTTAACAATGTAAGTCAGCAATCACAGTACCAAAGCTTTTACCGCGTAACCTCCATTTAGCAGCAGCCCGAAACGGTTTAGGCGGGTATACTTGCACGAGTCGGTGGGAAGACATTTGCCACCTTATGGGTAATGGTCTCGATGGGCAATTCCGTCGACGGTAACACTTCGGTATCTTCCTAAGGTGCCGAACCGTACCCACTGGGTGATACCAGTGATACCGTTTTTCCTGAAAATAGGGCTAGTTGGGGAAAATATGGAAATGGGAACGGAAAATCACAATTCGCTTGAATCCCTCATAAACACTGTGTATTGTCGCTATCCGTAGGTCTCACCACCACTTGCCAATAATGGGCCTAAAAGAATCCCTTCTTCGGCACCAGATTATTTATTGGGCCTAGCTACTAACAGTGGGCGAAAGACTGCGGCAGCTCTTATCTCGGGTGTTCAGCACGATCTCGTCAATGTGGATAACGTCGCACCCTCGATACGGGCAATCGATTCCCGTAAATCTTAATGCTGTCGATGTCAGGTTGTCGCAGCTCTAGCTTGCCGAATTGCAGAAAGGACACTGGGTGCGATGCCCTCCAGCGCGCTCGGAGACACCTATTCCTCTGACCCAACGTTGAACAGTGCCGCCTGAGCTTCAGCGAGTTCACGCATTTCGCGCATCTCGTCCACGTCGCCTTCCGGTTTTTCCTGTTTTCGCTGGCTTTTGCGTTCGGCCTTATCGCGCTGTGCCTGTTGCCTGGCTTGCTCTTTCTGGCGTTTGTTAAATGTCGTTCGTCCTCTAGGCATATATACCCCCAATTTCTGATCTTTTAATCACTACCGCCCTGGCACGGTCCGGCGAATTTACGAACCCGCTTTATTACCAGCGAGGCTCGCGAGGCTGACGCGGGTGCCCACGATAGTCATCGCGCCCCCGGCCTCCGCCTCCACCACCACCGCCTCTGCCGCCAAACTTCTGACCACCGCCGCTTCGTGGCCGGTCAGACTTAGGCTTGGCTTCATTGATGGTCAACGCCCGTCCGCCCAGTTCAGTTCCGTTCAAAGCTGCGATTGCTTTGTCGGCTTCACTCGCGTCTGTCATTTCCACAAATCCGAAGCCGCGTGAGCGGCCGGTGTCCCTGTCAGTCACTATGCTTACCTTGTCCACCGCCCCATGGGCTTCGAAAACGGTGCGCAGTTCAGCCTCGGTTGTGCTGTGCGGCAGATTGCCAACATAAAGATTCTTCATTGCCTTTCCTCTCTTAACGTTCCTTCTAACGATTCCGTGAAGGCCTGGGACTCTGCGTTTCTCTGCGGTCGGACAGTTTCAGAATCACGCGGCGGCATTGGTCGCTGCTGGATCGCCCTGGTACGTGCCTCGGATGCCGATCGGACAACGGAGATGCGCTTGCACGCCTCCAGGATTCCCCAGCGCTGGGACGGATTGCTGGCAATGTGGCTTGCCAGGGCCGCTTTGACATCTTCGAGCATAGCGGGATCACCATTTTCCGAAAGTATAGGCGAGGCATCCGGACTTGGCGAATTCGCCAAGTACTCGGGTTTGCCCACCAGGAACGCCATCTGCTGCGGTGGAATTGCACCGCGAATATCTTCGCAAAACTTGTCCCGGCGTCCGTGTTCATTTTCGGCGCTAATCAGCACCAGATTATAGAGATCAGCCCGCCACCAGGTACGTGCCTCGCTGATGTCCTCAGCACAGTCCACGTCCATGCCAAGTTTGCGCATGATCTCAGCCCGAAGGTCCCGCTTGGCTCGCGAACAATCCACGAGCAGAACCCGCTTCTTCTTGACCGGAGGCGGTATTCGTTCGGTAAAACGCAAGTCGAGGATAGATGTTGTCATACCTTCACCGCGCGTGCTTTGGAGCCGGAGGCAGGGCTTGCAGATTTGGAAGTTTCAACAGGATTCAACAGTTCGCGTGTACGCTGACGTTTTGCGATCTTCTTCTTGCGGTCCTTATGAAACCGCGCTTTGTCACCATTGATTCCTGACATGTTCCGCTCCTTTTACTTGCCATCCGTGTGCTGACTCTTCAGTAAATCCGAACGGAGCTTCAGTACGATCCACCTGTCTGAGCTACGCGGTTCGAACTTGAATTGAGCACGCTGTGCGCCTCCGCGGACGAAAACTTCTCAATCGCGAAGGCGTATGCGTTAGGGTCTTCGAGGTTAAGCACTTCCAGTATATACGCTGCGCCGGTATGCTTCCCGAAATAAACCTGGGTTGCCCATTGACGATTGCGCATTGACGATTGTCCATTCGACGATTTTTAGCAAATTCCGCAACTTGTCTGTTAGAATGGAGTTGCGTTTGATCAGAATCGGTTGTTGAGCAGCTTCTTGCCAACCAGCTAGCACCTGCCCTTAGTACCTCCGAATCCCTTCCAGCGTAAATAAATTAAAAGGAACAAGTAACAACATGGCAGAACAAGGAACAGTAAAGTGGTTTAACGACGCCAAAGGCTACGGCTTTATCAGCCGGCAGAGTGGCGAAGATGTTTTTGTGCACTTCTCGGCGATCCAGGCAGGTGGTTTCCGCAGCCTGCAAGAGGGTCAGACCGTGCAGTTTGAAGTGACCAAGGGACCAAAGGGCTGGCAGGCTGAGAACGTCCGGTCGGTTTAGGGCGCGGACTCAGATTCGAAAAAATGGCGCGGCTTCAGGCCGCGCCAAATTGTAAAACCCACGCAGTGCGGAGTATTTCTGACGAGCCACGAATCGAAAGCCTCTTACGCAATTATCCGACACAATATTCGAACTTACGTATCCGCAGGTGTAGTTCAGGTCATTCGGGGCCAGCAGAACGCAGCCCGGGCCTTAGCCCAACTCGAAGAAAGCCAGGCGTCAGATGACCGTCACGAAGGCTGGCGGTATTTCCTGGAAGAAACCGACCTGATCCCCGGGATGGATCCTGAGCAAGCTACCAAGCAGCGGTGGACCAAGTTCGAAGCTCGCGAATCCAAAGCCATGGATGAGTTGAATCACCAGTCTTCCCGGCGCAGTTAGTTAGATTCTCCCAAACCTCTGAACTCAAATCTTGAGTCTTCCTCACACATTTATGGGCGTTTGTCCCTCTTCGTAACGGATTCCCCAGCAGTTTGAAACACACGTGCTAAGTTCTTATTTCGTGGAACGAAAAGCTGAAAGCCAGAACTGTGCTCTGGGCGTGCCTTTTGGGCGCATCTTGCCCGAAGTGAACTTCTTTGCACACATTGTAAAAAGTGTCAAAAAGTTCCCATTTGCGTTTACAGATTATCTGTTCCGGCGTATGGTTCTGAATGCTTGAGTTTGTCTTCCCGCTCCCCATGCGGCGTTTGACCGATTCTTAGGTTCTGTGGAGGAACTCTTTATGCGTATGGCACGTAGAAGTAGCCGGATTTTTCCCCGGCACGTCGCAATGCCCTTTACCATCGCCACCGTTGTTCTTGGATTGCTGACCGCAGCGACTGCGCAAAATTATGTGATCAGGGGCAACACACCAGGGTTTATCCAAAAGGCGAAAGATCTGGGCCCAGTCAATCCAACGACGGTGACGACTGTCACGGCGTGGCTGAACCTTCATAACGAAGACAAATTGGACCGCTTGCTGAAGGCTCAGAACCAGCAGGGTTCTGGCAATTACCAGAAGTGGATCACGCAGGCCCAATTCAATTCGACGTTCGGTCCGACTGCTCAAGAAGTTAAGGCAGTACAAAACTTCCTAACTGCTCATAAGCTGACCGTTCTAGAAACCGCAGAAAACAATATGTACGTGAAAGTCCAGGGCGCGATCGCGGACATTCAAAAAACCTTTCATGTTCAGATCGATAATTACAGCCTGGACGGACAGACCTACCGGTCCAACAAATCCGACCCTTCTATCAACAATGCATCAGGCGCACATATAGCGGCCGTCACTGGTCTGGATGATTATGGTTTCCAGCCGAACCTGGCGTTTCCGAGCGGGCATGATGCCAGCAGCCTGCGCTTAGTTCCCCTCAACAAAGCCACACCTGCAGGAGTGTTCTTCGAAGGCCAGGCTTTCCGGGCTCCGGAGACCCACACCTTTACCGGTGGCGGTAACACCGCGACCTATAGTGGAAATCGTTATGGGGCCGACATCACTAACACCAGCCTCGGACATCTACCGCCGCAGGGATATTCTCCCGATGAAATGCAGACCGCATACAACATGAAGCCGCTGTATCAGGCAGGATGGGATGGCACCGGCGAGACAATCGTCATCGTTGATGCATATGGGTCGCCAACAATTGCGCAAGACGCGGAGGTCTTTTCGCAAGTTTATGGTCTGCCTGACATAACCCCGAGTAATTTTCAAATCGTCAAAGCGGTGGGTCTTTCGAACAATCCGCATGGCTCGGGATGGGACACGGAAACGACGCTCGATGTGGAGTGGGCGCACGCCATGGCGCCCGGAGCCAGGATTGCGCTGGTAGTTGCAACCAATCGAGGATCATTGGACGAAGCTATCAATCTCGCGGTAGTCCACCACTTGGGAAACACAATTTCCAACAGCTGGTCAAGCGTCGAAGGGTTTGCCAACCCGGCACAATACAATCGGATCAACCGCATCCTGCAAATGGCCGCAGCGCAGGGGATTGACGTGAATTTCTCCACCGGTGATGCGGGTGACGAAACTCCGCGAGTTGGATTTGTCTCGGTTGATTTTCCCGCTAGTTCGCCGTTTGCGACCGCAATCGGCGGTACCAGTCTGGCACTGAACGCCGATAACACGATCAAATTCGAAACCGGCTGGGGAAACAACGAAACTCGTATTGCAGACTTCGCGTCGCTTGGAAGCCCGCCGACGGTCCCACCTTTGAACTTCGGCTTCATCTTCGGCGCAGGTGGTGGGACAAGTCTTACGTTTGCCAAGCCTTCATTCCAGAGCGGAATTCCCGGAGCAGCACGCATGGTGCCGGACATTTCCATGGTGGCCGATCCTTTCACGGGGGTCGAGTTCATCCAAACCATCGGAGGCCAGTTGGGTGTTGGAGTGGTCGGCGGGACCAGTCTTTCCTGCCCCATGTTCTCCGGTTTGATGGCGATCGCCGCACAGAAAGCGGGGCATGGGTTGGGCCAGGCTGCACCGCTGGTTTACAACCTGCCGCCGAGTGCATTCCATGACGTGATTGACTACTCATCACCCAACAACGTCAGCGGCACGATCAATGGTAACGCGATCAGTGCAGATGCTCTTGCTGCGCCGCTACAGAACACGGTCAACTATTACAGTGCGTTCTACAACGGGTCCTCCACCCGTTGGTATGTGCTTACCTTCGGCACTGACACTTCCCTCACAACTGGACCAGGCTGGGACAATGTCACAGGTGTGGGAACACCAGATGGATGGAACTTCGTAAACGCGGTTGCTCCCTAAGCGCAAGAACTCCAAAAATGTGCGCGCTGCTCTCCACGCAGCGCGCATTTTGTTTTCGCCCTGCTTCTCTTAACCCTCACAATTGTTCTCGGAATCCAGTTCAACCTCCCGTAATGCGAAACTACTGAACCCGGAGCAATACCTTTAGTGAAGCGTCCGCGGCTTTTCCGACCTTTTTTGCTTGACACTGGATTTCGTTATGAGTTACATGTTGTAACGCTACGATGACTAACAGAAAGCCAGCACGTCTAAGAAGCCTGGGAGAGGTGGAGCAGGTTGTGATGGATTACATCTGGACGCATGGTGAAGTCACCGCAGAACACTGCCGCGAAGGACTCGCCGCGTCGCATCCGATGAAAGATTCCACTATTCGCACGGTTTTGCGCCGACTAGAGGAAAAGGGGTACTTGACTCACAAGGTTGAGGGCCGAACCTTCCTCTATGAATCGGCGGATGCGCGGCAGAGCGTCGCTGTGCGCGCGGTAAAGAACATTATTGACCGCTTTTGCGGCGGCTCGGCGGAAGAACTCGTGCTTGGGATGGTTGACAATGCCGTCCTGAACCGCAAACAACTCGAGCGCCTGGCCCGCAGAATTGCCGAAGAGGAAAATAGGACGGCTCGAAAGCCTGGACGAGGCGACCCGGCGTAAGAAAGGCCCTTATGACAATGTTCCATGTCGCCAGCGAACCTGCGACCATTCTGGCGCAGATAGCACTCGCGGCGGTGCGTACGACCGTTCTCGCTGTAGTCGGAGCACTGCTGCTGAAATTCTTTCGAGTGAAGTCCACGTCGGCATGCCTTCTCGCGTGGAAGATTGTCCTGTACGTAGGCCTGATCATGCCGGTGCTCGGTTGGTTCCTGCCTCCGCTGCGTGTTCCTATTCCATATGCATTCTCGCCCGCACCAGCCGGCACTGGGTCAATAGTCCAGCACGAATCTGCGGCGTTTTCTGCCTTCACCTTGCACGAATTCCCGGCCAGTACGCAGCCAGAAACCTCAAATCGTTCGGCAAGGCCATCCGGAGGAGGGGGACTTCCCACAGATGATGCACATCCAAAAAATCGGCGCGCAAATTTCTTAGCAACTCTTACCGGATGGGTGCCAATCGCCGCTGGTGTGTATGCAACGGTGGCGCTATTTTTCGTCTCAACTCTTCTTGTGGGCTTGGCGTTAGCGCGCCGTCTCGTTCGGTCGTCAAAGCCGATTCACGATTCGCTCGTCACCGATCGGCTGTCCTCGTGTGCGCACACACTTAGATCGCGGTTCTTGCCAGCTGCTTATGAGTCTTCCCTCGTTGCCGTACCCATCACGGTTGGGGTGTTCATGCCCGCAATATTGCTGCCCAGCACCTGGCGCGAGTGGGACAGCGCCAAACTGGATGCCGTGCTTACCCACGAGATGTCCCACGTAGCGCGACGAGACTCTCTTGCGCAATTTGCGTCGCTTCTGCATCGTGCGATTTTCTGGTTTAGCCCGCTCGCGTGGTGGCTGAATCGCAATCTTTCTGAGCTCGCCGAAGAAGCCAGCGATGAAGCGGCCCTCACGGCTGGCGCCGAGCGCAAGGAGTACGCCAGGAATGTGCTGACATTTTTTGAGGCACTTCAGGCCGGTCCCGGCCGCGTGCGGTGGCAGGGCGTCTCGATTGCTACCGCAGGGCACGCCGAAAAGAGATTGGGGAAAATACTTAGTTGGAGAGGAGCTAACACCGTGGGCTTGAAAAAAACCGCAGTCCTAATGATAGTTGCGATTGCCGCGGCTATGACATTCTTGACCGCCGCCGCTCGTCCCGTACGCAGCGACGAACCATCCCGGAATACTACGAGCGGGCACGAACAAGTGTCGCCGACAGCAACACCAAATGAGCCTGCGGCTCCAGCAGCAGCTCCCACTAATCCTTCAGAGCCGTCGGCGCCCGCATCTCCTGAAAGGCCTGCAGAACCCGGGTCCGCTACCGCGCCGCCAGAGCCACCCAGCGAACATAACGCCGGTAAACACAACGGGAACGGATATTCCTACGCGTATGGCTTCGACGATGAACAACGGTTTGTGATTGTCTCCGGCAAGGCGGACGGGTTCACCATGTCTGGCAGTTCGGAAGATGCACGGCATGTGGAAAAATTAAGAAAACAAATTTCTGGCGATTTTATCTGGTTCCAGCGCGATGAGAGGTCCTACCTCATTCGCGATCAGGCGACGGTTGATCGCGCTCGCCAGCTCTGGGCCCCGCAAGAAGAGCTCGGGAAAAAACAAGAAGAGCTCGGAAAGCAGCAGGAGGCACTGGGAAAGCAACAAGAGGAACTCGGCGCGCGCATGCAACAGGTGCGCGTGAAGGTCCCCGATATGACTGCCGAGCTCGATAAACTCAAGGCGGAACTGCGGCAGCTCGGCCCCAACGCGACCATGGAGCAACTTGGCAATATCCAGTCTGAGATGGGTGAAATTCAGAGCAGAATGGGTAAAATCCAGTCCCAAGCAGGCGAGGCCCAAGGAAAGGTCGGAGACGAAATGGGAGTGTTAGGAGAACAGCAGGGCAAGCTGGGCGAGCAGCAAGGCGAACTGGGCCGCAAGCAAGCGGAACTGGCGCAGAAAGCTACGAAGGAGATGAAAGAACTGCTCGACGATGCAATAAAGAAAGGCGTCGCTCACCTAGAGCCCGAACAGTCAGGCACTGCGTCCCTCTAGATTTGAAGCATGCTTGGAATGATCCCGAGCGGCTGGATTCGGTCGAGGTCACGAGAAAGCAGCAGAGAAAAATAAACCCCACACCTCATTTTAGGTGTGGGGTTCAGATCAGCTCAGCAATGCCTCATCCCTGGCTCGGATGCAACACGCGGAACGTATTGCCGCCGTTCGACCAGACCAGCACCAGCGCATCTTGCCCCTTCGCAGTCTTACTCAATTGATCTACCGCGTCGGAGGCTGATTGAACAGCATGCCGATTGACTTCAACGATGATGTCACCGCGCTGTAGTCCGGCATTATCGGCAGGGCTGCCCGGGACGACATTTCCTATGATCGCGCCACGAACAGCAGACGGGGTCTGAAGTTGGCCGCGAGCGTCAGGAGTGAGATCTTCCAATCCCAGCCCCCAGCGTGGCTTTCCGTGCTCAACGTTGCCTGACTCGGTTTCGCCATTTCGTTTGTCCATGGCTTCGAGCGTCACTGGAACTTTCAGGTTTTTGCCATCTCGCAGGACATCCAGATCTATGGTCGTGCCAGGGCTTTTCTGGCCCACTACAACCTGAAGTTCCTCGGAGTCATTTACCGCCTGCCCGTTAATTCCGGTGATCACGTCTCCAGTCTTGAGTCCACCCTTCGCGCCTGGAGAGTTCGGTTCAACCTGAGAAACCAACGCGCCTTCGGCTTTCTTCACGCCGAAGAAGCGAGCATTCTCAGGGGTCACATCATTGATACCGATTCCGATGTAGCCATGGCTTACTTTGCCGTACTTGATCAGATTGTCCACCGTGGGGCGCACGATCTGAGTCGGAATCGCGAAGCCTGCGCCTGCAAATGAACCTGAACCGGAGATCAGGAAAGTGTTAATGCCGATCACCTCGCCTCGCGCATCTACGAGCGGTCCACCCGAATTGCCAGGATTGATGGCGGCGTCGGTCTGAATGAATTGTCCAGGCTTGCGGCGGTTGCTGGCATCAGGGTTCGGACGATTCAACCCGCTCACAATTCCGCGCGTCACGGTAAAACGCAATCCGAAAGGATTGCCGAATGCCAACACCGTCTGACCTGGGCGCAGCTTCGTTGAGTCGCCCCAGGGAATGCTAGGGAGATCGGTAGCGTCTACCTTAACAACGGCCAGATCAGTAAGCGGATCGGCGCCGACCAGCTTGGCAGGCAGCACCCGGCGGTCACCCAAGGTGACATTGATGTTCACCGCGCCATCCACCACGTGATTGTTGGTGACGATGTATCCGTCGGGCGAAATAATCACGCCGCTGCCCAGGCCGTGCTCGATCCGTGGCCTTTGCGGCATCGGCATTCCGAATTGCCCGAACGGATTGAATTGTTGCATGTCTCCGGAATTGTCATTGTCATTGGAATTATCGCCATCGTCGTCGCCGCTTTGCCGGCGAGCGTCCGTCTTCGAAGCGACTGTGACGTTTACGATCGCCGGAGTAACCCGCGCAGCCACATTCTCCATCGCGCGATCCAGGGCCAACAATGGTTCAATGCTGCTGTCGTCGAGGGCAGCAGCCGCTGGAGCGGGCGCCGCCGCTGCTAGCGCAGAATTCGCCGGCTTAGCCACCTTATATGCGCCGAGCGACACCGCCATCAGCGCTGCCAGCGAGGGCACGATTATTTTCCTGCTCAATTTGTTCTTCAAACTATTTGTCCAACCATTCATCGTTCTTCCTCCTTGAAACTAATTATTTAGTTCTGATACTCAAAAATTTTTATAGCGAGCTGGTTATGATCTGCGCTCTAATTGCCCGATCGCGCAGTGTCAACTTCCACACGCAGAAATTAGTCTTCACTTGGCCATCACCATCAATACTGGTTTGCATAAATACGACATATTGCGTTCTAGAGGCCGGAGCGAGATCGGCCCCGGTCTCACGCGCGAACAGTTCTCGTCCTGGAGCGCGTTTCTGCGCATTGGTTGCCGGACCTGCTCTCTGCGCGACGCGATGCTGCGCACGTAACGCGTTGTGGGTCGTCGCAACTCTCGGCGGATGGAAGCTTGCCTCGATCTTTACCGGCTGGAGAGCAGCTTGTTCCGGCGAAGCTTTGACGCGTGGGACAGGCGGCCCGCCTTTCCAGTCCGGGCGCACAATCCGAGCTTCGCTCTGGATGGACAGGCGGGCCGCCTGTCCCACGTTCGTGGCTGCATGCGCAGCTTCCGAGGCAACCACGCGGTCCTGGAAGCCGATCAGTCTCGGAGCACCCGGCGCCACCACAACGCAAAGCACTAGCGCCGCTGACGTCAGCGCCAGCGCTGGCAGATACGCGCGAGGCGTTGCCGCCCGACTCGGATCGAGAATTCGCGCCAGCCGCAGTGCAGTACTTTTGGCATGACCGATCAGCGACTGAGCAAGCACAATCCCATGCCGTGCAAAACTTTTTTCGGCGAGTGAGACTAAACACTCAGCGTATGCGCGCCGGTTGCCGGTCTTCGCCAATACCAGTTCGTCGCAGGCCATCTCGCGCTCGAGAGCAAGCTTTCTCTCGACCCACCACACTGCGGGATGAAAGAAGAAAAGAGCCCCCAGTAACTTCTGCGCGAGATTCGTCCAATCGTCTCTGCGGTGCAGATGCGCCAGCTCATGCAGAATAACCGCCGTTAAATCCTGTTCAGAGAGATCAGTCCGCGCCCACTCCGGAAGCAGCACCGATGGCTTGAAGAAGCCTACGGCGGTAGGAACTCGCACCCGCGTCGAACTGCAAATCTCGACCGGACGGTTGGCTCGAAACTCCGTGATTGCCTGTTGCGCTTCGAGAGGCAAGTCTGAAAATGCAACGGAGACAGCGTCTTGTTTGAGACTCCACAGCTTCCCAATGCCGACTGAGAGCCGCAACGCAACCAAGCCAAACACAGCGATCCAGACGGCGAAAATTGCATCTGCCCACGCCGCCGGCAAAGTTATGCGTGCCTGTAGCGCGCCCGGAACTCCGACGGAACCGCCGAACGACGGCACGAAGGGAACGGCAGCGATTCCCACCAGCGCGAGGAACCACACTGCAAATCGAATTCCTGAATCTTGCTTCTTGAAAGCTCGCAGGCCAACCCAGGCTAAAGACGCTATCATCAGCCCCGCGGGAATAGAATTCAACGCCCGTTCCGCCACAATTTCAGTGATTCCCTGGAAGAACATCATTTCTGTATGCTGCCCTCCAGCATTTCTCGCAGCCGCTTCAACTCTTTGGGATCCAAGCCGCGATCTTCAAGGATGTTTAACACCAACTGCTCGTGCGAGTTCTTGAAGAACCTGCCCACCAGGTGGCGAATTTCAGAACGGCTGGCGTCCTGCCGCGCGACCACAGGAACATAGACGTGTGCCCGCCCGTCCTTCACGTGCTTTATGTATCCCTTTTTCTCAAGGATGCGGATCGTGGTCAGCACGGAGTTATAGGCCAGCTCCGGCTTGCCGGGCAGTGACCCAAGCACCTGCTGGACAGTCCCAGACCCCAAGGGCCAGAGCACGTTCATGATGCGGAGCTCAGCTTCCGTCAGAGTTGGAGATTGCTTGGGCGGCACTTCGTTCTCCTGTTTATTAGACGCGTGGACTGGGAAAAAGTAACTAATGATTTAGTTGCTTCTAAAGATGAGTTTGGTTGCCAGCTGGCAAGAGACGGGAATTGGTTATCTTTGCGTGCTTTGCGATCTTTGCGGTTTAAGATTTTTGAAAGCCTTTGCTGCAAACTAAGCAAAGAACTCTCAGGGGACCCCAATGGGGCGGCGGCGCGCCACACTTGCCGAATTTTCTCCGACTTTGAAAAACGCGAAGCTGCCCCACCCTTCGTGGTGTTCGAAGGGTGGGATTCCAATAACTGTAAATGCTACTTAGTTCTTCCGCCTTCAGTCTTGAGCTTGTCACTAGCCGCTGCTTGCGCCGCCGCTAAGCGCGCTGTCAGCACGCGGAAGGGCGAGCAGGAAACGTAGTTGAGTCCGACCTTGTGGCAGAACTCGACCGACGACGGCTCACCGCCGTGCTCACCGCAGATCCCAACTTTCAGGTTCGCGCGAGTCTTGCGGCCGCGTTCCGTGGCGATCTTTACCAACTGTCCGACGCCTTCTTGATCGAGGGCGTTGAACGGATCCTGCTTGATGATCCCCTCAGCGAGGTACGTGGGCAGAATCTTATTGACATCATCACGCGAGAAGCCCCACGTGGTCTGCGTGAGATCGTTGGTGCCGAAAGAGAAGAACTGCGCCTCTTTCGCGATTTCGTCCGCCACCAGCGCAGCGCGTGGCAACTCGATCATTGTTCCTACCAAGTACTCTACGGTGCGTTTTTTCTCGCCAAAAACTTCTTTCGCCACACGGTGCACGATTCCAGCCTGGTTCTCCAACTCTTTCAAGGTGGCAACCAGCGGAATCATGACCTCGGGAAAAACCCTCACGCCGTCTTTCGCGACCGCAACTGCGGCTTCGAAAATCGCGCGCGCCTGCATTTCAGTGATCTCCGGATATGTGATCCCGAGACGGCAGCCACGGTGTCCGAGCATGGGATTGAACTCATGCAATTGCTCAACGCGCGCCAGCAACGTGGGCAGCAGCTTCTTCAGATCGCCCACGGCCTTTGCGCCGTAGTCGCTGTACTTGGCGACCAGAGCCTTCTTCGCCTTCGCGTCGCGAATAGGCAATGTCTCAATGTCTACCATCAATTCTTCGCGCCGCGGGAGGAACTCGTGCAGGGGCGGATCGAGCGTGCGGATGGTGACCGGGAAGCCATCCATGGCGCGGAACACGCCGATGAAGTCATTGCGCTGCATGGGCAGTAGTTTCTTCAGCGCGGCGCGACGGTGTTTCTCGTTGTTGGCGAGAATCATGGCGCGCATGTGCGGAATCTTTTCCGCGCCGAAGAACATATGCTCCGTTCGGCAAAGCCCGATTCCTTCGGCACCGAACGCACGCGCCTGGATGGCGTCGCGTGGAATGTCGGCATTGGCGCGCACTTTCAACACGCGGTACGGATCGGCCCATGCCATGAATTTCTGCAGCTCGGGATCGTCTGGTGACGGATCGAGCGTCTTCAGTTTGCCTTTGATGACGCGGCCGGTGGTGCCGTCGAGCGAAATCCAATCGCCTGCCTTGAACACCTGCCCTTTCACTCGCATCTCTTGAGCCTTTTCATCCACGTCGATGTCGCCTGCGCCCGCCACGCAGCACTTGCCCATACCGCGCGTGACGACAGCCGCGTGGCTGGTCATGCCGCCGCGTGAAGTCAGAATGCCCTTTGCCACTTCCATGCCGTGAATGTCTTCCGGCGTGGTTTCGGCGCGAACCAGAATGACAGGAACTTTCGCTCCGTGTCCTGCACGCTCGACCGCTGCATCCGCGGTGAAAACGATTTCGCCGACAGCCGCACCTGGCGACGCCGGCAGTCCTTTCGCCAGCACTTCAATCTTCTGACCCTTCTCGTCAAGACGCGGCACCAGGAAGTCATAAAGCTGGTTCGGCTCGACGCGGAAGATTGCTTCTTCTTTTGTGATCAGTCCTTCCTCCACCATCTGCAATGCGACGCGTACCGCGGCCAGCCCGGTGCGTTTGCCATTGCGTGTTTGCAGCATGTAAAGCTTGCGGTCCTGGATGGTGAACTCGAAATCCTGCATGTCACGGTAGTGCTTCTCCAACCGCGTGGTGATTTCGCGCAACTGGTTATAGACATCGGGCATGACCTTTTCGAGTTCGAGGATCGGAACCGGCGTGCGCACGCCCGAAACGACGTCTTCGCCCTGCGCATTCATCAGGAACTCGCCGTAAAACTCTTTCGTGCCGATCGCGGGATTGCGGGTGAAACCGACGCCGGTGCCGCTGGTCTCGCCCAGGTTGCCAAACACCATAGCCTGTACGTTGACTGCGGTGCCGAGCATGTCGTCGATGTTATTAATGCGGCGATAGTGCTTGGCGCGGTCGTTCTGCCAGGAGCGGAACACCGCGTCTCGCGCCATGGTGAGCTGTTCGTGCGCATTCTGCGGAAAGTCTCGCTTGGTGTGCTTTTTGACGACCTTCTTGTATTCGGCGATTACTTCCTTCAGCGCCTTGGCATCGAGTTCGGTATCGAGCTTCACTTTTCGTTGCTTCTTCTTGCCGTCGAAAACCTCGTCGAATTCGGACTTCTCAATGTCGAGCACTACGTTGCCGAACATCTGAATCAGGCGGCGATAGGAATCGTAGGCAAAGCGGGGATTGTTGCTCAGCTTGGCGAGCGCTTCGACGCTCTCGTCATTCAGGCCGAGATTCAGAATGGTGTCCATCATGCCTGGCATGGAGAACTTTGCGCCTGAGCGGACACTGACCAGCAGCGGATTCTGTCCCTTGCCGAGTTTCTGTCCTTGTAGCTTTTCAAGATTGGCGAGTGCCTCGTCCATCTGGCGGTCAACGTCCTGCGACACGCCGCCCTTGCGCATGTACTCGCGGCAGGCTTCGGTCGCGATGGTCAAGCCGGGAGGGACAGGCAAGCCGGCGTTCGTCATCTCCGCCAGGCCTGCGCCTTTGCCACCGAGATCATCTTTCATTTTGCCGTTGCCGTCGGCCTTGCCCCCGCCGAACGAATACACATACTTGGTCGCGGGGTTCGTGCTCTTGGATGGGACTTCTGTTTCCGGAATTGTCATTGTCGCCATGAGTGCGTTTCCTTTTTTTATGATGTCATTCCGAACACCTTCCGGTGTGAGGAATCCGCATTTCAATCAGTTCAGAGATGAAATGCTTCTGCCGTCCCTGCGGGGCTCGCTCGCCTGACTTGCCTACCCAGGGCTTACGCCCTGGGCTAACCTATGCCGCTCCTGCGGAGCTGGAATCGTGGTTGTTCGGCTGCCTTGCCAGAACAAAAAACGCATCAAGTCGGCTTAAGCAGCGCAATTATGAGCGTGCCCGGTCTTCTAAGTCTTACCTTCGGTCACAATCTCGGAAAAGTCAGCGATCGTGGAAAACTCTTTCAACAGCGTCTGCAGCAGCGCCAGACGGTTGGCGCGCAATCGCTCGTCTTCAACCATTACCATTACTTTATCGAAAAACGCGTCCACTGCGGGGCGGATCCGCGAAATTTCCGCCAAAGCGCGAGAATATTTCCGCGCCTGCCTGAAATGCGCCACTGCTTGGGCGATTTCCGGGATCTGGACGCCTAGTTTTCTCTCGGCTTCTTCTCCGAATAAGCCGGAATCTACATTTGACGCAATGGCTTTCCCGGTCTCTCTCGCCTGGTGGAGGATGTTCTTGATGCGCTTGAACGCAACCGAAATGGACGCAAAATCCGCCGAACCTCGGACCTCTGAAACGGCTGCCGCTCTCGCCACAGCATCCACGATGTCGTCTGCGTCCGCCATCAGAACAGCCTTCACCACGTCGTAGGCATAGCCAATCTGATCGCGAAGATAAAACTCGATCCGCTCGCGGAAGAACGAGCGCACAGCATCGTCGTACTTCATGCCGTGCTCAAACTTCTTCTCCGCGGTTGAACCTGCATACGTCTCTCTTGCGAGCTTCAACAGATCGGAAATAGAAATCGGTAGCTTGTGCTCGGCGACCGTTCTTACGATGCCATTTGCCTGCCTGCGCAGAGCGAACGGATCTTTCGATCCGGTTGGCTGCAGACCGAGCGCAAACATTCCTGCGATGGTCTCGGCTTTGTCGGCGATCGAAAGCACGGCACCTTCGACACTCCGCGGCACAGAATCCTCAGCCGACACCGGCCTATAGTGATCGTAGATAGTTTGTGCGATCAATTGCCGCGTCGCGTCCGGCATATCGCGATCCAGATTTTGTACGCGCGCGTAGAGTCCGCCGACAATTCCCTGCAGCTCAGTAAACTCCTTCACCAGTTCCGTCGTGAGATCGGTTTTTGCGAGACATGCAGCCTTATGCACTACGCCTGGCCTAACTGTAATTCCTTTCTGTTTGATCGTCTCAGTCAGCCAGCTGCATAGCCGCTGTACTCGAAGTGTCTTCTCGTAATAGCTGCCAAGATCTTTTTGAAATGTAACGGTTTTTAACCACGACACTCGATCTCGCAGTGGATGCTTCTGGTCGGTCTGCCAGAAAAAACGCGCATCGTTGAAGCGCGCACGCAGCACGCGTTCATTCCCATGACGAATCAGGCCTTTCGGATCGCCATCTGTATTGAGTACTGCTAAGAAATTCGGCAGCAGCTTTCCCTTCGCATCTTCAATCGCAAAGTATTTCTGATGATCACGCATTACCGTGACCAACACTTCTTCGGGCAGCTCCAGAAATTCACGATCAAAACTGCCGAGAATAGCCGACGGCCATTCCGTCAGATTGACTACCGTATCTAGCAGCGATGCGTCTTCGCGCCAGCGTGCTCCCGGAATGGTGCGGGTGGCTGCGTCAAGAGCTTTGCGGATCTGCTGCTCGCGTTCAGCACGACAAACGACCCTCGCTTGGCGGAGAGCCGCAATATAAGAATCAGCTCGCGGAATCTGGACACTGCC
>Ga0137372_10001557_pt1 | contig 22178 bp, 16 predicted proteins | sample SagtaG_6_FD_104911 | JGI IMG/M metagenome (GOLD analysis project Ga0137372, IMG submission 104911) | Vadose zone soil microbial communities from Sagehorn Ranch, Mendocino, California, USA - Sage1_R_60_16 metaG | ecosystem: Environmental > Terrestrial > Soil > Vadose zone | place: USA...
ACCGCGCCGGTGGCTGGCGCAAGCTGAAGGGCTGACAGCTTGGCGGACCGCTCGTGGGAGTTCGTGTTCCTAGCCCGGCACGGCCAGACCGAGTGGAACCGGGTGCGACGCCGGCAGGGCCAGCTGGACTCCCCGCTGACCGCCGCGGGCATCGCGCAGGCCCACCGCGGCGCGGCGACCCTGCGCGGGCACGGAGTTGACTACGTGTTCAGCAGTCCGTTGGGGCGCGCGACCGCCACCGCGCGCATCTTCGCCGACCACACCGAGGCGCCGCTGCTGGTCATCGATGAACTGGCTGAGGTACACCACGGCCGGTTCGCCGGATTGACCGACGACGACATCGACGCCGCGTACCCGGGCGAGTTGGCTCGCCGAGCGCAGGACAAATACCGGTGGACCTTCCCCGCGGGTGAGAGCTACGCCGACGCCGACCGGCGGGCCGCTCGTGCCCTGGCACGGATCGCGGCACACCCCGCCCGCCGCCCCCTGATCGTCTCCCACGAGATGATCGGCCGCATGCTGCAACGGCACCTGCTGGGTCTCGACCCAGCTGAGGCACTGCGCCGTCGCCATCCGCACGATGCCGTCTACGCCATCAATCCCGCTGAGCACACCTGGCGCGAACTGCGTACTAGATGATCGTGATGGTCCGCTGCTGTACTCCCCAGTTGTCCGCCTGGCTGCCGGGCAGCCACACATCGACGATCTTGCCCTGGATCCAGAGCCCGATGTCGGCCGCGTAGCAGTACCCGTACCCGTCGACCTTGAACCTGGTACCGAGCGGGATCACCCGCGCGTCCACCGCGCACTTGCCCAGCCCGGCGGTGTACCCGCTGGAGGTCTGCCCCAGGTCGTTGTACGAGGTGACCTTGAAGCTCAGCTTGGTGCCGGCGACCAGCCGGTAGGCGGCGAGCTTGCCGCTGTCCGCCAAGCGGTACGCCCCGGAGAGCTGTCCGGTGGACCGGTCGCTGGCGTCGCTGCGCAGCGCGACGATCGTGTAGTTGGCGTGCCGGCACGGGGTGCTGTCGATGGCGACGAGGGCCGGCTGGCCCCAGTCACTGACCCAGGCGACGGAGACCGCGTTACGCCAGACCCGGTAGGCGGTGGCACCGGGTACCCGCTTGAAGGTGATGGTCACCTTGCCCTTGGCGTAGGTGCCGGTCACGCCGGTCGGTGCCGGCAGCCGTCCGGCGAGCGAGATCTTCGGGCCCTGGCTCTTCGAGTTGTGGCTCGGGCCGGGCGGCCGGTTCGGCGGCTTCACGTCGCTGAAGTGCGGGCAGGCCTTGAGCCCCACGGCCGAGTCGGCGTATGCGCTGGTGAGGTTGACACCACCAACCGCGACCGCGCTGACCAGCACACCGGTCGCCATCCAGACAGCACGTCGACGCACGGCGATACCTCGCTATCGGTAAACAGCCTTAACTGATACGAGAAAGTCTCGGTGCAGCCCAGCGCAGCGTCAAGAGTCCATCGAAGATCACCGAATAATATCGCATCCCCCGTCCGTTTCGCCGGACTGGCCGAACGGCGGTCGGATCCCGGACGGACAGGCTTGAAGGCACAAGGAAAGATAGGCGCCGTGGGAAACGGTGAACTGCCGACCGCCACCGGTGTCGAACTGCCGGTGGCCGTTGACGACCGACAGATGGTCGCCCGTCCGGGCCAGCCTTTCGTGATCGGCCGTGACGCTGGCGTCACGCTACGGATCGACGTACCGCAGGTGTCCCGCCGGCACGCCGAGGTGAGCTGGACCGGCGACGGCTGGATACTGCGCGACCTGGGCAGCAGCAACGGCACCTTCCTGGACGGCCGGCAGGTGCAGCTGGTGCCGGTGGTCGGCGAGGTCCAGGTCCGCCTGGGTGACGCCGACCAGGGCCCGGTGGTACGCCTGGGTCCGGCCCCAGGTTCGGACGCCACCGCGAAGATCGAGCCGGGTGCCACGGTGAAGGTACAGCCCGGTGAGGTCGGCACGGTCAAGCAGGCCCCACCGCCGGCCCGGCCGGCCCCGCCGCCGGTATCGCAGGGTCCCCCGCAGACCTCGAAGATTCCCGGCGCCCGGATACCCGCGGGTGCGCCGGCTACCGCGGTCGGGGTGGCCCGGGGGGTCGCCGCGGTGGCCGGGCGGGAGATCCGGGCGGCGCACGACGCCACCGGCCGGACCCGGCTGGGCCGCAACGAGGACAACGACATCGTCCTGCGCGACCTGAACGTCTCCCGCAAGCACGCCGAGGTCCGCCAGATCCCGGGCGGCTTCGAGGTGGCCGACCTGGGCAGTGCCAACGGCACCTACCTCAACGGCAAGCAGATCACCCGGGCCACGTTGTCCCCGGGCGACCTGGTCTCGATCGGCCGCTACCAGTTCGTCTTCGAGAACGAACAGCTCAAGGAGTTCGTCGACACCGGGCCGGTGTCGCTGGTCGCCGACGACCTGATGGTCCGGATCGGCGACGCGGTACTGCTCGACGACGTGAGCTTCGCGCTGCCCTCGTCCACCCTGCTCGCGGTGATCGGGCCGAGCGGCTGCGGCAAGTCCACGTTGGTACGCGCGATGACCGGGCTCCGCCCGGCGTCCCAGGGCCGGGTCAGCTACGACGGCCGCGACCTGTACGCCGACTACGCCGAATTGCGATACCGGATCGGCGTGGTACCGCAGGACGACGTACTGCACAAGCAGCTGACCGTACGCCGGGCCCTGCGCTTCGCCGCCGCCCTGCGCTTCGCCCACGACGTACCCCGCAAGCAGCGGCACGCGCGGGTCGACGAGGTGCTCAAGACCCTCGGCCTGACCGCCCGCGCCAAGCAGCGCATCGACACCCTCTCCGGCGGCCAGCGCAAGCGCACCTCGGTCGCGCTGGAGCTGCTCACCGAGCCGTCCATGCTGTTCCTCGACGAGCCCACCTCGGGCCTGGATCCCGCACTGGACAAGGAGGTCATGCAGGAGCTACGGGAGATCGCCGATTCCGGGCGTACCGTCACCGTGGTCACGCACAGCGTGCTGCACCTCGACCTGTGCGACCGGGTGCTGGTGATGTGCCAGGGCGGCACGATGGGCTACTTCGGCCCGCCCGACGAACTGCTGCCCTTCTTCGGCGCCAAGGACTACGCCGAGGTGTTCTCCAACGTCACCGACAACCCGGACTACTGGACCCGCCGCTACCGCGGTTCCGAGCTGTACCGCAAGTATGTCCTCGACGTCATGCAGGAGGCGGACGACCTGCGCCGCGAGGCCACCGGGGCGAAGGCGGCCCGCCCAGTGCCCGCGGCCGCGTCGCAGCCGGTGCCGACCGCGGCAATGCCCGCCGCGGCGGTGCCCGCCCCGGCGATGGCCGCGCCGTTGGTGCCGCCGCAGCGCGGGACGCAGCCGGCGGCCACGCAGCCGGCGCCGGCTGCGTCGCGGACCGCCCCCGGTCCCGCGGTACGTCCGCAGATGGGCGGCATCTCGCTGGTCAAACGGGCGCTGCATCCGTTCGCACCGCTGCGCCAGTTCGTCACCCTCTGCCTGCGGATGCTGATGATCATCGCCGCCGACCGGGGATACGCGCTGTTCCTGATCGGGCTCCCGCTGGCCCTCGCGCTGATCACCCGGACCGTCCCGGGCAAGGACGGGCTGGCCCCGCCGAAGGAGCTGTTCAGCCTCGAGTCCCAGCGGCTGCTGGTCGTGCTCACCGTGGGCGCGGCGTTCCTCGGTGTGGCCACCGCGATCCGGGAGATCGTCAACGAATCCACCATCTACCGGCGCGAGCGCGCAGTCGGCCTGTCCCCCGGCGCCTACCTCGGCTCGAAGATCGCGGTATTCGCATTGATCAATACGATCCAGTGCATCCTGTTCGTCTATCTCTCCCTGTTGGGCCGGGGCAAGCCCAAGGAAGCACTGGTGGTACACCCGCCACTGGCCGAAATCACGGTCGCGGTGTCCATGGTCGCGCTCGCCTGCACGGCGCTCGGCCTGCTGGTCAGTGCCCTGGTGAAGACCAACGAGCAGACCACGCCGGTCCTGGTCGTCTCGGTGATGGGGATGCTGGTGCTCTCCGGTGGCCTGTTCGAGCTCAACGGACAGGCGGTGCTGGAGCAGGTGTCCTGGATCGCCCCGACCCGGTGGGGCTTCGCGGCCGGCGCCGGTACGGTCGACCTGCAGAAGGTCACCCAGCTGACTGACCCGCTCTGGGCGCACACCGTGTCCTCCTGGTGGCGCGCGATCCTGCTGCTCGTGCTGGAGACCGTGGTGCTGATCGCCCTGGCCCGGGTCACTTTGCGCCGGCACGAGCCGGGGAGGTACTGAGCACGGCCACAAGGGCATCCCGGGGCGACCCGGGAGCGGGCTCGACAAGCTCTCAACGCGGCAGGTGACGGCCGTTGCCCTGCGTGCATATCGGACGTAGCGTCCACGTGTGCGTACCGGTCGAGCCCTCGTGGCGGCCGCCCTCGCCGCGACGATGACGGTAGCCGGCTGCGGCCGGCCGGCCTCCGTTCCGGCGCCGGAGCCGGCTCCGCCGACGACCTCCGCCAGCGCCCTACCGGCCACCGGCCCGACGAGCGTCCCACCGGGCCTCGCCGGGCGGGACCTGGAACGCCTGCCCACCGACGCGAAGGTGGTCGCGCTCACCTTCGACGCGGGGGCTAACGGGGACGCGGTACCCTCGATCCTCGCCACCCTGGCCCGGGAGCGGATCAAGGCGACGTTCTTCCTCACCGGCGCGTTCGTCAACCAGTTTCCGGCGGCGGCGAGACAGATCGCCGCGGCCGGTCACCGGATCGGCAACCACTCGATGACCCATCCCGCGTTCGCCGGTCTGGCCAGCGCGCTGATCCGGCACGAGGTGCTGTCCGGCGCGCAGAGCATCCAGGCGGTCACCGGTACGGACCCGAAGCCGCTGTTCCGCTTCCCGTTCGGCAGCAAGGACGCAAAGGCATTGACTGAGGTCAATTCCCTGGGATACGCCGCGATCCGCTGGACGGTGGACAGTCTCGGCTGGCAGGGCACGATGAGCGGCACACGAGGGGCCAGCTTCACCGCCGACCGGGTGCTCGCCGCCGCGGTGCCGGGCGAGATCGTGCTGATGCACGTGGGGTCCAACCCCACTGACCACTCCATGCTCGACGCCGAGGCGCTGCCCGCGGTGATCGCCGGCTTACGCCAACGGGGGTACGCCTTCACGACGCTGCGTAGCCTGCTGAACTGATCAGTTGCCGGACCAACCGGTCGATGTCTCTTCAGCCGATCAGCTCGGCGACGATCGCCGGTACGGCGACGCCGATCGGCTCGCGTACCACCTCGGTGGCCAGCCGGTCGTACGGCGTGGGCTGGTGGTTGACGATCACCAGCTGTGCTCCGGACTCGACCGCCACCCGGCAGAGCGAGGCGGCCGGTTCTACCTGCAACGAACTGCCCACCGCGAGCATGAGCTGGCAGGCCCGGGCGATCTTCTCGGCCTGCGCGATGGTCTCGAACCTGAGGTTCTCGCCGAACAGTACGGTGGCCAGCTTGAGCACGCCGCCACAGTCCAGGCACGCCGGGTCCTCGTCGCCGGCCTCGACCCGGGCCAGGGTACCGGCGGTCGGGCTACGCGCCCCACAGGTCGTACACATCACCTCGTGGATGGTGCCGTGTAACTCCAGCACCTTGCGTGGGCTGGAGCCGGCCTTCTGGTGTAGCCCGTCGACGTTCTGGGTGAGCACCCGGACCGACAGCCCGGCCCGCTCCAGCTCGGCGAAGGCCAGGTGCGCCCGGTTGGGTACCGCCCGCCACGCGGCGTGCCCGAGATAGGCGCGCCAGAACCGGGCCCGTACCGCCGGATCCGCCATGAACCGCTGGTAGGTGAATGCCTCGGCCGCCTCCGGGTTGCGCGTCCACACGCCGTTGGGGCCGCGGTAGTCCGGGATCCCGGAGTCGGTCGAGATGCCGGCACCGGTGAAGACCGCGACCCGGCTGACTCCGCGCACCCAGTCACGAACCGCCGTACCCATGACGTCTGATTCTATTTCGGTCATCGACCGGTCGCGGCGTCTTCGTAGACCCGCTCAGGCCCAGACCGGTCAGGTCTTGGTGCGGTAGGCCCGTACCGCCAGCGGAGCGAACACCACGAGGATCCCGACCGTCCACACCGCCGCATACCCGAGCGGGCCGAACAGCGGGCCGCCGGTGAGCAGTGCCCGGGCCGCGTCGGTGAGCGCGGTGATCGGGTTGAGTTTGACCCAGCCCTGGATCCACCCGGGCAGCGTGTTGGTGGGTACGAACACGTTGCTGCCGAAAGTGAGCGGGAACATCACCAGGAAGCCCATGCCGGACAGGCTCTGCGCGGACTTGGCGACCAGCCCGAGGAACGCGGTCACCCAGCACAGCGCCGTGGCGAAGGCCATGATGAGCCCGATCGCGGCGAGCGTGGACAACGGGTCGGTGTGGATCCGGAAGCCGAGCGCGATGCCGAACAGCAGCACCACGACCACGGATACCACGTAGCGGAACAGGTCGCCGAAGATCGCGCCGATCAACGGGGCGGACCGGGCGATCGGCAGGCTGCGGAACCGGTCGAAGATGCCGTTGCTGATATCGGTGTGCAGCGCGGTACCGGTGCCCAGGCTGGCGAACACCACCGTCTGCACCATCACGCCGGGCAGCATGAACTGGAGGTACGCGTGCCGGTTCCCGCCTCCGATCGCGCCCCCGAAGAGGAAGACGAAGACGGTCACCATGATGACCGGGGTCACCACGAGGTCCCAGATCTTGCACGGCGAGTGCTTGATACGCATCAGGCCACGCCAGGTCAGCGTGAAGCTGTGGCGCATGGTCCGGATCGGGCCGATCCGGCGGGGCGGTACCGCGTAGACGAAAGCGCTCACGGTTACTCCTTCTCGCCGGTGGTGTGGCCGGTCAGCGCCATGAAGACCTCGTCCAGGCTGGCCAGGCGCAGAGCCAGCTCGGTGACCGGGATCTGCCGGCGGTCCAACGCTTTCACCACGGCGGTCATCGCACCCGGGTCCTCCACCGTCACCGACAGCACGCCCTGGTCGTCGCCGCGCCGGGTCGGTTGCGCCCCGACGATTTCCGCGATGAGGGCCGCACAGGCGGTGCGGTCCGATCGCTTCGTCGGGCGTACCTCCAGGGTCTGCCCGCCCACCTTGGCCTTCAGCTCCTCCGGGGTACCGCTGGCGATCACCCGCCCGTTGTCGATGACCGCGATCTCGTCGGCCAGCCGGTCCGCCTCGTCCAGGTACTGCGTGGTGAGCAGTACCGTGACGCCCTGCGAAATCAGCTCCTGCACCACCCGCCAGGCGTCCTGCCGGCTGCGCGGGTCCAGGCCGGTGGTCGGCTCGTCGAGGAAGAGCACCTGCGGCCGGGTGATCAGGCTGACCGCGAGGTCGAGCCGGCGGCGCATGCCACCGGAGTACTCGCGGACCGGGCGCCGGCCGGCCTCGGCCAGACCGAACAGTTCCAGCAACCGGGTCGCCCGCTTCCTGGCCGCCGGCCGCCGCATCTCCAGCAGCCGGGCCACCAGGAGCAGGTTCTCGTATCCGGTCAGGTCCCCGTCCACGGCGGCGTACTGCCCGGTGAGCCCGATCGACGCGCGTACCCGGTCGGCTTCGCGCACCACGTCGTACCCGCACACCCTGGCCTGTCCACCGTCCGGCCGCAGCAGCGTCGTGAGGACGCGTACCGCGGTGGTCTTGCCCGCCCCGTTCGGCCCGAGCAGCCCCAGCACCCTGCCCGGCGCGACGGCCAGGTCCACCCCGGCCAGTGCCGTGACGGCACCGAACTTCTTGACCAACCCCTCGGTCTGGATCGCGTAGGTCATGGTGCGCAAACCCCCGTCAGAACGTCGGCGCGGCGGTGGGTGCCCGCAGCGTGCCCAGGTACGGGTGCCACAGGTGGTCCGGGTTGCTCTCCACCGCCGCCACGATCTCCTTCATCGCCACCAGCGCGGCCGGTTCCTCGCCGTCGTAGACGTCGCCCTGCAACATCTTCAGGACCTGGATGCGGTACCGGGGATCCTGGACGAACGCGGTGAAGAGAATGTTGAGCCGGTAGTAGATGGAGATGAACTCGTACCAGTTGCGGACCGCCTTGCGAATCTTGCCTTCGAACGTGGCGAACCGTTCCCGGGAGTAGTCCCCCGCCTCGTGCGCCGCGATGATGTCCCTGCTCGCCAGCCGGGCGCTGTTGAGCGCGACCGAGACCCCGCTGGAGAAGATGGGATCCACGAAGCGGGCCGCGTCCCCGATCATCAGGAACCGGTCGCCGGTGATCTGTTTCATCGCGTAGCTGTAGTCACCTTCGGTCTTGAACGGGCGTACCTGCCGGGACTGCTTCAGCGCGTCGAGCAGCTCCGGCCGGCTGGCGACCAGGTCCCAGAAGAACCGCTCCCGATCGGTACCGGCTTCCTTGAACCGCCACTTCTGGGTCACCACACCGATGCTGGTGACGGTCTCGGTGATCGGGATCTGCCAGACCCAGGTGTCCTTGATCGGCAGGAAGTGGATGAAGATGTAGTCCACCTTGGACTGATCGACGGCGAGCGCACCCCGGTCGAGGCCGTCGAACCAGGTGTGCACGGCGTACTGGTCGAACACCGGGTCGGCGACCTTCACCTTGAGCTGGCGCCCCAGGACGGTCTGCCGGCCCGACGCGTCGACGACCATCCGGGCGGTGAAGTCCACGTCGCGCGGGCCCATCCGGCAGGTCAGCGTGACCTGTCCGGGGTCGCTGTCGAAATCGGCCTTCAGCACGCGTACCCCGCTGAACACGTTGGCGCCACGGGTTTCCGCGTGCTTGAGCAGGATCAGGTCGAACCTGCCGCGGTCGACGTGGAAGGTGTGGTCGCGGTCCACGCCGGCCTGGTCCCGCTCGACGAACATCACCTCGGCGGCCCGGAAGTCGTGGCTCAGCCCGGTGAACCCGTTGTGCGGTACGTTGCGCGACTCGGCCGAGGTCCACGCGGCGCCGTACTTCTTCGGGAAGCCGGCCGCCTCGATGGCGTCCATCGCGCCGATCTCCATGAGTACCGGTGTGGTCGCCGGTACCAGCGACTCGCCCACGTGTTCGCGCGGGAACACCTCGCTCTCGAACAGCGCCACCTTCAGGCCGGCGCCGGCGAGGTAGGAGGCGGCCGTGGCGCCGGCCGGCCCGCCCCCGATGATCGCGACGTCGAAGTCCGGGGTCATCGCTACGCCTCCACCAGCAGTCCGTCGACCATCGCGGCGACGCTCGCCACGTTGGCGAAGTTCTTCGCGTCGATGAGTACGGGCGACACGAACACGCCCAGCTCGTCGCGGATGTAGTTGAGCAGGATCGCGGTCTTGAGCGAGTCGAGGATCCCGGTCTCCAGCAACGGGGTCTGCTCGTCCAGCTCGACCGTCGACCCGGCGGGCAGCAGGTTCTCCCGGACGAAGTCGACCAGCCGTGGCGCGGTGTCGGACATGTGCCTCTCCTGTTGGTGACTAAGGGATCCTGAGCACTTTCACGACAGCGCAGGCGAGCGTCACGCCCGGACCCATCCCGGCCATCAGCACGTGGTCGCCCGGGCGCAGCTGCCCGGTGTCGAGCAGGTGGTCGAAGGAGACCAGCTGGTCGCTGGCACCGAGATGGCCGACGGTCCGGCCGAAGTCCCATGTGGACAGTTCGAAGGGCAGGCCGAGCGCGCCGGTACCGCGCTGCTCGACGATCTCCCGCGAGCTGTTCATGAACGCGACCCGGGTAACCTCGGCCAGGCCGATTCCCGCCTCGTCCAGGCACCGCTGCGCCACCGCCATGGTCTGCTGCTGCACCTTGAACAACGCCTGGGTACCGCCCCGGCGCAGAGCGTTGGTACGGAAGGCGACGCTGCGTGCGGTGAAGTCGACGGTACGGCCGACCGTGGCGCCCGGCGGGAAGAGCGGCTCGCCGGCCCGGTGCATCTCCTCCGCCTCCGGTACCGTCGCGGTGCACACGGACAACAACTGGGCGAAGCCGGGCTCCTTGGTGACCACCAGTGCGGCGGCGGCGTCGCCCACGACGAAGCCGGGGCCGGGGCGCCAGCGGTCCATCAGCGGGGTACCGAAGTTGTCGGCCATGACCAGCAGGGCGGCCTTGCGGTCCGGGTCGGCACGCAGGTAGCTGGACGCGAGTTCGAGCGAGCTGAACATGCCGGAGCAGCCGTGCTTGATCTCGACCGCCAGGGCCTCCCCGCCGACCAGGTGCCGTTGCAGGTAGTACTGCGGCTGCCAGCCGTCCGGTCCCTGGTGCCAGGAGTCGGCGTACAGCAACAGGTTGATGTCGGTCGGGTCGACGCCGGAGCGCTTCACCGCCTCCTGCGCCGCGTGCAGCGCCATCTCCGGGGCGGGCAGGTCGCCGGCCACCGCGACGCCGGTCCAGCCGTGCAGGTCCGCATCCAGGCGGTGATAGAGACCGTCCGCCACGGCCCAGTCGACGCTCACCGTCTCCGGTAGGTGGACGCCGATGCCGCTGATGAACATGTCGGGGGTACGCACGCCATCCTCCTTGTCACGCCGCGACTTCGGCGGGCTGCCCGGACAACAGCTCGGCGAGATGGTCGGCGATCGCGGCCACGGTCGGCTGGTGCCACAGCAGGGTCGCCGGCAGCCGGTGCCCGAAGCGCTTCTCCAGCCGCCGCCGGATCACGATCGTCATCACCGAGTCCAGCCCTTGCTCGGCGAGGGACCGGCGCGGATCCAGGTCCGTCGTCGCCAGCCGCATCTCGGTGGCGATCTGCCCGGCGACCACACCGAGCAGGTGCGCGCGCAGCTCCTGCGGCCCGAGCCCGTCCAGCCGGTCCCCGTCCTCGCTGGCGGGCTCAGGGAGGTCCACTGTGGACAGTCCGGCGAGGAGCGGCAGGCGTTCCATCCCGGGTTCCGGCGGCAGGATCGGCAGTACGGCGGCGTAGTGCAGCCCGTACCGGTGCGCCAGATTCCAGGCACCGAACGCCTCCGGCGGCGAGATGTCAGCCACCCCCCGGGCGTGCAGCTCAGCGTCCACGGCGGCGTTGACCGCCATCCCCTTGCCACGCCAGGACGTCCAACCGAGGCTGACCGCGTCGGCGCCCCGGTGCGTCGCGAGCGCGTCCAGGAACGCGTTGGCAGCACCGTAGCTCGCCTGCCCGGGCAGCCCGAGCAGCTGCCCACAGGAGGAGAAGAGGGCGAAGAAGTCGAGGCTACCGGGCGGAAACAGCCGGTGCAGCACCCAGGCACCGACCACCTTGGGCGACAGTACGGTCTTCAGCGAGGCGGCGTCGACGCCGGCCGCCATCCGGTTGTCCAGCACGCCGGCCGCGTGTACGACGCCCCGGATCGGTGGCAGCTCAAGGGCGTCCGGGGCGAGCAGCCGGGCCGCCTGATCGGCGTCGGTGACGTCCAGCGCCAGCGCCCTGACCGTGACGCCGGATGCCTCCAGCGCGCGGATCACCTCGATCTGACGCCGGGTGACCTCCTCCGTTACGCTGTCCCAGTCCCGCCGGGGCGGGAACGGCCGGCGACCGGCCAGCACGATCCGGGTCGCGCCCCGGGTGGCCAGCCAGCGGGCCACCTCCAGGCCGAGCACCCCGAGCCCACCGGTGATCAGGTACGTGCCGTCCCGCCGGCAGGAGAGCTTCCCCCGCAACGGTTCCGGGCCCAGCCGCTGTTCGCCGTCCAGCCGCTGTTCGCCGTCCAGCCGCTGTTCGCCGTCCAGCCGCTGTTCGCCGTCCAGCCGCTGTTCGCCGTCCAGCCGCTGTTCGCCGTCCAGCCGCGCCAGCCGGGCGACCTCGGCGGCACCGTTCCGGATCGAGATCACGTCCTCCTTCGGCCCGGTGCGGATGACCTCGTGGAGGGTCTTCGCGGCCGACTCCGGGTCGGCACCGGGCAGGTCGACGATGCCGCCCCAGGAGTCCGGGTACTCGCCGGACAGGACCCGGCCCAGGCCCCAGAGCGCACCGTGCGCGAGGTGTGCCTCGGTCGCCGACTCCCGCACTCCGGTGGTGAGGCACCACAGCTTCGGTCCGGCGGGTAGCCGCTGGGCGATGCTGAGCAGTTGCCAAGCGGCCCGTTCGGCGGCCTCCGGTACGCTCCCCCGCGCGTACGGCAGGACGAGCAGATCGGTTGCCCCGTCGAGGCTGCGGACGTCGATGACGATCCGGCAGTCGGCACCGGCGGCGACCAGGCTGTCGCGCAACCACTCTGGGCCGATGAGCGCGAGCCGGCGCGCCGGACCGGGGCTCAGCTGGAGTGGGCGCCAGACCAGCTCGTGCACCAGGTGCTCGGGCCGGTGGGTCCGGGTACCGGCGTCCATCGCCTCGTACCGCACCCCGGCGAGGTACCCCGTCGGGGCGCCGGCACCGTCCACTATGGACACGTCCACGGTCCCATCGCGCACCGTGGCCTGGATGGTGACCTCAGCCGTGGGCTCCCCGGAGACGGTGACCCGGGCCAGGTGACCGACCATCCGCAGGGTGGGCGTACCGGGGAGGGCGGCCGGGGCGATGGAGAGCGCGGCGTCGAGGACCGGTGCCCAGCTGAGGACCGGCCGCGTCACCCGGACCCGGGCGCGCAGTACGCCCGCGCCGCGCCACAGCTCCTCGATCGTCCAGTCGAAGCCCATCGTCGGTACCCCGACGGAGGCGAGATGCCGTTGCACCGTTCCCGGATCGGCGGGCTCCAGCGGGCCCGCGTCCGGTGGCGGCGCGAGCGCCCTGGGTGCCCCGACCGAGGCGGACACGTGGGTGAGCCAGTCGGCGTCCGGGGCACGGGACGCGATCCGGAGCGTGGTGTCGTCCCGTACCACCTGGATCTCCCGGCGCTCGCCCACCGGGAGCGGCACGCGCAGCGCGACATCGGTGAGCGTCGCGTGCCGGGTGGCGCGGAGGAAGGTGTTGACCAGCACAGCGGCTGGTGCGATCTCCACGCCATCGATGGTGTGGCTGCCCGGATAGGGTCTGCTCGCCTCGTCCAGGTAGGTGCGCCAGAGCTGGACCGGGCTGCCCGCGACGCTGGCCGGGGAGCCGAGTAGGGCGTGCGAGTCCACCTCGTGCTGGAGGCCGCCACCGGCGGCGTCGGCGACCATGTCCCGCCAGTGCCGGCGGTGCTGCCACACGACCGCGGGCAGGATCACCAGCGCGCCGGCCGGCTGGAGCGCGGTCCAGTCCACCGGTATCCCCTGGCAGTGCAGCGCACCGGCTCCGGTCAGCAGGGTGGCCAGCTCCGGTTTGTTGCGGCGCAACGAAACGCCGACGAAGCCGTCCTCACCGAGGACCTCCCCGATCGAGTGGCCGACCACCGGATGTGCCGACACCTCAAGGAAGGTCCGGTACCCGTCGGCCACCGCCGCGGTCACCGCCGGGGAGAGGCGTACCGCGCTGCGCAGGTTCGCCGCCCAGTAGCGCCCGTCCGGCACCGGGAACCCGTGCGGGTCGGACAACGCCGTGCTGTACATGGGGATGCGGGGCAGCCCAGGAGACAGGTCGGCCGCGGCGGCGACCAGGTCGTCGAGCAACCCGTCCATGTGCGGGCTGTGGAACGCGACGTCCGAGGCGACCCGGCGTACCTGGATGTCCTCGCCCTGCCACTGCTCGGCCAGCGCCTCGACGGCGGCGGTGTCGCCGGCCACCACCGTGGAGTTCGGTGACGACCAGATCGCCGGTACGACGTCGTGGCGGCCAGCCAGCCGCTGCGCCACCTCCTCGAACGGCAGACCGACCATCACCATGGCGCCCTTGCCGGCGACCTGGCGCAGCAGCTTGGACCGGCGGCAGATCAGTTTCGCACCGTCCTCTGTGGACAGTGCTCCCGCGGTCACGGCGGCGGCGATCTCGCCGACCGAGTGCCCGATGACCGCGTCCGGCGTCACGCCGTACGACCGCCACAGCGCGGCCAGGCCGAGCTGTACCGCGAAAATCATCGTCTGGATCCGGTCGACCCGGTCCAGTTCCCCGTCCAGCAGCACCTGGCGCGGGGAGAAGCCGATCTCGGCCCGGAAGATGGGCTCCAACGCGTCGATGACCGAGGCGAACACCGGAGACGAGGCGAGCAGTTCCCGCCCCATCCCGGCCCACTGCGATCCGTGCCCGGAGAAGACCCAGACCAGCCCGGCTCCCGGCGCCGCGGGCACGGTACCGGTGGCCACCTCCCGATCGGCCTCCCCCGAAGCGACCCGGCGCAGCTTCCCGGCCAGATCCTTGCCGGAGTCGGCCGTGACGGCGGCGCGGTGCTCCAGGTGCGAGCGGCGCAGGGCCAGCGTGTGCCCGACATCGGTGAGCGGTGCCGCCGAACCGGGGCCGGAGAGCCAGTCGGCAAGCGCCGCGGCCTGCTCGCGCAGTCCGGCCTCGGAGGCGGATGAGAGCGGGAACACCCGCACTCCGTCGGCGTCCGGGGTGCCGACAACTTCCGCGGCCGGCGCTTCTTCGAGCATCACGTGCGCGATCGTGCCCCCGTACCCGAATCCGGAGACCCCGGCCCGGCGCGGTCCCTCGGCCCGGGACGGCCACGGCGTCCGGGTGGACACCACCCGTAGCGCGGACCAGTCGATCGCCGGGTTCGGCGTGGACAGGTTGAGGCTGGGCGGGATCTCGCCCGAGTGCAGTGCCAGCACCGCCTTGATCAGGCTGGCTACTCCCGCACCCGCCTCCAGGTGACCGATGTTCGGCTTCACCGAACCGATCAGCAAGGGCTGGGCCGGATCCCGGCCGGTACCGTAGACCGCGCTCAGCGCCGAGGCCTCCAACGGGTCACCGAGCCGGGTACCGGTGCCGTGCGCCTCGACATAATCCACTGTGGACGGAGCAACGCCGGCATGGCGCAACGCGGCGGCGATCACGTGCCGCTGTGCCTCGCCGCTGGGCGCCATGATGCCGTTGGTCCGGCCGTCCTGGTTGACCGCGCTGCCCAGGATGACGGCGAGGACCCGATCGCCGTCCCGCTGGGCGTCCGAGAGTCGTTTCAGCACAAGGACTCCGCAGCCCTCGCCGCGCCCGTACCCGTCGGCCGAGGCGTCGAAGGACTTGCACCGCCCGTCGGCCGCCATCGCCCCGGCCGCGTCCAGGGTCAGGGTCAGCCCGGGGCCGACGATCAGGTTGACGCCGCCGGCGATGGCCACCGTGCTCTCCCCCAGCCGCAGGCTCTGGCAGGCCAGGTGAACCGCGACCAACGACGCCGAGCACGCGGTGTCCACCGCGAGGCTGGGCCCCCGCAGGTCCAGCGCATACGAGATGCGGTTGGCCGAGGCACACATCGCCGCCCCGATACCGGTCCATGCCTCGATGCGCGGCAGGTCCTCCAGCAGCCGCCGGCCATAGTCGTCGGAGCCGATGCCGACGAAGACCCCGGCGTCGGTACCGGCCAGCGACCGTGCCGGGATCCCCGCGTGCTCCAGGGCTTCCCACGCCACTTCGAGCAGGATTCGCTGCTGCGGGTCCATCAACTCGGCCTCGCGCGGGGTCAGCCCGAAGAAGTCGGCGTCGAAGCCCTCGATGTCGGACAGGTACCCGCCGGTACCGGTGGCCCGGCGCAGGGCCGCCGCGAAGTCGGGTCCCAACTCGCGGTACCCCTGCCAGCGCTGCTCCGGGATCGGCCCGATGGCGTCGCGCCCGTCCAGCAGCATCGCCCAGAAGTCGGCTGGCGAGTTCACCTCGCCGGGAAAGCGGCAGCCCAGCCCGACCACGGCGATCGGCGTATTCACGTCGGCCACTCCCCTGTCAGCGCCACGGCGCGGTGTCGAGAATCTTCACGACAGCCGCGGAGATCGTCACGCCCGGGCCGACCCCGAGCATCAGGAAGTGGTCGCCCGGGCCGAGTTCGCCGGTGCTCACCAGATGCTCCAGCGAGACGATCTGGTCGCTCGCGCCCAGGTGCCCCAGCGTGCGGCCGAAGTCCCAGGTGGACAGTTCGAACGGCAGGCCCAGCGCGGCCATGCAGCGCTGCTCGACGATCTCCCGGGAGTAGTTCATGAACGCCACCCGGGTGACGTCGGCCAGCCCGATGCCGGCCTCGGCGAGCGACTTGTGCGCCACCGCGATGGTCTGCTGCTGGATCCGGAACAGCGCGGTTGTGCCGGACCCGTCGGCCATCGCCTGCCGGCGGTAGGACACGCTGCGGCTGGTGAAGTCCAGCGCCCGCCGGACGGTCGGACCGGGCGGGAACAGCGGCTCGCCGGCCCGGTGCAGCTCCTCGGCTTCGGCCACGGTGGCCGAGCAGACCGACAGTAGCCGCGCGAAGCCCGGCTGCCGGGTCAGCACGACCGCGCTCGCGCCGTCCCCCGCGAGGTAGCCGGGGCCCATCGTCCACCGGTCCATCAGTGGGGTACCGAAGTTGTCCGCCGCGACCAGCAGGGCGTTGCCGTGCAACGGATCCGCGGCCAGGTAGCTCGCGGCCAGCTCCAGCGCACTGAACATGCCGTTGCAGCCGTGCTTGATCTCGATCGCGAGCGTGTCCCCGCCGACCAGGTGCCGCTGCAGGTAGTACTGCGGCTGCCAGCCGTCGGGGCCCTGGTGCCAGGAGTCGGCATAGAGCAACAGGTCCAGCTCGGTCGGGGGTACCCCGGAACGCTTGACCGCCTCCTGCGCGGCCTGCAACGCGAGTTCCGGCGCTGGCGTGTCGCCGGCCACCGCCGCACCGCCCAGCTCGTGCAGCTCGACCTCCTCCGGCGGGTACAGACCCTGCGCGACCGCCCACGCCACGCCCACCGGCTCCGGCAGGCAGACGCCCAGGCCGGCGATGAACACCTCGGGGGTACGCACGTCCTGCCTCCTCGCCGCCTGGGAACCCGCCCGAGCAAACTGTTCCCGGGCCGGCTAAAGGGCGGCTAGAGGCAGAACCGATCCAGGGCGCTTCGAGTGCCCTTCTAGCTCACCTGTGCTGAGGTGGGGTCACCTTCACGGCATGCGGATACTGTTCACCACCTCGGCCTGGGCCGGGCACTACTTTCCGATGGTTCCGCTCGGCTGGGCGATGCAGTCGTACGGACATGAGGTGCGGGTCCTGTGTACGCCGACCGGTGCCCGGTACGTGCAGAGCTCCGGGTTGATGCCGGTACCCGTGCTCAACGACCACGACAATCCGCTGTTCTGGCCCCGACTGTGGTACCTGGAACGGGTCAAACGCGGGCTGGCGCTGGACAACGGGCTGATGCCCCTGCACCCGGTCACCGGCGAGCGGATGACCAGCCTCGACGAGTTCGACTGGCCGGCATACAAGAAGCAGCACCCGGACGAGGCGAAGTCGTACGAGACGAAGATGTGGCGCACGCTCATCTTCGTCAAGACGTGGGAGCCCGACCTCGTCATCCACGACCTGATGAGCACCGAGGGCCCGTTCGCGGCGACCCTGCACGGGGTACCGTCGGTGCTGCACCTGTGGGGGCCGGTGGGCACCGACGAGCCCGACGAGGCGCTGCGGATCGTGCCCGAGTACGACACCGGGATCCTGGGCAAGCTCGGCGTCGAGGCCAGCGGCGCCGACCTCATCAAGTACGTCATCGACCCGTGCCCGGTGAGCCTCGCCCCGCCGACGAAGGCCCGGCGGCTGCCGATGCGCTACGTGCCGTACAACGGGCCGGGTGAGGCCCCCCAGTGGGTGCACGACGAGCCGCTGCGCCGGCGGATCCTGGTGGTCTGGGGGCACACGCTGAGCCGGTTCGGCGACGACTCGTTCCTGGTGCCGGAGATCCTCAAGGCACTGTCCGATGTGGACGCCGATGTGAAGCTCGCGATCAACCCCAAGGAGGTACCGCTGCTCGGCGGGGAGGTACCGAAGAACGTCGAGGTGCTCGAACAGTTCCCGATCCACCTGCTGCTGCCGCACTGCGACGCGGTGGTACACCACGGTGGCGCCGGTACGGTGATGAGCGCGGTGGTGGCCGGGGTACCGCAGCTGGCCCTGCCGTACGAGACCGAGCAGCACGCCAACGGGGTCCGGGTGGCGCAGTCCGGAGCGGGCCTGCAGATGCTCGGCAAGGACGCCGACGTCACCTCGATCCGCAGCAGTGTGCTGGCTCTGCTGAACGACCCGTCGTTCAAGGCGGCGGCGCTGAAGCTCCAGGCTGAGCTGGCCGACCGGCCCAGCCCCGCCGAGCTGGTACCCGAGCTGGAGCGGATCGCCCGCGAGGGCGAGCCGCCGGCGCGCGTCGACTGGAACTCCGTCGACCCCTCGCTGTTCACTGCCGCGACCGCGGCCGGCCGGTACTACGCAAAGGCCGTCTGGGCCCGCTGACCGGTCATGCCCGAGGGCCCGGTGGAAACCCACCGGGCCCTCGTTGTCGGCTCAGTTGCCGGCCGGCTCAGTACTCGGCCCGCTCCTCGGCATACTCCTTGGCGAGTCTCAGGTTGGTCATGCTGTTGGCGCTCAGCACGCGGCGCAGGTACCGCCGCGCGTCCTGGACCGAGGTGTCCGGCCCGACCAGGGACAGCCGGGACGGGTCGATGGTGACCGTGTGCCGGGCACTGACCACGACGCCTTCGGTGGTGGGCACGAACCGCCAGTGCCCGGTGTGCGCGGCCAGCAACGGCGGGGTCTTCACCTGCTTGTACACGATCAGGTCGTACGGCAGGCAGACCCGCACCGACCGGGTGGTGTGCGCCCGCCCGTCCGCCGTGGTGGTGTCCATGTCGAAGAACTGGATGTTCGGCGTGGTCTCGGTCAGCTCCAGCCGGGCCACGTGAGCCAGCCGCTGCGGCCACCGGGCACAGTCGTAGAGCACCGACCAGGCGTCCTCCACCTCACCGCAGACGAACAGCGGGTCCTCGAAGTCGACGATCAGGTGCTCCAGCTCGTCGGCCCGCTCGGCTGCGTTCTTCAGCTCCTCCAGCTGGGCGTTGGCGTGTTTCTCCAGCTCGGCGGTGACGTCGCCGACCCCGGCCCGGGCGTCGGCGCGCAGGCCGAACTCGTGCCGCAGGGTGATGCCGACCGAGTCATCGCCCAGCGGGATGAACGACCACGTCGCGTGGAACGCCGCGAACGGCGGCATCTCCGCGGCTGCCGTGAAGGAGACCTTCCGCGCCTCCCGGTTGACGCTGCGGTGCAGCTTCCAGTGGTACACCTTGTCCTCGCCAGGGCGCAGCGCCCAGATCTGGAAGAAGTCCCGCCCGTCGTCGAGCGTGGTCAGCTCGGTATGCACGGTCTGGGCGAAGATCTGCGGCCAACGCTTGGCGTCGAGCACCCAGCCGAGCGCGACCTCGGCGGGTGCTTTCGCGATGATGCTGTTCTCTACCACGTGGAGTTCGCTACTGCTCACGAAACCCGTCCTCTCTCCGTTCTTGGCGCTCGCCTCCGCTCGCGCGGGCCGGTGGCCCGCAAGGCGGCCTCTTCCCTCGTCGCTTCGCTCCTCAGTCCAGACGCCACCGGCCACCGGCCGGTCCTTGGCGCCCGCCTCCGCTCGCGCGGGCCGGTGGCCCGCAAGGCGGCCTCTTCCCTCGTCGCTTCGCTCCTCAGTCCAGACGCCACCGGCCACCGGCCGGTCCTTGCCACCCGCTCCGCTCGCGCGGGCCGCGGCACCCGGTCAGTCGGCCAGGAACGGGGTGAGCAGGTCGGGGACCGCTCTGTCCATCAAGGACAGTGCCTCGTGGTAGCCGATGTCCTGGACCGCGTAGCGCTGCTTGCCGGCGGCTGTCGTGGCGGTGAGCGTCACCAGGTTGTTGGCCCGCTGGAAGAACGACTGGTACACGCTCCACCCGATGATGCCGTCGCAGGACAGCATCGAGCGGCGGCGCACCAACGCACCCCGGCGGATCACCAGCCGCGCGCCGACCATGGCGTGGCCGAGATTGCGGTAGCGGTCCTTTGCCAGGATCAGGGCGAGGAAGACCAGCGGGATGGACAGCTGCCAGGACCAGTCCGGCCAGCTGGCGTACCGGTGGAGCAGCCACAGCCCGCCGGTCAGCAGCAGGGCCGGTACCACCGCCCGGGTGTAGCGGCGGCGCTGCGCGACCGGCCCGTGCTCCACCAGCGGCGCGTGCACGATCGACGGGTCGTCCAGGATCGCGCCGGCCACCCGTTCGGCCTCGGACCGGGGCGCGGGTGGCAGCAGCAGCGAGCCGCCCCGCTCGGCGCCGTGACCGACGCGTAGACCGGTGGTGATCGCCACGCACCGGGCGCCGCTCACCAAGCGGAGTACCAGCGCCTCGCTGATCTCGACGCCGCGCAGCCGGCGCTCCTCGATGGTGATCGCCCGGGTGGTCACCAGGCCCCGGCTCTGATGCACCACGCCGTTGCCCCGGGTCAGCGTGAAGTTCCAGAAGCGGAACAGGTAGCCCAGCGTCGACGCCAGTCCCACGATGACCAGGCAGACCGCCAGCACCTCGGCGACGGCCACGCCGAGCGGGGCCCGGGTGAGCTGGTCGCCGACCGCCGTGAAGACGCCCAGTCGTTCCGGGGCGAGCTTGGCCTCGGAGACGAACTGCATCGTCGCGCCGACCACGACGACCACCGGAAGCAGACCGGAGAGGGAGAACGGGCCGTAGCCGAGCCAGGCGGGGCGGAACCTCGCGACGACCGTCCCGGCCGCGGCGGCGACCGGGGGGGCCCCGGTCGCGGTGGCGGTGCTCGGCAGCGGCGCTGTCGACCGGTGCAGCAGCTCCTCGCGCAGCCGGGTCGCCTCGGCCACGGTCAGCGCGTCCAGCCGCAGACCGTTGTCGCCTTTGCGGTCGGAGGTACCGGTGCCGATGCTGATCCGGGTCAGCCCGAGCAGCCGGTGCATCGCGTGCGAGGTCAGGTCGACGGTACGCACCCGATCCCGTGGTACGGAAAGCACGCTGCGCCGGACCAGCCCCCGCCGGACCTGTATCTGCTCCGGGCCGACCCGGTAGGTGGTGGTGAGCCAGCGCACCACGCCGTATACCACCACACCGACCAGACCGACCAGGCTCCAGATCTGTCCGGCGCCGCCGTTGCGGCTCAGGTAAAGGATGCCGAGCAGCGCCGGAGCCGCGCGCAGCAGCTCGATGACCGGATGGACGAGCAGCATCCGCGGGCTCAGCCGGCGCCACTCCGGCGCAGCGGGAAGCGGGCCCGGACCCGTCTGCGTGCTGGCCGGCATCTCCACGGCGGTCATGTCGCGTCACCCGGGGTGGCCTGGGTGTTCGCGGTCAGCTCGTCGATCAGCTGTTGCGCGGTGTGGTTGTCCAGCCCTTCGATCTTGATCGGACCGGCCGCCGACGCCGTCGTCACCGTCACGTTCGCCAGGCCGAAGACCTGCTCCCACGGGCCCCGGTGGCTGTCCACCGTCTGGATCCGGGACACCGGCGCGATCCGCCAGGTGCGGTTGAACCACCCCGACTGGGTGTACACCGCCTCCGGGGTCGCCTCCCAGCGGTGCACCCGGTAGCGCCAGAGCGGCATCACCGAGACATGCAGCACCGCCAATGCGACGGTCCCGACCAGGATGCTCACCCGGAGTGCTCCGGTGTCGTGGCTGAGCAGCAGCCAGACGATCTGGATGCCGAGCAGCACGAGCCAGCCGGCCGCGGCCCGGGTCGCCCAGTAGGGAAAGGCCCTGCCGCTGACCCGGTGCGCGGGCGGCCGCAGACTCACCACGGACGTCTCAGTTGCCGGCGCCATCTGCATTGGACTGTCTCACCTCATCAACGTCTCATCTGGGCACGGTGGACCGCACTGGCCTCGTTCGCCGACATGGTAGGACCCCCGGGCGACGGAATCGTGAACAAGTTCGCCCGACGTTCGCCGAGCCTGGTACCGATGGCTAGAGAACCCGTGGAGCCCCGGCCGAGACACCACGCCGTACCCTGTGGTGGTTCTCCACTCTGCTTCCAGCGCCGGGAACGATCGTGGATCGTCGATTATGTGAAGGGATGTCCGAGGTGACCGCGACTGATTCGCCCGTACCGGAAGTTGCCGCCCGTGCCGTTGACGTATGGAAGGTGTACGGCAGCGGTGAGGCGCAGGTGTCCGCGCTGCGCGGGGTGAGCATCGACCTCGAACGGAGTGCGTTCACCGCGATCATGGGCCCGTCCGGCTCGGGCAAGTCCACGCTGATGCACTGCCTTGCCGGGTTGGACTCGGTGACCCGGGGCGAGGTGTCGATCGGCGAGACCACGCTCACCGGGCTGTCCGACCGGGCACTGACCAACCTGCGCCGGGACCAGGTGGGCTTCGTCTTCCAGCAGTTCAACCTGCTGCCCACGCTGACCGCGGCGGAGAACATCCTGCTGCCCCTGGCGATCGCCGGACGCAAGCCGGACCGCGACTGGTACACCACGGTGATCGACGCGGTC
>Ga0137372_10001562_pt1 | contig 22145 bp, 19 predicted proteins | sample SagtaG_6_FD_104911 | JGI IMG/M metagenome (GOLD analysis project Ga0137372, IMG submission 104911) | Vadose zone soil microbial communities from Sagehorn Ranch, Mendocino, California, USA - Sage1_R_60_16 metaG | ecosystem: Environmental > Terrestrial > Soil > Vadose zone | place: USA...
CTGGATACCGGCGCTGATGCCCGTCGCGGCTACGCCCAGGTTGCCCGCCGCGACCTTGGCTCGTCGTACGCTGGCGGCCGGGCGGTCAGCCACAACGGTGGCCTGGACGACCGCCGTCGCGGTAGCGGCGGCCCGCGCCACGGCCGGGTTCTCGCGGCGACACCCCGTGCTGCACGCGACGATGAGGGCTAGCAGGCAGAAGCGAACAGCGAAGCTCACGCCACGCGCAGTCGTGGATCGAGCGCGTCACGCAACCCGTCGCCGGCCAGGTTGAACCCGAGCACCGCGATCATGATTGCCACGCCCGGGTAAATTGCCACCCATGGCGCGAGCTCCATATAGCGCCGCCCAGTGCCGAGCATGGTGCCCCACGATGGCATCGGCGGCTGCGTCCCCAGGCCCAGGAAGCTGAGCGTTGCCTCGATCAGAATCGCGGTCGAGAGCGCCAACGTGGTCTGGACGATGAGCGGCGCGGCGATATTCGGCAGCACGTGGCGCACGATAATGCGCTGGCTGCCTGCGCCGATGGTGCGCGACGCCGTGATGTAGTCGAGGTTCGCCACGCCCAACGTGGAGCCGCGCGCGATCCGCGCGAACGTGGGTGCGTAGACAATGCCAATTGCGATCATCGTGTTGGTCAGGCTCGGGCCAAGCACGCCCACGATGGTGATCGCCAGCAACAGCGCCGGGAACGCGAACATGATGTCCACCAGGCGCGACAGCAGCGTGTCGATCCAGCCGCGAAAATAGCCGGCCAGCACACCGAGCACCGAGCCGATTGGCAGCGCAATGGCGATCACGGAGACGATGCCGGCGTACAGCGAAACGCGCGCACCATAAATGATGCGGCTGAAAACATCGCGACCGAACTCGTCGAGTCCCAGAATGTAGTCAGCATTCGGTGGCGTCAGCCGCTCGTCGATCTGCCACACCGGGTCATACGGCGTAATGAGGTCGGCCGACATGGCCAGCAGCACGACCAGGACCACGATCGCGGCGCCAAGAAATCCGATCGGGTAGCGCTGGATTGGTCGCCACATCCGACCCTTCTGCAGGCGGCGCGTTGCCGCTCGGGCGCGCGGGATGGCGAGTGTTGCCGAGGTCATGCGTACCGAATCCGCGGGTCGAGGTACGCGTACGTCATATCGACCAGCAGGTTGATCAGCGTGAACATCGTCGCGATGAACAGCACGGTGCCTTGAAGCATCGGGTAGTCGCGCGCACTGATCGCATCGATCACCAGGCGACCAATACCTGGCAGTCCGAATATCACCTCGATCACGACTGTCCCGCCCAGCAGTGCCCCGAGCTGGACGCCCAGCACAGTCATCACCGGTATGAACGCATTCTTCAGCGCATGGCGAACCATGATCGCGCTCGGCACCAGACCTTTTGCCCGCGCGGTCACTACGTAGTCCTGCCGCAGCACCTCGAGCATCGATGAACGCGTCATCCGCATCACGATCGCCATCAGCGCCAGCGACAGGGCAACGACTGGCATCGCCATCTGCTGCAGATTGGTCCATGGGTCAATCCACGGCGGCGCCAGCAGCAGCTGCGGCTGCCAGTGGAATACCACGCCCGTCATCAGCAGCAGCATCGCCGCCAACCAGAAGTTCGGCACTGACAGGCCGACCATGGCGATCAGACGGACCACAAAGTCAGTGGCCGTGTTCTGCTTCACCGCCGAAATGACACCGAGTGGCACCGCGACCGCCGCCGAGAGCAGCACTGAGAGCAGCGCCAACTCGCCGGTGAGTGGCAACCTTCTCAAGATCGTGCCCAGCACCGGCTCGTTGTTGCGCAGCGATATCCCAAAATTGCCGTGCACGATTTGGGTGACCCAATTGACGTACTGTATGTAGATAGGCTTATCGAGGCCGTACTGCGCCCGCAGCTCGGCGCGATACTCCGCGCTAACGTATAGCTCCGACCCGATCATCAAGTCGACGATATCGCCGGGGATGATGCGGATCATCATGAACACGAGCAGCGACACCCCGAACATCACCGGGATGGTCAAGAGCAGTCGTTTGACTATGTAGGTGCCCAGGAGTGTCGCCGCCGGGTCTTGATTAAGTCAGGGTCACATTTCGCAGGTTCGGACGCCGGCCAGTAAACGACTGTACGTACCCCTTCACTCGATCGCTGACGGCCTCCACGAATGCGCCGTTGTAGAAGTTGAGGTTCGGCGGATCGTCCATCAACATCGTGTCTATCTTGCGGGCGAGGTCGCGCCGCTGGTCGCGAGTCTGAGTCGCGTCAGTTCGGAGTGTGACAAGCAGCTTGTCCAGTGTTTCCTGATCGTAGTGACGATAGCCCTTGCTGGCGTTGAGGGTAGTCGAGTGGCTAGGCGGCCACAGGTAGAGGTCGGGATCGGGGAAGAAGGTAGCGGCAGAGAAGCCGAGGTCATGCTCATAACGAGACGCCAGCGCGACGTACGCCCCCCACTCCATCTGGACGATCTCGGTGTCGACGCCGACGTCTTTCAAGTTCTGCTGCATGACGATCGCGTTGGAGAGGAAGTCAGGATACGGCGCGGATGACGTGTGCAACTTGAGCGTCGGGATGCCCTTGCCGTTGGGGAAACCCGCCTTAGCGAGCAAATCTTTGGCCTGATCCACATCCCGCTTCAGGATCTGTTTCAGCTCGGTGTCCGGGACGGCCCAGTCTGAGAAGCTACTCGGCACAAAGCCGGTCAGCACGCCGGCGCCGAAAACCGACTTCTTGATCATCTCGTCGCGATCGATCGCGAGTGAGAACGCCTTGCGCACCCGCGAATCCTTGAAAAAGGGGAACTTGTCGAAGTTGAAGCTCACGTTGGTGTTCCAGGCGCGCGGGCCGGCCAGGATCTGGTAGCCCTTGATCCCGGCGAGCTTCTGTGCACCTTCTGGCGACAGCTGCGCGAAGTCGACGGTACCCGAGCGAACCGCCGCGATCCGCGCGTCCTCATCGAGCATGATCTTGCCGAAGATGCCCTCGTTCTTCGGGAACTCTTTATTGCGGTAGTTCGGATTCCGCTCGTAGACGACGCGGTCGGCCGGCACGAATTCCTTCAGCTTGTAGGCGCCGGTTCCGATCGCCTCCGTCTTAATGTTGAACTTCTTGTCGGCATCTTGCGGGTACATGGTGGCGCCGCGTAGCGAGGCGTACACGCCGGGGCCAATGGGCCAAGCATTCTTGAGCTCGATTCTGACGGTCTTCTTGTCGACGACGACCGCCCCCTTGACCGACGAGTACCAGTTTTGCGCCCACGACGACTTGATCTCGGGCGACAGCAATCGGTCAGTTGTCCACTTGACGTCCTCGGCAGTGACGTCGGAGCCGTCGTGGAACTTGGCGTTGGGATCCAGATGGAAGGTCCAGCTCAAGCCGTCCGAACCTTGCTCCCAGGACGCTGCCAGACCCGGTACGACGGTCAGCTTGTCGTCGAACGCGGTCAGCGACTCGTAGAAGTGTTCCGAGCCCTGTGCGGACGAGAAATTGGTCTGCACATGGCAATCGAACGACACGGGATCAGCGTCCATGGCCACGTTCAGCACGCGCGTGCTGGAGGCTGGCGTAGCGACGACTACTGGGGCGGTAGTCGGCGCGAGTGCGGCAGTGGGCGGAGCGGTCGCAGCCGCGGCCGGCTTGGGTGCCTCGGTCGGTTTGGCTGGCGCCGCGGCTGGTCCTCCCGAAGTGGGGATCGGCTGGGGCGCAGCCGTGGGGGCCGCCGGCGCGGGCGCGCTGCACGCCGCCAGCAGAGGGATCGCCGCGGCGGTCAGCCCTGACAAGACGAAGTGGCGTCTGCTCAGCAAGCGAGACATGATGTTCCTCCCCCGCTACCACACAGATGGGACTGGCTTGCAGCTCGGGCCGAGCTCGGTCGCAGCCGCGTCCCACATCGCGGCCATACGTGCAAGTGAACGTGACCCGGTTGGCTTCATCTCGAATCCGCGCACCCGACCGACCTTCGCTTCCGGACGAGCGTAGGGTGTCAGGTACGCATACTCGTAGTAGTGCATAAAGGTCCGCATCTGGACATCGATACCGAATCGATCTGGGTCGACCGCAAAAGCAGACTCCGGATCAATCGTGTGATGCATGTTGGCGATGGTGACCAGCTCAGGCGGATACGTGCTCAGGATCTGGCGCGCCAACGCGATGGTGTCAGTCAGCGTCGACTCCGTTTCGCCAGGCAGGTTCAGCGAGAAAAAGATGAACAGCGGAAGCCGGTGACGCTTGAGGGCCTGCAGGAACTCCAGCAACCGTTCGTTGGAGTAGAATTTGCCGTTGAGACGCCGCACCTCCTCATTGCCAGATAGTGGGCTGAACGCAAGCTGGGAATCACTGCTAACGAAGGTCTCGACGAGCGCGTCGAGCCAGTCCAGGCCAGGGAGCTGCCAACACTCGTTGTAGATCCCGATGCGCACGTTGCGGTCCTGGACTGCCTGGAAGAGTCTGGACCAGTATGGCTTGCTGAGAACCGCGGGATCATGCGACAGCGAGACCTGATGTAGCCCGCGCTCCGCCAGCCGAGCGATGTCGTCAGCCACCACCTCCGGTCGGCGCGTGAGGATCGCTTCCTGGCCACTCAGCGCCAGGTGTGCGTTCTTGGAGCCACCACAGAAGCCACAGTTCATGTGGCAGCCGCGGCCGATGCACAACCATTGACCGCTCAAGCGTCCGAAATCGCTCGACTGAAACATCGCGTACCGGCGTTCGTCGACGAAGAAGCTCGCGTCGACGAAGTCGAGCGCCTCGAACTCCGCTGGCCCGGAGTGGTACGTCCGGTCGTTATGGACCGCTTGTCCATCGACCCGGTAGCTCAGATTGGGGATCGTCTCGGGTTGCAGACCACCGCCAACCAGCCCCTCGGCAAGTTGAACGGTCGGCAGCTCAGGGTCACCACGGATGACGTAGTCGACCGCGTCGAAATTGGCCATGATCTCTTCGGCAAAGCGCGAGACCGTCAGGCCACCGAGCAGCACGGGCACGTCCGGCCAGACGTGCTTGCAGGCGCGCATGACGTCCATTGCCCCGTACGCGTGCTCGTACCAGTGCAGGTCGATCATCACCAGTCGAACGTCGTCTTGACGACGTAGCCATGGCACGAGCTGGAAGCTCTGGTCGAGCGCGACCTCCATGGGATAGTTGATACCGAACACGTCCAGGCCGCGTTTGCGCAGCGCATTGGCCAGGCCAATGATGCCCATGGGCGCGAGCAGATACGGGCTCGCGCCGTTCGACCAGTCGTGCGGCTTGTCGACGGGCAGCTTCGAAGGGTGGACATAGAGGATGCGCCCGTCCCCCATGGGCGCACGATACTCGCGGCCAGATGCCGCGTCAATCAAGTGTTTTCGGCTGCTGGCTCAGCTCTCCAAGTACTTGGCCCACAACTCGGTACTGGCGATAACCGCCTGCACGCGGAGTGGATCGTCGCCAACGTTTCAGAAGCCATGCACGGCGCCTGTCGGCTATGCCAGCATCGGCAAGACCAGGTGTGACGGTCGGGCGGCGTCGTGAAAGATCGTGTTGACCGCCACGTTGGAGTGCGATTCGGTGCCAAACGTGCCGCCGGTGTTCAGGTTGCGGTCGTAGCGCGGGAAGTCGCTGCTGCTGACATGGACGCGGACGCGGTGACCGGCCTTGAAGACTTGCGCGGTGGACCACAGGTCAACGTCGAATCGGTAAACCTCTCCGGGGGTAAGCAGCGAAGGCGAAGTCAACGAGTCGCGGTAGCGCGCGCGAAGAATGCCATCGCATACCGACATCGAGCGACCATCGGGCCACACGTCGCATAGCCGCACCACCCAGTCGGTGTCCGGCGCAGACGAGCTAGCGTACAGGACGGCGGTCACGGGTCCGGCGATCGCCAGGTCCGCATCGAGCACATCAGATGTGTACGTCAGCACCCGGCCTTCCACGGGTCGGTGATCGGTGGGGCCAAGTTGCGGGTACACCATGAGGCTAGGCACCGGTTGCCGAGGATCGTATTCGAACTCATCCGGCGGCTCGCTGGAACCCGGTGCTTCAAATGAAAGGGTGCCATGGTGGAGGTACGCAGGACGATAGGTGACACCTGGGGGTGGCCACGAGTCCAGCTCCAGCCATCGGTTCGCTCCCATCAGGAATGCGCGCACCGGTGGGCCATCCATCGCGCCGTTGGCCTCGCCATTCAGCCAGTAGTCGTACCAGCGGACTCGCTGCTCTCGGATGTCAAAGATCGCTTCGGGACCGAAGTCCACGTCGCCCGCCTTACTCTCGCTCGTGGCCGCGGGTCCGTGGACCCAGGGCCCGACCACCAGGCGTTGGGCGCGCCTGGCCGCCTCAGTCCGGGCGTGGGCCTGCAACCCCTGGAACATCCGCAGTGTCCCGCCCAGAAAGAAGTCGAACCATCCGCCAATGTGCAGCATCGGCACGTCGACGTCGTCATACCGAGCACCCATACGTAACGCGTCCCAGAATGGGCCGTCGTCCGGGTGGCCGAGGTGGTCGAAGTACCAGTTCACCAGGGGCAAATCCTGCAGCGGTGGGCACTCGTTCAGTGGCAAGTGAGCGAACCACGGATCCAGTCCTTCGGACAGGGCCTGTTCCAGGCGCTCGTGTGCCCCCGGGTACCTCGCGTTCGCTTTCGGGTGCGAGAGCCAGCTGCGGCTCGTCTGCATCGTCCACGAGCGAGTGAACGAGAACTGGTTGGCGCCGGCACGGAAGACCCAGTCGCGGTACAGATCGCCGCCGCCTTCGCGTGGCGAGAGTGCCCGCAGGTGTGGTGGTCGGGTTGGCGCGACGGCGTACTGCGTGAAGCCGGAGTACGAGCCATCCACCATGCCAACGTTGCCGTTCGACCACGGCTGAGCGGCCGCCCACTCCACGGTGTCATAGCCATCTTGATGGCTGCCCGCGCTATCGTCGCGGAAGGGCACGAGCTCGCCCTCCGACGCGAATGCGCCACGCACGTTCTGGCCGACGACGACGAACCCGCGCTGCGCGTAGTACGGGCCATAGCCACCTACTCGAGCGCCCAGCTCGTAGCCGACACGCTCGACAAGCACTGGAAAGCGGCCTTCCGCGGCCGGGCGATAAACGTCAGCGCGCAGCACAGTGCCGTCGCGCATCGGTATCGGCACCTCGCGCTCGATCTGTACCTCGAACCGGGTCTCGCTTATGGCAGGCACGCCGACCACGATACTGCGCTGGTGCCGAGCGCGGCCCACGGCAGGGTACGATCGTGCTTCCAAACCAGATCGAAGGTCACACACACACATGACGCAGAGCCGGCACGCAACGATCGGCGAAGAGCTCGAAACTCGGCACAAGAAGTCGGCGGAGCTTTACAAGGAGGCGCTCGACGTCTTCCCAGGCGGAGTTACCCACGACAGCCGCTATATGCGTCCGTTCCCGATGTACGTCACCCACGCCCGGGGGGCGCGTAAGTGGGATGTCGACGGCAATGAGTACGTCGACTTTTTCGGCGGCCATGGCGCGCTGCTCCTTGGTCATTGCCACCCGCAGGTCACAGCCGCGGTCTCCGAGCAGGTCCAGAAGGGCAGCCACTACGGCGCCAACCACGCGCTGGAGGTGGAGTGGGGCAAGCTAGTACAGGAGCTGGTCCCCAGCACCCGCGGCGGCGGCAAGGTTAAGTTCGTTGCGTCCGGCACCGAGGCCACCCTTATGGCGCTGCGCCTGGCGCGCGCGTTCACGGGCAAGGAAGTCATCGTCAAGATGCGCGGGCACTTCCACGGCTGGCACGATTACGCCACGGTCGGGATGTCTGAGCCGTGGGACGCCCCGAGCTCGAACGGCGTTCCGCTCGGCACCCGCCAGTCGATGCGGGTCATCCCAGCGAACGACGTCGCCGCCCTCGAGCAGGCGCTCGCCCCCGGCGACGTCGCCGGGGTGATCATGCTCCTGAATGGGCTGAGCACCGCGTACCTCGAGCAGGTGCGCGAGGTCACCCGCAGGAACGGCGTTGTCCTGATCTTCGACGAGGTGATCACGGGCTTTCGTTACGCTCCCGGCGGAGCCCAGGAGTACTTTGGCGTCACACCGGACCTCAGCACCCACGCTAAGATCCTGGCCGGCGGATACCCGGGCGGCTCCGTCTCCGGCCGCGCCGACATCATGGCGATGCTCGACCACCACGACGAGGATGACGACTGGCAGCGCTACAAGCGGGTCGCGCACCCCGGCACCTTCAACGCCAACCCGGTGTCGGCGGCTGCCGGCGTCGCCTGCCTCAAGCTCGTCAAGGACCCCGCCGTCCAGAGGAAGGCCATCGCGACCGCCGACAAGATCCGCGCCGGCATGAACGACTCATTCGAGCGACGGGGTGTGCCGGGTAATGCGGGCGGCGAAGTCTCGATCCTGTCTATCGCGTTCACCAACCCCAGAATTACGGGCCGTGAGCTCGTCTGGCGGTTCCGCGGCGCGATGCAGCTCGGCGGTGCCGACTTCTCATACCTGGGCGGGATGGTCTCAGCTGTTCATGACGAGCGGGACGTTGACCAGACGGTGACCGCCTTCGACCAGGCGCTCGGGCGGCTGCAAGCCGAAGGCGTCGTGTAGAACGCCGCGCGTACTCGCGCCGTGAGCCAGCCCGAAGAGCCGCGCTTCGAGCGCGCGACGCCCGCCGACGTCGCCCGGCTCTGGGAGCTGCAGCGGGCCGCGTTCGAGGAGTACCTCGCTGTGCAGGACCCGCCGCCGAGCGTCTGGCGGGCGTCCGTCGCGGAACTGGGTCTGAGGATCCGCTCCGCGGTTACGAGCAATCAGGCGCTCTACGAGAGCCTCGGCTTCAGCGTTACGGACACCTTGCTCCATCCGCTGGTCGGACCGGAGACACTCACCGGTATGGAGAAGCGACTGTGAGGCGTGCCCTGGAGCACGAAGGCAAGCCGTGATCTTCGACATTTCGCTCGGCAACGGCGCTCGAGACGCCGATGCCCGAGTTCTGATCGACACCGCGCGCGCCGCGGACGAGTTGGGCTTCCGCGCGCTATGGACGTCCGATCACCTGCTTGCGCCCAGCAACCTGCCGCAGTTCACCCGAGTCTTCGAGCCGTTGGTTCTGCTCGGACATCTCGCGGCCGTGACAAGCCGCATCCGCCTGGGTACGTCGGTCATCGTCTTGCCCATGCGTAACCCGTTTGCCGTGGCCAAGCAGGCGGCCACGCTCGACGTGCTGTGCGGCGGACGCCTCATCCTCGGCGTGGGCGTCGGCTCCTACGCTGAGGAGTACGTCAATGTGCACGCGGACTTCCACACGCGTGGCGCACGGCTGGAAGAAGCGATCCGTCTTTTCCGACATCTCTGGGCGGATAGGCGCGAGCCATTCGCCGGTCGTTATTACGGTTTCCAGGACGGCGTCTTCGAGCCGCTGCCTGCCCAGGGTGAACGCCTGACCCTGCTCGTGGGTGGCCGCTCTGAGGCAGCTCGGGCTCGCGCCGGCCGCGTGGCGGACATGTGGCAAACGACGACCGTCCCTGTCACGGAGTTCGCGACGGCAATCGCCACCATCCGTGCGCAGCCCCGCGGCTCGGAGGTGGAGGTCGGCAGCGTACTGGCTTTCAACGAGGGCGTGGATGCGGCGCGCGAGGCGGTCCGCGCGTGGGAGGCAGCCGGTGCGCAACATCTGTCAATCAATTTCGGCCCGGCCGATGGCCGCACTGAGCGCATGCGCGAGTTCGCAAGGGCCTTCGGGGTCGGGCGCTGATGCCTTTGAAGGCACCTGCCTAACGCTAACGAGTACGCCCGCCGCGTGGAGTCCGCGGGCACGTCGGTGAATATTGCGCCGCTCGTGGGCCAGGCTTCGGTGCGCATCGCGGTCATGGGCGGCGGCGACGGGCTGCCGCCGGAACAGGTTGCTGAGATGCAGCGGCTGGTGGAGCAAGCGCTCCAGCAGGGGGCATTCGGCATGTCCGTCGGGCTAACGCTCGTGCCGTCCAGTTTTGCCGATACGAACGAGCTGATCGCGTTGGCCGAGTCGCTCGGCCGACACGGACGGCTGTATGTGCAGCACGCCCGTTGGTGGGCCGGCTGGCACGCGCGCGCCCTCGAGGGGCGCCGGACATGAGGTCTCATCAGGGTGCTGCTGCACCGCATCCGGGCGGGGTTCGACGACGAACCGCTGCTAGGCACCTGTGAGTGTCGCGAGGTCCAAGGCCCTGGACGTGATCGATCACGTGCCGCCGCACGCTGGCCAGATGCGTTGGCCAGGCCTGCTGCAGCCGTTCGAAGCCGGCGCCGCTGAGCACGGCCTCCGACCGCGGGATCGCTGGAGCTTAGCCATGGCCATGCGTTACACCTGCTCGGCTGCTTAGTCGTGAGTGCGCGCATGAGACGCTCTTGCCAGGCCCCGCCGGCGGTCGGGGACAATCTGCATGGGCAACCAGCGAAGGTTGGGTTCCACGCCGTATTTGTCAGATGGCCCTGGCGTGAATGACGTCGCCGCGTGGTCAGCTGGCGAGCCAAGCAGGACTGCTGCCGTGCTACTGGGCGCGCGGTTCCTTCCGCTGCGCTCAGCGCGTTGCCGTCCAACTCTTGACAGGCGGTGCTGAGGCGATACCTAATGGCGCCGAGGGGGATGAATGCGAACTGCGATAGCCGTGCTCTCGGCGTGCTGTATGGTCCTCGCGCTCGCCCTGCCCGGATCGGCGGCGTCAGCACCGCCGCCGGGCTACTTCGTCGATGAACCGAAGCTGCCGTTTGATGAGTTGCCAGGCACCAAGACCACCCGTTACTGGGGTATCCACAACGGCGCGGGCTATCGCGTCGAGGTACCCGCGAATTGGAACGGCGATCTCGTGCTCTACGCTCACGGGTACCGCGGCACGGGCCTGGAGCTCACCGTCTCGAACCCCAGCATTCGCCAGTACTTGGTGACCCACGGCTACGCCTGGGCCGCGTCCAGCTACAGCAAGAACGGCTATGACGTAAAGCAGGGCGTACTCGACACGCACGCGCTTGGTCGGTTCTTCACCAATCTCGCAGGTCCACCGCGGAACAAGTATCTGATGGGCCATTCGATGGGTGGACACATTACCGGCGTCGCCATCGAGCAGTACCCGAGTGAGTACGTTGGCGCGTTGCCGATGTGCGGTGTCATGGGCGATACGGAGTTGTTCGACTTTTTCCTGGATTTCCAACTCGTCGCCCAAGCACTCGCTGGGCACCAGGCGCAGTTTCCATCGCCGCCTGGTTACGAGGCCAGCGTCGTGCCAGCCGTAAAGCTGGCGCTCGGGCCAGCGTATCCGAACGTGTTGAACGCGCAGGGCGAGAAGCTTCGAGCCGTGACGCAACAGCGCTCTGGTGGCACACGGCCATTCTTCAACACGGCGTTTGCATTCTGGGGCGATTTCTTGTTCACGCTTGGCAGTGGCGATGGCAGCCTCGACGTTGCGCCCGGCAACGTCACCAGCAATATCGGGACGGTGTACCAATTCGATTCAGACCCGGTCGTGAGCCCGGACGAGCAGGCCCTGAATGACGAAGTGCTGCGCGTGGCGGCATCACCGCAGGGTCTCCAGCAGGCGGGTCTGGCAAACATTCCGCCCATCGAAGCCAACTTCCGCATCCCGGTCGTCAGTCTCCACACGATCGGCGATTTATTTGTGCCTCTGTCGATGGAACAAATCTACGCCCGGCGAGCCAGTGCGCGCGGCACGGCGACCCTGCTCGTGTCGCGCGCGATCCGCGACGTCAATCACTGCGGGTTTACGACTGCCGAACAGGAACGAGCATTCGCCGACCTGGTCCGCTGGGTCGAGGACGGCGTGAAGCCGCCCGGCGACGACTTGCTGAACCCGCAGTTCGTTGCGAGCGCAACGTTTGGCTGCGCGTTCACACTGACGACGCGGCTGTACGCACCCTGCCCGCCGCCGTAGGCGGAGCCGGATGCTCTGGCTGCAGCGGATTGGCTACCCTGACCGAGGCGGCTGGAACATGGTCATGCGGCGGGTCGAAGTCAAGTCGGGCGTGCCGCGGGTCCACTTCCAGCTGTTTCGGCACACGTTCGGGTCGACGGCCATCACGCCGCGAGCAGCCGCGCCGTCCTGATCGCGTCGGCCTGAGCTGCCGCGATGCACGCCAAAGCGTCGACGTCGTAGACCAGTAAGCGACGGTCAGCCACCGGCCGGTGACATGCACCGACAGAATCGGCAGCAGTGCAGCGGCGAGCTCGATCGCCAGCGGGCAGCCCGTCGAGCCGGTCACAAATATCGGCGACTGGCGTTGCATTGTCGTTGGTCTACCGCGAGATCCGGTCGCGTGAGCCGCGCGCGTTCCACAAACAGTCGTACCGCGTCGGATTCCGCGATAGCGTCGCGTGTCGTGAGGTTCGGCGCGGGCGCAGCAAGTGGCGGCACGCGCCACACGGCCTCGCCGACTGATGCCGAGCGGCTGTCGGCTGACTGCTCCGGACTCAGCGACGTGCCCATCGGGCGGATCCCCTTACGGGAGCAGGGCTCACTCAACCGCGTGGCGTGGTGGTCGAATCAAACCTCACCGTTGGCTCCGAGTCGGCCCACTGCTTCGGCTCGGTTACGGGCACCTAGTTTGTGCAAGATATGCCGGACGTGAGTCTTTATCGTTGTCTCGGCGACCATGAGTCCATCTGCGATCTCGCGGTCGCGCGCGCCGGCGGCGATCCGCAACAGGATCTCGCGCTCGCGCCGGGTCAGGCGTGCCGCGGCAGGCGGCTCGCTCGTGGACGAAGCACGTTGTTCGCGCCGCAGGTACGCGATCGTCCTGGCGGCCATTGCTCGTGACATCGGCAGTGCGCCGGTGTGGCGGTGGTCGCGAATCGTCCGTGTCAGCGTGGCTGGACTCAGGGTCTTGTTCAGAAAACCCACTGCGCCTGATCGGACTCCCTCGAACAGATCGCCGTCCAGGCTAGAAACGGTCAGAATGATGACTGGCAGGCTGGGGTCGGTCGCGGCAAGCTCCAGTGTGGCCTGAATCCCGTCCATCACGGGCATGTCAATGTCCATGAGAACCAGGTCGAGTCCATGCGGCCGGCGCGTGCGTGCTTCGCGCACAGCGTCCAGACCATTCGAGACCTCCGCGACCACGTCAAAGTCGGGCTCGCGGACCAAGGTCTCGCGCAACTCGCGGCGGAATCCTTCGTGATCGTCCGCGATGAGGATCCGTAGCGTCCCCGAAGTCGTCATACTGCCAGCGGCCTCGACGAATAGAGCGGCACCCATGCCTCGATGCTCGCGCCCTGATCTGGAACCGAGTCGACGACGAGATATCCGCCGCGTCGCTCGGCCCGCTCTGTCATTGAATGCAGGCCCACGCCCCGTCGTGCCTTGGCCGGATCGAATCCGCGGCCGTTGTCTCGCACACGTAGCCGCAGTTCCGTCCCTTCGATGGTCACCAGCGCCGTAATCCGTTTCGCTCCGCCATGACGCACGGCATTCCCAAACGCCTCCTGGAGAATGCGCAAGACGTCCGCTTGTAACAGACTGTCCAGGGTCAGGTCGCACGACTCGACTTGCACGCGCGCTTCGACCTCGTGAGTGACCGAGAACTCCGCCGAAAAAGCTGCCAAGGCCTGTTCGAAATCCTGCCAGGTCACACGCCCGGTGCGGAGCGTCGCGATTGTCCGACGGGCCTCGACGGAGGCGGACTCGAGCATGCGTTGCGCGACGTCGAGGTCACGCCAGCGCTGATCTGTCGGGCCGGTAGCATCGGCTACGCGACCGAGGCGCAGGCGCAGCACCCCCAGTTGCTGCGCCAGCCCATCGTGCAACTCCCGCGAGAGCCTGAGTCGCTCGTTGCGAGTGGCCATGGAGGCGACATCCTGCGCTGTGCGCCACAGCACGTTCGACAGCAACAGGCCGTACCCTACGAGGCGAAATGCATCCCCGACCGCAACATACTCAGCTGGCAGGGACGGGAACGGAACAGCCCATGCCTGCGCGAAGAAGATGAGGATTAGCGCCCCGCCGAGCGCAGCGATGTGCGGATCCCGTAATCGCCGAGCCTCCGCGGCGTAACCGATGGCGCTGAGCATGAAAACAGCTGCAATCAGCACATTCGCGATCACGAGCGGCATACGCTGGCCGGGCAGGAAGTCGTCGATAGATTTAGTGCTGACCAGGGTCTCGCGCGCAACTTCGTCCAGTAGCGGCGGGAGCGCGCCCGTCTGGCTCAACACGACGCCGGCCATCGACAAGACGAGCATGAGGGCACACCCTCGTCCGAGGCATCGTGGCCATATCGTCGTTGCCTGGGAATGTTGTCGACTACGGGCGAGACCGTACAGAAACAAGGCCGCGGCCACCGCATGCAGCAGCAGCAGGAAGGAGGCGGCACGCTCGAGCGAACGCTCCGCATCGTCTGCCCGTAAGGGCGCCCACGCTGCGAACAGGTTCTTGATAGCGAGGACGCCGAATCCCAAGCCGGTATACAGATCGAGGGGCCGGCGCAGGACTTTGAAACGCACGACACCAAGCTGTAGGAGTGCGAGTCCGATCACTCCACACACGGAGCCGACGGCGATGCTCAGTCGCGGCTCATAGATGGCTACCGAAACGCCAGGAGTGAGTACAAGAAGCGCCGTGATTCCAGCCAGTATCAACCACAGCGCAGCATGGTGGCGGAAGGCCGGCCATTCGGCTGTTCTGGCTAGCACGTGGCTAATGTCATGCGTCGACTGATCGCGAGCGTGGACCGAGTCGTCCACAAAGCTCACAGAGGCAGAGCGTTTCGTAGGGCGCGAAGAGATCGCTCGGGACGATTGCATGGGGCCTGAGGGCAGCCTGCGGCGACTAACGAATTGACCACATAATGAGCACGGTCCATCGAGCGCGTGTCGACCGCCCGTTGAGAAGTGGTTGGGTTCTGGTCGAGGATCGTCTGTCGGACCGACTATCCAGAGCGCTCAGGCTGCACGCCGGCGGGCTCGACGCCGCGTGGCGGGGCCCCGTAATAGAGGGCCGGCGGCCACGTTGCACGCTTTGCATGAGTGCGTACAGCGCGAGGCCCGGACGGCGCCCGGGGGTGATCGGCGGTCGCAGACCCAAATCCCTGAGCGGCAACGGCCCAACCGAGCTCAGCCTCGGCGCCAGTGGGCTGACGTCTGCGTGCCGCCGGCAAACGCGTCCACTCCCCGTCACCACGACGAGGCCAGTTGCGTTACAGGTGATGCACGAGTGCGCAAAGGCTAAACGTACGGCGCGGCCCGGGGCCCGTTTTTGAAACGCCTGGTTCGCCTGAATAAAACACCTCAACCTCGCATGGGAGACTTGATGCAAGACGTGATCGTTCGCCGCCAGCGCGTAGCAATGCCGCGCTGTCACTGGGGCGCCGCTCTGGTCCTGTTACTTTCGAGCACGTTCGGCGCGAGTGGTGTGGCAGACGCTGCCGGTAGCTGTACGCCGGCAGCACCGAGTGTGATGAGCGATAACAACTGGGCGTGGGGTGGATTTGGCTCATGGGGACTGCCGGGGCAGCAGCTCCTGTACGGCATCAAAGTCACCAACAACGATGTCGGCTGTGGCTCGTCGACCTTTGTCGTGAGTGTCAGTGTGCCGAGCGGCTTTGCGGTTTCAATCCCGACCAATTCGATCAGTCTCAAGGCGCCAGAGGTCGGTTACCTGTCGGCGTACATTACTGCTCCTGCCACGATCGCCGATGGTGACTACCCGATCGGCGTTTCGGTCCAGCGCGCCACCAGCCCCGGCGACGGAGCGGCCTCGACGACCTACTTCAAAGTCTATTCATCGGATACGACAGCACCCACGCTGTACTGGGCGAACCCCGCTAATGGCATGACCATCAGCGGCCGCTCATACAACGTCACCGTTGACTCCAGAGATGATCACGCGGTGCAGCGGATCGAGCTGTACATCGACAACACACGCATGTCGACTACAACCTGCGACGACGTCACGTACAGTTGCACGCTCTCGTACAACTGGTCGCTACGTCGGGCCAAAGGTCAGCACACCGCGACCTACAAGTCGTATGACTGGCTTGGGAACACGGGTGTGTTGACAGTAAACTTTACGGTCAGCTGACCGGCTCGAGCGCGGCTACGGCGTTCCACCGGTCCAACTCCCCCGTCCCGTGCAGAGGTCATAGCCGACGAGACATGGGGCGCCGTTGTTGCCCGAGACAATGTCGCGGTAGGCGATGCTGCTGCCATAGACGAAGGTCGCGTTGACGACCGTGCCGACCACCGCCGAGCGCGCCGCCCACATTGGGGCGCCGACGCTGGTCCCGCCCACCTTGAACCACCCCTGCGCGCCGCTGTACGGCGTGCTGTCGTACACCGAAACGCCGGAGGCAGGATCCGCGATCAGGGCAACGTCGGGAGTGGCGCGTTTGACACCGCACTTGGCCTGTTTGTACTGGCGGAAAGCCGACTGGGCGCTCGTCGCCCGCTCATACTGGCTGCACCCACCGCCACTACTGCTCCAGCCGGTTTCTGAGCCGATGAACAGGCCAGTGCTGTCGAGCAAAGTTCCAGTCGCGGAGTTGGCTGCCAGGGTGGTTCCCCCGACCGAGATCACATTGGGCGAGGCCGACGGCCAGTCGGCTGGCAACCCGCTGTCGCCTGCAGAGGCGAAGAAGCTCACACCGGGCTGGGAGAAATGCCCGTCATACAGTTGCTCAGCGCCGAACTCGCTGGTGCCCCAGCTATTCGAAACGTAGGTGGCGTGCGTCCTGGCGTAGTCCTCGGCGGCCAGCAGGTCGACCAGGCTGCTGCTGGTGGCTTCGACTAACAGAATCCGAGCGCCGGGTGCGATGGCGTGGGCCCATTGCACGTCGAGCGAGATTTCGAGCGCCCACGCGCCACTGATCGACGGATAATTGCTGCCACCGTACTGGTCGACTTTCGTGAAGCAGCCATTCGCGGTGGTGCAAGTCGGCAGACTGTACTGCAAGCTGAAGACGGCCAGGTCACTCTCGGCCGCGGGGCTGTCGTACGCGTCAACGATAGCAATCGTCTTGCCAGCGCCCGGCAGGCTGGAGGAGCCGAACGCGGGCACCGGCTCAGGCGGCGCTGCAAAGCCGTACACGGCTCTAATCGTGGCGGGGTCGAGCGCGCTCGGATCTGGCGCGGTGGCTGACTGAAGCTGGCCGTCCCCGGGCAACTCCAGGTGACAACGCGCCATCACCGGCTGTCGCCCTCTTGGACATACCGGCACATGCGAAGCCGCAAGGGCAGGCGGCCCTGATGCAGCAGCGCCCGCGGCGGGCAGCATGGTCAGGATGAGTCCCGCCACCGCGCAAGTGACGAGGAGCAATCGCACAAGCGGCGGCTGTCGCATGCTGGTTCCCCCCTGGCGAGCGATGAGGTTGTGGAGCGACCTGCCGAGAGGAAATGGCCGCGCGCCAGTGGTGGGAACCTATCAGCCGGTGGTTGAGAGCGGGTTGAGGACCCGTTGAGGCGCGGAGTCCAACCGGCTTCAACGCGGCCGGCAACCGCGGGCATCCACGAGCAGCTTGCTCACAGAGCGTTACCGGATTGTCACTGCACTGGGACGCGCCAGGCTCGGAGCCGCGCTGGTCACGTGTCACACTCCGGGTGTGGTCGGGCGCACTTGTTCGCTGCCATCGTCCGCTGTTTCCGGCCGCGGCGCACGCCGCGACAGCCAGCTAGAACGGACGACAGAACACGCTAGAGCGCAGTTCAGGAGAGGATCTGTCGCCAGAAGTCCCGCACGTGTACCGGCCAATTTGACGCTGCAGCGGTATCGGTACTGACACCCGGTATAGCCATGTCAAACGGCGCGCAGTCGACGCGCCCCTATTACGTTGTTCGCTGTCTAGCTTGCATCAGAAGAGGTTGTTCATGTACGCAAGGCTTTGCCGCACTGTTGCGGTTGTTATGGTCCTGGCGGTGGTCATAACCACTCTGGCCAGTGGATCGGCGCTGGCCGCGCCGTCGTCGGCCACGCTGAATGTCAACTTACCGTCCGGCACCATCACCTATGGGACCCCATACGTGGTCTCGGGTTGTGGGTACGGCAGCACCCCGGTGACCGTCGTCGTCCACTCGCCGGAGGCCGTCTCGTTCACAGGCCAGATGCCGGATGCGAACGGCTGCATCTCAATTTCGAACTTCTCGACCCAGGGGCCCGGGCATTACGAGGTCGATGCCTGGCAGGAGCTCCACGGCGGCAAGGCGACTCGCGTCGCCTCGACGAGTTTCGATCTCACCTAGGCTCGGAAACAAAAAGAGAGGCGGTCTGTAGACCGCCTCTCGCCCTTTTTGGTCGCTAAGACCCTCCTTCTATGGATCGATGACGATCGTGCAGGTGTAGGTACCCGGTGTGAGATTCGTGTCCGAGAAGGTACCGTCGCCGTTAGCCCCGGTTGAACCGGAAGGCCCATCCGGGGTGCACGTAACCGTCGACGCCGTCCCGCCGTCAACCTGGGAGTTGATGGTCACGGACAGGTCGGTCAGCGGCGTGTTGTGGAAGCTCACGGTTTCGCCGACGTACGGGTTGGCCGAACACGTAGTCGCGTTGTCGACCGTAACCTGCTTGTCGTTCGCATCCACGTTGTAGCCCGCCGGCACAGTCTCGTGGACCGTGTACGTCCCGAAGGTAAGCCCGTCGAAGCAAGCCACGCCGTTCGCATCAGTTACTTTGGTCACACCGTTGACCGTGAAGCTCACGCCAGCGTGCGGATGGTCGCCTTGCCCGTCAGCGGCATGCTTGCGCGTCTTCGTCACCTGGATCGCGCCAGTCAGCTGCTGGTTCGTATAGGTGCACGTCACCGTTGCACCAGGGCTTAGCGTGATGTTGGCCTGGCGTGGGTTCGTGGCGTCCTGAGATCCGCCTGTAGAGCAGATGAGGCTCTCCAAGACGAAATTGGCCGGGTCGGCACCCTCAACGACTGTGTAGCTGCCCGCCGGCACGTTCTTGCAGTCTTCGGTATTGACGGTGTTGTCTACGCCTGCCGAATCGTTGAGCGTGAAGCTGGCGGGAGTGCTGTCACTTGTGCAGGCCAGCTCAGCGCCGGCGATGTTGGATGTGTAGCTGAAGTTCTGGTCCAACCCACGCGGATCAGTGTGTTTGATGATCTTGATCTCGCCGCAGTTGCTGATGTTCACCGGCTGCGGCGCAACGAAGTCCTTGACCTCGGCTGGGAAGGACGCCGAGGAGCGGCTCTTCAGGAAGACACTGCCGAACGCGGAACACGTCCCAGCAGGGAATACGCCAGCCGCGGTCAGGTTGACCGACGCCTCGCCGAACGTCCCAGCGGGCAGACTGACGTTGGCAATCGGGTCGGTGACAGTGACAGCATTGACCGCACCCTCGGCCTCGCCGAGCCCGCTGAGGTTTACCCGGTTTCCCCAACACGGCAGCGAGTTGGCGGAAAAGCACTGATCCGCTGATCCAGTGGTGACCCACCTCAATAGGCCCAGACTCGGCGCGCCGCTGCCGCCGAAGTCAAACGTGACCAGCAAGTCGCCAGGCGACCGGTTGAGCGTCTTCTGCCCTGTGGTGGTCAGGTTCGGCTGGGCCAGCTTATTGATCTCGAAATCCATGTTGGCGCTGCCCAGGACGTTTGAGCGTTCCCAGGCCAGATACAGGAAGTTGCTGTTGTTGGCGAACTCGCTCGCGAAATAGAAGCGAGTCAAGTCACTCTTTTGGGGCGGGATCGAACCCGTCACGACGCTGACGTTCGGGTCGTCCTCTTTGGTGCCCTGGCCGAACGAGTTGTCGGAGGTGCCACTCGCCAGGTCGTCGCCCCTGACCCGGCCCGCGACGTTCACCCAATCCGTGTTGCCGGGCGTATTGACGACGAGATTGCCATCGTTACCTTCGAAGGTACTGCCTGCCAGGTTCGCCATGACCGGCAGCACGTTGCTCACGGCGACCGTCGCCACGAGTAGCCCGGTGATGACCAGACGCGCGTGCGCTGGTAACCGTTTGAGATTGCCTCTCATATCGATTGCTGCTCTCCTATTCGGTCCGTGTTGACCCAGATCTGCGAGTGAAACAATCGGAGTGCCTCCTGGTGTGCGTCTGCCGGTTGCAGGCACACTCTCCTCGCCTCTGTCGAGGCATGTCCGCGACAGCCTTTCTTTCCGCGCCCTCCCTTCTGTCGCTAGCGCCTCCTTGCCTCGCCGAGTACGCAGCTGTGTGGGGGCCATGGATTGGCCGCGCGCCAGAATAGCCGCGGTTGCGGCGCATGGATATCGTTCGAACGAACGATTCAGGCCCTTGCAAGTCGACGTAACCAGCGAGTACGTCGTCCTGATCGCCACGCCACGACAGCGCGAAGTCGGCCACCATGTAGTTCAGGTGGCTAGCTTCGAAATCCACAATGCCGCTGAGGCAATCGTTCTCGAACAGAAGGTTCCATGGGGCAAAGTCGCCGTGCAGGAGGATGATTTCCGCTCGCCTTAGATCGAGTCGTGCGAACGCGGCCCGCGTCCAGTCGAGGTGCCAGCGCATGATGCGACCCGCGGCCGGTCGAATCCGTTCGTAGGTGCCGAGCGAGCTGTCAAGCTCGGGATCCGAGACGAGCACATCTGCGAGCACGAATCCGGCCCGCTGCCCGAGACTGCTGATCTGCGCCGCGAATCCTGCACGACCCGCACGGCACGCTCGCGCACGAGCTCGGCACGCGCCACTCGGCGGCGCAGCCCATCCACTCTCGCTACTTCCAAGTGGGCGATCCCGCCTACGTGCGCTGGTTCCTGTGGATGGTCCGCCAGGTATACGGGTGGTCTATGGCCGCTGCCGCGAGTGCCGTAACCGGCGAGCGGCGAGCGGTATCGCGCAGATCCGCGGGCTCGCGCGGCTGAGTTTGCACGTACGCGCGGAACAGACAACGGTGGAAGGCGCTGCAGGCCGCAGCCACGGCGGCGCCACTTATTCGTCGACGCAGGCTTCGGCTGATCCCTTTGCGGAGCAGCCAGCCTTGATGGGCTCGAATATTGCCGCCCTCGCGTGTAGTCGCGGTTACCGACCCGGCGATGGGCGCCATGCTCGCGTGGCCTGATCGAGCGTGACCAGTTCATCCGCCGTCAGGCTGAACGTGAGCGCGGCGGCGTTGTCAGCGGCCTGGCGGCCGTTCTTGGCGCCTGGGATCGCGAGGACGTTCTCGTTCTCGATCAGCCAGCGCAGCGCCACCTGGGACATGCTCTTGCCGTAGCGCTCGCCAATCTCACGCAGCAGAGCGATGACTGGGGCGAGCGCCTCCAGGGCTTTGCCGCGGAAGGTAGGCGTGAAGCGCCGCAAGCCCGTCGGCCGGGTGGCGCTCGTGTACTTACCCGTGAGCGCGCCGCTCGCAAGTGGCTGGTAGGCGATGAGCGTGATACCGAGCTCACGACACGCATCCAGGACCCCGTTAACCTCGGGGTGTCGGTGCAGGAGCGAATACTCGACCTGGTTCGAGGCCAACGGCACGCCGCGCCTGGCAAGCACGGCGTGAGCGATGCGCATCTGGTCCGCCGAGTAATTGCTCACCCCAACAGCCTTGATCTTGCCCGCCTCGACGGCGCGAGCCATCAATTCCATCAAGCGCGGGATGGACACCAGAGGGGACGGAAAGTGGTGCTGGTACAGGTCGACATGTCCGAGGCGGGCGATACTCGCATCGAGATCGCGTGGCATGCTCTGCGCGCGGGCCAGGAAACCGGCAGGGAACTTGGTTGCCAGGATCGCGTTGGTGCCGCGGGCCAACTCGCCCAGCCGCATCTCGGATGCACCTCCGCTGTACATCGCCGCCGTATCGAACAGGGTCACGCCGGCCGCGAGGCTTGCATCGAGCGCGGCCTTCTCCTCCACGTTGCCGTGCGCACCGCCATAGGCGGTCTTGGCTGGATGCAGCCGCGCCAGACCACGTGCCTCGCCCCAGGTCATGGCCCCGATTCCCAAGCGCGGCACCTCGAGGCTGCTACGCCCCAACGTTGACAGGCTGGACTCAACAGTCATCACTTTGCTCGCAAGCAGCGTAGCGCCCCAACGAGGGCAACGGTGCTGATGTGGCGGGTGTCCTGCTGTCATGATCAGGAAAAGCGTGAATTGAGATGATGCGATTGGTATTTCTCTATGGACCACCTGCCGTGGGCAAGCTGTCCGTAGCACGCGAGCTCGCCGCACGTACGGGATTTGCGGCACGACCGAGTGGCCGTGCTGACTGCCCCGATGTCGCCCGGTCACCCTTGGCGCCGGCCCTCCAGCAGAGCCTGC
>Ga0137372_10001574_pt1 | contig 22074 bp, 18 predicted proteins | sample SagtaG_6_FD_104911 | JGI IMG/M metagenome (GOLD analysis project Ga0137372, IMG submission 104911) | Vadose zone soil microbial communities from Sagehorn Ranch, Mendocino, California, USA - Sage1_R_60_16 metaG | ecosystem: Environmental > Terrestrial > Soil > Vadose zone | place: USA...
GACACGATGTGGTGAGGCCGAGAAAGCGTTGTCGTACGACGCCAGCCGCTTGAGTTCACGGGGAGCCTGAAGAGTGTCCGCGATCGAGCGGACCCACTCCAGATACTTGCGTTTCTCGCCAAGGGGATAGTCGATCTCATAGACATACTTGATCACGAGGAAACCTCCTCCTCCCGTCTCCCGCGCTCCCGGTCTTCCGCGACACACGGCGCGGCCAGGGACGTGGGCATCCGCGGCAGGCTACGTTCACGGTCATTCTCCGGCGCCCCGGCAATGCCAAAGTACCGATGGGACTATCGTCCGTCCGCGGTACGACATCGGGCAAGAAGCAGCGGACCGGCCGCCGTGGAGGCCAAGATTTGGGTATGGAGTTCTTCTGCTACCACCGGGACCGGTACGGCTCTGCCGAACTGCGGGACGAGTTGTTGGCAGAGCATTGGTCGTACATGGACCGGTATACGGCCCAGATGATCGCCCGCGGACCGACCTTCGCCCGCGACGGCGTTACGCCCACGGGCAGCGTGCACATCGTCGACCTGCCCGATCCCGCCGCCGCCCGGGCGTTCGCCTTTGACGAGCCCAACTATCAGGCTGGTGTGTACCGGGACGTGTTGCTGCGCCGGTGGCGCAACACGCTGGGCCGCACTATGTGGGACTTTCCTGGCGGCCGGACCGGCGGCAACCGGTACCTGGTCCTCGGCTTGGGCACGGGGCAGGCCGCCGATCTCGCCACGCCACCCGACCGGGACGAACTGATCGCGTACGGGCCGCTGCTGTCTGACAACGGCGCCACCTGGCTGGGTACGGCGGCGCTTGTCCGGGCGTCGGACCCGGGCGAGGCGCGCGCCCTGCTTACCCCGGACCGGTATGCCGACATCGAGGTGCACGACTGGGCGTTTGGCGGGCGGCCGTCCTGAGCCCCGTGGATGACTGTGGGCTGCTCTCCAGGCTTGATACCGAGGGCACCCAGGAACGCACCCGCCGCTCACCCGACGACCAGGAACTGATCCCGTTGACGGCCCACCCGATCCGCCGCCTGTTCGGCGGACTCATCGCCACCACCGTGCGTCAGCGTCTACATGACGATCCCGGGCTGGAGTACCAGGTCCGCTTCGCGCGAGGCGTCCGGTTGCGCGACGACCAGGCGGGCACGGATCAACCGCTTGAGCGCTCGGCCCTGAAGCACCGTCAGCGAGGGAGCGAGCTCGGACCAACGTACCGGACCGCTCCGCAGCGCTTCCCACAACTCCTGGCCACCGTCACGTTCCAGACACCGCACCTCGACCTCCGGGTCAGCGGCCGAGTAGATGCGGTGGCAGGGTACGGTATCGGCCAGCGGTGACGGCGCGGAGTCGGCATTGGCGATCAGGTCGCGCCAATAGTCGGCTATCCCGTCACGCACCGGCTGCGGGATGTCGAAGGGCGGCGACATGCCCTTGAAGCCGGGGATATCCGCGCCCGAACTGGACCGGATCCGCGCGTCCGGCGACAGCGCCACCAGATCCGCGGAGTCGAGCTCGACCGCGTCGGCGGCGGTGAAGGCCCGTAGATACGGCCCGTCGACAGCAAGGTCGCGGGGATTGCGGCTGCCCTTGGTCATGATGTTGACCAGATCCGGGATCAACGCGGTGTTCAGAAGAGCCTGAAAGGTGCCTTCGGTGGCGTTGTCCAGCGCGAAGCGAGCACGAGTGCTCCAGTACGGGCTCTCCGGGTGAGCACGCGAGATCTCGTGGTACCACTGGTCGATGCTGAGCGCCCACGTCTCGGCCATCCCGCGCCATTCGACGTCGTAGTCCCGCCACAGGTCCTTCTTGGTCTGCTCGTCGATGCCGGCGTCGAAGCTCTTGCGCAGCACCAGCGCCGCCGCCCACGCCTGGGTGACGGCGAACGACATCCCGGACGAGAAGAGCGGATCGACGAAATAGGAGGCGTCGCCCACCGCCAGCCAGCGCTCCGCGAGGGAGCCGAAGCACTCACTGACCCGCGAATAGTTTGTGGCAGTGAGCATCTCCGAACGAATCGGCTCGGCGTCGGCGACCAGATCCCGCAGGAGCGGGATGGACCGGATGGTCTCGCGGAAGATCTCCGGGTTACGCAGATCCACCCGAGCGATCGACTCCGGGTTCGTCACGATGCCGATGGACCATACCGTTTCCCGGACGCCGTCGACCAGGCGCGGGGTCGGGATGTACCACACCCAGCCGTGTTCGAACGCGACCGCGTAGATGGGGGACAGGTTCCCGTCGCGGAACACATTCCAGTCCCCGGCGGCCTGTTGCGCCGGAACGCAGTGGCGAAAGTGCGACCACACGGCGATGTTGCGGTACTCCGACAGCCACTGCTTGCTGCCCCGCGATCCGCGCGCGGCGACCTGATTCTCCCGGCCCGACGCATCGACGAAGTAGCCGGCTCGGATCTCGGTGCCATCTTCCAGCACTACCGTCGAGCTGTCGTCTCCAGGGATGTATCCGGTGACCCGCCTGCCCTGGAATACGTGGGCGCCACAGGACTGCGCGTGATCGAGTAACACCGTGTCGAACTCCGCGCGGTTGACGTGGATCGACCAGCGAGGCACGCCATCGGCCAGGAAGTCGGCGTGCTCGAAGAAGCCCACAAACGGATGATCTTGGTTGGTGCCCCACTGGAAGATTCCGCCGAACTTCTGGATCCAGCACTCACTGGCGAGCACCTTCTCCAGCGCACCGCTCGCCTGCAGCACCGGTATCAGTGGGTGGGCACCCGACTCTCCGATGTGCTCACGCGGAAACTCTTCCTTTTCGAAGACGGCGACCCGCAAGTCGGTGTCACGACACAACATCGTCGCCAGGGTGGCGCCGGCCGGGCCTCCACCCATGATGACGACGTCGTACTCGGTGGCGATTTCGGTGACAGGTGTAACCATGATACTGCCTCTCGGACAGACGGTTCGCTCAGATGATCTGGATGCGCTGCAGGTGGCGCTCGGCCGATCCGGTGAATGAGTTGCGGCCGTGCAGTAGAGCATGGTTCTCGGCGACGACGATGTCCCCGGTCCGCCAGCGGTGTATGTAGCAGTAGCGCGGGTCGTGCAACCGTTCGCGCAGGTCCTCCGTTACCCGCGTGCCGTCTTCGGGCGAGATCCCCTCCACGGTGAGGAACAATGGATTGAGGTACCGTGCGGGATCGAGTGGTTCGGCGTATCGGATCGTCGTCTCACCCGTCGTCGGATGAGTGCCGAGCAGCGGCCACTTCGCCAGCCCGCCATAGTGGGCGAGCTTTTCGGTCCGATACGTGACAGTCGTTTTGGCCCACAGTTGGCGAAGCTCCTCGGGGGCGTCACGAACGACCTGGGTGCTGTCGCAGAACACGGTTTCGCCGCCGGAACCCGCGGCGTTGCCCCGCACACATTGGAAGAGGAAGAACCGCGGTACGTACTCGGCGAAGGCACCGTCCCAGTGGAAGGGGACATCGCCCTTGTCGAACAGGTAGTTCTGCGGATCGTCGCGGACCACCAGATCGAGTACCGATCCGAAGTCCCACCGGAGAATTTCCCCGGCGGCTCGGCAGTACTGCTCCAGGTCGGACTGGTTGAGGAGCCCGAATCCCCGCAAGACGGTGACCTTGGCGGCGACGGTGGTCGCGAGCAGATCGTCGATCGGTAGGTCGGCCAAGGTCTGCGACGCGGAGGCAGATGTCATTATCCTGCCGAACGGATCCAGATCGGTTTCCTCCAGCGCGGCGTGGGCCGGGCTCTTCGTCATGATCTTCCTTCCGCTTGCCGGGATTCGAAACCCGCTGGTTCGGCGAGAACGAAATGGCTGGGGCGAGAGTTGCGCCAGACCAGACGGGCGCCCCGTTCCTCTGCCTGTGCGCGTTTGACCAACGTGTGCCTGGTGCCGTCGTCGAGCACGACACCGTGCCACGGCGTCAACCAGTTGTCCCGGGTCCGGAGCAGCTGAAACCCCAGCTTCTCGCTGTGGTGTGCTTGTGGATGAATGGACAGGCGTACCGCGTCGGGAAAGGTCCTGGCTATCAGCCGACTCCATGCGTGGCTGCGCCGCACCACCTCGTAGGCGCTCTCCTTCGAGCGATTTCGGCGTTGAGTCGCACTCAGCTCCGGCAGCAATGCCGCGTTGTCCTCGACCATGAAACGGTGTATGCCGTTGAACATCCGTCGCACGGCCGGATCGGTCTTGACCGACTCGCGAAGCGTCTCGACACTGTCCGCGAACTCTTCCACCAGGTGCCGGCGGCACTCGTCCCAGGTCATCCCCGGCATGGCGTCCCGCAGCCCGTACACGCTGAGTGAGCCGCCCGCGGTGAAGCGGATGACTTTCCGCAGTTCGGCGCCGTACTCGTCGACATGCGCGTCGGGAATATCCAACACGTCGCCGAAGACGTGACCGTCGGAACAGATCGTGACGACGGCACCGGGTGCGTACACCGCCGACATCCTCTCGCAGAAGCCCTGGAGCGACTCGATCGCCAGGGCCTCCGCCATGTCCGGCAGCCGCCCGAGTGTCTTTCTGCGGTTGCGGGACTTGGCCGGAAACGCCGGGATGATGAAGTGGACCGGCTTCTCCGCCTCGATGAACCTGACCACCTTCATCAGATGCGGCGCGAAGCAGTCCGGACAGGGAGCTACCTCACACAAGGTGTCCGGATCGGTGCTGCGGCGGCGTCCGAACACCAGCCGTAGCACTTCGGTGGCTGTCGCTTCGGCGGACATTCTGTGTTGCGATCCCACGAGCTGGGGTTGACCTGGGTGAACGTGTTCCGAATCTCCACCAACGCTTGCGCTGACAACTTCCGTACTCATGACTGTCCCTCAGAAATATGCGGCACCGCGTTCAACCGAGGCCCAGCACGAGCGGGAACTCAGGTTTTCCACCAAGCAGGAAGGCGCCAGCCGATTGAATGATCTGATCATGTGCGATGATGTGCGTCGCCATGGTATTCACGTCGCGCAGCCAGATATCGAGGGGGCTGGGTTTATATATCGAATCCGTGCCAACCAGCTCGCACAGTCGGGAAATGATCCTTCGGGCGGCTCGGAACGCATGGGTACGAGCCAGTGTGATACCGACCCTGGCGTCCGGTGTCAGCTCCACGAAATGACCGTCGTCCAGCGCGTCCCACAAGTTCTCCAGGGTTTCGACAACCGCCGCGCGTGCGACGACGTATTCCATCTCGCATTCACCCAGGATGTACTGCGCGCGGTAGTTGTCGGCCCACTTCTGACGGGTCGCGGCGACGACCTTGTGTTCGGCGAGGTTGCGCACGTGGTCCAATGCCGCACGGGCGGTTCCCAGCGGAACGCCCGGCATGATTCGAACCAGCGCCTCCGGTTCGGCGAGCTTGCCGGTACCGCTCTTGGGTTCGCTGAAGACAAGAGAATGGTGCGCCGGAATGAACAGGTCGTCGACTGCGTAGTCGTTGCTGCCGCTTCCGCGTAGGCCGGTGGTGTCCCAGGTATCGAAGACGGTCACCTGGTCACGCCGCATGAAGAATATCCGCACGACCGGCTGGCCGTTCGCGGTCGTGTCTAGTTCCCCATCAGCGGTGACGAAGGCGCCACCGACGACCAGATCGGCATGTGTGATCGCACTCCCGAACTTCCACCTCCCGGTCAGGCGATAGCCGCCGGGAACACGCTCGGCCCGGCCGGCGGGAAAGATCAGCCCCGCCGTGATCAGGTCATGGGTCGGCATCAGCTCCGCGACGGCCTGTTCATCGAGGTACCCCGCGAAGATGCCGGTGGCGGCGCCGATCATCGCACACCAGCCGGTGGCGGTGTCGCCGTAGGAGAGGGCTTCGACGATCTCCATCTGTTGCGGCGAGGTGAGACCAGGCCCACCGAGCTCGGCGCTGAATCCCATGGCATAGACACCGATCGAACGCAGACGTTCGACGATATCCGTCGGGATCTCCCGCTTCGCATCGATCTCGCTACGACGTTCGGCCAGCTCGGGCGCCAGCGATCTAGCCGCGGCCAGGAGTGAGGTCGCCGAAATCGTCTCTGTGCTCACAGCTTATTCCTATCCACGAGAAGGTTCGAGCTGGTTCTGCGCGAGCAAGGCAATGGCCGACGTTGTCTGCTCCGGTCCCAGCGCCGAGTAGCCGCCGTCCACCGCCCATTCCGCGCCCGTCACGAAGCTCGCCTTCGACGAACAGAGAAATGCGACCACCTCGCCGACTTCGCGGGCGTCGCCGGCCCGTCCGAGCATATGGAACCGCGCTGCGACCGCGTCGGTGTGCGCCCTGTCCCCACCGGTGATCTCGTTCATCACCCGTGACCACGTCCACCCGGGTGACACACTGTTCACCCGGATCCCGTCCGGCGCATATGCCAGTGCCAGACTTCGGGTGAGCTGCAATAATCCCGCCTTGCTCACCGGATACTGCAGTCGTCCGGACTGGGCAATTCGGCCGCTGCTCGACGTGAAGTTCACGATGGCGCCGCCACCTCGTAGATGGGGACGTGCCGCTGCGCATACCTGGGCGGTACCGACCACGTTGGTATTCAGAACATCAAGCCATTGGGCTCGGACATCTCCGGGCGGTTCGTCGTCGCCGTAGACGCACGCGATATTTACCAATGCATCGATTCGGCCGTTCTTGTCGAGCGCCGCGTCCACGAACTGCTTGATGGATGCGTCGTTGCGTATGTCGACCGCAACGAACACGGCCCCGACCTCGTCAGCCGCACGACGTCCGCCGGCTTCCTCGATGTCGCCCAGTACGATTTCTGCGGAGTAGTTCGAGAATGTCTTCGCAACCTCGGTACCGATAATCGTCGCGGCCCCGGTTATGAGAACAGTTTTGCCTTCGAACAAGACCGGCTCCCCTCAACTCGGCCGTCCGCGGGTTCGAGCCTGGGCTGGGAGTAGCACCCCACGAACCCGTCGCGCCGCACTCGAATAACAGTGCGCGTCTCGCGGGGTCGCCTGGCAGTCGCTTGAACGGGCGACGGCCGGGTAGCCCGTCCACGTCGTGGCTCACAACGAGGAGGGACCTGCTGATCCGGGGCGGACCTGGCTTGTCGAGAGGATCGTCGGTTACCGGTATGCCCTCGACGCCCATCGGGTCATCCGAGGCCGTGGTAGCCCAGGTTCACCGCCAGGGCGGCCACCGCCGTGGAGAAGAACACGGCCCATCCGACGAGTTTGCGGGAGCCGACCCGCAGGTGGGCGATAAGCGCGCCGACGAAATACAGCACCAGGCCGGCGGCCGCGAGAGTGCCCAGCAGCGGGACCGCGAACCCGGCCAGCAGTCCCAGGGAGCCCGCCGCCAGCAGAGTGCCCAACATCGGCACCCATGACCGCGGGAGGCGCTTCATGTCCGCCTGGGCCTTGGGATAGTCGTGGCCGATCAGGTAGGTGACGGCGGCGATGCCGGTGAAGGCCGAGGCGAGGATGGTGACCGTGACGTAGGCGGCGAGCACGAGCTTTCCTTCCGTGGGGCAGTGCCTGGTTGTGTGTTTCGAGGACGACGGAGCCCCGCGGGATGTGACATGCGATGGCCCGCGTCACACCAACGAGCGGTCCGAGGTAGCTCGCCGTGGGAGGGCGCGTGCCGCGCGGTAGACCACGGCTCGCCCGCGAGATATGCTGATAGCTATCCGATAGCTATCGAGATCTTTGTCGGAGTGGTCATGCCTTCGGAACCAACGCGCGCGATTTACGTGCGCATGTCTGACCGGCTCGCCCGCAAGCTCGACAAGGCGGCCGAACGCCTGGGCCTGAGCAAGCGCGATGTGCTGGCCGCGCTGGTGAACGACCACCTGGACGTGGAGGGAGACAGCCTGGTCGTCGGCCTGCGCCGCGCCGCCCCGGCCGCCGAACCCGGGCCGGCCGGCGAGGTGCTGACCCTCGAGGACGCCGCCGAGCTGCTACGGGTGCAGACAAGCGATGTGCTGGCGCTGATCGAAGCCGGCGAGCTGCCCGCTCGCCGCCTCGGACAGCAGTGGCGGCTGTCCCGAACCGCTGTCCTGGCCTGGCTACGTGGAGACGACCGGCTCACCAGCGGGTGAGCGGCGAAGGGGAGATCGCAATGATCCTGGTAACCGGTGCGACCGGAAACGTGGGCCGCGAATTGGTGCCGCAACTGCTGGCCGCGGGCCAGGCCGTCCGGGTGCTCACCCGCGACCCGGCCAAGGCCGCGCACCTTGGAGACAACGTGCAGAAGGTCTCCGGCGACCTGGACAAGCCCGAAACCCTGACCAGTGCGCTGGACGGCACGCGGGCGGTCTACCTGGTCTCGCGAGCGGACCAGACCGCCGACGTGGTGACCGCTGCCAAGCGGGTGGGGGTGCGGCATATCGTGCGGCAATCGACGCTGGAAGCAGGCTTTGATTCCCCACTCGGGCCCGGCCGCTGGCACCGGGACGCGGAACTGGTTATCGAACGTTCCGGCCTGGCCTGGACCCACCTGCGGCCGACCATGATGATGGTCAACACCAGCGCCTGGTGGGCCCCAACGATCCGCACCAGCCAGACGGTCCGCTTCCCCGGTGGCGACGGGCGCATCTCGCCTGTTGACGCACACGACATCGCCGCCACCGCCGGTGCCGTCCTGACCCAGCCTGGCCACGAAGGTCACGCCTACGACGTGACCGGACCCCAGCTGCTGACCATCGGCGAGATGGTCGCGATCGTGTCCCGCGTACTCGGCCAGCAGATCCGATACATCGACGTCCCCGAGGCGGAAGCGGGTGAATGGATGGCCAGGTCCGGCGCCCCGCCCACCATGGTGAGCGCGCTGATGGAAACGCTGGCCGGCATACGCGCCAACAGGTTCGCCTACGTCGCGGACACCGTGGCCCGTCTCACCGGCAGCTCCGGGCGCACCTACGAAACGTGGTGCCAGGAGCACGCGGATGCCTTCCGACCGCCGGCCGACCCAATGCCATAGCCGCAAAATCGGCCGCGGCCGACGCCGTCGAGCGGGCCGGGGATCAGGCGGTGGTACCGCACCCGCCGCGAGGAGCACGTGGACAATCATCATGTTCCTCGCAGGAGAGCAAAGAAATTCGAGCGGGTAGATTGACACCTCTTCGACGGTGGCGTAACTTTTCGGCCCTGCGACAACGTTGTCGCTCCGGGTGGCTGGGGACTTAGGCTGCTCCCCGGCGAGGGAGAGGAGCTGGCGATGCGAAGGACTCAGCTGTCCCCGTTCTCGCGACGCCGGGTAGTTGTCGGACTGGTTGCCGCAGCCCTTCTTGGCGCTGCGGCATCCTTCAGCGGGGCACCAGCGGCGGCCGCGCCCGGCCCGAACCCTGCCCCGCAACCCAGCTCCGGCGGTCTGACGAGGCCCGGCAGCGCCAGGACGGTTCCCCCAGCGGCCTGCACCAAGGGACCGAACGCGCGTCCCGTCCACTGCCCGGACCCGGTGCCCGCGTCGAAGGTGCCGGCGGGTGCGAAGAACCAGGCTCTGGTTACCCAGCCGGTCACTGATCCGGCGCCACTCGTGGACACCCGCACCTGGAGCACCGGGGGTGGGAACACGTTCCCCGGCGCGGACGTGCCGTTCGGGATGGTGCAGTGGAGCCCGGACACGATGCCCAGCCGCAGCGCCGGCGGCGGGTACAGCTACGGCGACACGTCGATCACCGGGTACTCGCTGACCCATATCAGCGGCCCGGGCTGCGGGGCGGCGGAAGACGTCCCGATGCTGCCGAGGACGGGTCCGCTGCCCGGCGGCGACCCGAACAACCTCACAACCATGTTCACCAACAACGGTGAGATCGCGCAGGCCGGCTACTACTCGGCGCAGAGCAACCAGCCGGACACGGTCACGTCGGAATTCACCGCGACTCCGCACAGCGCGATGGGCCGGTTCACCTACCCGGCAACCGCCCAGGCCGGGTTCCTGATCAAGCTGCACGACAGCCAGAACGGCGAGTTCGCGCCGAGCACCGCGCAGATCCTGAACAACCACGAGGTGAGCGGCTCGCAGACGAGCGGCCACTTCTGCGGCGAGGCTGTCAACGACGGCCAGCGCCAGGAGTACACCGTCCACTTCGACATCACCTTCGACCAGCCCGCCGTTTCTTCGAAGATCATCAATGGCTCGAACGGCACGCCGACCGCGCTCTACCTGACCTTCGACACCACCGGCAACAGGGTCGTCCAGGCCAAGGTCGGCATCTCGTACGTCAGCGACGACAACGCCCGGTTGAACTGGCAGACCGACAACCCGGGCTGGGACTTCACCGGCACCAAGAGCGCCGCTCAGGACGCGTGGAACAAGGTGCTCGGGCGGATCCAGGTGTCCGGCGGCAGCTTCGCCCAGACCCAACAGTTCTACAGCAACCTGTACAAGGCGTTCATCCAGCCCAACATCACCAGTGACGTCAACGGTCAGTACGTCGGCGCGGACATCAAGGTGCACACGATCGGCGCCGCACAGCACGACCAGTACGGCATCTTCTCCGGATGGGACACCTTCCACTCGCTCTCACAACTACAGGCGATATTCGATCCGGCCGCGGCGAGCGACCAGGCGCAGTCATTGCTGAACTACTACAGCCAGGACAAGATCCTCCAGCAGTGGGGGTACCTGCACCTGAACAACTACGTGATGGTGGGTGACCCGGCACAGTCGATCATCGCGGACTACTACGCGTTCGGCGCGCGCGACTTCAACACCGCCGAGGCGCTCAGGGACATGCTCGCGCAGGCCACCACGGTCAACGACGTGCGACCCGGCCAGGCGCTGGAAGAGAAGTACGGCTACCTGCCCGAGGACGGCAGGTACGGCTGCTGCAACCCGCATGGATACGTACCCACGCTGCTGGAATACAACGCCCAGGACCTCGCCCTGTCCTTCTTCGCCCGCGCGCTGGGCGACAGCAGGAACGCGGACATGCTCGAAGCGCGCGCCAACAACTGGCAGAACGTCTTCAACCTGTCCAACAACCTGCTCAACGGGCGCAATGCCGACGGCTCGTTCGTGCCCGGGGTCACCCCGACCAGCACGACACGCTATGTGGAGGGGACGGCCTACGAATACCTGTGGAACGTCCCGAACAACTATGCGGCGCTGTTCTCGTTGCTCGGCGGCAAGTCGAAGGTCGTCCCGGCCCTACGCGAGTTCCTGTCCCAGCCCAACGGCTTCGGAATGCACGCGTACCTGACCAACGAGTTCGGCTTCGGCGAGCAGTACGCGCTGAACTACGCGGGCGACCCGGCCGGCACCCAGCAGGCCGTCAACCACATCCGCAACACGATGTACCAGCCGGGGCCGAGCGGGTTGCCCGACAACGATGACCTCGGCGCCAACAGCTCTGCCTTCGTGTGGGAGATGCTGGGCATGTACCCGGAGAACTCCGGCGGCGACAACCTGGTCTTCAACGGTCCGGGCTTCCCCCACATCGGGATCAGCCTGCCCAACGGCAAGACGATCACGATCAACGCGCCCGGGGCCTCACCGACCACCTTCTACGTGCAGAACCTGAAGCTCAACGGCAGCCCGTACCACCAGCTGTACGTGCCGTTCTCGAGGCTCGCAACGGGCGCCACGCTCGACTGGACCCTGGGCACCAGCCCGAGCACGTGGGGCAACGCACCGCAGGACGCGCCCCCGTCCTACCAGCGCGGCCAGCAGCCCGTGCTCGCCTCGGTCGACCCCGGCTACGTGGTGCTGCAGCCGGGCGCGTCGGTCACCACGACGCTGCAGCTGGCCAACGTCTCCGACACCTACCAGACGGTCTCCTGGACCGCCAGCGCCAGCAGCGGCCTCACAGTGAGCCCGGCGCAAGGGTCGTTGACGCTCGGCCCGTCCCTGCGCGCCAGCAGGCAGGTGACCGTCACGGCCGCACCGGGCGCGGCTGACGGGCGCTACAGCGTCACCTTCCACATCACGACAGCCAGCGGCGCGGACCGAACCGTAGCGCTCGGCGTCGCGGTAGCCAAGCGCGGCGAGCTGTGGCCCTACTTCACGAATGCCGGGATCACCGACGACAACGACACCAGCGCCGCCACGTACGACGGCGGTGGCTGGAGCTACTCGGCGCAGGCGCTCCAGGCGCAGGGCGTAACCCCGGGCAGCACGGTCACGGTGGACGGGATCGGCTACCCGTGGCCGAACGTGCCGGTAGCCACGCTGGACAACATCGAGGCGGCCGGGCAGACCATCCCGCTGGCGCCACCCGCGCACGCATCCAAGATCGGGCTGCTGGGCAGCTCGACGAACGCCGGCAGTGCCGGCGCCGGCGGCACCGCGACGATCACCTACACCGACGGGACGACGTCGCAGTTCACCGCGAAGTTCAGCGACTGGACGCTGGGTGCGGGCGGGTTCCCGCCGCTGCCGGGCAACATCACCGCGATCACCATGCCGTACCGCAACGCCGCCGGCAACATGCGCGACAACGTCAAGACGTATGTCTTCGCGATGGAGGCACCGGTGTCCGTGGCCAAGACGGTCGCGAGCATCACGCTGCCCCAGGCGACCGGTGGCGACATGCACATATTCGCGATCACGTTGCCGCCCGCGCCGGCACATGCGGTGACACTCACACCGGCCGCCCAGAAGGGCGGCGGGCGGGTCGGTACGGACGCCACGTACCAGGTGCGCCTGACCAACGCCGGCTACCTGGCCGACTCGTACACGATTTCGTCCACGAGCACGTGGACGGCGCACGTCTATGACGCGACCTGCGGCACGCCGCTCAGCGCGACGGCGACGGTCCAGCCTGCGGGCAGCGTCGACCTCTGCATCAAGGTCGGGGTACCGGCGTCCGCGGCCAACGCCGCCACCAGCGATACCACGATCACGGCGACCTCTACGGCCGATTCTTCGGTGAGCGCCACGGCGAAGCTGACCACGATCGCGGTCTCGGTCGACACGCTCGTCGTCGACGGGGACATGCGCGGGCCGAACGTCGAGAGCTATTACCAGAACGCGTTGACCGCCAACGGCGTCGGGTACAGCTACTGGGATCTGTCGGCCGACCCGGCGCTTCCGCTCTCGATGCTCACCGCGCACAAGAACGTCGTCTGGTTCACCGGCAACGCCTATCCGGGCCCGATCATGCCGTACGAGTCTGAGCTCGCGGCATTCCTGGACGGTGGCGGGCGGCTGTTCATGTCGGGGCAGGACATCCTCGACCAGTCCGCGGGCACGACCCCGTTCGTCCACAACTACCTGCACATCAACTGGGACGGCTCGGAGGCGCAGAACGACAAGCCGACGGCGGACGTGCACGGCGTGGCGGGCAATGCGGTCGCCAACGGCATCGGTGCCGTCCCGCTGGACCACTCGGTTCTCAACTCGGCGTACGAGGACGAGGTCACCCCGATCACGCCCGCGACGCCGGCTTTCACCGACAACGCCTCGGCGCCGGACGCGCTGACCGTGACTGCCGGCGCGTACAAGGTGGTCTTCCTGGCGTTCCCGTTCGAGGCATACGGCACCGCGACGGACAAGGCCGATCTGATGAAGCGGGTGCTGGCCTATCTGAGTTGAACAGGTGACCGGGAAGGGCTGCGGACCGCGGGCGGTGCCGACGTCGGCTCAGCTGGCAGCCTATGATGGCACGGTAGGCGCGTCCGGGCGGAAGGGAAGGACGGCATCTCCGGTGGCACGCCCCCGTCAGCCGATCCTGAACCGACAGCGCATCGTCGAGGTCGCCATCTCGATCCTGGACAGTGACGGTCTTGAGGCGCTCTCGACGAGGCGTCTCGCGCAGGAACTCGGTGTCCGCGCGCCCTCGCTGTACAACCACTTCGGCACGAAGGAAGAGATCCTCGACGCGGTTGGCGATGCCATCGTCGGCCAGGTGGATCTGAGGATGTTCGGCACCAGGGACTGGGCGACCGCCCTCACGGGATGGGCGCGGGCCTACCGGAGAGCGCTGGCCAAGCACCCCAACGCGGTGCCCTTCCTGGCCCGCGGCCCGGCGTTGCGGCCCGCCGCACTCGCCCTTGCCGACGCCGTCTACGGCGCCCTTGTCGACGCCGGCTGGCCGCCCAGCTACGCCACCCGGATCGGGGCAACCATGCGATACTTCGTCGCCGGGTCTGCGCTCGGCTCCTTCGCCCAGGGTTTTGTCGACGATCCCACCGTGTATGCCGAGCGGTACCCGCACCTGTGTGACGCCCACCGGCTGCGGGAGCATCGGCAACAGGTCGACGACGGCGCTTTCGAACTCGGCCTCGCCACCCTGGTCAGCGGCTTCGTCACACTCTACGGCCAGGTGGCCACGGCACCCCACGGAGCGGCCTCCAGCGCCGCCGGGTGAGTCTGGGCGCCCCGATCTTCCGGGGCGCCCAGCGTTTCGGCGTCGTGAGTTCCGGCGACGTCCAACGGTTCCGGCTCAGGCCGGGATGCCCTTGTCAGGCGGCGCCTGCTGGGTCGGGCTGGATTCCTGGACCGGCCCGGTGGCGTCGTCGGTCACGTACACCGGACCGAAGAGCAGTTGCTTGCCACCCTGTACCTTCGCCATCTGCAGGCCGCCGTACCCGGAGTGGTCGGTCTTCGAGTAGCGGAACGGCGCGATCCCTGGACCGGTGAAGCCACCCTTCTCGACGGTCTGCACGATGCCCTGTCGGGTCAGGTTCTTGCCGGCCGCCTTCAGCGCCTGCACGAAGAGGTACCCGACCGAGAAGCCGTACTCGACGTTGCCGTCGAACGGCGCACTGTTGTTGTACTGCTCGTTGAGCTTGCGGAACAAGGAGATCCAGGGATTCGCGGTGTCGTCCACCGCGGGCAGGTAGCTGGTGCTCAACATGCCTTCGAGCAGCGGGGTACCGGCCGCCTTGAGCAGGCCGCTGAGTGTGGCGTAGTCCGCGCCGACGTTCGAGACGACCCACTGGGTCTTGAAGCCGACCCGAGCGGCCGTGCCGAGCGCCAGCGCGGTGAAGCCCGGTACCGAGAAGCTGATGGTGACCTGGCAGCCGGCCGCCTTCAGCGCGCCGATCGCGGGCGCGACGTTGGTGTTGGTGACGTCATAGGTCTCGCTGTGGGTTACTCCGCTGGCGCCGAGCACCGCCTGCACGCCCTTGAGCCCGTCCGCCCCGAAATCGTCGTGCTGACCGAAGACGCACACCTTCTGGTCGGCGAAGTTGGCCTTCAGGTAGTTCGCAATGATCTTGCCTTCGATCGTGTAGTCCGGGTTGTACCCGAAGGTGTACGGGTATTTCCCGGGCTGGTTCCAGCTCAGGCTGCCGGAGGCGACGAAGAGGTCGGGCACCTTGTTGGTGTTGAGGAAGTCGAGCACACCGGTGTGCGTGGGAGTGCCCAGACCGTTGAGGATCGCGAACACCTTGTCCTGGAGCACGAGTTGGCGTACCACCTGCTGGGTGTTGGCCGGGTTGTACCCGTCGTCCATGACCTTGTAAGTGATCTTGCGGCCGTTGACGCCACCGTTGCCGTTGACGTACTCGAAATAGGCTTTGCTGGCGGCGGAAATCTTGCTGTAGCCGGCCGCGGCCGGTCCGGTCAGCGGCTGGTGCGTGCCGATCACGATCTCGGTGTCGGTGACGCCAGGGACGCTCGCGCTCGTGGAGTTGCTCGAACCACGACCACACGCTGCGCCGGACGCCACCACGAGCGCCGTCGTGAGCACGGCCAAGCCGCGTCGTGCGATGCGATGCATGCTCCAACACCCCCTTCACGGGGCCGGGGACACTAGGTGCGCGAAGCCGCGGGAGCGGGCGGCTCCGCTTCTTGGGCGAACGGCTCCGCCCGGCGCGCGGGACGGCCGGGCCGCCGACCGCGAACCCATCGGCCTGCCCGGTTCAGCAGGCCCTGTATGCCGCCCGGGGCGGCGATCATCACAACGATCAGGAGAAGTCCGAAGATGGCCAGTGGCAGGTTGCCGGCCAGCCGCTGGTGCAGCGCGGGCGACAGGACAAGGCGACCGACCAGCGCGTCGGTCCAGTAGGGCAGGAGTACCAGCAGCAGGCTGCCCCATACCGCGCCGGCGAGGCTGCCAAGTCCACCGACGACGACGGCGAGCAGCAGGTTGAGCGAGAGGGTGAGGGTGAACGCGCTGGGTGAGACGCTCTGCGCCAGCACGGCGAACATGCCGCCCCCCAGGCCGGCACAGGCGGCGCTGACCACGAAGGCGAGCACCTGGGTACGCGCCACCGAGATACCGGCGAGGCGCGCGGCCACCTCGTTGTCGCGTACCGCACGCAGCGTGCGCCCGAACCGGCTCCGGATCAGGTTGGCCAGCAACAGCATGGTGAGCAACGCGGCCGTCAACGCCAGCCAGGCCTGCCACTGCTCGAACGGGAAGTTCTCCCCGAGGGCCGCGGGCACCGGGGGCAACCACACCGACAGCCCCTGGTCGCCATGGAAGACCCCACCGAACACAGTGGCCATCGCCGGCACGGCGATAGCCACCACGAGGGTGAGCCCGGCGAGGTACGGCCCGCGCAGCCGGGCGGCCGCGACCCCGATCACGGCGCCGCACACCGTCGCCGTGACCACACCGGCGGCCAACGAGACCGGCAGTGTCCACAGTGCGGTGACGCCGTGCGCGCTGAACCGGTTCTGCGACAGCGCGACGGCGTAGGCTCCGATGGCCATCAGCGCGCCGTGCCCGAGGGACAGTTGCCCGTTCAGTCCGGTGAGGACAGTCAGGCCGGCGGCCGCGCAGAGGTAGGCCGCCGCGGTGGCGAGTTGGTAGTCACGGAACGGATCCAGTACATAGGTGAGCACGAAGAGGATCAGCGCGGCCAGCGCCGTGATGCCCAGATGCCGCAGCAGCGTCGACCGCCTCATACCCGCCTCGCCTGCGCTGCGGAGAACAGGCCGCCGGGCCGGGCCAGCAGCACCACGACGAGCAGCGCCAGCACGGCCAGTGGCGTGGTGCCACTGCCCAGGTAGCCGCCCACGTAGGACAACACGAGGCCGACCACCAGGCCGCCCACCACCGCGCCCAGTGGGCTGTCCAGCCCGCCGACGACCGCGGCGGTGAACGCGGACACGAAGACCAGGTCCATCGCGGTCGGATGCAGTCCGAGCCCGGTCGGGATGACCAGCATGCCGGCGAGCGCGCCGACCAGCGCCGCCAGCGCCCAGCCGAGGGTGAGCATGCCGCCCACGTTGACCCCGAGCAGTCTGGCGACCTGCGGCTCGAAGGCGGCGGCGCGCATTCGCAGCCCGGTCGCGGTACGGGTGAACAGGAGCGCCAGGCTGAGCATCAGGGCGAGCACCGTGCCGAACACGAACAGGTCATAGCGCGACAGCAGCGGCACCCCGCCGACCGTCATGGCGACCCTGCTGTACGGCGTGGGGAGGGGCAGGTACTGGCTGCCGTAGATCATTCCCAACCCGCCCTGGAAGACCAGGACCAGTCCGAGTGCCACGATGACCGCGTTCAGCGGTGGAGCCTGCTCGACGTGCCGCATCACCACGCGTTCCACCACCGCGCCGAGCACCAGCCCGGCGAGCAGCGCTACGAAGAACCCCGCCCAGTAGGACCCGGTGGCGCCGGTGACGCTGTATGCGGCATAGGACGTGGCGACCGCCATCACTCCCTGGGCGAAGTTGACGATCCGGGTGCCGCGCCAGATGAGCACCAGAGCGAGCGCGAAGGCGGCGTACACCGCGCCGCGGGAGAGTCCGTCGACCGTCAGAAACAGGAAGCGATCCATCAGAACCCCAGGTACGCGTGCCGGAGCGCGGCGTCGCCGGCCAGTCGGTCGGCCTCGGCCACCGCCACCACCCGGCCCAGTGACATCACGACTCCCTCATCCGCGATGGACAGCGCGCTGCGCACGTTCTGCTCGACGAGCAGGACGGTCAGCCCGGTGTCGTCGCGCAACCGGCGCAGCAGCCCCATGATCTGGGCGATTATCCGGGGCGCCAGTCCGAGCGAGGGCTCGTCGAGCAGAAGCAGCCGCGGCCGGGCCACCAGGGCGCGGCCGAGGGCGAGCATCTGCGCCTCGCCGCCGGAGAGCTGGTGGCCAAGGTGCTTGCGGCGCAAGGCGAGCGGTTCGAACAGCTCGTACACCTCGGCCATCCCGCGCCGGATCTCACGCCGGTCGCGTCGCCAGAGGCCACCCAGGCGGAGGTTCTCTTCCACGGTCAGCTCGGCGATCACGCCACGACCCTCGGGCACGTGTGCGAGCCCGCGCCGGACCAGGTGTGGCACGGACACGTCGCGCAACTCCGCGCCGTCATAGACGATCCGTCCGGCGCTCGGCCGTACCAGCCCGGACAGCGTGCGCAGCAGGGTCGTCTTTCCCGCCCCGTTCGCGCCGAGCACGGCGCAGATCGTGCCGGCCGGCAGGCGCAGGTCGATGCCGTGCAGGACGGGTACCCCGTCGTAGCCGGCGGTCAACCCGCTGACCTCCAGGAGGGCCGTCATCGGACCACTCCGTTGTCCGCGTCGGTGCCCAGGTATGCGTCGGCGACGGCCGGATCGTCGCGGATCTGGGCCGGCTTGCCGGCCGCGATGACCCGACCGAAGTCGAGTACCACCACGTGCTCGCAGACCCGCATGACCAGATCCATGTGGTGCTCGACGAGGGCCACCGCGCAGCCGCCGCCCGATCTGCCGGGCAGCGCCTGGATAAGCGTGGCCAACCCGTCGATGTCCTCGGCGCCGAGGCCGCCAGCCGGCTCGTCGAGCAGGAGCAGCCTCGGCCGGGAGACCAACGCCCGGGCCAGGGCCACCCGCTTACGCAACGGATACGGCAGGCTCTCCGGCGCGCGGTCGGCGTAGCGGGCGACGCCCAACTCGTCGAGGCACTCCAGCGCGCTGCGGCGCAGTCCCCGGTCGTCGCGGTCGCTGCCGGGCAGCGCCAGCAGCATCTGGCCGAACCGGGCGCGAGCCTGCCGGTTGGCTCCGACCATCACGTTCTCCAGCACGGTAAGCCCTGGGAAAAGGCCGATGCCCTGTAGCGTGCGGGCGATGCCCACGCGCGCCAACCGGTCGGGTCGTGGCCGCAGGGGCGCGCCCGCCCATGAGATCGAACCGGTGCCCGGCCGGACGAAACCGCAGATGACGTTGAACAGTGTCGTCTTGCCCGCGCCGTTCGGTCCGATGATGCCGACCACGCCGCGCTCGGCGACAGTCAATGAGACGCCATCGAGTGCGACCAGGCCACCGAAGCGTACGCCGATTCCGCGCAGTTCAAGTCCGCGCCGGACGACTTCGCCCTCGGCGGGCGTCGACGGGGGCGGGGACGCGGGCGGCCCGGCATCCTTCGCGACGGCCATCAGCATCACGCTCAATCCCGGCGACGTTGCACGGCTGGCGTTGCTGGGCCCAAACTTACAGTGATAGTTAACGCTGCACCAGATCCACCGGGAGATCAGCGGTGGACCGTTACCACACCGTATTCGTCGGCGGTGAGCGGGATCGGGCGGCGTCGGGCCGGCGCGGGCTCACCGGCGCAACGCGACCAGCTCCGAGACGGTCACCGCGGCGAGGCCGCGGCGGCCGAGCCCCGCCAGAACCTCGTCCGTTGTCGCCACCACACCATGCCGCTCGTCAGTGCCCTCATGCAGCACGGCGATCGACCCGGGCCGGATCCCGACCAGCAGCCTGCCCCCGATCCCCGCGTCACGCGGCCCGCCGGTGTGCATCGCCACCGCCGTGCCGAGCACGATGCGCAGGTCCTGCCTCGCCGCGGCGCTCAGCATGCGGGGGCTGAACCAGCCCGACCCCGGACGGAACCAGCGGACCTTCCCGTGCGGCGCGAGCAGCGCGTTCACCTCGGCCAGCTCGCGTTGAAACTGGAGGTCGGAAAGCAGCACCGAGCGCTCCTCGCGCATCAGGTGGTTGGCTATCTCATGTCCCTCCGCGGCGATCCGGGCCACGATCGGCTCGTTGCCGAGGATGCGCTCGCCGATCAGGAAGAAGGTCGCTCTCGCCCTGTGCTCGGCCAGCACGTCCAGTAACTGTGGCGTGATTTGCCGGTGCGGTCCGTCGTCGAAGGTAAGCGCGACCGCGCGGGTGTCGGTGTCGACAAAACAGAGCACGTCGCCGGGGATCATCCGGGACACGGCGCGTACGGCCGGCTCGCGCCAGCGGAGCACCGCGTCTGCCACGACACGGGCGGCTATACCCATCAGCGCCTCCCGCTCCGGCCAACCGGACGACGAGACCTTTGGCTTGAACGAACCCTGGCCACCGACTGTAGCTCGTCGAGGACATCACCGGGCTGGGCCTCCGCGCCCTGCCGCTGGGGCTTCGCGGTCAGGGCGGGTTGCGCAGGTAGGCCAGGACGGCCAGGACCCGACGGTTGTCGTCGGCGGCCGGTGGCAGGCCGAGTTTGGCGAAGATGCCACCGATGTGTTTGGCCACCGCCTGTTCGCTGAGGTACAGCGTGCGGGCGACGGCGGCGTTGGTTCGGCCCTCCGCCATCAGCGCCAGCACGTCGCGTTCGCGCGGGGTCAGCGCCGCCACCGGCGAGCCGGCGCGGTTGCGGGCCAGCAGGTGCGACACGACGGTCGGGTCAATGACCGTACCGCCGGCGGCGACCCGTTCGACGGCGTCCGCGAACTCGGCGACGTCCGACACCCGGTCCTTCAGCAGGTATCCGACCCCCGCCGCGTCGGTGTGCAGCAGTTCCGTGGCGTAGGTCGACTCGATGTACTGGCTGAGTACCACCACCGGCAGGCCCGGCCGCTCGCGGCGGAGCGCGATCGCGGCGCGCAGCCCGCCGTCGGTGTTGTCCGGTGGCATCCGCACATCGGTGACGACCAGGTCCGGCGGGTCCGCGCGGACCGCGTCGACCAGGGCGGGAACGTCGCCGACCGACGCGACCACCCGGTACCCGCAGCGCTCCAGGATATGTGCCAACCCTTCGCGCAGGAGTACGAAGTCCTCGGCGACGACTACCCGCACGGCACCTCCAGGCGTAGCACGGTCGGGCCGCCCGGTGGGCTGGCGAGCAGGAACCGGCCGCCGACCGCGTCCGCCCGGTCGGCGAGCCCCTGCAGGCCGCTGCCCCGCGCCGGGTCGGCGCCGCCGGTTCCATCGTCGCGGATCTCGACCACGAGGAGGTCCCGGTCCAGTCGCGCGCTCACCGTCGCGAGCCGCGCGCCACTGTGCCGGTCGACATTCGCCAGTGCTTCGCTGACCACGAAGTACGCGGTGCTTTCCACCTGCCGGGGGAACCGGCTGAGCGTGCTGATGTCGGTACGTACCGCCACGCCCGATCGTCCGGCGAGATCGGCGATCGCCGCGGCCAGCCCGCGTTCGGCCAGGATCTGCGGGTGGATGCCACGGACCAGCTCGCGCAGTTCGCCCAGGACCGCCTTGGACTGCTCGTGTGCACCGGCGACCAGAGGCGCGAGCTCGGACGGGTCGGCGCCGCCGGCCAGTTCCATCCGGACCAGGCCGAGGTTGACGCTCAGGGCGAGCAGCCGCTGCTGGACGCCGTCGTGCAGGTCCCGTTCGATCCGGCGCCGCTCGTTGTCGAACCCGTCCATCAACCGCGACCGGGACCGGGTCACCTCGACCAGCCGGGCGTCCGCCCGGGCGGCGGCCGCCGGCAGCACCGCGCGGGCGAGCGCGGCCCGGGTACCGGCGGCGGCTGTCACCAGGTAGGCCATGCCGACCGCGACCACCACTCCAAGCAGCGGTACCAGCCAGATCGCACCATGCAGCCGCAGGCCGGCCCGGACCGACGACTCGGGCGCGACCGCGACGATCAGCGGTGCGAACAGGGTGACTCCGGTCAGTACGACCGCGAACGCCAGAACCGCCAGATCGACCACCCACAACAGGACGCCGATCAGCACCGCGAACGCCAACTCCTGCCAGGTGGCGGCCTCGCGCAACCGGGTGGACAGCCAACCCGCCAGGCCGGGACGCTTCGGTGGCTGGTGCGGGCCGGGCGTCGGGCGTGGACCGACCAGGCGTAGCCGCAGCCGTTCCACCGCCGCGACCGGTACGCCGATCAGGCACGCCCCGAGCAGCAGCGCGACACCGATCCCGACCGGCGCCAGAGCCAGACCCGCACCGGTCAGGACGGGGATCGCGACCACGACCACGATCCCTTGCGGTACACCCGATGCGAGGTACGCGAGCGACCGCCACGGCCACGAGGAGCCGAGCAGGCTCAACGGACCGCATCGCAGTGCCTGCCAGGCCGTCGCGGCGGGCACTGTCGCTGCTGGCATGCC
>Ga0137372_10001578_pt1 | contig 22057 bp, 19 predicted proteins | sample SagtaG_6_FD_104911 | JGI IMG/M metagenome (GOLD analysis project Ga0137372, IMG submission 104911) | Vadose zone soil microbial communities from Sagehorn Ranch, Mendocino, California, USA - Sage1_R_60_16 metaG | ecosystem: Environmental > Terrestrial > Soil > Vadose zone | place: USA...
GCCTGCTGGGATAGGGCCTGCGGGGATAGGGCCTGCGGAGACAAGCCTGGCTGGCGAGCCTGGAGCCCCCTTTACGCCCGCGCCGGACCGGGCCCAAAAACTGGCCGTGCCCGCGCCGTGGCCGGGCTACGGGCTGCCGGAACCGATCGGCGGCGGCTATCAGCGCAAGAGCATCCTCTTCGTCGCCTGGCGGGACCTCGCCAACCGGCAGGCCGGGGGATCCGAGGTGCTGGTTGACCGGCTGGCGTCCGGCGTGCTCGCCCGCGGCCACCGGGTAACCCTGCTGTGCGGCGGAACCGTCGCCGAGCGGCCGTACCGCGTGGTGCGCAACGGCGGCACGTACACCCAGTTCCTCCGCGCGCCCCTCGCCTACCTGCGGCACTTCCGGAGCTACGACCTGATCGTCGAGGTCTGCAACGGGATGCCCTTCCTGGCGCCGCTGTGGTCCCGCCGCCCGGTGCTCTGCCTGGTAAACCACATGCACACCGAGCTGTGGTCGATCCGCTTCCGGCCGCCGTTCTCCACGGTGGGACGGAACATCGAGCGGGTCGTCATGCCCCGGGTGCACCGCGAGAACCTGTTCCTCACCGTGTCCCCCTCTACGGCGGAGTCGCTGCAGCAGATCGGGGTCGGCCAGGACCGGATCCGGCAGATCTGCAACGGCGTCGAGGCGCCGGATCCGCCGACCCCGCGGTCGCCGGAGCCGATGTTCCTCGCGTTCGGCAGGCTCGCCGACTACAAGCGCCTCGACCTTCTGCTGCGGCTGTGGGACCGGGTGCGGCACGTGGTGGGCGGCAAGCTGGTGATCGCCGGGGACGGGCCGGAGCGGTCGAGGCTGGAGTCACTGGCCGGGCCGGGCGTCGAGTTCACCGGCCGGGTGTCGGACGCCGAGAAGCACCGGCTGATGTGCGCGGCGTGGCTGTTCCTGCATCCGGCGCTGATCGAGGGCTGGGGCATCGTGGTCGCCGAGGCGGCGATCCGCGGCACTCCCTCCGTGGCGTTCGACGTACCGGGGCTGCGTGACTCGGTCGTGCACGGCCAGACCGGGATGCTGGTGCGGACCGAGGGCCAGTTCGCCTCGGAGTGGGCGTCGCTGGCGATCGACCAGCGGCGGCGCGAGCAACTCGGCCGCGCGGCGCGCACCCGCGCGCTGCAGTTGCACTGGTCCGCCGCGGTGGATGGTTTCGCCGACGTGGCCGACGAGGCCATCAAGCGCGGGAGGATCCCATCGTGACGGTCACCACTCCGGCCGACCCGCTGCAGGAGTTCTACGAGGCTCCCGGCGTTCCGCTCCGCTCGGGTCCGGACCGGGCCCGCCGCCAGGCCCGGATGCTGGCCGAGATGCTGCGGGGCTTTCCCGGCCCGGCCGTGGTCGTCGACCTGGGCTGCGGCGACGGCTCCGCGCTCGCGGTCGCGGCGGAGCACAATCCGGCGCACCGTTTCGTCGGCGTCGACTGGTCCGGCGATGCCCTGCGGCAGGCACGAACCCTTGGCCTCACGGCGGTACGCGCAGGCGTGGCCGCGAGCCTGCCGGTCGCGGACGGCGCCGCGGACGTGGTGATCATGAGCGAGCTGATCGAGCACCTGGTGGACCCCGATGGGGCGGTCGCCGAGGCCCGGCGGGTGCTGCGGCCGGGCGGCTCGCTGCTGCTGTCCACGCCGAACCTGGCCGCGTGGTACAACCGGGGGCTGCTCGCCTTCGGGATCCAGCCGGTCTTCTCCGAGGTGAGCCTACGCGGAGTGTTCGGCAGGCCGGGCCGCGTGGTGGCGGGTCACCTGCGCCTGTTCACCCGGCGGGCACTGACCGAATTCCTCACCGCCAGCGGGTTCCGCTGCGTTACCGTGACCGGAGCGCGATACCACGACGTGCCGCGGCCGCTGGGCCCGCTCGACCGGGCGTTCTGCCGGTGGCCTGCCGCCGCGTCCATCCTGCTGGTACACGCCCGAAAGGAATAACTCCCCGATGGCGCAGGCGTCCGGCACCAGAACCGGGTCGAGGCATGCCCCTCCCGCTCGCCGGCGCAGGCGCGGGCTCGAGGTCGGCGGCCTGGTCATCGGGATTCTTGCCGGGCTCGGCATCACGCTTGGCTGGCTGATCTCGACCCGCGGCCAGCCGCCCCGTCCGGTCGTGTACAGCACCCACCCGCCCGTCCAGGTCCACGGCGCACCGGGCCCATCGGCGGAACCGGACCCCGCCGCGCTGGACGCCGAGTGGGCCGCCTACTCGAATCACGCCAGCTGTGCCGACTGGGCCGGCGGCGATGGCGTCTCGGCCATCCGGCTGAACTCCTCGCAGCTCGCCTGGTTCTTCTCCGACACCTATCTCGGGCCGGCCAGTCCCACCACCGGTTTCTCGCGGCTGTCCGGGTTCATGCACAACTCGCTGGTCGTCCAGACCAAAACCGGGGCAGGCAGTACGTTTGTCACCCTGACCGGCGGCGGAGCGTGCCCCGGCCCGGGCCGCCCGGGCGACGCGGCCCCCGTGGTGGGGTCACCGCCGACCGCATCCGGCGTGTCGGCCGACCGGTACTGGGAGGAGGACGGCATCTCCACCGGCGGCACGATCGTCAAGTTCTACAACCATTACCTGGGCGGCACCGTCCCGTACGTGCCGGACGGAACGGTGATCGCCAGCTTCGGTGTCAGCAAGCTCAGCTCGTCCGGCCGTGCCCACCAGTACGGCGGGGTGGCCCGGCCGGACCTGATCACGCTGCCGTCCTACACCCCGCCGGCGGGCGGCACGCCGATCCTGTGGGGCGCATCCCTGCTGCGCACGGGTAACACGGTCTATATCTACGGCACGCAGAGCCCGAAACTATCCGCTCCGGGCCACCTGCTCTACCTGGCCCGGGTCCCGGTGTCACGGCTGACCGCGTTCTCCGCCTGGCGCTTCTACGCCGGCGCCGGCACGTGGTCGGCCGCGCAGTCCGACGCCCGGCCGATGCAGGCCGGGGCAGACGCGTCGTCCGGCTTCAGCGTCGTTCAGGCCGGGCACCGCTACTGGCTGATCCAGGCCGCGACGGCGCAGGTCGCACCCGACATCAACGGCTACCCGGCCAGCACGCCGTGGGGCCCGTTCGACTTCACCGCCGGCCGGCTGCTGTACCGGGACCCGGCCATCGGGCTCGACGCCGCGCATGACTACCGCATCTTGTACGAGGCGCGGGCCGAGCCCGCCCTTTCCACCCGCAATACGCTCGTGATCAGCTACAACGTCAACTCCGAGGCCGTCACCACCGGCTGCGCGCCGATGTCCGCCTTCACCAACTCGCTGACGCTGCCCCGGTTCGTCGCCGTGCCGATGTCCGCCTTCGGCGACGGCGCGGGCGCGCACGCCAGTCAGGCGAGGAGCGGACCGTCTGGCTATCCGCAGATCGTGCAGCAGAACCCATCCCAGTGGTTCGACGCCTGGAGTTACTCCGGCGGCTGCCCGCCGGTGCCCGCGCTGGCGTCGGCGCGAGCCCGGCCGGCCTCCGGAAGGGTCACGTTGAGCTGGCCCGACGCCGGCCTCCGCCTCCGCTATCACGTCTACCTGAGCGGGCCGGGAGAGCCAGGCGATACGCCGGTCAAGATCACTCAGAAAACCGGCGTCACCATCACCGGGCTGCAGGCCGGCGCCTACCAGGCCACGGTGATGCCGGTCAACTTCAGGAAGCAGACCGGGCGGGCGGCCAAGGTCACCTTCACCGTGCCGTAGCGCATCCCTCCTCGCCGGTTACCCGCGCCTGTCCACTCGCTGAACTCTCAGCAAAGCTCCTCACCCGCCAGCCGGTCCGGCTGCGTTACTGGGGCGGTGCCTGACACCGACACGGAGGCGGCCCAGGCCCCGGCCCGGCGCCACGGCGTTTCCCGGCGGCACGGCGTTTCCCGGCGGCACGGCGTTTCCCCGCGGCAGCCCGGCTCCCGCCGGCGCGGGCTCGAGATCGCGGGCCTGGTGCTCGGGATAGCCGCCGGGGTGGGCGTCGCGGCCACCTGGTTCGTCCCGTCGCTGCGTCACCTGTCCGGCCCGCCCCCGGTGAACAGCCCGCCCGTGGTGGTCCACGACTCATCTGGCTCATTCACCTCACCCGGCTCGACGACGGCGCCGGATCCCGCCGCACTGGACGCCGAGTGGACCACCTACTCGGATCGTTCCGGCTGCGCCGACTGGGCCGGCGGCGACGGCGTCTCCGCCATCCGGCTGAACTCCTCGCAGCTCGCCTGGTTCTTCTCCGACACCTTCATCGGCCCGGCCGGGCCCACCACCGGCTTCTCGCACATCAGCGGGTTCGCGCACAACGCGGTGGTAGTGCAGACCCGCACCAGGCACGGCAGCGCGTTCGTCACCGTGACCGGCGGCGGAGCCTGCACTGGCCCGGGCCGGCCCGGTAACGCGGCGCCGGTCGTCGGCGACTCGCCCTGGCTTTCCGGTACCCATGACCGGTACTGGGACGAGGACGGCCTGCGCACCGGCGGGACGATCGTCAAGTTCTACAACCGCTACGCGGCGAGTACCTTCCCGTTCGTCCCGCTCGGCACCGTGATCGCCAGCTTCGACGCCGGCCAGCTCAGCTCAGCCGGCCACCGATCCCGCTACGGCGCGACGAGCCGGCCGACCCTGGTCCGGCTGCCGTCCTACACCCCGCCGGCCGGCGGGTCCCCGATCCTGTGGGGCGCCGCGGTACTGCGCCTCGGCGACACGGTCTACGTCTACGGCACGCAGAGCCCGCACGTGTCCGACCCGCTCCGGCATCTCTACCTGGCCCGGGTCCCGGTAACAAAGCTGACCGTGTTCTCCTCCTGGCGGTTCTACGCCGGCCCCGGGACCTGGGCGCCCGACCAGCAGGGCGCCCAGCCGGTCCCGCTGGGCTCCGGCTCGATAAGCGGGGGCTCGATAAGCGGGGGCTCGACCAGCGCCGACGTCTCGTCCGGGTTCAGCGTGATCGGGGCCGGGGGCCGCTACTGGCTGATCCAGGCCGGGGTGGGTGGCACGCCGGACATCGACGCTTACCCGGCCGGCGCGCCGTGGGGCCCGTTCGATTTCACCGCGGGACGGCGGCTGTACCGGGACCCGTCCATCGGGCTGGACGACGCGCACGACTTCCGGATCATGTACGAGGCGCGGGCCGAGCCGGACCTCTCCTCCGGCAACACGCTGGTGATCAGCTATAACGTCAACTCCGTGGGGGTCAACACCGGCTGTCAGCCGATGGCCTCCTACACCAACACGGTGACGCTGCCCCGGTTCGTCACGGTGCCGCTGGCCGCGTTCGGTCCCGCCGCGCAGGTCCGCTCGGTGCGGAGCGGGCCGTCGGACGATCCGGGGATCGCGCGGCGGAGCCCGGCGCAGTGGTTCGCCTCGTGGGGCCTGCGGCACGGCTGCCCGCACATACCCGCCGTGACCTCGGTACGCGCCAGCGCGGGCTCCGGCCAGGTCAGGCTGAGCTGGCCCGATGCCGGCCTGGGCCTCCGCTACCTCGTCTACCTGACGGGCCCGGGCCAACCGGGCGACAGCCCGGTGACCACCGCGTACCATGATGGCGCCACCCTCACCGGGCTGCGGCCCGGCAGCTACGTGGCCCGGGTCGTGCCGGCCAACCTAAGGAAATATAAGGGGCGGGGCGCTAAGGTGACGTTCACTGTCCCCTGACCCGGCGCGGGTGCTCGCCGTGGTGGCGGATGCTACTACCGTCCAGGAAATCGACTCCGAAGGAGAACGTGTGGTCCGGATGATCATCGCCGTCGTCGTGGGTCTGGCCATCGCCATCGGCGGGAGCGTCCTGGTGGTGAACGTGCTGTCCAGCCACGGCAACGGCACGCCCAGCACCTCGTCGACCTACAACTACGGCTCTCGCTGATCCACTCCGCTAGCGAAGGAGCAGCCGGGCGGCCAGTTCGAGGTGACTGCTCACGTCGTCCGCCGAAGCCCGGCGGGTCACCCACGCGACCAGGTTCGACAGCCACACGTCGCCGATCACCCGGGCGATCGCGGCGTCGTCGGCCGAGGGCTCGCCGTCGTGCATGGCCCGGGCGAACATCCGTTCCATCTGCCGGGCGACCGCGTTCACCTCGGCCGCCGCGCTCGGGTCGGCGAACATGAATGCCCGGGTCATCGCCTCGGTGAGCATCGGCTCGCGCTGCATGGTCCTGGTCACCCGGGACAGCACGTACATCATGCGCTCGTACGGCGTGTCGCCCGGGATGGGCCGGCGGTCGAGCTTCTCCTGCGTCCGCTCGAACTCCAGGGTCAGCGCGGACACCAGCAGGTGGATCTTGGACGGGAAGTACCGGTAGAGGGTGCCCAGCGCTACGTCGGCCCGTTCGGCCACGGTCCGCATCTGCACCGCGTCGTAGCCGCCCTTGGAGGCTAGCGCCAGCGTGGCGTCCAGGATCCGCTTGCGCCGCTCGCGCTGCGCCGCCGAACCCGACTCGGCGTCGCCGACTGCGCTCAGCGCGTCGGTAGTACGTGTTCTCGCTGGTGCCATACCGGGTCCCTCACCGTTTCCGTCCGTAACAAGACTATCAAGCACACCGGGGCTGATTACTGGCACGGCCTGGCCGCCTACAGGTAGAACGTGTTCTAATTCTGGCTATGCGAAAGGTCGCTGGTTTCACGCTCGCCGGGCTAGGAGTCGTCCTTATCGCGGCGGCGGTCCTGCTGCCCACGTACGTGAGCGGGCAGATCGTCAAGTTCCCGCTGGACGAGCACGCCAGCGCGACCCTGGCCGGGACCGGGGTGTCGTACTTCAGCCAGGTCAAGCTGACCGAGAAAACCGCAGTCAGTGTCCGGGCCACCTACACGATCAAGGGGGACGCCGCGGCCGGCACCTCCTCGACCGCCGTGTGGGACGAGACCGCCAGCGTCCGGGACCTCACCAACGGCCTGCCGGTCAGCACCGTGACCCGCCGCTTCGCGTTCGACCGGCACACCGCCGAACTGACCGACTGCTGCGGGGCGCAGGTCAATGGCAACAAGGCGATCCGGCAGACCGGGGTGGCCGGGGCCGTGTTCCCGATGGGCACCCGGAAGCAGACCTATCAGGTCTTCGACACCACCCTGAACCGGGCGGTGCCCTTCACCTACTCCGGGACCGCCAGCACCAACGGCATCCAGACCTACATGTTCACCGAGAACATCGCCCCGACTCAGGTCGCGACCATTACCGTCCCCGGACCCTTCTTCGGCCTGAAGGCCAAGACGGTGAAGCTGCCGCAGATGTACCAGATCCACCTCACCTACTGGGTCGATCCGCAGACCGGGGCCCTGCTCAACGTCGACGAAAAGGAGAGGATGACCCTGCGGAACCCGGCCACCGGCGGCACCGTCGCGGTGCTCTTCGACGGCGACCTGAGGGCCACGCCTGACACCGTGAGGGCGGTCGTCGATCTCGACTCCAGCGGCCGCACCGAGCTCGCGCTGCTCAACACGATCATCCCGCTGGCGGCCGGGATCGCCGGCGCCGTGGCCCTGGTCGCCGGGATCCTCCTGCTCGTGCGCAAGCGCCGTCAGGCTCAGCCGGGCCCGGCCGAGCCGTCCCGCCACCTGGCCGCAGGCTAGTGAAACGTGTTCTAATTCTTTCCAGACGCGCATCCGCCGGACGGTGAGGAGGGCCAGCGCGGTGATGGACTTCACCCTGGGGGAGCGCCAGCAAGCAGTGGCTGACCTGGCCGCCGAGGTGCTCAGTGCTGACAGTCCCCGGGCCGCGGATCCCTGGAAGGAGCTCGCCCGGGCCGGCCTGCTCGACGTGTCCCCGCCCGACGGCCTCGGCGTCCTTGAGGTAGCCGTGCTCCTCACCGCGATCGGTAAGCGCGCCCCGTCCATGCAGGCCCTGGCCACCCTCATGACCGGCGCCCTGCCCCTAGCCCGCTGGGGCCGCCCCGACCTCCTCCCCGCCGTAGCATCCGGCGAGCTCCACCTCACCGCCGCCCTCCGCGAACCCCCCGCCGCACCCGCCACAGCAGTAACCGACGGAAAAATCACCGGTACCAAAATCGGCGTCCCCTACGCCGCCCAATCCCACCTCCTCCTAACCCCCGCCCGCCTCGCGCCCCCCGATTCCATGATCGTGAGCGGTTCGGGACAAATAGCGCCCAAAACTGCTCACGATCATGGTGGCGTCTTCCTCATCAGCCCGCGCGGACCCGGAGTGGAGCTGATTCAAACCCCCAGCTCCTCCGGGGAGCCGGAGTACGCGGTCCAGCTCGACGAGGCGCTGGTCGAGGGGATGCTCGGCGGGGCGGACTGCGTTCGCGACCTGTACCAGCTGGCCACGGCGGGGGCGTGCGCGCTGGCCGACGGGGCGGTGGCCGGGGCGCTGGCGCTGACCAGGGACCACGTCGCCAGCCGGGAGCAGTTCGGCCGGCCGCTGGCCGCGTTCCAGGCGGTGTCCCAGCAGATCGCCGACGTGTACATCGCGTCCCGCACCATGCACCTGGCCGCCCTGGCGGCGTGCTGGCGGCTGGACGAAGGCCTGGACGCGGCCGCCGACCTCGAGGTGGCGGGATACTGGTGCGCGGAGCAGGCACCCAGGTCCGTTCGGCTGTGTCATCACCTGCACGGCGGGATCGGTATGGACGTGACCTATCCCTTGCACCGGTTTTCCTCGCTGATCGCCGACCTGACCCGATTCCTGCCGTGTTCATCGACCTGACCCCGGAGCAGCGCGCTCTGCGCGACGAGCTGCGCGGCTACTTCGCCGGCCTGATGACGCCAGCCGAGCGCGCCGAGCTGCTCACCGAGCGGCACGGCGCCGTCTACCGCGACGTGGTGCGCCGGATGGGCCGGGACGGCTGGCTCGGGGTGGGCTGGCCTGCGCGGTACGGCGGCTGCGGGTTCGGCCAGGTGGAGCAGCAGATCTTCGCGGACGAGGCGGCCCGCGCCGACGTGCCGCTGCCCGCGGTGACGCTGCAGACCGTCGGCCCGACCCTGCAGGAGCACGGCACGCCCTGGCAGCAGGACTTCTTCCTGCCGCGGATCCTGGCCGGCGAGGTGCACTTCGCGATCGGCTACACCGAGCCGGAGGCGGGAACGGACCTGGCGTCGCTGCGCACCCGGGCCGTCCGCGACGGGGAGGAGTACGTCGTGGACGGGCAGAAGATCTTCACCACCGGCGCGCACGCGGCCGGCTACGTCTGGCTGGCCTGCCGGACCGATCCCGACCCAGAAACCGCCCCGAAGCACAAGGGGATCTCCATCCTCATCGTGGACACCACCGACCCGGGTTTCTCCTGGACCCCGATCATCACCCACGACGGCGCCCACCACGTCAACGCGACCTATTACGCGGGCGTGCGGGTGCCGGTCCGGATGCGGGTCGGCGCGGAGAACGAGGGCTGGCGGCTGATCACCACCCAGCTCAACCACGAGCGGGTGATGCTCGGCCCGGCCGGCCGGATCGCCGCCCTGCATGACCGGGTGCACGCCTGGGCGGCCGAACGCTCCCTGCTCGCCCAGCCCGACGTGCACCGGGCGCTGGCCCGGGCCTCGGTCGTGATGCGGGTCAACGAGCTGCTCAACTGGCAGGTCGCGGCCGCGCCAGCGCTCGACGTGGCGGACGCGTCCGTCACCAAGGTCTTCTCCTCCGAGCAGCTCCAGGTGATCGGGCAGGAGCTGGCCGGGGTGGTGGGCCGGCACGCCGACGCCAGCCCGGGTACCGCGGAGCTGATGACCTGGCTGGACGTCCAGCTCAAGCGCAACATCGTGCTGACCTTCGGCGGCGGCGTGAACGAGATCCAGCGCGAGCTGATCGCCACCGCTGGTCTCGGCCTGCCCCGGGCGCCCCGATGAGCGCCGAGGACACGATCCGGGCGGCGGCCGCGCGCCTTGCCGCTTCCGGCGACAGCCGCCCCCGCGCCGCCCGCGATCCGGTGAACCTCCCCATGATCCGCAACTGGATCGAGGTTATCGACCCGAACGGCCGGGACGATCCCGGCACCGTCCCGCCGGCCATGATCCAGGTCTGGACCATGCCCGGCCTGCACGGGGTCCGCGCGGACGACGACCCGCTCGGCCAGATGTCGCAGCTCCTGGACGAGGCCGGGTACACCTCCGTTGTCGCGACCAACTGCGACCAGGCCTACCATCGCTACCTCAGGACCGGCGAGCAGCTGTCCGTCCGGGCCAGGCTGCTCGACGTCACCGGTCCTAAGCGCACCGCGCTCGGCGAGGGCTGGTTCGTCACCACCCGCAGTACCTGGTTCTCCGCCGACGAGCCAGTCGCCACCATGGACTTCCGCATCCTCAAGTTTTGTCCCGCACAAGAACCTCCCACGCACGCCAGCACCACCAGCCCCATGCTCCCGCTGGTCACCCCCGACACCGCCTTCTTCTGGGACGGCACGGCAGCAGGCGAGCTGCGCATCCAGCGCTGCGCCAAGTGCGGCGTGCTGCGCCACCCGCCCGGGCCGATGTGCCCCGCCTGCGGCGAGGCCAGCACGGCCGGCGTGGCCGGCCTGGCCGGCCACGAGGGTTACACAGTAGCGGCCGGCACCGGCGAGGTGTTCAGCTACGTGGTGCACCACCACCCGCCGGTGCCCGGCAAGCGGCTGCCGATGGTCGTCGCGCTGGTGCAGCTGCCCGAGGGCGTGCGGATCCTCGGCGAGATGCCCGGCGTCCGCCCGGACCAGGTGCGGATCGGGCTGCCGGTGCGGGTCACGTTCACCCGGGCCGGCGACATGACGTTGCCCGCCTGGCGCCCGGCCGACGGAGCCCTGCCGGACCGGGTGATCGACGTGACGCCCACGTTCGTGATCGCCTCGGCCCTTGCCACCCGGGACTTCCAGGACGTGCACCACGACCGGGACCGCGCCGTCGCCCGCGGGGCCAGGGACATCTTCGTCAACATCCTGACCACGACCGGGCTGGTCCAGCGGTACGTCTCGGCCTGGGCCCCGGACGCGCTGGTCCGCGGCGTCTCCATCCGGCTCGGCGTGCCCTGCCACGCGGGCGAGACGCTCACCCTCAGCGGGCAGGTCACCGCGGCTGATGGCGACGAGCAGGTCGTCGCCGTGACCGGCCGGTGCAGCCTGGGCGACCACGTCACCGCCACCGTCAGGATCGCCCGGTGATGGCCCTAGCCAGTACCGCAGCCAGTACCGCAGCCAGTACCGCCATCGTCGGCATCGGGGCGACCGAGTTCTCCAAGGACTCCGGCCGCAGCGAGCTCCGGCTCGCCGCCGAGGCGGTGCGGGCCGCGCTGGACGACGCCGCGCTGACCCCGGCCGACGTCGACGGCCTGGTCACCTTCACCATGGACAGCAACGCGGAGATCGCCGTGGCCCGCGAGCTCGGCGTCCCGGGGCTGAGCTTCTTCGGCCAGGTCGGCTACGGCGGCGGGGCCGCCTGCGCGACCGTGCAGCACGCGGCGATGGCGGTGGCGACCGGGGCGGCCAGCGTGGTGGTCTGCTACCGGGCGCTGAACGAGCGGTCAGGACGCCGGTTCGGCCGGGTCGCGGCCGGCGCGACCGCCATGCCCACCACCTCGGGCGTCGACAACGGCTGGCACTACCCGATGGGCATCGCCACGCCGGCCGCCACCGTCGCCATGGTGGCCCGCCGCTACATGCACTGCTTCGGCGCGACCAGCGAGGACTTCGGCCGGGTGACGGTCGCGGACCGCCATCACGCCGCGACCAACCCGCACGCCTGGTTCTACCAGCGCCCGGTCACGCTCGCCGAGCATCAGGCCTCGCGCTGGATCGCCGAACCCCTCCGGCTGCTCGACTGCTGCCAGGAAAGTGACGGCGCCGTCGCCGTCGTCGTCACCAGCCTGGACCGGGCCCGCGACCGGCCGCACCGGCCTGCCGTGATCAGCGCCGCCGCGCAGGGGGCCGGCCCGGACCAGTTCACCATGACCAGCTACTACCGCGACGACCTGACCGGCCTGCCGGAGATGGGCCTGGTCGGCGGCCAGTTGTGGCGGCAGGCCGGGATCGGCCCGGCCGACGTGCGCACCGCCGTGCTGTACGACCACTTCACCCCGTACGTGCTCATCCAGCTGGAGGAGCTCGGCTTCTGCGGTCGCGGCGAGGCCAGGGACTTCATCGCCGGCGGCGCGATCGAGCTGGGCGGCCGCCTGCCCGTCAACCCGCACGGCGGGCAGCTCGGCGAGGCCTACATCCACGGCATGAACGGCATCGCCGAGGCGGTCCGCCAGATCCGCGGCACCTCGGTCAACCAGGTCCCCGGCGACGGCCCGGTCCTGGTCACCGCGGGCACCGGCGTCCCCACCAGCGGCCTGATCCTGCGCTAGCGGTTACGGCGCGAGTGTCACCGGGATCAGCTGGACGTTGACCGGTTGCCCGTCCTTGGCTGAACTCTCGAACACCTCGATCGTGCCAGGCTGAGTCCGCGGAACCGAGTAGGAGACCGTGACCGAGTAGTCGCCGCGGCAGCCGGTGCCGCAGCTCGCGGTGGTGAATGTCCTGGCGATCTCGTGGCCGGCCGAATCGCCGATGCGCACGCTGACTGTGGCCTCGAACACATCGGCCGTGCCAGATACGGTAACCGGGCTGGTCACCCGCGCCCCGATGACCGGGCTCCGCACCGTGATCGCTGGCAGGTAGCCGCTGTACATCGCGCGAGTCTGCGGACTTTGCACCGGAACCCCGCCGACCACGGTGACACCCTGGCCGTTGATCGCGAACCGCACGCCGGTGACCGTCGGGAACTGCGTCAGCGTGTAGACCACCTGCGCGATCCGCAGCGGCATCGCCGCAGGGCTGGCCGCCGACTCGAACGACGAGCTGAGATCGACGGTCGCGATCCCGGCGGAGATGCGCATGCCAAGTACCGTCGTGCCGGCCGGGATCCGCGAGCGCAGTCCGGCCGCATACTCGGCCGCCGAAGGACCGGTCAGCATGCGGTCAAGCGCGGCCTGGCCGATACCTGTCGTCGCCGGAACGGTCCGTTTGGTGACGAATAGCTTGCCGTTCCGGCTGAACCAGGCCTGCAGGCCGATCTCGCGGACCGGGCCCTGAGCCGGTGTAGCCGTCGGCTGCTGGCCGCTTGGTGAGGGCGCAGCACTTGCGGTCCCGCTGCCCGTGGGCACGGCCGGACTGGATGCCGCGGCGGTCGCGGTCGGAGCCGGACCGAGCGCGCCGGACGAGGGCGCCCCGCAACCAGCGGCGAGCAAGCAGACGCCACTGATCATCATGATGGGCAGGCGCTTCATGGGGTCTCCTTCATAGTGCCCTTACCGCCCCACTGTGCGCCGGCCAGCCAACCGGCGGCTCACCGCAACATCACGGTTCGCTCACATCGGCGGGAGGCCTGAGCGGCAGGGTGAGCCGGAACACCGACCCGCCTGCCACGTCACTGGACACGCTGATATCTCCGCCCAGGAGCCTGGCGTTCTCGAGCGCGATAGCCAGGCCGAGACCGCTGCCCGCGCCGGCCCGCGCCGAGTCGGCTTTGTAAAAGCGCTCGAAGACGTGCGGCAGGTGCTCCGGCGGGATGCCCGGACCCCCGTCGGCCACGTCGATGCGGCCGTGAGCACCGTCGGTGCCGGTCCGAACCGTGACATCCCGGCCGCTGTGCTCGACCGCGTTGCCGACCAGGTTCGCCAGTATCCGCTCGATCCGGCGCGGGTCGGTAGTCAGCGTGAGCGGCCCGCCGTCCATGGCCACCTGGTCCTGCCAGCCCCGCGCGCTGATCAGCGCGGCCACGACGGACCGGACGTCGACCCGCCGCCGCAGGACTGGCTCAGACCCGGCGTCGAGCCTGGAGATCTCCATCAGCTCGTCGACCAGCGTCCTGAGCCGGCGCACATCGGCGACCATCAGCTCAACGGGGCGGCGGGCCGGGTCGGGCAGATGGCTGACCTGGCTGCCGAGCAGCGAGGCCTCGGCCACCAGGGCGGTCAGCGGCGTGCGCAGCTCGTGCGCGACGTTCGCGGTGAACCGGAGCTCGCGTGCCTGAGCCGCCGAGAGCGCGGCGATCTTCGCCTCCAGCGCGTCGGCCATCTCGTTGAACGCAGCCGCCCAGGCGCCGAACTCATCCGCCGCGCCGACCGGCAGCCTGGTGTCGAGGCGGCCGCCGGCGATCAGCCGGGCCGCCTCGCTGGCCCTGGAGACCGGTCACAGCGTTCGCCGGGCGAGCACCCGCCCGACCAGCGCCGCCACCAGCAGCACGCCGAGCCAGGCCGCCGCCAGGGTGTTGCGCAGCTGAGCCAGGTTGCGCTCGATACTTTGCTCGGAAAAGAACAGGTACAGCTGAGCGTTCGACCCCGGCACCCGGCCCGCCACGGCCAGGTAGGGCTGCCCGGCCACATCCATCCGCTGGTAGCCGAGCTGCCCCTGGCGGACGAAGCCCTGAAGTACGGCCGGGATCGGCGGGTTCACCTGGGCATCGGAGGCGACCGTGCGGCCTGCGGGGAAGATCAGCACCGCGTGGGTGCCCCGCTGCTCGTAGGCCCGGACAAAATCACCGGCCGCCTGGTAGGTGATGGTTGCGGCGAGGTTCAGGTCTTCCCTGGCCTCGGCCGCGCTCGCGGCCAGCGAGCCGTCCAGCCGCGCGTCGCGCACCAGCAGGTACGACGCGACCGCAAGAGCCCCGGCCGAGACCGTCGCTACCAGCACGAAGGCGACGACCAGCCGCCGCCGCAGTCCGCCCGGCCAGATCCGCCCGCGTCGGCCGGGTCGGCTGCGAGGCCGGGTCGGCTGCCGGGCCATGCCTTCAGGCCCGGTCCAGGCGGTAGCCGACCCCGCGGATCGTCTTGATCACCGCCGGATGCGACGGATCGTCTTCCACCTTGGCCCGCAGCCGCCCGATGGCTACGTCCACCAGGTGAGACTCGCCGAGGTACTCGTAATCCCACACCCGCTGCAGCAGCAGCTCCCTGGTGAACACCTGCCCCGGTCGCCGGGCGAGCTCGAACAGCAGCCGGAACTCGGTCGCGGTGAGTGCGAGCTCGATGCCGTCCTTCCGCACGGCAAAACCGGCGGGGTCGATCTCCAGCCGGCCGGCCACGATCGGCTCGGCCTCGGCCGGAGCTGCCGCCCGCCTGAGCATGGCCCGCAGCCGCGCGATCAGCTCGGGCAACTCGAATGGCTTCTTGACGTAATCGTCTGCGCCTGACTCCAGCCCCACCACCACGTCGATGAGGTCGGTCCTTGCCGTCAGCATCACGACCGGAACCCGGCTGAATTTCCTGATCTCGCGGCAGACCTCGAATCCGTCCAGCGACGGCAGCATCACGTCCAGGATCACCGCGTCGAAGCCGTCCGCGCGGACCCTCGCCAGGCCCTCCCGGCCATCGATCGCCGTGGCGACCCGGAAGCCGGCTGCCTTCAGCCCGATAGACACGATCTCACGGATCGACGCGTCGTCCTCGACCAGCAGCAGGCGCTCGTCCACAGTGCACCGGATTTCGATGGATGCTCAACCGCTCGCACGGCCAGCTCTGTGCGGAATGCTACTTCGTCCCCGAGACAGGATCGTGCACGACCGCATCAGTAAACCTGCTGAACCGGGGAGCGTCGGGCGGTAGCCGGCTCGGTCGGCCTCGGCGAGGCAGATATCTGCGGGCTTGATGCCGGCGGAGGTGTGCGGGCTGCGCACGGACGCCGCGGCGGAGGCGACCGCGAGCCGCAGGCAGCGCTCGACCGCCCAGCCGTCGTGCAGCCCCAGGATGACGCCGGCGGCGAAGGCGTCGCCCGCGCCGATGGTGCTGCGGATCTGCTCGCGCGGCAGCCGGACCGAGCCCTGGCGCCAGATCCGGCCGCCCGGGGCGGCGGCGACGCAGCCCGCGGGGACGTGCACCACCGCGAGCGCCGAGACGCCGCGCTCGATCAGGCCGAGCGCCATCGCCTCCAGCGCCGGCCAGTCCGTCGGCCCGTCCGCGGCGGGCGCCGGAGCATCGATGCCGGTCAGCGCGCCGGCCTCGAGCTCGTTGATCACGATGCTGTCCAGGTAGGGCAGGCAGGGCCGGGCGACTTGGGTGGTGCGGTCCGGTGCCAGGCTGACCATTTCCATGTTGGTATGCAGGCCCGCGGCCTGGGCCCGCTGGAGCAAGGCGGACCAGCCGTTGCCCCCGCCGGGCTGCGGGCAGTCCATGACCGGGTGGATGCCGGGTGCGCCCGCGTGCAGGATCCGCGCCAGCCCCAGGTCGGCGGCCGAGGCGTCGAATAGCGCGTTAGCCCCGCTGTGGTGGAAAAAGGTTCGCCGGCCGCCATCCCGCTCGATCATCCCGTCGGTGAACGAGGTGACCGCGCCGGCCAGCTTCCTGACGCCGGCCACCTCGATGTCCAGCCGCGCGCACTCGGCCATGATGAAGGCGCCGTGCTCGTCGTCGCCGATGGCGCCGAGCACCCCTATCGGGAAGGCCGCCCCGAGCATGCGCAGGTCGACGGCCATGTTGAGGCCCGGACCGCCGGTGCTCAGCGATACCTGCTCGATCGTGGCCAGGTGATCGAGGGCCGGGTAGGCGTCGATCACCTTGGCGACATCGACGAGAATCGTCCCGGCGCACAGGACCCCTCTGCGGCTCATCTGGGGCGGCTCATCCGGCACGCAGCACGGGATCGGTCACCTCCAGGTCGGCCTCGAGGTCGCGGTGCGGGGCGATCTCGGCCTTGGCCAGGGCATCGTGGTAGGCGCGGACGGCGTCGGCCGGACTCAGCTCGCCCCGCAGCACCGGACGCATCAGGCCGACCAGGTCCAGCTGGGACTCCGCGTGCTGGATCTTGCGTCCGAACAGGGCGACCCGGGCGCCGTGCCGTTCGGCCTGGTGCAGCAGCTCGAAGGTGTCCCGGGTGGTGCCTGCCGACCCGCCCAGGATGCCAACCACCAGCGACGGATCGTGCCCAGCCAGTTCGGCCAGTGCGCCCGGGCCGTTGTAGGCCACCTTCAGGAACAGCGGCCGCTGCGCCACGGTGACCCCGGCCAGGGCACGAGTGATCGAGTCGTTGACGAACGCGCCAACCTGACCGGCGGCCAGGGCGGCCGGCGCGTTGGGGTTGAAGACCTCGAGAAAATGCCGGATGCCCAGCGCGGCGGCCTCCCGCCGGAAACTGCCGTACGCCTCGAGCGTGGCCAGGTCGTGGTCCAGCTCGTTGTTGAAGGTCATCGAGTACAGCACGAGATCGCAGAACGGACGCACCGCGGACAGGTCGGCCGTGCGGAACGGCCGCGACGGCAGGGCGGGGTAGCGGCCGCCCCGGCTGTTCCAGATGTCCGTGCTGTCGTTTCCCCGCACGGCCAGGGTCATATCTCCCAGCGAGCCGTCGCGGGCCAGCCGCTCCCCGTTGGCCGCCGAGGTCAGCATGATGTCGAGTTCGCCCTGGGCGACCAGGGCTCGCATGTCGTCGAGGAATTCGCCGCGCGTGCGGTACCGGCCGGACCCGGCTGGTCCCGCCGAGGTGAGGCCGAACGCCATGTCGGCGTCCTTGGCGTCCGCGAGCACGAAGTCGCCGGGGGTGTACCGGCCCGCCGTGATGGCGCCCAGCTTGCGGTCCAGGCGGCGGACGGCCGGATCAGGCATAGACATCGGATCAGGCATGGACATCGGTCAGCCCCTCACGTGGTCACGGCTCGCCGGCGCTGACGAGGACCTTCACGTGCTGACCCGACGAGGCCAGCTCGAAGGCCTCGGCGACCTGAGCCAGCGGCCGGACGGCGGTGACGAAATCCGCCGTCCTGACGGCTCCCCGGCGCAGCAGGTCAGCCGATTCGGCGTAATCCGGGGGAAGGTAGGTGGCACTGCCCTGGATGCGGATCTGGTGGTCCTGCACGATCGGCAGCGCGACGGTGACCTCCCGGGCCGGGACGCCCACCACCATGACCGTCCCGCCCTTGTCGGCGATGCCGATCGCCTGATCCAGCGACGACTGGACGGACACGCAGTCGAAGACGATGTCGGCGCTCCCGCCCAGCGCCTCCCGCACCTGGCCGGTGACGTCGGGCGAGCGCGCGTCGATGGTCGCGTCGGCGCCGAGGGCCGCCGCCCGCTGGCGCTTGGCCAGGTTCGGATCGGTGCTGACGACCGCGCCCACTCCGTGTGCGCGGAGCACCACGAGGGTGAGCAACCCGATGGTGCCGGCGCCGAGAACGGCGACGGACCGGCCGGCCACGTCGCCGGCCAGGCGTACCGCGTGCACCGGCGTGGACAACGGCTCGATCAGCGCCGCGGCGTGATCGTCGAGCACGTCCGGCACCGGGTGCAGGCGGTTCGCGGCCACGGTGAAGTACTCGGCCATGCCGCCCTGAGCGTAGCCGCAGCCGAAGAACTGCAGGTTCTCGCACAGGTTCTCGCGTCCGGTGGTGCACATCTTGCAGGCCCAGCAGGGCAGGTCGGGTTCCACGATGACCCGCTGGCCGAGCGCCAGCCCGGCCGCGGAGCCCGCGGTCTCGATGACCCCGACGACCTCGTGGCCGGGCCGGTAAGGCAGCGGGACGAACGGATGGCTGCCGCGGGCCGCGTGCAGGTCGGATCCGCACACCCCGGCCACCAGCGTGCGGACCAGGGCCTCGTTCGGGCCGGGGGCGGGGATGTCCGCTGTCTCGACAGCGATCCGGCCCGGGTAGACGACGACGCGTCGCATGCTAGTCAGGGCGGCTACCTCCTGTGGCGTAGTGGTCAAGGTCAGCGAACGTCTTCCTGACACCCCTGTCCAGCAGGGCGGTCAGGATCGAGCTGTATACCCGGGTGAACCTGGGGTCGCCGGCCAGATCGCCGAAGACCGCGCGGTTGTCCTCGAGGAATGCGGCCCGGTGCCCGCGCTGCCGTCCCGCCGCGGCCCGCAATTGCGGCGCGAGAATGTCGTCGATCTCGTACTTCTCGCCGTTCTCGTCGATGCCCTCGGCGTAGCGGGCCCAGCTGGCCACGACCGCCGCCGACCGGGTGACCGGACCGCCGGCCGCGAGCTGGTGCCGGATGACCGGGAGCAGGAACTTGGGAATGAGATCGGAGGTGTTGGCGCACAGCCGGGCTACGGTGTCGCGCACCTCCGGGTTGGAGAACCGCTCGATGAGCTGGCGGGCGTACTGATGAACGTCGATGCCGGGCACCGGCCGCAGGGTAGGGATGGCTTCGGCCGTCATGTAGTCCATCAGGAACCGGTCGAACAGCGGGTCCGTGGTGACCTCGTGCACGAGCCGGTACCCGACTAGGTAGCCCGGATAGCACAGGGCCTGGTGACCGGCGTTGAGCAGCCGCAACTTCATCAGCTCGTAGGGTTCCACGTCGGAGACGATCCGCACGCCGGCGTCTTCCAGCGGCGGCCGGCTGTCGGCGAAGTCGTCTTCCAGCACCCACTGGGTGAACGGCTCGCAGAACACCGGCCACCGGTCTTCCAGGCCGAACCGCCGGCTGAGCTCGGCCCGGTCCTGGTCGGTCGTCTGCGGCGTGATCCGGTCGACCATGCCATTAGGGAACCGAACGTGCCGGGTGATCCAGTCCGCCAGCCCGGGATCGCGCAGGCGGGCGAACGCGGTGAACGCCCGCTGGCTCACATGACCGTTGCCCTGGATGTTGTCGCAGGACAGGATGCTGAAGGCGGGGATGCCCCGGTCACGGCGGCGGGCCAGCGCCTCGGTCACCAGCCCGAAAACGGTGCGCGGCGCGGCGCCCGGCCGCAGGTCGGCCAGCACGGACGGGTCGGACGCGTCGAACTCCCCGGTGACCGCGTCGAGGTTGTAGCCGCCCTCGGTGACGGTGAGCGACACGATCCGGGTCGCCGGCGCGGCCATCTTCTCGATCGCGGCCCCGGGATCGTCGGGCGCGAACAGGTACTCCACGATCGACCCGATCACGCGGGGCTCCCAGGTGCCGTCGCTATGCCGCAGGACCAGGGTATACAGGCCGTCCTGGGCGGCCAGCGCGTCGCGCATCGTGATGTTGGACGGCTGCACCCCGATACCGCAGATGCCCCAGTCCATCGCCGCGCCGCGGTTCATCAGCGTGTCGAGGTACATGGCCTGGTGCGAGCGGTGGAAACCGCCGACGCCGATGTGCACGATCCCGGTCGTCACCTGGCGGCGGTCATAACCAGGCACCGGCACGTTCAGCTCGGCCAGCGTCTTCCCGGTCACCGTGGTCATGCGGCTCCTTCCCCCGTCAATCGCAGTCCCCGTCAATCGCAGGCTCCCGTCAATCGCAGGGCTGGGACGATATGCCGGAACCTGGCGTGACGTTCCGCGTGGAAGGCGGTCATGGCCGGGTCCGGCTCGGCCGCCAGCCCGGCCGGCGGAGCCAGCGGTCCGGCGATGTCGTCGAAGCTCAGCAGGCCCGCGGCGTGGGCGCCCAGCAGGGCCGCGCCCCGGCCGGACGCGGCGGGCACGTCCACGGCGTACAGCGGCAGCCCCAGCACGTCCGCGAGCAGCTGCCGCCAGCCCGCCGCCAGGGTGCCTCCGCCGGCCAGCCGCAGCCGCGCCGGCAGGTCCTCGCCAAGCCGGTCCTCGCCAAGCCGGTCCTCGCCAAGCAGAGCGTCGAGCGCGTCGCGGATCGCGAACGCGGTTCCCTCGAGCGCGCCCCGCAGCAGCGACGTCCGGTCATCGGCCAGCGACAGCGCGGTCCAGGAGCCGCGCAGCGCCGGATCGCAGTACGGTGTCCGTTCCCCCGACAGGTGCGGGACGAAGAGCGGGTCGTGCGGCCGGCCAGGGCGGCCCGCGCTGGCGTACAGCTCCGCCCAGCTGGCGTTCATGACTTCGCGCACCCAGTTCAGGCTGAGCCCGGCGCTGAGGGTGGCGCCCATCTGGTACCAGCCATCCGGCGTCGCCGACCGGTAGAGGTTGACCCCGGCGTCCGCCCGGCTGGCCGGTGCGGCCAGCAGCCGCAGGACCTGCGCGCCGGTGCCGACGGTCAGCTGGACGTCGCCCAGGCCGATGCCGCTGCCGAGGGCGGCCGCTGCCGTATCGCCGGCCCCGGCCGCGACCGGGGTGCCCGCGGGCAGCCCCAGCTCGGTCGCTGCCGCGGCGGTGAGGTGCCCGGCCGGCGCGCCGGCCGAGGGCAGCAGGGGCGCCAGCAGGCCGGCGTCCAGGCCGAGCGCGCCGACCACGTCGAGGTCCCAGCGGTCGCCCGGCACGTCGTAGAGCAGGCTGGCGGATGCGTCGCTGGGCTCGGCGTGGATCTCGCCGGTGAGGCGGGCCCGCAGCCAGTCCTTGGGCGCCAGCGCCCAGCGCGCGTCCCGGTACGTCCCCGGTTCGTGCTCGGCCACCCACATGAGCAGCGGCCCGGTCATCCCGGGGGCCAGCGGGTTGGCCAGCCGGGCCCGCGCGGCCGGCTCCAGGCGGCGGTAGGCGCGCAGCGCGCCGGTGGCCCGGCTGTCGGCCCAGAGCAGGGCCGGCCGGAGCGCCTCGCCGTCGGCTGAGGTCAGCACCAGGCCGTGCATCTGCCCGGAAAGCCCGATCGCCGCCGGCCGCGCGCCGCCCGCGCGGCCGCCCGCGTCAACGGCCTCGCGGGCGCAGGCCCGCACCGCGCTCCACCAGTCGCCCGGGTGGCTCTCCGCGTAGCCGGCCTTCGCCGAGCTCACGGCATAGCCGGCCGACGCCTGCGCCAGGACCCTGCCCCCGGTATCGGTCACGATCGCCTTGGCCGAACTGGTGCCAAGGTCAAGACCCAGGGTGCAGACCGCGTTCATCCCTGCCAGCACTCGATGATGATCTTGTGGACGGTCCGGTCGCCGCGCAGCGCATCCAGGGCGCCGGCGTAGTCGTCGAGCGGGAAGCGGTGCGTGATGAGGCCGTCGGTCCGGGCCCGCCCGCTGCGCAGCGCCGCGATCGCGGCCGGGAACGCGTTGATCTCGGCGAAGGACCCCTTGATGGTGATCTCGCGCCGGAACACGTCGTACGGGCTGACCCGCACGAGGTCTTCCGGCTCGGTCACGCCGTAGAACATCACGGTCCCGCCGCTGCGGGTCAGCGGCACGCACTGCTCGGACACGGCCGCCGCCCCGGTGGCGTCGACCACGATGTCGAACCCGCCCGAGGCCGCCTTCAGCTTGGCCGCGTCGCCGGCCAGTGCTCGTCCTCGAGCTCGTCCAGCGCGGCCGGCGGTTCCACCGCCACCGGCGGCTCGACCAGCGGCAAGTCCTACAAGATGACGTTCATCCAGGGCGTGGCCGGTGACGGCTTCTACGTCAC
>Ga0137372_10001585_pt1 | contig 22026 bp, 21 predicted proteins | sample SagtaG_6_FD_104911 | JGI IMG/M metagenome (GOLD analysis project Ga0137372, IMG submission 104911) | Vadose zone soil microbial communities from Sagehorn Ranch, Mendocino, California, USA - Sage1_R_60_16 metaG | ecosystem: Environmental > Terrestrial > Soil > Vadose zone | place: USA...
CGGCGGACAGTAAGCTCAGCGTGGACGAAGTGCCAGATGATTAGGCCTACACAGATCAGAGCCACGCAGCTAATGGCAACGATTGTCCAGCGCAGCTTCATGGGGCACCTCTATACAACTCTGAGTGTTTAGCTCGGATGCGTGGGCTCTCTACCCGCCGCAAATGGAAGTAGATTACACCCATTCCGGCCTGAGTCCCTGTAATAGGCATCACTTCAGCCTTGTTATTGGCGGAATATCGCGATATCACTCATTCACGTGAGCGGTGCGAGTATCGCCTAGTTAAGCCCTATTTAGCTGGCGGCGGCGCGGGTACTGTCATTCCGTGTCGCCGAAATACGTCGATCAGGCCTGATGACGTCAATTGAGCCAGAGGCGAGACTTGGGGAATTGCGGCATGCGTAGTCCAAGCCGTACATTGACAGTTATGAAAATCGGGTTCGTGTGTGGATTACTGGCAATCACATTTTTCATGCCTGCGCAGGATTCTTTGCAAGCACAAGCGAATCAGGCAACCAATTTGCCAGTTCCTCAGTTCAAGCAATACAAAGTAAAGATATACAGGGGCAAACCCGCAGTGCCCGTTTTAAGAACTCCTGAGGATCGAGAGTACCGCACGAGAATTCGAGAAGGGGAAACAGCGGGGGCCGAACTTCGCGGGCCACTATACGGTAATCATCATCGGATGTGGAACTGAGTGTGCGTCGTTCGTTATTGTCGACGCAGCAAGCGGAACAGTATTTTCTCGTGCTCAGAAAGAGTACACATGCGGACCTACTTTTAAGGTTAATAGTCGACTCTTGACCACTGACGTGTGTACCGGGGCTATCCAGAAAAACTGCAATAGAGCCTTCTGGGAATGGACAGGGACCGAACTAAAGTTCTTAACCAGAATCCCGATTGATTGCCGATAAAAGTCACTCGTTGTTTGGATCGAATGCGGGCAAAAACTCTCGCCGCATTTCCAACAACTGTGGGCAGTTCGCAATTCGCGTTGCCTTTTGATGATTGGCGAAAAATCGCGATTACGCTCATCGTCGTCAATGAGTCAAATCGCCTGTTAACGCCATTTTGCGTGGAGCACACTTACAATGCCGAAGCACAAAAACCTCCGTTGGGAGGTTTTGTATGAGCCAGCAAATTCTCAGGCATCAACGATTTCGGAGAAGAGCTATTTTCCAATTGAATCAGGCAGACCCTTGTAGTAGCGAAATCCTTCGATTGCTTTTCCGCCTTTCATCCTGATATGGCTGCGCACAGACTCCTCCATCTGCTTCAACTCCGCTCCCGAAAGACTCGGTTTGTAGTTCTTCCAGCCCGGTCCATACTGGCTGACATATTTTGCCCCCGCGTTCACCCTCTTGTCGGCGAACTCGCTGATGTCCACCCAAGTATTCTCGTCTTCTTGAGCGCTGTCGTAAAAGAGATATTCCGGGATCATGTACTCCTTGAGACCCTCTTGGATGATCTGGCCTTCGAACAGCAGTCGCCACATTGCCGCCCTCGCCGCATCCGCAGCTAAGTAAGCGGCAGCCCGGTGGTCGGATTTGTGCCATCGTTGGTATCGCTTGCCCGGATCAAATGCGAGCAGGACATCGGGGCGTATCTTCCGAATCGAGCGCACCAGATTCTCTACGACAGCCTTACGATCCTCAAATTCGAGAAGTCCGTCGTCGTATCCAAGGTCAACGTAGTGCTCGCCCGGAATGCCGAGCTCCGCCAAGGCAGCCAATTCCTCTTGCCGACGAATCTGGGCAAGCTGTGTTCTGGATAAATTCGGGTCTTGGGTGCCAACATTTCCGCTTGTTAGAGTCACAATGTAGATTTGATTCCCATGTGCTTGAAGCATTGCCAGCGTGCCGTGCGACATCGCGTCATCGTCCGCATGGGCACCGATGAGCATGACCACTCTCCCGGTCCACTTCTCGACAGGGACATCAGGCTGTTGTTCATTCCGCTGAGCTAGGGCCAGCGCCGGGAACAATACAATAAGGTAGGCAAATAATATTTTGTTCATTAAGTTCTCCCGAATGAACTCAGCTGCAGTAACAGGACGGACAAGTCATCGAAGATGAGCGCATCGTCCGAGCTGCGGACGAATCGCACGCCGCGCCTCCGCCGCGAATCGGCGCGGAGTATAGCACCAAACCGAGCTTCGCCGTCAGCCCTCCTTACTAGGGACTCCGCCGTGCCAAAGTAAAATGCCATTGTCCAGCTGCTTTGCCTACACCCTCCTGCACTTCTTTGCCACCCCACACCTCTTGCAGTTACTCTTTAGCCGCCGTAGCGGAGCGAAGCCCTACACAGCGTAGGAGCGGAGGCGGCGCCACATCCCCAGCTTTAACCTCTTAAAGTGGGGCGCTCTTTCATAATGCATTGACTGGGTTGCCGAGTGCAAAACGCATGGTTCCCCTCCCTTCAGGGTAGATTAGCAACTCCTCGAACTGAGCCGGAAACATCGGGAACCTCCAGAATTCTCGTTCTGCATCTCGCCTGCGTATTCTCTTTATCTACAATTGCGCCAATCGCGCATTTCGTTCCGTGACCCGCTGCTTTGACCGTTTCGCCAGTATTAACAGGGGAAATATCGACTGTTCTTGCCATTTCCAGCACCCCGTGCATTCTACAAATCCCGGTGCAATTGATTTCTTCAAGTTCGTTGAAGACGTGTTGTAGCTGAGACGCTGAGACAGAGTCTTGGCTTGCTCGATCTTTGCCATTCGCTCGTCCATTCCCGCCGCGAGTACTAGCAGGAGCGTCTGGACGCCCAACTCCCCGTGCCTCGTCTCTAGTTGGTCGTCGGCTCGGATTGTGTCTTCTTCCATCCCGGCGGCAACCTCAAGTCCGCCAGCTTCTGTTCCATCTGGGTTCCCTTCGCGTCAGTCAATCGCAAAAGGAGCGGAGGCCGTCCAGGCAGTGGCGGCAAATTCACGCTTTCGTACTCCGGGCTATATTCAAAGTCGTAGTCCGTGCCGTCGGCGTCTACGACATTCACTTCAACCGGCGGAACAAGGCCTTGATTTGCAGAAATATCTTCTACGTGTCCCATAAGCACCATCTTCTGAAGTAGAACCTCGTACGACTTCATTTTGTCCGCCCTTCGCAATTTCATATCTCCTAACCTCCGAGTAAGATTGCAATCAATTGCAAGTGACACAAGCGAGCTGGGGGTTGCCCAATTGGCAAGTGTCTTCTTCAGCCAGTCTTCTTGAATTCGATGTCGCAGGGAATGCCTTTTTTGTCACCGCGCCTCCAGTCACCATATTTTTCATGGACTTTGTCAACCCAAGCCTCCTGAAACTTGGCTGCATCCACTCTTTCTACATCGGGCGTACCTTGTCTATTGAACTTTCAAATCCTACAGCGCCCACCACTCTTATCTCTTATCGGCTCTTGTTTGTCACCACTGGTCATAGAGACACAGAGAAGCAAACAGAAGTTTCTTAAAGTTCGCTGTCTCCGTGTAACGCTGCGGTGAAAAAACTGGACTTCCGAAGCTACTCAGGCGACTTTGCCGGAGCTTGTAGGCCTAGTTCCGTCATCACCATTTGCAGGTCTTTCCACGCCTCCTTCTTCTGGCGGGGATCACGCAACAGGAATGCGGGGTGATAGGTCACGGCGAGTTTCGTGCCGCGGAAGTCGTACCAGCGGCCGCGCAGTTCGGTCATCGGGGCATTGATTGCCAGTAGGGTCTTAGCGGCAACCGCGCCCAATGCCACAAGGGCCTTGGGATGAATGGCTTCAATCTGGCGCATCAGGAAGGGCGAGCAGGTTTCACACTCGTCACGCTCGGGAGTTCGATTGCCTGGAGGTCGACACTTGATAATGTTGCCGATGTAAACGTCTTCACGACGGATTCCCATGGCTTTGATCATGTTATTTAACAGTTGCCCGGCGCGGCCTACGAAGGGCTCGCCTTGCTGATCTTCGTCCGCACCCGGGGCTTCTCCGATGAACATCAGATCAGCTTTGGGATTTCCCACGCCAAACACGATCTGCTTGCGTCCTTGTTTGTGCAGGCGGCAGCGGGTGCAGTCGCCGATGTCTTCGCGGATCAGGCGGAGGGAGGCGGCGGGGTCGGCGAGCGGTGATTCAAGGTTTGTACTAGCGGACAAATTTTGTTCCCCCCGAATGACAACAGCCGCGGGCGAGGGCGCCCGCGCCACACTTATCTGCTCATCCTGTATGTCGGCGACGACCGGCTGGCGGTAGAAGTCGTAGATGCCGAGTTCTTTGTAGTAGCGGACGCGGTCGGCGAGCGCGCGACGGAGGTTGGCGTCGAGAGTGCTGGACATGGGCAGTCAGATTGTAATTGATGGTGGAGGTCTTCCTCGCGGATATTCGGTGAGCGCCGATCGAACCTCAGCGCCTAAAGGCGAAGGACTCAGCACCATTGCGGCACGTCTGAAGACCTGCCCTGATACGAAACATTTTCATCGATTTGCTCTGTGTCTCCGTGCCTCCGTGGTGAAGCATTTGCAGCGATCCGTATTTATCCGTGTGATCCGTGGCTAAGAAGTTCAAAGTTTGATCGGCTTCGGATTATTCGGATCGGAATAATCGTAGAAGCCTTTGCCGGTTTTGCGCCCGTGCCAGCCGGCCATTACCAACCGCTTCAGCAAGGGAGGCGAGGCGAAACGGCGCTCTTTGAATTCGTCATACATCACGTGGGTGATGTAGTAAGTCGTGTCGAGGCCGACGAAATCAAGCAGGGTGAACGGGCCCATGGGATAGCCGCAGCCGAGCTTCATGGCGTTGTCAATGTCCTCGATAGAACCGGCACCCTCTTCGTAGGCGCGGATAGCGTCGAGCAGATACGGCACCAGCAGGCGGTTTACGATGAATCCGGTCTTGTCGCTCGTGCGAACTGGAACTTTTCCCAGCTTTTTCGCAAATTCGTACGCGGTTTCGTAAACGTCGCCGGCTGTGGCGACGGTGCGAACGACCTCTACCAGCTTCATCAGCGGCACGGGATTAAAAAAGTGCAGACCTATGAATCGCTCGGGCCGCTTGGTGGCGGTCATCAGCTCGGTGATTGAGATCGAGGAAGTGTTCGACGCGAAAATGGCGCCTTTCTTTACGATGCCATCCAGGGCAGCATACATTTCTTTTTTCTGCGGGACGTTCTCGATGATGGCTTCGATGATGATGTCGCAGTCCGCGAGGTCCGCGGGCTTGGTGGTGCCCTTCAGGCGTGCACGAATCGCGTCTTTCTGTCCCGCGGTGATACCGCCTTTGTCTGCCGGCCGTTCAGCGAATTTAGCCAGAGACTTCTCAATTCCGGCAAAACCTTTGTCGAGATACTTCTGCTCGACTTCGAGCACTGAGACGTCGAATCCGGCTGTGGCTGCGACTTGCGCAATGCCTGAACCCATCAGACCACAGCCAAGAACTCCAACTTTCTTAATTTCCATAGAAACTTCCTCGCCGCGGATTTACGCGGATTCGCACAGATCAAGATCATTCACCACAGAGAACACAGAGGTCACAGAGAAATTCTAAACTTGTCATCCCGAAGCCGAACTCCGCAGGAGGGCGGAAGAGGGCCTTACGACAGCCAGTTCTACAGCTGCGGTTCTTAAGTCTCGGCGATTCTCCGGCCGCTCAGTCGAAGAAGTCATCTTGTCAGCCAGCGTCGAAATGAAGGATATCTCGCAGACCAAACTGCGAGAGCAACCGTCGGGAACAAAACGGCGGAACCCAAGATGCTGATTTCTTCATTGTTCAGCAATTCGTGCGGATTTCCTAGACATGAAACATCCGCATTACCTGGCAGGTACGACACGGAAACGACGTCGCCAACCCGGAGAAGGCCGAATGAGGGATTACCATATCCTGCACTGCCCTTCGCTGTGAATATGCGGCCATTAGCTTCATATGAATACCCGACGAATTGATGGTTGGATGGTTCGAGGGCAATCACCATTCCCTTGGAGCTGACTCCTTGGGCCGCGAGTTCGTGGTATTTGCGAAAGTTAAGGCTGGCAGGGATACCGCCGAAAATCAAAGCTCCGGTTATCCACAGCAACGTAAGTTTAGCGGTAAACGAAAACACTGGGAAGCTCATGAGCATTGTTGCCGCAAACAGTCAGACTAGATCTCTCCCTGTAATTTCGAATGCTACTGCATGCTCCGACGGCTTCTGTTCTGGCATTTGGATTCGTAATCCAGAGTGGTCGCGTGTCCAGCGGAGCTTGCCTAAAAATCCGAGCAGTTCGACATTCTCGATTTTGCCCGGCGCGTATTTGCTGTCACTGCCGAGCGGTGCAATCGTTGCTTCTTTCTCCGGCCAGCCCATCACGAACGCGTACAGCGTCTGACCTTTGGTGGTGAAGCGCACGTCTTCTGCGGTCAGCGGCTTGCGCTTGCTCTCGTTGAACATGGCATCCTGCGCGGAACTGACAGGAGTGGTCTGTCCGGAAATCTTCCATGGCCTGGTGGAGAAAATTGCTTCACCATTGACATTCATCCAGTCGGTGATTGCAGACAAGATATTCAACTCGCGGTCGTCGAGTATGCCGCTATTGGGAAGCGGAAAATTGAGCATCAGATTGCCATTCTTGCTGACGATATCCACGAGCATGTCAATAATCGTCTTCGGGGTCTTGTACTCGATGTCGCGCTTGTAGTGCCAGTTGCCGATACAGGTGTCGGTTTGCCAAGGATCAGGCCAGATTTCATCCAGAACCCCGCGTTCGCGGTCGAGCAGGCATGTTCCACCGCGACAATCTTCAGGACGCTTGCTGGTGTAGATGGCTTCACAACTGCCTCCGTGCCGAGCGGCGTTGCGATTGTAAAAATACGAAACCAAATCCAAGCCGTACTGCGCAAATTGAATCGAGCCGTCGCTGTACATGTAGTCAGGCTCATATTGGTCCACGAGATCTTTGATTCGCAACGCCCAGTGCTGCTTCCAGGGTTCTGGAATCCAGGTTTCGTCCCAGTCTAGTTTTACGGGAGGAGGTTGTTTCACCTCAGCGTAATCATGGTAAAGATCCGCGAACTTCGGATCGGCGCCATCGTAGGGAGCGCCTGCATAAGGGCCATCTTTATCGCTGTAATGGCTGGTCGCGAACCATTTGTAGCTGATCCAGAGATGATCGCTTACGCCGAAGCGCAAACCATGCTTCAACGCAGCTTGACGAAACAATCCAACGATGTCCTTCTTCGGCCCCATGTTCACTGCGTTCCAGCGGTTGTGCTTTGAATTCCACAAATCGAAATTGTCGTGATGGACACCCATGCTGACGAAATATTTCGCACCGGCTTTTTTGTATAGCGAAAGGAGATAGTCGGGATCGAATTTATCGCCTTTCCAAGTCTGGATCACATCTTTGAAACCGAATTTCGAAGGATGTCCGTAGTGCTTGAGGTGATAGTCGTATTGCTCGTGGCCCTGGATGTACATCTGGCGGGCATACCAGTCGCCGGCTTCGGCTGCGGACTGGGGTCCCCAATGCGCCCAGATGCCAAATTTCGCATCGCGAAAACCATTCGGGCACGTGATAGCTGGCGAGCGATTCGCGCGTGGACTGCTGGAAAGGCACCCGCCAGCACCGCGAGCGCCTTTCGCCTGGTCATAGTCATGGACATCGTTTGTGTCCAACGAGCGTCAACTATATTACTGCTCTGTCAGGTTTGCTAAAAAACTCCTTGTTCTGTTTGGAAGTCCCTCAGCGGCTAAATCCGATTTGAGTTTCTTGGCGCTTTAGCGGAACGGCTCGAAGCCGGACCCGTTCAAACCCTCGTGTGTGTCAGGGGATAGACACGGTTTTAGTCGGTTCCAAGATGTTGTTCACTGGCCAAGACGGCCAGTTCTAACCTGCTAGAGACGCCCAGTTTGCTGTAAATATTGCTGAGATGGCGCTTGACGGTTTCTTCGCTGATGGCAAGGCGGCTGGCAATTTCGCGATTGCTGTTCCCCTCTTTGATAGCGGAAATAATTTCGACCTCGCGCGTAGTGAGTCCGAAGCCACCCGCAGACGGCTGTCCACCGCGCGCCCAGGTTGTAACCGGTTCGCTGCCCACCCAGAACTGGCCTTCGCAGACAGCGCGAATGCTCTTCAGCAGGAGTTCAGGCGGTGAAGCTTTGAGCACGATGCCCCGCGCGCCTAACTGCAAGGCGCTGGTGACGGCGAAAGGCTGGATCGCGGCGGTAAGCAGGATAGTGCGCAACGGCAATTCCTGCCGGCTCAACTCACGCAATACTTCCATGCCGGGTACTCGCGGCATTGCCAGATCGAGCAGGAGTACGTCAGGTTTGAGTTCCGTGGCGAGGGCAATCGCTTCCTTTCCGTCAGAGGCTTCCGCGAGTACGACGAAGTCCTCTTGCGTGGCAAGCAGACGGCGCAATCCGTCACGGAAGATAGCGTGGTCGTCGGCGATCAGAATTCGAATTGGAGTTGTTCCCATAATCAGGCGATGGTGGCTCGGGCGAAGTCTGGGACTTTAATTTCGAGACGCGCGCCTTGCCCGGGTTTCGAGACAATTGTAAGTTCGCCTTCGATGGCGCGCACTCGTTGCTTGATCACCAGAGGTCCACGGCGGAATTCTTCCAGTTCAGCGTGCGAAAATCTTCCGCTGAACTCGAATCCGCGGCCATCGTCCTCGATGATCAATACCCATGCGCCTCGCTGACGAGAAATTCGTATCAACACGTTTTGTGCTCCGCTGTGGCGGCGGACGTTAGCCAACGCCTCGCGCAGAATGCCGGCAATTTCTCTGCAAGTCGTCGGGGGAAGGCTGATCTCAGCCACGTCGCAAACAAACTGCGCACCAATACCCGTGTCCTGGCGATAGCGCGTGACCATGCCGGCGAGAAAATCCACCACGTGGCGGGGATCAAAGTCGAGTGGCTCGAGCTGCTGGATCAGGTTGCGCACATTCGCCGCCTCGCTCTGCACCAGTTGTTGGACGTCGAGCAACTCCTGTTCGCGTTCGGCGGCGCTGACGCTGGAACGGGTGCGCAAAGCATACAGCCGGAATGCGATTGCATGTAACGACTGTACTACGCCGTCGTGCAACTCACGTGCGACGCGGGCCCGCTCAACCGCTGCGGCGCGGGAACGCAAGCGGCGCAACAGGTAAACGTTATAGACCGAAGGCGCGACCAGGTTCGCCAGATCCTGCAGAAAGCGGAGCTGGGTTTCCCAGCGTCCGCCGAGACTGGGATCGAACAGCAAAACTCGTGTGGAGACATCGGGAGCGGCGGAAATCGCGCAGACCAGGAGCAGATTGAACGGATGCTGTGAGACAAATCTCGCCGCCAGGTAGCATTCCTGACCACGAGTCCGCATTCCGTTCTTATCGAGGGTTAACGTGCTTACGGTGCTGCTGTTGCGCCATGCGGCTCCCGCGGATTGTTCGCTCATCACGCACAAGTATTCTTGTTCCTCAGAGTCATCGAGTTGCCGCCAAGTGAATACGATGTTGCCTGTGTCCTTCAGTTGCTCGGCGCGCCACAGCATGACCCGGCTGGCTTCAGCGTCACGCGTGATCACCAGAAGTTCACGGCCTCCGAACAGCTTGAGTAATTCCTGGAGCACGGTCTGCACCGTGCCCTTCAATCCTGCTTCCACCCGGACTTTGGCGGTGACTTGCGAGATGCTCATCGCCTCGGCAGCACGGCGTTTTTCCGACTCTGACACATATCCGATGAGGAACGCGAAGATTACCAGATACACCGCGCGCGCGACGAAATGTATGACGTCCACATGCTGGCCAATCAGGCTACCTAAGGGCGTACGGGCGATGGCGACGGCATCCGCGGCCATGGTGAGGACCACAGCAACTGTAGTGAGCGAAGTCTCGCGCATGCCCCAGCGGAAGGCTGCCGCGAGCAACGCAAAAATAAAGTAGAGAAAGAAGGGACTGTTCGTGCCCCCGGAGAATAGGCTGATGACCGCGGGCCAGAGAATGTCGGTGGCGTGAGCCAGGATTGAGAATCGCGGGGAAACCTCCACCCCAAACTGAACTACAACCAGCAGCCAGATGGAGTGGCCGAGATAGGCAAGCAAAAGAATGACGATGTAAAAGACCAGTCCCTGATCGCTGGAGACGTCTTCGGGCTTGAACCAGACCAGGAGCAGGGAGCTGACCGCGAGCACCAGACGAACCGCTGCTAGTACACGCTCCGTGTCAATCAACCCGCGGCGGCTGCGCGGCAAGGCCAGCCTGCGACTAGCGAGGTCTAGGACTGATGGGACTGGCCGCATTGCGGAGGATTATAGATCAGCAGTCCGCATTCAGCAGTCAGCAATTGGCGGAAAGGCATAGAGGACAGAGCGTGGAGGGGATTGAATCATTGAGGAAGGTGAATCATTGGAACAGGCTCCGCGGGTCAGACCTAAGACTGTGGAAGAGCGGCCATTCATGGCCGCGTAAGCTCGGGTTTTTGATCTAGCGGGCTGCAGCCCGGCGCTCTTAAAATCCGCCCCCCCTCCGCCTACACCAAAAGTTGTAGCCGGGCTACAACTTTTGCGGAATTGACCGCAGGGTGGAGGTCTCGTAAGTTTGAGTTTCGCGCTCCTGGCCGACGCGAATGATCTTACGTAGCGGCAAGACGCTCCGTAGCGCTGCTCCTTCGTTATTTGTGGGCTGGCCTCTATAGTCTCCGGGCCAGCCCAATTTTTCTGATTTCATCCTGCTTTCATACTCCTACACAAAAAGTTGTAAACAAATTGCAACTTTCTGGGAATTGACCCTGCATCCGGAAGGACGTACCTTTCAAACTCGCGTTGTTGGCTCGCCCGACCAGCCACCCACGGAAATTAGTCTGCAAGCGGTCAGACGCCACTCTGACCGAGGAGTATCAATTATGCGTCGTAGCCCTCCCCGCTGTGCGCCACTTCGTCTCGCTCAGCCTGGATCCGACGCTTTCCAGCCACAGTTCGAACCGGATTTCCCAGGAGGGGATATATGAGTTATAAAACAAAATTTAGTTGTCGGTTTCTTCTGATTTGTAGTTTGCTCGCGATGGCGACCGTAGTTTTGGGACTGCCGCAGGCAACCGCACAGAGTTGTTTGCAGGATGAATTTAGCAAGGTGGCCACCCAAACATTGAACTGTTCGGCAAACGATGTGAGAGTTGCCAAGGTGATCAACATTCGGGATCTGGCTGGCGCTCCGCTGACGAGTTGCACACCCGGAACGTTTAGTTTTGTCGCGGATTTTCTTGTGCAAACAAGCTCGAAGTCATCGCGGTCGAATATCGGACTCTACTTTGCCACTGGCGACGTAACCAAACAGCCGACCGCGTTAACAGGGACGTGTTCGGATAACATTATCGCTCCCCAGCACACATGCGGCACTACTACGTGCGGATCGAATCATTATGAGGAGCTCGATCCACAGCCGCCAACAAAGGGCGCCGTGCCGGACAATTGCGGCGACAGCAGCAGCAGTGATCCTACAGTGTGTTTGAACTCGAGCAACCAGGTGGTGGCTTGTCCTGCACCGGCAGGTGGGTCTACATGGACGGGAACGCAGATCATTACCGCCCAGATCGATAATTTCAATTGCACGGCCCCAGCGGGCACAAATCAACTAGTGCTGCCGAACTGTACGAGCTGGCAGGTGCCGGGGTCTACGATTCAGTGCCTAGCTGCACAGCCGGACTACCTTTACCCGTTCGACAGTAGCACTCCCCCAAAGCCAGAGGCGATACCTGGGTCTCCGTCGAAGTGTAACTGCGCAACCATCCCTCTCGGCATCACGGTTCAGTCGCCGAACATTACCGTCACAAAGAATTGCTCAACGAATAACGGCTCTGGCACGTTGCCGACTCCGCCTGACACGACGTCTCCGTCGTGCTCGATAACGCCCGAAGGTGGCGTCGTAACCTACACTGTCGAAGTAACCAACAGCTCGAATTTTGGCGACATCATAGTTGACCAGATCTGTGACGATCAGTACGGTAGCATCTTCACGGCCAGCGGGTACACCCCTGCTTGCCCTGCGGGAACTATCGGCACCAAAGGCAGCCTATCCGGCTCGAACAACACCTGCTCGTCGGGGCTGACGGTTTCCAAGGGTACTCCCCAACACTGCTCTTTCCAGGCAAACCAGGTTGAGGATGTAGTTGTAACGGACAAGGTCACCGTAAAGGGCCACGGAGTTACGAACGGGACGTTCGGTCCGACCGACTCTAACTCCGTCGTAGTTACGTCGAATGAAGCGCCAACTACGGGGACGATAACCAAGAACTACGTTAGTACTACCGACGCTTGCGCGACGGTAAGATACGGCGTGGCAGTGAAAAACACGAGTGCTGCGGGCACGGACGAGACCCTGACGCTGTCGGGGCTCACCGACGATGCCGTGGATATCACCACCATAAGCTCGTCCATTCTGGGGACAACCTGCGGCGTCGCGAGTGGGGCTGGGACGCTGGTAGGGAATCCTGGAGCGGGCACGCTGCCGAAGACGCTGGCAGTAAACGTCGGCACGTACTCGTGCCAGTTCGACAGACAGTTCTGCAGCGCAGTAGGGACGATTACTACGGCAAAGGGAACGTGCGACATTGGGGGAACTGGACTGTGTACCGCCGGTAAGATCGACACCTCGTGCACAGCCGATATCCAGTGCGACGTAACCTGCAGTGGTATCCAACACACCGACACAGTATCGGCATCGCTGACTGGTGACGACGGTGCATCCGATGTGGTCACATTGGATCCTGGAAAGGTCACAGTGTCGGCATGTCTCGCCGTGTCGTCGCAGTAGCCTAATTGTAGGTTAGCCGGAGTCGCCCGCTGGGCGGGCGACCCCAAAGCTCCGTAAGCGTAGCTGCTTCATCTCAAGGGCCGGCCGAAGTTGGCCGGCCTGTTTTTTTTTGCCGAACTCTATTTCGCGCAGACGCAGCGCAAGGCCGACGCATGCATTGCCCCTCTGGGCCGGCCTTTTGTCCACCCCTAGCTGCCAGGTCGAGGCTGAGCAGGTAGGGCTATGGCACGCCTCGTTGACTACAACTAAAGTTGTAAGAACTTTGGGATTGACAATGTCAATTGTTCCGGCTATATTTCCCGGCACACTTCGTAAGTGTCTTTCGAAGTTAGCGAGGGGATCGCGCCACTGATGATGCCTGATTCGCTCCAGCCGCAAAATGAGGCACCATTCCGAAACGTTCCCCCGCAGCAAGTCTGAACCAGCACGCGTTGGCTGCCTTTTTCTAAAAAAGCAACGCGTCCAGACGGAGCTGCACTGAAGATCTGGCACAATGGCGACCCCCAGCTGCTCGCAGGTAGAGCCTCCGCCCGCCTTAATCTCGAATCTCGCCCAACCAGGATTTCTGAGGAGGAGTTATGAGTTGTCCGACAAGTTGTTGTAAGAAGCTTTCGTTGATTTTCGCGCTGCTGGCGATGGCCATGCTGGCCGCGCCCGCATTCGCACAGACCTGCTTGCAGGATGAATACAACGTGGTGAACAAACAAAAACTGAACTGCACGGCCAATGATGTGAGGATCGCGAAGGTGACTAACATCAGGGACCTCAACGGCGCCCCGCTGACAAGTTGTGTTGGCGGCTCCACCTTTAGTTTTATCGCGGACTTTGAAATCGTGACCAGCTCCTCGAGTTCGCGCTCAAACATCGGCCTCTACTTTGCCACCCAGAACCAAGCAGATGCGTTGACTGGTAGCTGCGTGGACAGCATCATCGCTCCCCAACATCCCTGCCCTGGTGCTCCCAGCATCTTGTGCGGATCGGACAACTATCACGAGCTCGATCCCGTGTCGACGCCGGCGGACACCTGCGGCGACACCAGCAGCTCTGACAGCAGCCCTGTTTTTGGAGCTGGCGCGGAAGGCGTCACCGTCGAGATTGACAATTTCCTGTGCCAGGCTCCGGCTGGTACAAACCAGTTAGTGTTGCCGAACTGTACGAGCTGGCAGGTACCGGGCAAGACGATTGTGTGCTCATCGCCGCCGCCGAGCTTTCCGTATCCGTTCGATGCTAGCGGGAATCCAGAGGCGATACCGGGCTCCCCGTCGAAGTGTAATTGCGGAACTGTCCCGCTCGCCATCATTGTTCAGACTCCGAGCATTTCGGTGGCAAAGAGTTGTACTACAGCAGATAGCCCCGGAACCAACACTTCGTGCAATCTGTTCCCCGAAGGTGGGACAGTTACCTACACGGTCGACATAACCAACACCTCGAATTTCGGCAGCATCGTGGTGGACCAGGTCTGTGACAGCGCGTACGGCGACATCTTCACGGTCTCTGGGTTTAGCGGCCCTGCTTGCCCTGCGGGAACTGTCGGCACCAGTACCGGCACGACCTGTTCGGCGCAGACGATTGCTTCGGGTGCGACCGGATCGTGTACTTTCACGGCAAACCAGGCTGAGGAGTTGACGGTGACGAACACCGTGAACGTAAGGGGCCACGGAAGTGTGAACGGCACGTTCGGTCCGACTCAGTCCAACAGCGTCCAGGTTGTGTCGCATGAAGCGGCTACCACGGGGACGATAACCAAGAGCTTCGTTGGTAACACCGCAGGCTGCGCGACCGTAAGGTACGGCGTAGAGGTGAAGAACACGAGTGCGTCAGGCACGGACGAGACTCTGAATTTGTCTGCGTTCAATGACAGTGCATTCGGGTCCATCACCACGGTCCATGGTACGGGTAATAATGCGGTGCTGGGCACAACCTGCGCCGTCGCGAGCGGTAGCCCTGGCCTTGGGTCGCTCTCAGGGTCAACCGGAGCTGGCGCGCTGCCTGTGACAATTCCCGTGAATGGCGGAACATACACCTGCCAGTTCGACGGGCAGTTCTGCAGCGCACTCGACCAGAGCGGTTGCTTCTCGCACATCAACACCGTGTCGGCGACACTGACGGGTGACGAGAACGAAGTCGTTAGCTTGACTCCTGGAACGCTCAATTTGAAAGAGTGTCTCGCGGGGTCGGTGCAGTAGCCTATCAAGCGAGCCGGAGTCGCCCGCTGAACGGGCGACTCCCAAGCTCCGTAAGCGTTACTTGCTTGAACTCAAGGGCCGGCCGAAGTTGGCCGGCCCTTTTTCTTGGACGCATTGTATTTCGCGCAGACGATGCGCAAGGCCGACCGATGCAGTGCCCCTCGGGGCCGACGTTTTGTCCACCTAGCTGCTATTGCACAGTGAAGGTAGTGCTCGCGCCCGCCGTGGAACTGGCTCCGGTTACAGTCGTTCCGACCTGCACCTGATAAGTTCCTGCGGTCGCGCGCCTTGACAGCCTGTAATTGAGCAAGGCCAGTCCATTGCTGTCGGTTGTTCCCCTCAGACTTGTCGATTTACCGCTCGGAGACGTCACAATCACCGTCACGCTGGCGCCAGCGTCGGGCGATGTGCCAGAGAGTAAGGTCGCGCTTATCGCAACTGTCTGGCCTGGGAGGTAGCTGGACTGATTTGTGGTCAAGGAGATGCTCAGCGGCCCAGGCGCGGAGATCACGTACGTCGCTGTCGCCGATCCGTGGTGGGAGGTTGCTGAACCGTTGGTTGCGCTCACCCCTACGTTGTAAGAACCATCGGCCGTTCCCGCAGGCGAAGTCCCGGTCAGCGTCGCAGAGCCGCTCTTGCCCGGAGATAGCGACAGCGCCGATGCGCTCCACACGCCAGCCCAGCCGGACGGCAACGCATCACCTAAATTGAAAATCGCAGGCGGACATGAGGAGGTGTCATTGTCCTTTACCGACACCGTGAAGTTCACCGGAGTTCCCGCGGTCACGCTCTGGCTCTGAGACGGAGAAACGCTGACACTGGGGTCCGCCGCGGCGCAGACCGATCCATTCATCGTGATTTGTACCGTCGCGCCGGTGCTGCTCACTGCCGTCGGCGTAATGGTCACGCCGGCTGTGGAATCCTGGAAGCTTTGGCCTGCAGCGAGGGACGGATCGAACCAGCCGGTAGACGTCGGAGTCACAGGCGTCATGTCAAGCAGGTCGCCGGTGTTGCCATTGCCATCAGTGCCCACATGGAAGAGTACGCCGGTCGTTTCGTTCTGGGTGTAATACGTACTATTCGTAAGGAACGCGTCGAAGCCAACCGCCTGACGAGCCTCGAGGTAGTACCACGTCTTCGCACCAGTCGTGGAATCAGTAGACTTTAGTATCTTCAGTGCGTTCGGTCCGGAGCCGCCGAGTTCGTAGGGATTGATCGTGTATGTGCCACTGGTCTGTACGGTCTGAATTGACGGTGAGGCCCCGTAGTTTAGCCAGCCCAGGCGCTCTTTTTGGAAAGCGTTGTAGTGCGCGGACGCAGTTTGCGGGACGCCCATGGTGTCCAGGAGGTCACCATACTCAGTGACGGCGCAGCTCGAACCGACAGTGGCAGTTGTCCCGCAATCGAGGAGATGGGAATGCCAAAGGCCAAAGGCGTGGCCCAGCTCGTGGTCGATAACATGAAAATCGAGGCTGTTGCCGTTGATCCAGCTCTGTGAAGGGTTCCCGCCTACATACGACGCACCCGCCCAGCCACAGACAGTGTTATAAGGAAAAACGTACACATAACGAGTGTAGTTCGACAGGTTCGTGCCTGAAGCGACCGCGGCATTTTGGGCGTCGGTAGCAATTTGGGACATGTTACAGGTCGTGATGCTGTCCGGGATTGTGTACCAGCCAACAACGGTTCCAGTAATCGAGGTCTGCCCGTAAGAGTTTTCCATGAAGAAATTGTTGGCCGTGTAAAAGAACATATTCTGCGCATCGGTAACTGTGTAAGGCTCGGTAGCATAATCTCGAAAATTGACAAGAATGACTAACGTGGATTGGGCTCCGAAAGTGTTGGGCGTGGGAATTGACGAAGTCGGCGTTGAAGTGGTCGTCGTGTTGGATGTAAGACTCGTGCTGCCCGAAGCGAGGAACAAACTGCCGCCCGATAGCTGGCCATCGGCGCGGACGTGGGCTCCGGTCAGAAGATGTGTCGGCGGCTGCTTGGTGAATTGAAGCGGAACCCGAGTGCCATCAGCCTTCTTCAAAAAGTAGAAAAAGCGGCCGTGACCATCTTTGAAATCCTGATGGAGGATTTCGAGCTGGCCTTCGAGTTGGACCCGCGATTGAGCTGCGGCTGCGGGGCTGTGGGTGGTCTGCGCGAGAACAGATGTGCCGAGGAGCATGAGGCCGGCGAAAATCGCACGGCCGAAGATCCGCGGGGCACAGATCTTGATCTTCATGGGGGTACCTTCCTTACTGCCATCATCGTCATGTGCATGGAGCAAGGCGAGATCACTCAAGTCCAGTTACAAACGGACATCTCAGAGGTATCGGAACCTCTGTGTCAGTCGGATGTGAGGGGTTGAGGACAGCAAGAGTGCAGCTTGAGAGACTTGGTGGAAACGTATTATTGCGTACGGGGGAGGCTACGTAATCTTTCAGGAGGGACCGCGGTTCTTTCGGTCACCTCATTGCCGAAGGAATCAAACCGTTCTAACGTTCAACGCGCGTGACGCTTATGCTCACAGTTTTGGGGTTACTTTTCCTCGCCAGCTCGTCATCAATAACTCGCGTGAACGCGTCCTTGGGCTGGGAACCGGAGAGCGCAACTCCGTTGATGAAGAATCCCGGAGTTCCATTAACCCCAGCCTTCTTGCCTTCCTGAAGGTCCTTATCAATGTCCGCCTTGTACTTCTCGCTGGTCAGGCAGGAACCAAACTGCTTGTCATCGAGCTTCAAATTGCGCGCGTATTCGATCAGATCATCCTTCTCCAGTTTTGATGAAGCGAACAGCTGGTCGTGGTACTCCCAGAACTTTCCCTGTTCCAGGGCGCAGCGCGAGGCCACAGCCGCAATCAGGGCCTGAGAGTGAATCGCCGTGAGCGGGAAGTCGCGGTAGGAGAGGCTCACCTTGTCTCCGTACTTGGCCAGCAGCTCTTTAACGGTGGGTTCCACCGAATGGCAGTAGGGACACTGGTAGTCCGAGAACTCAACGATCATGACTGGCGCCTTGGGATTTCCGCGCACACGGGCGGGATCGTAAGCCACTTCGACTCGAGGAGCCGACAGCAGAACCACCACCTTCGATTCAGCCCGTAGAGTCTTCAAATAATCCTCGCGCGCCTGCCGACTTTTTGCCTGCTAGTAAGAATCTCGCAGCTTAGCTTTCACTTCGGCGAACGGGAGAGTGACCTTCAGCCCCACATAATACCCCTCGAGTTCGGCATCGCTCGGCTCCGCAACTTTGGAGTTCACCTCCTGATCGAGCAGCTTTTCCGTAGTAAGCCCTTTCTTTTTGGCAGCAGCGTCAAGCATCTTCTGTTCAACCAGGTTATCCAAGGCTTTCCTCTTGATCTCATATTCCTGATTGCGCAGCGGCTGAAGTTGCCCCTCAACAGACGAAGCCAGATCCTCATCGTAGATGGGCTGGCCGTCCACGGTGGCAACGGGTTGTTTGGGTTTGGGCGTCGCCGAATTCTGAGCCAGAGATGTCGCGGCAAAAAAGGCGGACGTAAACAATAGGAGGGCAAGCTTGAAGCGGCACATAATTACAGAGGAGTATACCCCTGATAGCCGCAATATCTCCACATTAAAATTGCGCGCATTCCTGAGTCGGCGGTAGTGGGGCTTACTGAGACGGACGCTCCGGAGCTACACACAAAGTTGTAAACAAAATTGCAACTTTTGCGGAATTGACTGCACACTGCAGAGAACGTACCTTTCAGGCTCGCGTCGTTGGCTCGTACGACCAGCCATCCACTCACTGACAGTTGCACACCGTAAGCTAAACCGATAAGTGGAGCGCCGAGTTTCGGCGCTCCTTTATCTAACAATATGGACGACTCGATTTAGTTAGCCTTCGCTCCGTTGCGCAGCTGCTTCGTCTAAAAGGGCCGGCCCGGAGGTTCGGGCCGGCCCCAACTTTGCGTGGCGCGAAATCCAAATTTTGCGCCCGCTTTGAAAGGCCGGCCCATGCAGTGCTCCTCCGGGCCGGCCTCTTTTTTTGAAGAGCGGCGTTTTAAGGCCGCCTCTGCGATAAGAAACAAATTTGCCCTTTGGGGCTGCGGCGGGCTGAAGCCCGCTTTCTCCAGACCCGACCTGACGCGGCCATGAATGACCGCTCTTCCACGGTTTCTCTACGTGGATGGGGGCCCAGAGGGGCCACCTGTCCATCGGCGGGTGCTGCTTTCAATTGTGCCTATTGCACCGCAAAGCTGGTGCTGGCTGCAGCGGTTGCGCTGTAGCCGGTTGAGGCGGGGGCCGCGGTTGCCTGGTACATTCCAATCGGATCCTGACGCTTCAGCCGGTATTTCATCGTGGCCACGCCATTGCTTCCGGTTGTGCCACTCAGACTTGAGACGGCACCGTTCGCCTTTGTAAGCCTCACGCTGACGCTTGCTCCGGCATCAGGAGCAGAGCCGGACAACATCGTCACCGAGACGTACACGGTTTGGCCCGGAGCGTAGCTGGATTTGTCTGTGCGGACGCTGACGCTAACTGGCACTGGCGTTGAGATCACGTATGTGGCGTTTACCGAACCGCTATAAGTGCTCGCCAGGGCGTTCACCGCGCTCGCTCCGACGTTATAGAAGCCGTCTGGGGTTCCTGCTGGCGAAGTTACGGTCAGTGTTGCCGAACCGCTTGTGCCCGGAGAGAGCGTCAATGCGGAGGCGCTCCATCCATCGGTCCAGCCGGCGGTAACGGTGTCACTCAGATTGAAAGTGGATGCTGCGCAGGCGGGACTGTCGTTGTCCTTTACGGTGATGATGAAGTTCGCCGAACCGCCTGGCGCCGACCACTGGCTTTGTACAGGCGAAACGCTCACGGTCGGCTTGGCCAGAGTGCAAGTTCCCGTGCCGAACGTGACCTGTACAGTGGCTCCGGTGCTATTTACTGCCGTTGGAGTGACGGTCACGCCAGTTGTCGAATCGGTGTAGCTTTGGCCCACGGTCAGAGCTGGATGTGAAAACGTAGCGGGACTGCTGGGCGTTAAGTCAAGTAGGTCGCTGCTGTTCGCGTTGGACGGACTGGCAAGGTGAAAGAGCGTGCCGTTCATGACGTCGGCATAGTTCGATAGGAAGCTATCGAAGCCCAGTGCTTGACGAAATTCCAGGTAGTAATAGGAATTCGTGGTGCCCGACTGCAGAATTTTCAGGGCCTTTGGATTGCTGTCCTGTGCCTCATACGGACTGATGTTGAACGTTCCACTTGAACTCACCGTCGTGATCGGCGGATGGGAGCCGCTGTTGAGCCAGCCCAACCGTTCCTTATGGAAAGCGTTGTAGTGGGGCGCGCTGTAGGTTGACGCACCCATCATGTCAAAGCCGTCGCCATAGTCGCTGAAGTTGCCGCTGCTGCACGTCACCTGAGCGCCGCAATCCACAGTGTGGGCGTGATAGAGGCCGAAGTTGTGACCCATCTCGTGAGCGAAAACGTGCACTGCGATATTGTATTCACCGTTCACCCAAACATCTCCACCGCCGATGGTTGCTAGTCCCCACCATGCGCCGCAGCCGGTGTTCGAGGACATCAGGTAGATGAAGTGCGAGTAGTTCGACAGATTGTAGCCAGCAGCCTGAGCCGCTGCCCGACCTGCGGTCTTCACTGTGCCGGTATCACAAGTCGTGCTGTTCGCAGGAACCGTGAACCAGCCGGCCACGTCTCCTGTTAACCAGGTCTGCTGGAAAGAGTTCTCCAAGTCCCAGTTGCTGGTTTGAGTGAATACCATGTTTTGAACGGCGGACGGGGTCCATGGCTGGGAGGTTGGATTGTCCTGAAAATTTACGAGAATGACCAGGGTGCTTATGCCACCTGTAGCGGCCGGCGCTGAGGCAGACGAGACCACTTGCAAGCTGCCCGTAGTACTGGTGCTGGGTTTGCCCGAAGCTAACGCAATGTCCTTGCCTACCTGTACTCCGTGGACGCGCACGACCGAACCGGTCAATAAGTGCTCGGGCTCGTCAGCAGCAAAATGGAGTCCGAGGCGCTGTTGGGCAATGGATAACCCGTAGTGCATTTTTGTGCCGGTGGTCTTGCTCGGAGTGCCGTTCATTTCAACGAGTACTTCGAGTACTCCCTGAGCCACTGAGTCGCTTTCGACGAGACTCTGCACCTGCGAAGGCATGGTACTGCGCACGGTGTTCGGAATGGCGACACGCAGGACATCCGCAGGGTTGGTCTGGATCAAAGAACTGAGCAGCTGCTGACGTTGGGCGGCAAGGGTGCGAAATTGGGTCAGAAGCTGCGACTGCTGGGCTGCGCTCGCCTGCTTGTAATTCGAATGGATGTGCATCAACTGAAGTGTGGCGGCTTCAGCGGCCTTGCCTTTGGCGGATTGCTGTGCGGGTGCGGGGACGGCCATTAGACAAACTGTTGCTACGAAAACCAGGGAGGATTTCTGGTTCCTGTGCATGGAGGTGTGTTTCTCCGGCCGCAGCGGGCGGCTCAAGAGAAAGGCTAGGACGACTCGTGACGCGAGGGCAGATAACTGGGGTGTAAGGGAATTTGCGAGTTTGGACTAGAGTTGGGTGGGGTAGTGAGCAGAGCAGCTTTTGGGCTAAAGTAACCTAAACTATCTAGAGCAAAAGACGACCCCAGGGCCGCAATCCTGGTCGGTAGTTTGATTCTGCGTAGTAATGCGATGAGCTCGATGGACGGGAGTCCATACAGTTAAGTCTGTAGGCCTAGTGCTAAAACCTGTGAATAAGGTGTTGAAACTGTGGAACTTGCATGTGTTAAGGAGTATCGGCAACCAGGGCGTTGCGCCCGGACCGAAGATCGCGTCCGTATGACAGAGTGACTCCGAAGCCAAAGACTTGGAGTCTGGCTTGGATTCCCGCATCCCAGAGCCATTGGTGTGAGCCCAACCCGGGGTCTGGATCAGTAATCCTTCCGGTGTCAACGAAAGGGCCTACCCTTATTTTGAGGAGACTCAGCGGGGAAAAATTTCGGGTTGCGTCCCAGTTGGAAAGGAAGTAGTTGCGTCCCAGCGGAGCACTTCCTTTCTTTCCGTTGCGGGTGGCGATGTGGGCGCGCATAGGCAGACCGCTGTCGCCGAGAACGCCGAACATGAAGAGCTCGTCGAAGGGTGGACTGCCCAAGGTCCCTCCGGCGCGGACTGTGTGCTC
>Ga0137372_10001588_pt1 | contig 21980 bp, 26 predicted proteins | sample SagtaG_6_FD_104911 | JGI IMG/M metagenome (GOLD analysis project Ga0137372, IMG submission 104911) | Vadose zone soil microbial communities from Sagehorn Ranch, Mendocino, California, USA - Sage1_R_60_16 metaG | ecosystem: Environmental > Terrestrial > Soil > Vadose zone | place: USA...
GGCGCAGCCGGGTCAGGACCTCGAACTGGTTGAGACTCAGGCCTTGAGCGCTGACCAGTTCTCTGTCGAGCGTGGGGACGACCTCGGAATAGGCGTAGAGGAACGACCGCCAGGCACGGAACTGGACCCAATCGAGCCGCCTGCCGCCTCGCTCCCTCGCCATCACGCTAGTCTAATCGGGAATAGTTGCTTGCGGCCGCAAGTTTCATGTTGACGGGCCCGAGGAAGAGCCGCGCGAGGAGGGACGAGATGAACACTGGCCTTCTGCTCTTGAGAGTCGTGCTCGGATCGATCATGGCGGCCCACGGCGCCCAGAAGCTGTTCGGGTGGTTCGGTGGCTATGGCCTCTCCGGCACCGGGAGCGGGCTCGAGTCGATGGGCCTGAAACCCGGTCGAGTGTACGCCGCAGTCACCGGGCTCGCCGAGTTCGGAGGCGGCGCGCTGCTCGTTCTCGGCCTGCTCACTCCCCTCGGGGCGGCCGCCGTTGCCGGCGTGATGTTCGTAGCGATCGCGACCGTCCACTGGAGGAACGGCTTCTTCAACACGCGTGGTGGCTACGAGTTCAATCTGTTGATCGTCGCTGCCGCCATCGGGCTTGCGATCACGGGTCCCGGTGAGATCTCGATCGACCACCTCGTTGGTTGGACCCTGGCAGGACCCACGTGGGGCCTCGCGGCCCTCGGGATCTCCGCGGCCGCCGCGGGGTTGGTCCTCGCTCTGCGGAAGCCTCAACCCAAGGAGGAACAGAAGTCTCGGGAGGAGGCCCCCGCAACCTAAGCACAACCCACATGTCCAGTTGGCTAGCGAGCTACATCCGCTAATCGGGTGCGACGCGGCTCCAGAAAGGAGCAGGAAGATGAGCGACGTGAGGCAACAGGTTGAAAGGACGCAACGGGACGCGATCCTCGTGGAGGATGCGTCACTGATCCGGATGATGGGGATGCCGGTACTAGAGGCGGTGCCCTCCCGCGGAGCCCCGTACGAACGGACGGACCCCTTCATCCTCGTGCACGAGGGCCGGTTCCGCCTCTCCGAGATGGCGGGCAAGGACACGAAGCATCCACACCGAGGCTTCGACAACCTCTGGTACGTGCTGCACGGCTCGGCCAGCACCGGCCACAGCACCGGGCCCGGCGGATCCATGGAGCGGGCACGGCTGGGCCAAGGCTCGCTCCTCGCGCTCAGGACGGGGCGCGGCGCGTGGCACGCCGAGGCGATCGGAGCCGACGAGGTCGAGGAGGGTCACGGCGACACGGAGTTCCGCAGCGTGCTGTTCTGGGTGAACCTGGCGAGGAAGGACAAGCAGGTCGAACCGAGCGCCCAGGTGCTGCAGGCGAAGCAGATCCCGGTCCGGCAAGAGGGCGATGCGACCGTTCGAGTCCTGGTCGGCGAGGGCTCTCCGGTGCATCTGGGGACTCCGGCGTTGATCCTCGACGTCGAGCTGCCCCAGGGCGGAAAGTTCACCACACCGGTGCCGTCCGGGTTCCAGGGCTTCGCCTACCTGCTGGAGGGCGAGGGCGCCTTCGGGGCCAACCGGCACCGAGCCAGGCCTCCCCAACTCGTCCTGTTCGGCCCCGGACAGAGGTTCACGGTAGCGGACGCGACTGCTGGGACTCGGTTCATGCTCATGGCGGGGCAGCCATACGGAGAGGTTCCCGTGTTCAACGGGCCGTACGTGGACTAGACGGCGCGTCGTCGCCGGGATGGCCGAGCCCTGAACATCACCGGGTCGAGAAGACCCATGGACTCGGGTCGGTGAACCGCAACTAGTTCACGTCCTGACGCTGGAGCGTGATGCCCGCGATCACGAGCAGCGCCACCACGTACGCGATGAGGACCACCACAGCCTGCGGGCCGCTCACGGCGGCCGTCACCCCCGGCGTGCCGCCTGGCTGGTCCAGGGTGGCTGCCCCGAGTGAGGCTACGAGCGATCCGGCGTTCGTCCCGGGTAGACCCTTCTGGAACGCATCGAGGAACCCCAGCAGACTCGCGAAACCCCGGATCAGGTTCTCGACCGCGAGCGCCCAGACGAGTCCGAGGCCAATCGCAAGCGACGTGCTGCGGAACAGGGTGCCAAGGAGAGCGCCGAAGAGACTCCACATCCCAAGGATCAGCCAGCCCGCCCCGATCCCCCGGCCCAGCTCGAGGACCGATGGCCAATCCGTCGGACGGCCCTCAGTCGTGGCGATCACCCAGCTCCACACGGCGTTTACCGCGAAGACGCCTATGACCAGGGCGAGGATCGTTGAAGTGATCGCGAGCACTTTGCCCCCCAGCATGGAGAGGCGCCGAGGCCGCTGGGTCAAGATGGTCTTGAGCGTGCCCCAGCCGTACTCACTGCCTGCCGCGAGCGCCCCGATGATCAGCGCGATCGCGCCCGCGAACATCGGAAACCCACCCAGCGTGTTGGGGACCAGCCTCCCGGGCAAGGTGTCGGCCAGGAGCTGTGCTGTGGTCTCTCCCGCGGCGAACCCGCCGCCGCCCCCGCTTCGATAGGCGATGTAGGGGATCAGGTATCCGAACACCTGCGCCAGTACGAGGAGGACAGCGGCGAGGATCCACATCGCGGGCCACCTCACCAGCTTCAACATCTCCGCCCGATAGCTACCGCTCATGGTCGGCGTCCTCCTTCCCCGTCAGCTCGAGGAACACGTCCTCGAGCGTTCGCTCCATCGGGCGGACCTCGCTCACCGCAAGGCCGGCCAGGACCAGCCCTTGGGTGATCTTCGGGACGTCCGCCGGATCCGAGTCCAGCCGAAGCGTCCCGTCGAGGACCTCGACGCGCCCGGTTCCCAGAAGCCGCTCGGCGCTCTCCCGTGCTGCGGCGAGCGGCTCGGCGCGAACGAGGACCGATCCCCGTCCCCGGAGCTCGTCGACCGTGCCCTCGGCGATCAACGTGCCGCGCGAGATCACGCCCACACGGTCGCAGACCTGCTGAACCTCGCCGAGCAGGTGGCTCGAGAGCAGGACGGTGCGATCGCCCGAGTCAAGCCTGCGGATCAGCGCGCGCATGTCGGCCATGCCTGCCGGGTCCAGCCCGTTCGTGGGCTCGTCGAGGATCAACAGGTCCGGGTCCTTGAGCAGCGCGGCGGCCACCCCCAGGCGCTGCCGCATACCCTGCGAATACGTCTTGAACCGATCGCCTCCCCGACCCAGCAGATCCACCACGTCAAGCGCGGCATCGACACCATCCTCGGGAAGGCTCGCGAAGCGGGCCATGACCCGAAGGTTGTCCCGGCCGGAGAGATACGGGTAGAAGGCAGGCTCCTCGACCATCGCGCCTACTCGAATCAGGCTTTGCGGATCGCCGGGAGCCCTGCCGAGTACAAGCGTCGTTCCGGAGGTGGCATGGACCAGCCCGAGCAGCATCCGAAGGGTGGTGGTCTTCCCCGCTCCGTTCGGCCCGAGGAACCCGTACACCTCGCCTCGTCTCACTAGGAGGTTCAGGCGATCCACGGCCCTGACGTGCTTCCCGTAGACCTTGGTGAGGTCTCTCGTCTCGATGACGTGTTCAGCGACGCTCATCGCCATTCATCCGTCCCTTCGCGTTCATGCCTTCCATTCCCCTCGTTCGGCTTCTTCCTCGATCTCCATCGTCCCGGAGCGAAGCCTTGGTGGCGTCCCCCGGGGGGAGGCTTCCCGCCTACGTCCCGGGAGGTAGCCGCAGGGGGCGAAGGATGAGCGAGACGACGATCAGGGGCCCTCGAGACGACCGGCACGACCGCAAGCTGCGGTGCTCCGCCCGGAGTAGAGGCACTCAGGCGTTGCTCCGTCGGGAGTATCGGAGAACGCATCCGAGGTCCGATGCCGCGCCGACGCCTGAGGACTACCGTGGCGGCGTGATGTCGACGGAGGATACCGAGCGAGTCTCAAGCCAGCGAACGCGCTGGTGGCGCGGCTGGCAGGTGGACCTAGCCATCACGCTCGCGGTGGGGGTCGTCCAGATCCTCGGCACACACGGCGCGGCCCAGGGACAACCCGAGCGAGAGCCCCTCGATGCCTTGGCGTACGTTCTGTTGGCCGCCGGTCCTGTCGTCTTGATGGCCAGGCACCGGTTTCCCGTGGCGGTGTACATCGTCGTGTTCTGCACCACGCTGGCCTATTCGCTGATCGGCTACGCACAAGGCCCCATCTGGCTCGCGTTGATCATCTCCTTCTTCAACGTGGTGCTCATGGGTCACAGGCTCGTCGCCCTCATTGGCCTGGCCTCGGGCTACTTCGGATTCCTGTGGCTCCCCTATCTGCTCGACCGGGAGCCCGCGCCAACCCTTGCGGCGGGCTTGGGCCTCGCGGCATGGCTGCTCGTGCTCCTTTTCGCGGCGGAGTTTGTTCGAGTGCGAAGGGAGCGCGCTCTTGAGGCCGCCCAGATCAGAGCCGAGGAGGCACGCCGCAGGGCGTCCGAGGAGCGGCTCCGGATCGCCCGCGAGCTCCACGACGCGCTCGGTCACCACATCTCGCTGATCAACGTGCAGGCAGGAGTGGCGCTCCACGTCAACGAGGAACTCCCCGAACAGGCCCGATCCGCGCTCGCGGCGATCAAGGACGCCAGCAAGGAGGCGTTGACCGAACTCCGGTCCGTCCTGGACATCCTGCGACAGGGCGACGAGCAGGCACCGCGCTCCCCCACGCCTTCGCTCGTACGGCTGGACGGCCTCGTCTCGCAAGCCCGAGCCGCCGGCTTGACGATCCGAACGGAGACCGTCGGCCAGGCTCGACCGCTCCCCTTCGGCGTCGACGTCGCGGCGTTTCGAATCGTGCAGGAGGCGCTGACGAACGTCTCCCGGCACGCTGGCCAGGCCGCGGCGACGGTCCAGATCGCCTATGGGGAACGCGATTTGATCGTTCAGGTCGACGACGACGGGCGTGGCGCCGCTCCGGAAGCGAAGTCGGGAACCGCCAAGGGGATCCTTGGCATGCGGGAACGGGTGGCTGCCCTTGGCGGCGACCTCCAGGCTGGTCCACGGCCACAAGGCGGTTTCCGCGTACGAGCGCGGCTTCCCCTGGATGGTTCGGGATGATCCGGGTCCTCCTGGCCGACGACCAGGTGTTGGTGCGCGCTGGGTTCCGCGCCTTGCTCGATGCCCAAGAGGACATCGAGGTAATCGGGGAAGCGAGCGACGGCGAGGAGGCCATCCGCCTCGCCGCCCAGCTCCTTCCCGATGTCGTTCTCATGGATATCCGCATGCCCGGCACCGATGGACTGGCAGCAACGAGGAGGATCGTGCACGACGAGCGCCTCGACGGTGTCCGGATCGTCATCCTCACCACGTTCGATGTCGACGAGTACGTCTTCGAGGCACTGCGGGTGGGTGCGAGCGGGTTCCTGGTCAAGGACACCGATCCAACCGAGCTGGTCCAAGGCGTGCGGGCCGTAGCCCGAGGCGATGCGCTGTTGTCCCCAGGCGTGACGCGCAGGCTGATCTCGGCGTTCACCGATCCCGGGAGTGGACAAGCGCTCCCGGTTGGGTCGGATGCGGACCGAGTCCTTGCCACCGTGATGTTCAGCGACATCGTCTCCTCCACAGAGCGCGCGGCAACGATCGGGGACCGTCGGTGGCGAGACCTCTTGGACCGCCACGACGCGCTGATCCGCCGAGAGCTCGCTCGGCATGGTGGGCGAGAGGTCAAGACGACGGGCGACGGCTTCCTTGCCCTGTTCGACGGACCGGCCCGGGCGATCCGCTGCGCCGTGGCCATTCGCAGGGCACTCCGGGCCGAGGGCGTCGAGATCCGTATCGGGCTGCACTCGGGCGAGGTCGAGCTGCGAGGGGAGGACGTCGGCGGGATCGCCGTGAATCTCGGAGCCCGGGTGGCGGCGACGGCCGCTCCGGGAGAAGTGGTGGTGTCGAGCACGGTCAGAGACCTCGTGGCCGGATCGGGGATCGCGTTCGAGGATCGAGGAGAGCGCACCCTGAAAGGCGTGCCCGATCGGTGGCACCTGTTCGCCATCGCGGACAGCGTGTCGGCATGAACTCGACAGGAGCGGATAGGGGACGATGGCTGGCTCGGTGATCAAGGTCCTCCTGGCCGACGACCAGGCGCTGGTGCGGGCGGGGTTCCGGTCCTTGCTCGACGCTCAGGACGATATCGAGGCGGTCGGCGAGGCCGCCGACGGCGAGGAAGCATTGCGTCTGGCTACCGATTTTAAGCCCGACGTGGTGCTCATGGACATCCGGATGCCGGGAATGGACGGTCTCGCGGCCACTCGACGGATCGCCGCCGATCCTCGCCTCGCCGACGTCCGAGTCGTGATCCTGACGACGTTCGGCGTTGACGAGTACGTCTTCGAAGCAATCCGTTCCGGCGCGAGCGGATTCTTGGTCAAGGACACCGAGCCGGATGAGCTCCTCCAGGCCGTTCGGGTGGTTGCGAGGGGCGAGGCCTTGCTGTCGCCGAGCATCACCAGACGCCTGATCGAGGAGTTCGCGGCCCACGCGAAGGACCCCGGGCCGACCGAGGAGCTTGGGCAGCTCACCGAGCGGGAGCGTGAGGTGATGGCCCTCGTGGCGGAGGGCCTGTCGAACAACGAGATCGCTCAGAGGCTGTTCGTGAGCCCCGCGACGGCCAAGACGCACGTGAGCCGGGCCATGGTCAAGCTCGGGGCCCGTGACCGTGCCCAGCTCGTGGTGATCGCCTATGAATCGGGATTGGTCCGACCGGGATGGCTCGGCTGACCGCACATGATCTCAGTGACCGATGTCGAGGTCTCCGGCCTCGACGAGCCCGCTCTCGTAGGCGAAGACCACCACCTGAGCACGGTCGCGCAAGCCGAGCTTGGTGAGGATGCTCGACACATGCGATTTCACCGTGGCGGCCCCGATGAAGAGCTCCTCGGAGATCTCGCCGTTGCTGGACCCTCGGGCGATCGCAGCCATCACCTCCCGCTCTCGGTCGGTGAGACGTTCCAGGCGGCCCGACGCCGCGGTGTCGACGGCGAGGCGTTCGGCGAACTGGCCGATGAGCCGTCTCGTGATCGACGGGGCAAGCAATGCCCCTCCCTCGGCCACCGTGCGCACTGCGGTGACGAGTTCCTCCGGTGCGATGTCCTTGAGCACGAAGCCGCTGGCACCGGCGCGCAGTGCCTTGTAGACGTACTCGTCCGGGTCGAACGTCGTCAGGATGAGCACCCGCACCTCCCAGTCGGCTTCCTCGACGATCCTGGAGGTCGCCTCCAAGCCATCCATGTCCGGCATCCGGATGTCCATGAGGATCACGTCGGGACGATGGGTCCGTGCCGCCTCGATCGCTTCGAGCCCGGTCCCGGCCTCGGCCACAACCTCGATGTCGTCCTGGTGACCGAGGACCATGGCAAAGCCGCCTCGGACCAACGCCTGATCGTCGACGACGGCGACACGAATGCTCACGCCGGTTCGTCTCCGACGGGCAGACGGGCAACGACTTGAAAACCCCCATCCAGACGCGGCCCTGCGTCGAGGCTTCCACCCAACAGCAGTGCCCGCTCGCGCATACCGACGATCCCGTGGCCCGATCCAGGCAAGATGGTGGCTCTGTGACCGTTGTCGAGCACCTCGATCGCGATCGCATGGTTGTCGGCGCTCAGCCGTACTTCAGCCCGCGCGCTTGGTCCAGCATGCTTGAGCACGTTGGTCAGTGCCTCCTGGACGATGCGGTACACGGAGAGGTCCACACGTGCCGGGAGATCGGTCCGCGCACCATTCATCGCAAGAGAAACGTGCAAGCCGGCCTCTTCGAACTGGGCGACGAGCCGAGGAACATCCGCCAGACCGGGCTGGGGATCGAGCCCGTCGACTTCGGCTTCTGGCCGCAAGACGTCGAGCAGGTGGCGCAGCTCACTGAGTGCCTGGCGTCCTGCCACCTCGACCGCTTCCATCGCCCGGACGGCGCCCTCCAGGTCGTCGGCAGCGACGGTCTTCGCGGCGCCGGCTTGTACGGTCATCAAGCTCACCCGGTGGGCGACCACGTCGTGCAGCTCGCGAGCGATACGGGTTCGCTCCTCGGCAACCGCTCTGCGGGCTTCGGCCGCGTGTTCCCGTTCGAGGTGCCCAGCACGCTCCGCCCGGAACCGGAGACGGCGGCCGATGTACCACACCAGAAAGATCACGATGAACCCGAAGCCGATCTCCGCTGCCGTTACGTCATCGATGGGTGCGGTGAGCCCCACGACGGCGAAAGCGCCACATAGTGCCAGGTAGGTCCACCGATCGTTGGTGCCGTAGCGGCCTACGCCGTACAGCGCAACCAGCATCGCGATCCCGACCAATTCCAGATCTGCAGCCCCGACCAATTCGAAATAGACGAGTCCGGTCGACAGGGCGGTCGCGGCCCACGTAACCCCGAACACGATGAGGGGCTGGGACCTGCGCCAGTACAGGGCACCGCTGGCGACCGCGAGGACGAAGAAGGCGCCGATCGAGACGTCGCCGACCGAGCGGATGACGAGGTCATCGTTGGGTCCCTCGGACTTCACGAAGACGGCCACCAGGAACACGACGATGACGAGGACCGCGTCTGCTGCACGCGGCCAGCGAGTGAACGGGCCTCCGACCGGTCGCCGAGCGATCCTGTTTGGCGTCTGAGGGTCCGGAACCATGTGGCTCACCGTCGCGCGATCATGACACACCGGATTACCACTCCTTCGTGGGATTCACGAAGGTACGGTAGGCCATCCCATCAGGTCGGTCACCCTCCCACAGGCGGATCCCGATCTCCGCATCAAGGGGGAGGTCCCCGACTCACACCCTGCTCAAATCCCCCCTTCGGGGGGGGCCATCAATCCGTCGCCGGGGCGGCGACTGCAGTGGCGTTCGACCATACCTTCGATCCGCACTCGCCTGTCGGGCGTCGAGCGTACGGAGCACAACAAGGAGGGAGGACCCCATGAAGCTATCCACCGAATCGCTGGCTCGTTCGGGAGGCCGCCACCCGTGGCGGACCCTGGTCGTCTGGGTCGTCGCGCTGCTCGCCGCAGTCGTCCTGTCATCGCTGTTCCTCGGCGGTGCCCTGACGACCGACACCGACTTCACGAACGATCCCGAAGCCAAACGGGCCGCAGGCCTGCTGGAAGAGCGGCTTCGTGGCACCGGTGAAGACATCGAGTTCGTCGTCGTGACTGCCGAACGAGCGGTCACCAAACCCGAGTACCGGGCCTACGTCGAAGACCTGCAAGCCACGATCGCGGCCCTCGGGCCGGACGTCGTTCAACGCGTCGGGAGCTACCTGACGAACGAGGGTCCGGTCTCCGACACCGGCCGCTCGACGCTGCTGCCGGTGACACTGGCAGGAGTCGACCATACGTCCGTCGGTGAGCATGCCGAACTGCTCGTGGACACCGTGAAGAGCGTCGAGGCTTCAGAGGGCTTCGAGGCTCTCGTGGCGGGTCCCAGCACGCTGGAGAACGACTTCATCCGGCTCGCTGAGGAAGGGCTTCAGCAGGGTGAATCCGTCGGCCTGGCGGTCGCGCTCGTCGTGCTGGTGTTCGTGTTCGGAGCGGTTGTCGCCGGGCTGATCCCCATCATCCTCGCCGTGATGGCGATCGCCATCGCCCTCGGTGCCGCTGCGGTGTTCGGGCTGGTCTTCGATCTGCCGTTCTTCATCGCCAACATCATCACGATGATCGGTCTGGCGGTTGGGATCGACTACTCCCTGTTCACCGTCTCCCGCTATCGCGAGGAGCGCGCCAAGGGTCTCGACAAGCTCGATGCGATCACCCACGCCGGTGCAACGGCGAGCAGAGCGGTGTTCTTCTCCGGTCTCACGGTCATGGTGGCTCTCACGGGGATGCTGTTGCTGCCGAACACGATCTACCGCAGCATCGGCCTGGGGGCGATCCTCGTGGTGATCATCGCGGTCGCCGCCTCGCTGACCCTGCTGCCCGCAGTGCTGGCCCTGATGGGGGACAAGATCAACGCGCTGCGGATCCGCGGCAACAGGAGCGGTGCCCAGCAGCGAAAAGGTCGCTTCTGGGATCGCGTTACCGGTACGGTCATGCGCCGACCCGTGGTCAGCCTCCTAGTGGCCACCGGCATCCTGGTGCTGGCGGCGCTCCCCTACTTCAGCATCAACGAGGGCTTCTCGGGCGTGAGCACGCTGCCCGATGAAGCGGAATCCAAGCAGGCGTTCCTCATCCTCGAAAGGGAGTTCTCCGGAGGCCTCGGCTCACCGGTGGAGATCGTCATCGATGGAGGCATCACCCCGTCGGTGACCGCCTCCATCGAACACATGCAGGCCGCGTTGGCGGCGGACCCATCGTTCGGCCCGTCCACGGTCGAGGTGAACGAGGCGGGCGACCTGGCGTTGATCTCTGTACCGCTGTCCGGCGACATCGCCGGCAACGACGCCCTGGATGCGATCCGTGAACTACGCGCTGCGTTGGTTCACCAGGTCTTCGACGATGTTCCCGTCGAGGTGCTCGTCGGAGGCGACACCGCTTATAACCTCGACTACCTCGACCAGACGACGCTGTACACCCCCATCGTGTTCCTGTTGGTGCTCGGGTTGTCTTTCGTCCTGTTGACCGTGGCGTTCCGCTCGCTGGTCATCCCCGCGAAGGCGATCGCGATGAACCTGCTGTCGGTCGGAGCGGCCTTCGGACTGCTGGTTCTGTTCTTCCAGCGCGGCGTGGGACCCGAGATCTTCAAGGACATCGCTGGCTGGCTCGGCTTCGGCCAGGTCGAAGCGATCGAGGCCGGGCTGCCGCTGTTCATCTTCGCCATCCTGTTCGGGCTCTCGATGGACTATCACGTCTTTCTGCTCTCCCGGATCCGAGAGCGGTTCGATCACACCGGCGACAACACCGAGTCCGTCGCTTACGGACTCCGCACCACCGGTGCATTGATCACCGGGGCGGCGGCCATCATGGTGGCGGTCTTCGCCGGCTTCGCCGCTGGCCCGCTGGTCGGGTTGCAGCAGATGGGCTTCGGGTTGGCCGTCGCCGTGGCGCTCGACGCCACCATCGTCCGAACGGTTCTGGTTCCCGCCACGATGAAGCTCCTCGGCAATCGCAACTGGTATCTGCCGTCCTGGCTCGAATGGCTGCCGGAGGTTCACATCGAGGGCGTGGCAACGCCCGAGGGCGTTGCCGAGCCCGAGCTACAGCTCATCCCAACCGGCTGACGGAGATGTTCACCCGCATGGACCCTGCGGCGTCCCTTCTCTTCCACCGGCCCAGGATCCCCGGGGGACGTCAGCCGACCGTACGTCCCCTGAGGTCCTCGAGGTACTCGTCCAGCTGGTCGTAGCTCTCGGCGGCGCCGGACTCCATCCCGGACTCGAGCATCCCGTCGCGGTCCTCGACCGAGTCGAAGGCGGAGGTGGCGGTGAGCGTGGTCTTCCCGTCGTGCTCCTCCAGCGTCAAGGTATCGACCGAGATGTGGCCGGGCATCCCTTCCCATTCGAACGTCCACACGATGCGCTCCGGCCGAACGATCTCGCGGAACTCGCCGCGAAACCCTTGGTCCTCCTCGCCAGGGCCCCGGTGCACGATCCGCCACGTTCCACCCGGGCGGAAGTCGATCTCGCAGCTTGCGAACTCGTACTTCCTCGGTCCCCACCAGTTCGACATGTGCTCGCACGAGCTGTGCGCTTCGAACACCAGGTCGCGCGGGGCGTCGAAGACTCGAGTCATGACGATCTTCCTGTCCGACGGGGTGGTCACCGTGAGCTTGTTACCGCTTCCGCCCATCGCCCTTCTCCTTTCCTCGTCCCTGGAGCTCCTCCAGGTACTCGTCCAGCCGGTCGTAGCTCTCCTCCCAGAAGCGGCGGTACCGCTCGGTCCACTCTGCGACTTCCTTGAGCGGCCCCGCCTCGAGCCGGGCCGGCCGCCACTGCCGTTCTCGGCCCCGGGTGATCAGCCCGGCCCGCTCCAACACCTTCAGGTGCTTCGAGACCGCCGGCAGGCTCATCTCGAACGGCTCCGCCAGCTCGGTGACGGAGGCTTCCCCGGTGACGAGCCGTGCGAGGATCGCCCGCCGCGTGGGATCCGCGAGGGCGGCGAACGTGCGGTCCAGCCGATCGGCCACAGGTGGCATTCAACCCCTCCGTTATATAACCGATAGGTTAAACTACCCCAGGCTCCAGGCTCCCGTCAAGTGGAGGATCCTCGGTGCGTCGCATCGGTGATGGCCGTCGCCGTGTGCGCGGCTATTCGGGACGGCGCGCGTCGATGGCGCGGTCGCGCCCCTCATCGTCGCGGTGAACGCGGATCTCCCGGAGGCCGGTATCCGCCAGGGTCACCGTCATCTCGCCGGCCTGGTCGCCGCCGATCTCAAGGAGCACGGTCCCACCGGGGCGGAGCCAGCGCGCTGCGGCTTCCGCGGCCTGCACGAGCACCGTCGTTCCGCGTGGTCCGCCGTCGAGCGCGCGACGGGGCTCGTTGGCGAGCGCGTCCCTCGGCAGGAGGTGCAGCTCCTCGGTGGGGACATAGGGAACGACTGCCGTCATCACGTCGACGCGTCCCACAAATGACGGTGGGAGTGGCTGGTCGAGGTTACCCACCAGGGCATGGACCCCATTTCTGCGCGCGCACGCCACAGCCACCGCGTCGATGTCGGTGGCCACCGCAGTCGCCCTCGGACGGGCCGAGCCGAGGACGGCGGCCACTGCCCCGCTACCGGTGCAGAGATCGACGGCGATCCCCTCGGCCGGCAGGAAAGAGGCGGCCCGCCGGGCCAGCGCCTCCGTGTGCGGCCTGGGCACGAACACGCCGGGATCGACGCGGATCCGGATCCCGCAGAAGCGCACGGACCCGGTGATCCAGGCCAGCGGCTCCCCGCGCAACCGGCGAGCGATCAGCTCCCCGATCGGTCCGACACCCTCGCTCGATGCCCGGAGCAGGGCGTCGGCCTCAGCGTCGGGAGCGACGAAGCCACCCTCTGCCATTGCGCGGACGACCCACGTGCGTTCCTCGACTCGCGAATCTGCGTCGTCCGCCGGGCTCGGTGAACCCGTCGGCCTCACAGTCCGCCGATGCACACTCGCTTAGTCCCCGTCCGCGGGATGGGGATCGTCGTGGTCCGTGGCGCCAGGCGCGCTGTCCCGTACCGACAATGCCGCCTCCTCGGGCGAGGCGAACTCATCCCGCTCGACCACGGCGTCGCCGACGAGCTCTTCCTCGTCGTCCGATGTGCCTTCGTCGACCACGGAGAGGGCAGTGTCGATGCCGGGCCGCTCCGGCCGCTCCTCGGCGAGGTGCTGGTCGAGGGTCTCACCCGCCAACTCCTCCTCGACGGTCGTGCCGACCGACTCGGCTCCGAAGGCATGATCGGCCTGCATGATTTCCGCCTCGAGCTCGTCACCCTCGTCCGCATCCCGCGGCTCCTGATCCTCCATGTCAATCACCCCCACCGATCTCGGCCGCGCGCTGTAGGGCCTCGAGCAACGTCTCGAACTCGTACGAGTCGTCATGGCGTAATCCGTTGATGAAGAACGTGGGCGTCCCGTTCACGCCGCTCCGAACGCCGCTCATGAAATCCTCGTGCACCCGATCGGCGTGGACGTGCTCGGCGAGCTCCTTGTCGAACAGGTCGAGATCGAGGTCGAGCGCTTGAGCGTAGGAGCGAAGGTCATCGTCCTTGAGGTGTCGCTGGTTCTCGTACAGATGATCGTGCATCTCCCAGAATCTGCCTTGCGCTCCCGCGGCTTCGGCTGCCTCGGCCGCGTGCTCGGCGTGGGGATGCGAGGTGCTGATGGGGAAGTTGCGGAAGACGAATCGGAGCTGCTCTCCCAAGCGGGCCTGAATGTCCTTGACGATCGGATACGCCTCCCCACAGTAGGGGCACTCGTAGTCGCCGTACTGGACGAGGGTCACCCGTGCGTCGGCCGAGCCCTGGATGTGGTCTCGGCCCTCGGACACCGGCAGGGTCAGCCTGGACTCCCACTGCGTGGCTCTCATGACGCGACCCCCTTCATCGCGAGGTCCTCGAGCGCTCGCAGGATCCCGTCAGCCCCCGGGTTCACCTCGGTCGGCGAGACAAAGCTCCAACTCACAACCCCCGCAGGGTCGAGCACGAAGAGCGCTCGCTCGCTCGTACCATCCTGCGCTCGGTATACCCCGTAGGCTCGTGACGCCTCCCCTTTCGGCTCGAAATCGGCCAGCAGAGGGAATCGCAGATTCCGATCCTTGGCGAAGGCCATATGGGACCAGGGGCCGTCGACCGAGATGCCGAGGAGCTCAGCTCCATGCCTTTGGAACTCGGGCATGACCTCCTGGTACAGCCCCAGCTGGTCGGTGCACACCGGGCTCCAGTCGGCCGGATAGAACACCAGGATCAGGGGCCGGCCGCGGAACTCCGCTGGACCGACCGGCCTCTTCAGCGTGGAGGGGAGCGCGAAGTCGGGCGCAGGGGTGCCCGGCGGCAGCGCGGCGGTCATGTGCCGCTCACGGCTTGGGACCGTGCTTCTGAACGAAGCCGAGGGCCGTGTCGGCGACCTCGCGCCAGCCGCCGTCGATCGTGAGCGAGTGACCGCGGTTGGGGATCTTGACGATCTCGGTCACGCCCTCGTTGCGTGCCTGGCGCTTGTAGGACGCGTTCGCGATCGCCCACGGAACGGTGTGGTCCTTCTCCCCGTCCAGGATGAGGAGCGGGCCTCGCTGGGGATTCTTCGTATCGACCTTCGCCTCGGTCCACGGGTTGAGGTTGGCCGCCGCGGCCTGGAAGAGCGGCTCACCCGGGGTCGGGACCGCGAAGGTCTCGTAGAGCGCCTTGGCCTCGTCCTCGCCGACCGCATTCGCAAACGCGTACCGGAATTGGTCGTACGTGAGCGGCACCGCGCGGTGAACGTTCGCGGGATTGCGAAGCGCCGTGGATGCCACCCTTAGCGACGAGATCGGCAGGGGCAGCACGCCTCGGAACGGCGCTGGATCGATCGCGACCGACACCGCAGCCAGTTCGCGACCCGCGAGGATCTGTGCGAGCAGCCCGCCGAAGGAGTGACCGATGACGGCCGGCTTCTTGTCCAGCCCACCGATGACCTCCTCGAAATGATCCGCTACCTGACCCACCGACTTGTTGGCGAACACCTCGGGGTGTGCCTTGGCCTCCTCGACCGTCTCAGGGTCGTCCGGCCAGCCCGGCGTCAGCGCCGTGTACCCGTTCTTCTCGAAGAGCTCCGCCCACCGATCCCAGCTGGTGGGCAGCAGCCACAGGCCGTGGACGAACACGACCGGCACTCGTCCGGAAAGGTTCGCCCGCTCGACCTCCTTGGCCTCCTGTTCGGTGATCGTCGTCGGCGCGCTCCGCTTCGATGTCATGCCGTCCCTCCTTCGACCCGCGCTCAGGGGCATGGCTGCCGAGACCCAGTCGCCCGGAAGCGACCTCGTGATCCACCGTAGGCGGCCCCGGACGATACGACAACCCGATGGAAGCCTGATTCCTCGTTCAATGCGAGGACCTTCGCCAGCTCAGGGCTCGGCCGGGAGCTCGAACCAACGCATTCCTCGGAACGAGAGGAGGTAGGCTCCGTTCGCTCGCGTCACCACGAGAAGAACCTGCTCGCAGTGGCGGCAGCGCAGCACCATCCCCGGAGCCTGCAGGTACGCGTGTTCGGCTCCGAGCGGCTCCACCTTGCCGCATCCGTCGCAGGCCATCCTGGCTGAGGTCACCTCGCGGGCGAACACCTCACTCAGCATCCCCCCCATCGCGTTGCCGTCCACCCTCATCGTCGCTTCCTCCCCCTAGCCTCCCGTCGGCCCGAACCGCTCCGTCTTGACGCTCGTCGCCGGATACCCCAGGAGCACGAGCGCGCTCGCGACGGTCTCGACGAACGGCGTCGGTCCGCAGATGAACGCCGTCGGCGCGTGGGAGGGGGGCCACGCGACCTCAGCGAGCATCGCTCCGTCGACCCGGCGCGCATAGCCCGTCCATCCGGGTGGCTGGCTCCGGGTGAGCGTATGGGTGACCTGGGGACCGTCGGGGCCCGAGGCGAGCCGCTCCAGCTCCTCCCGGTAGATGATCTCCTCCCACGATCGAGACGAGTAGACGAGCCTGGCACCAACCGCAGCCCGGGATGCCTCTCGATGGCGCAGCATGGCCATCAGGGGAACGATCCCCGAGCCTCCGGCAACGAGCAGGAGGGGCCCGCCCATGCGCGCCTCCCAGACGAAGTACCCACCGATCGGACCGCGGAGCTCGAGCGAGTCACCGGGGCGCAGCTCACCGACCAGGTACGAGGACACTTCGCCATCAGGGAGTCGCTCCACCGTGAGGACGAGGCGACGGTCCTCGGGCGCCGACGCGATCGAGTAGCTGCGCTGGGCTTGGTATCCGTCCTCAGCCGTCAGGCGCACATCCACGTGCTGGCCCGCCCGGTGGCCGGGCCAGTGCGGGATGTCCAGGACAACGCTTCGAACTCGAGGGGTCTCATCGAGGAGCTCGACGACCTCGCCGAGCATCCAATTCAGTCGCCCGCGTACCGCTGCTCGCGCCATGGGTCTCCGTACATGTGGTAGCCGTAGGACTCCCAGAAGCCCGGCTCGTCGTGATCCCTCAGCTGAAGTCCCCGGACCCACTTCGCGCTCTTCCAGAAATAGAGGTGCGGGACCAGGAGGCGAGCCGGCCCGCCGTGTTCCGGCTCGAGCGGCCGACCATCGTAGGCGGTGGCCACCCACGCCTTGCCATCGACCAGGTCCTCGAGGGGCAGGTTGGTCGTGTAGTCGCCGTCGGAGAAGGCGAGCACGTGTGTCGCGTGGTGCTCGACGCCTTCGAGCAGCGTGTCGATCGAAACGCCTTCCCACGTCGTGTCGAGCTTCGACCACTTCGTGACGCAGTGGATGTCGGTCCGGACCTCCTCCTGAGGAAGGGCCCCGAACGCCTCCCAGCTCCACATCTTGGGTTCCGCCACCAGACCGACGATGGAGAACGACCATTCCTCGAGCGGGGTATGGGGGGTGGGGCCGGCCGACAGGACCGGAAACCCCTCGACGAGGTATTGGCCTGGAGGGAGCCGGTCGCCTTCCCGCTCCTTCGCGCGCTTGCCGCGGAATCCGCGCGAAACGTGAGCCATGATCCACCCCCTGCTCAAGCTGCGAAGGTCGACCGATCGTACGCCCGACCAGGTTTCGGCGCACTCCGGGCATCGAGGAGACCAGTGGACGCCCCCCGCCGCTTCCCTCATCATCAGCCGCGTGAGCACTCCTCAAGGCGGGATCTTCGCCCTGGGAACCGCATCGCACGCTTACTTGGAATTCAACGCCTCGGCCGCGGATGGCGGGCCCGCTCTCGTCGCGGCCATCGCAGCCCTCCGTGAGCCGAGGACGACGATGGGCGGAGTCAACCTGGTCGCCGGGTTCCGACCCGAGCTCTGGCGAGCGGTCGCGCCCGAGGATGCCCCGCCGGGGGTCGTGGGGTTCAACGAGGACCTCGTGGGCATCGACGGCTTCGTGATGCCGGCCACTCAGCGCGACGCCGTACTGTGGCTCTCAGGAAGCGCGTACGACGTAGTCTTCGATATGGCCCGCGAGGCGATCGGCGAGCTCGGCGGTCTGGCCTCGCTGGGCGACGAGACGTCGAGCTGGCCCTACCGGCACGACCGCGACCTCACCGGCTTCATCGACGGGACCGAGAACCCAAGCCTGATCGATGCCCCGGAAGTCGCCCTCATCCCCGACGGGACCGCCGGTGCCGGAGGAACCATCCTGCTCCTGCAGAAGTGGGTTCATGACGCGGCCGCGTGGGAGGGGCTCCCGGAGGCCGAGCAGGAGCGGGTGATTGGACGAGCGAAGCTCGATAGCGTCGAGGTGGAGGCCAAGGCGCCAGACTCGCACGTCGCGAGCACCGACCAGGATCGGTTCGGCAAGATCTTCAGGCGCAACATGCCCTACGGCACCGTCACGGATCACGGCACCATGTTCGTGGGCTTCAGTGCCGAGCAGCGTCCTCTCTCCGCGATGCTCGAGAGCATGGCCGGACTGTCTGGCGGCGTCCGCGACGCGCTCACGCGCTACACCCGGCCGACGAGCGGCGCCTACTACTTCGTGCCATCGACCGAGGATGTGCGCCGGATCATCTGAGTTAAGGGGCGCTCCCGGTCGCCCGGTTGCTCGGCGGATCCGGCGACGACCGAAGCCCGGAAGTGGCCGACGGGATTCCTTGTCTTGACAAAAATAGTTGTCGGTGGCACGATCGTCCCATGCTTGAACTTGCGGTGATCGAGGACCCCATGGCGGCGGAGGTCTCCCTGGATCCAATGCGGGTTCGGCTCCTCGCTGAACTGGCCGAGCCCGGCACCGCCACCATGCTCGCGACAAGGCTCGGCCTGCCCAGGCAGAACGTGAACTACCACCTCAAAGCGCTGGAGCGCCATGGGCTCGTGGACCTCGTGGAGGAGCGTCGGAAGGGCAACGTCACCGAGCGACTCCTCCAGGCCACGGCGTTGTCCTACGTCATCTCTCCGGCGGCGCTCGCCGCGGTCCAGCCCGACCCCTCCCGATCGCCGGACCGCTTGTCGGCGCGGTGGCTGATCGCGCTCGCCGCCCGACTCGTCCGCGAGGTCGGGCAACTGGTCGCCGGCGCGGCGAGGGCCCGTAAACGGCTCGCGACGTTCGCCATGGACGGCGAGGTTAGGTTCGCCTCGGCGGCCGACCGCGCGGCATTCGCCGAGGAGCTCGCGACCGCAGTCACCGGGCTGATCGGCAAATATCATGACGAGTCCGCGAACGGAGGACGCGAGCATCGCGTGATCGTCGCAGTCCATCCCAGCCTGAAGCCGAAGGTCGAGACCGACAGGAAGGAGCCCTGAGATGGCGCACCCATTCGAGCTCACCCACGAGATCCAGGTCGACGCGACGCCAGAGGACGTGTGGGAGGCCATCGCCACGGGCCCGGGGATGGATGCCTGGTTCATGGGCCGCAACGCCGTCGAGCCGCGCGAGGGTGGCACGACCCGCACCACGCTGCGCGGCTCCACGGAGGAGGCGAGGGTGACGACGTGGGAGCCGCCCACGCGCTTCGCCCACCGCACGGCGGAGGGTGCCGACGGCGCCTTCCACGCGTTCGAGTACCTCGTCGAGGGACGCGAGAAGGGAAGCACGGTCGTCCGCTGGGTGCACAGCGGCTTCCTTGGCGAAGATTGGGAGGCCGAGTACGAGGGTCTCTCGGAGGGCGACCCGATGTACTTCGACAAGCTTCGCGTGTACCTCACGTACTTCCGGGGCCGGACGGCCACGCCGGTGAGCGTCTTCGGGCCCGTCGTCCCCGATCGCGACAAGGCCTGGGAGATCTTCCACGCCGGTCTGGGACTCCCCGGGCCGGTGGAGGTCGGCGACCCCGTGCGTCTCACGCCCGAGGGGCTCCCGCAGCTCGAGGGCGAAGTGGACTGGCTTTCCCGGGACTTCCTGGGTGTCCGCACGGCCGACGGGATCTACCGGTTCATGCACATCAGCGTGTTCGGCGGTCCGACCGGCGTCGGCCATCACATCTTCGTCGACGGCTTCGACCAGGCCGAGACGGAGCGCGCCTGGGGGGCGTGGCTGAACGGTCTGTTCGCCTAGAGTCAACGGCACGACGGAGGAGGGCGACATGGAGACGGTCACATCGAAGGACGACACGACCATCGCGTTCGAACGGCTCGGCTCGGGATCGCCCGTGGTGCTGGTGTGCGGCGGGTCGGTGGATCGGACGGCCGACGCGGCGCTCGCCCAGGAGCTGGCATCGGACTTCACGGTGTTCAACTACGACCGCCGGGGGCGCGGGGACAGCGGCGACACGCTGCCTTATGAAATCGAGCGCGAGGTCGAGGACATCGAGGCCATGATCAGCGCCGCGGGCGGATCGGCACACCTGTGGGGCTCATCGTCGGGCGCCGTGCTCGCCTTGATCGCCGCAGAGAGCGGCGTTTCGGTCACCAAGCTCGCGCTGTGGGAACCCCCCTACATTCCCGAGGGACTTCCCCGTCCGCCCGAGGATCAGGCATCGCAGTACGAGACGATGATCGCCGAAGGTCGGCGAGGCGACGCTGTCGAGTACTTCATGTCGAAGGTCGTCGGCATGCCAGCCGAGGTCGTCGCGGGGGCCCGGAGCCAGCCCTGGTGGGGAGCCACGGAGGCGTTGGCGCACACCCTCGCCTACGACGCCCGGATCATGGGCGACTACACGATCCCGACAGACCGGGCCGCCTCGGTCAAGGTCCCGACCATGGTGATCGCGGGCGGGGCGGACTTTCCGTGGATGCGCCAAACGGCGCAGACGCTCGCGGACGCTCTCCCCGACGGAGAGGTCCGGATCCTCGAGGGTCAGGGCCACGATGTCGATCCCGGCTTCCTCGCTCCCGTGTTGCGTGAGTTCTTCAACGCGTGACGCCGCTAGACTGGCCGGCCGTGGCGGAGGTCGGTGAGGACGCGTCCGCTCCCGCGGATCGGGACCGAGAGCGGTTGCGGATCGCCGAGCTGCTGGCAGCCCACGCGCCGCCCGACTGGGAGGAGAGGTTCCGCAGGGACGAGCTGCTCGACCGGATCGTCGACGGCGAGCCCCTCCAGCTGTTCGTCATGGCCGCGGACATCCGCGAATCCACGATGCTGATGAAGGAGGCCGTTCGGTTCGAGCTCTTCGCCCGGACCATGGACAAGTTCGTGAGCGCGGTCCGGCGAGGGATCGGGACCCCGGGCGGGTGGTTCGACAAGTTCACCGGCGATGGCTTCCTGGCCTACTGGATCGTGCCGCCCGGTCCCCAGGAGGAGTACCAGCAGCGGTTCGTCGAGGCCGCCGGCAACATCGCGCACACGGCGCACGAGCTCATCGAGCTCTTCCATAGCAGGGTGCTCGAGGACTTCCGGCGGAACTCGCGGAACCTCTCGGACGGGGTGGGACTCTCGATCGGGCTCGATGCGGGCCCCGGCTTCCTGGTGCAGATCGCGGACGAGCTCACGGTGGTCGGTCCCCCGGTGGTGGGGGCCGTCCGGATGGTGACGGCCGCGGCGAGGCCACAGGAGATCGTGGCGAACGTCTACCTCGGCGAGCACCTCCACGACGAGCAAGACAGGATCTACGAGGCGCTGGGCATGACGGCCACCCGGGAGAGCCGTCCGACGAAGGAGTACCCCAGGGGGCAGGAGGTCTACGCGTTGAATTTCGAGCGAACGGAAGGGTCGGGTGCGGGCGTCGGGGATGGCCACATCGGCTCATCGTCCGCTCCGGAGTAGAGTCGGCGAGCACCGCGCCATCGTCATCCGAGATCGGGAGGGCGAGATGTCGTACTTCGTCGTGTGGGATGGCGCCATCCAGGAGGCGTTCGACACGCTCGAGGAGGCGACCGCGCTCGTCGCGCAGCACCCCGGGGCCCGGGTGATTGGGGACGAATGGCTGACCGTCGGAAAAGCCAAGGACCGCGTGGATCAAGCTCGCCGGGCCCTCGACGAGGTGGCCTCGATGATCGACCCATCGCAAGTCCAACGGATGCGGCAGACGTTGGACGAGCTGGGAGCGATGTTCGACGAGGCGTGGGGCCAATTCGGTTTGGTCGGCGGCTAGCGCGCGTCGTCCCCGGCGGTCGCGCTATCGCCGGATGATCACCGGGGTGCCCAGGGGCAGCGTTCGGAGCGTCTTCATGTCGGTGTTGTAGACGCGGATGCAACCGTGGGACACCTGCTGCCCACGGTCACTCGGATCGGAGGTGCCGTGGATGGCCATCCGTCCCCCGCCGGGCCAGTCCGAGAGGACCGGCGAGAACCCCGAGAGCCCGAGCGCGTAGATCCCGTACGGCCCGTACCACTGGTCGAAGTTCACCTTCTGCCACACGTAGAACGTCCCGATCGCCGTGGGGTACTGCGGCTGGCCCACACCGACCCTGAACCGGTCGAGCACCTTGTCCTCCCGGCTGTGCGTGAGCGTCCGGCTCGACAGGTCGATCACGTGCTCGTCGTGCCGAGGAACGACCTGAACCTGGTCGTCCCGGACCCACGCATCCGCCCCGTTCGGACGGATGGGGAGCTCGACCTTCAGCCATCGACCGCCGCTGCCGTCACCGCGCGCTGCCGTAACCAGCATCCGGCCGAACCCGACACCGGCTAA
>Ga0137372_10001591_pt1 | contig 21970 bp, 19 predicted proteins | sample SagtaG_6_FD_104911 | JGI IMG/M metagenome (GOLD analysis project Ga0137372, IMG submission 104911) | Vadose zone soil microbial communities from Sagehorn Ranch, Mendocino, California, USA - Sage1_R_60_16 metaG | ecosystem: Environmental > Terrestrial > Soil > Vadose zone | place: USA...
CCAGGGTCGGACTGTAAGCGTGATGCTCCGCTGGCAGGCACTGCTTGTCCCCTCTCCCTCTGGGAGAGGGCTAGGGTGAGGGCGAGCTTGAGGCGACGACCGCTGCTGCCCGCCACAAACGTGCAAGCCAAGCGTGCTGCGACAGCCGCCGCACCACGGAGCAAGTTCCCTGGCTTCCCTCCCGCCCAGCGGCACGCAAGCGCCTCGACGAAGTGTGTGCCGAGCGGGAGCGAAGGGAGCAGCCCGAAGGGCGTCCGGGCGACGCGGCCAGCGGCGCCCGAGCGGACTGGAGCGAGCGCGGGAACGCTGAGACGCAAATTTTCCAGAAAAAAATAGCTCCCGGAGGTGGCACGGAACGTGCATCGGGCGCTTCACGCGACCGACTCGGGAGGGCACTGATGTCCAGGGTTCCACGGCTGATTCAGGTGTTCAACGTCCAATGCGTGATGTGTGGACGTGCCGCGGGCCAGTTAATGAACGGGGTTTTCGTGCCGAATCAGCGGGTGCATCGACCCGTGGCCGGCAAGAACGGCTCGCGTTGTGGCGAATGCGGCGGCAACCTGTACCTCGAACCTGACGAGTCGATCACGCCCTTCATGGCCACCCAGATCGCCGCGCAACGCACCGCCGCGCAGCAGCAAGCCGCGGCCGCCCAGCAACAGCCTGCCATCGGCCCCGGCGATCTCCGCGCGGCCTAGTCCTTCGAGAAAGGCAGCGTCCCGCCGGCGCACACCGAGCGCCACAGCGGCAGCAATTCGTCCGCGAGCAGCGCCTGCCCGACATCCTCCGAGCGCTGCGCATCGCTCAGGCGTGTCTCGAAGTCAGCTGGCGAGCACGCCTGATCGCACCAGTTCTGCAACCGCTCCATCTTGAGCCGCAGGGGATGGCGCACGCCATGGCCGCTGGTGCGCGACCACTGACGTTCGTACTCGTGCATGACCGCGCGGCAGAAGGCCTGCGGCTCCTGCATACCCTGAGTCTACTAGCCTAGAAAGTCGTGCCCGCCGAGGAGCGGCCAGCCGTGATCTTCGCTGGGGCGCCGCTGGACGCCACCCCTCGCTTGCGCGCGCGCCTCGCAGCACTGACGAATCCCTACGTGATCGCCGCCGACAGTGGCGCAGCCACCGCGCTGGCGTTCGGTCTCCGGCCGAACATCGTGATCGGCGATCAGGATTCGCTGGACGCGGCCACGCGCAAGCAGCTTGGCGATGTGCGCTTCGAGCTCTACCCGCGGGCCAAGGATGCTACCGACTCGGAGCTAGCGCTGCAGCACGCACTCGAACAGCAGCCAGGCGAGCTCCTGCTGTTCGGCTTCCTCAACGGTCCTCGTCTGGACATGACCCTCGCCAACGTGCTCCTGCTGCTGCGCGCGCCCGGCGCGGTCCTGTTGGATGAGCACAACGAGGCACGCTTGCTGCGCGGCGGCGAGGCCCATGGCTGGACGCCGGAGCCAGACGAGCTGATCTCGCTCGTGCCGCTCGTCGATGACTGCGCAGGGGTCACCACCGAGGGCATGCTGTACCCGCTACACGGTGAGCCACTGACCCTGGGAGCTACGCGCGGCGTGAGCAACGAGCCGCGCGCAGCTGAGGTACGCGTCACACTCCAGAAAGGATTGCTCCTGATCGTCCGCCACTTTCCTCGGTTATGATCCGCTCGAAAAACATGGCGTCTCAGAACCTGCGCACGCCGGGACCGACGCCGCTGCCGGCGACCGTGCGCGAGGCGCTCGCGCGCGACATGATCGCTCACCGTGGGCCCGAATTTGCCGCCGTGCTGGGTGAGTGTCTGAGCGGCCTGCAGTGGGGCTTCCAGACCCAGCACGACATCGTCATCCTGACGGCTTCTGGCTCGGGCGGGCTCGAGTCGCTGATCCCCAACACGCTCAGCCCGAACGAGCCGCTCTTGGCCGTGAGCATCGGCTACTTCGGCGATCGCCTCGCGAGCATCGCCAGAACCTACGGCGTCGACGTGCTGCCGCTGCGGTTCGACGACGGTCAGGCCGCCGATCCAAGCACCATTGCCCAGAAGCTCGAGGAACGCCCCGACATCCACACGGTTTTCGTCACCCACAACGAGACCTCGACGGGTGTTTTGAACCCGCTGCCCGAGATCGCGCGCGCGGTTCGCGACGTCCGCCCCGACGTGCTGTTGCTGGTGGATGGCATCAGCTCAGTTGGCTCGGTCGCTGTGCAGCCCGAAGCGTGGGGCCTGGACGTCCTCGTAGCGGGGTCGCAGAAGGGCTGGATGGTCCCGCCTGGGCTGGCCTTCGTGGCCATCTCGCCGCGCGCCTGGGAGCGGAACAAGCAAGCGAAGTTGCCACGCATGTACTTCGACTGGCAGCCGCACAAGAAGGCCGCCGGTGAAGGCAGCACACCCTGGACGCCCGCCGTGAGCCTCTTCTACGCGCTGCAAGAAGGGCTGAAGCTGATGCGCGAGGAGGGCCTCGAGCGCATCTTCGCGCGCCACCAACGAGTGGGCCGGCACACGCGCCAGCTGCTCACCGATCTGGGTTTGCGCTTGCTCGCCGATCCGCGCTTCGCCTCGCCGACGGTGACGACCGCCTACGTGCCAGCTGGTGTCGACGCCAAGGCGCTCCTCCGCCAGGTGCATGAGCGGCACGATGTCGTCCTGGCCGGGGGCCAGGGCCGCCTGGACGGGCAGATTGTGCGCATCGGTCACCTCGGCCGAGTAGAGGAGGACGAGCTCACACGCGCGGTGCGCGCTCTTCAAGTGGAGCTCCAAGCGGCTACTGGCGCAAACCGCTCCGCCGCCTGAGTAGTGACGCAGCCACTGGTGCTCGTCGCCGACCCCATTGCCGAGGAGGGCCTGGCGATCCTGCGCGAACGCGCGCGCGTCGAAATGGTCGCGGGCGGTGGACCCGAGGCGCTGCGCAGCATGCTCGCGGAGGCGGATGCCCTGCTGGTGCGGAGCGAGACCCGCGTGACTGTCGAGCTGCTCGACGCGGCGCCGCGCCTGCGCGTGATCGGTCGTGCTGGGGCTGGCGTGGACACGATCGACGTCGATGCTGCGACCGAGCGCGGCATCGTCGTCGTGAATGCGCCGGGCGGCAACGCGGTTGCCGCCGCCGAGCACACGCTGGCGCTGATGTTCGCGCTCGCGCGCCGGGTCGCCGCCGCCGACGCGTCGCTGAAACGTGGCGAGTGGGCGCGCGGCGCGTACGTGGGCTCAGAGCTGAGCGGCAAAACCCTCGGGCTGGTCGGCCTCGGCCGCGTGGGCAGCGAGGTCGGGCGGCGGGCGCTTGGTCTCGAGATGCGCGTGCTGGTGTATGACCCGTATGTACCCGACGATCACGTCCGGCGCACCGGTCTGGAGCCGGTCGAGCTGGATACCGTGCTCGAGCAGTCGGACTTCGTGTCGCTGCACGTACCGCTGACGGAAACCACCCGCGGTCTGATAAGCCACGAACGCTTGAGCAAGATGCGCCGCGGATCGTTCCTGATCAACTGCGCGCGTGGAGGGCTGGTCGATCAACCCGCGCTCTTGCAAGCGCTCGACTCCGGTCAGCTTGCGGGCGCGGGTGTCGACGTGTTCAACGAGGAGCCGGTCGGCGCCGACGATCCGCTCCCGCGGCATCCCAAGGTCGTCGCGACGCCGCATCTAGGGGCATCGACCGTCGAGGCGCAGGCCAATGTCGCCGCCCAGGTCGCGGAGGAGGTGCTGGCAGTGCTGGACGGTCGGCCGGCCCAGTTCGCGGTGAATGCGCCGAGCTTGCGCGCCGAAGAAGCCGAGGTGCTGCAGCCCTATTTCGGGCTCGTGCAGATGCTCGGCAAGCTCGCTACCCAGCTCGCGGATGGTCACGTGCGCTCGGCGGAGATCGCCTATCGTGGCGCAATCGCGGAGCACAATGTCGGCGTCCTGACCGCGGCGGCCGTAGGCGGGCTGTTGGAACCGATCTCCGCCACGCCCGTTAACCTCGTCAATGCGCGGCTGCTGGCGCAACAGCGCGGGTTGGAGGTGGTCGAGACGCGTTCGAGCACACCCACCCACTACACGAACCTGGTGCGGGTCACGGTCGTGACGGGCTCGGGGGAAACGAGTGTGGCTGGGGTGATCTCCGATGGTCGTGCGCACGTCGTGCAGATCGACGATTACGAGCTGCACCTGCCGCCCACGCCGGGCTACCTGCTCGTGACACAGCACAATGACCGCCCGGGCATGATTGGTCTGGTCGGCACGCTGCTGGGTGAAGCGGACATCAACATCTCGTCGATGCAGGTCGGCCGCAAGGCGCCACGCGGTGACGCGTTGATGATCCTGGCCGTGGACGAGCCAGTCCCGTCCGAGGTGGTCGAGCGCATCCGCCAGGCCGTCAGCATCACCACCATCAAGGTCATCAAGCTGTGATGCTCCAGCGGCGGGCCAGGCTGCCCCGGCCTGTCTACCTCGCCGGGTATCCGCGCCGGGTGCGCCGCCTGGTCATCTGGTACGACGGGCTGACGGACGTCCAGCGCGTGAGCTACGTCCTGGCGGCGATCGTGTTCCTGATGGCATGCGCGGGCTATCTGCTTGGTCTCGGCAGCACCATCCTGCTGCGGCATGTCGAGGTCGAAGAAGCCACCCTGGCTGCGCAGCGGCTGCTGACGCCGGAGCCGACGCCCGAAGTGATCGTCATCCCGGCGGTCGTCGACGAGCCAACCGCGCCACCGACCGTCACCGTGCGGGTGGCGACTCTCACTGCCAGGCCAGCGGCCTCGACGCCCACGTCCACGCCGTTCAGCGCGCCCGTGATCGCGGAGAAGCCCGCCGTGCCGCGGAGCGTGCCCGCGAACCCGCCACCGCGCGCACCGGCTCCCGCCGCCGCCTCGCCAACCCCCACGCCGAAGCCGCGTAATGTCGAGAACGCGACACCCGCGCTGCCGACGGCCAGCGTACGGACACCCACGCTAGCGACCGCGCGCCCTTCGGGAACGATCACCAGTAGCACCACGCCAGGCGCGACACCGCGCACGACCGCGCAGCCGTTGCCGACGCTGCGCCTGCCCGCGACCCCGCCGCCCGCGACGCCCGGCAACGGCGCACTCGCGACGCCCACGCCGAATCGGACACCCGCGCCCCAGCCGACGCCCATCAGAACACCCACCCCAGTACGCTGAGCCGCCTGTATACTGCCCACGTGTCGCCGGTTGCGCCTCGCGCGGCGCAGCCCGCGCGGCCGGCTGATCCCCCTCGCGGGGACGCCGAGCCCTCCCGCCTCCACTATCTCAGTGTCGCCGATCTATCGACGAACGAGATCCTGGACCTGCTCGAACATGCCATCGAGTTGAAGCGCGATCTCGCCCGCGGCCACACGCCGCACTTCCTGTCAGGCAAGACCGCCGCGCTCGTCTTTCAGAAGCCAAGCCTGCGCACGCGCGTGTCGTTCGAGGTGGCGATGCTGCAGTTGGGCGGCCACGCTGTGTATCTGTCCCCAGCCGAGATCCAGCTCGGCCAGCGTGAGGGCATCCCCGACGCGTCGCGCGTCCTGAGCCGCTACGTCAACGCCATCGTCGCCCGTGTGTTCCTGCACTCGGACGTGACGCAGATTGCCGACAACAGCTCCGTACCGGTGATCAACGCGTTGTCCGATCTCGAACACCCGTGCCAGGTGCTGGCCGACCTCATGACCCTCCTGGAGCGTCGCGGCTCCCTGCGCGGCCTCAAGCTGGCGTACGTGGGCGATGGCAACAACGTGGCAAATTCGCTGGCCATCGCTGCTGCGCGGCTCGGAATGGAGTTACGCATGGCGTGCCCGGATGGGTACGAGCCCGAGCCAAAGGCCCTCGAGGAGGCCGCCACCCACGGCGACGGCTCCGTCGAGCTGTTTCGGGATCCTCGCCAGGCAGTGCTTGGCGCGGAGGCGGTTTACACCGACGCCTGGTACAGCATGGGTCAAGAAGGTGAGGCCGACCTGCGTGCGCCGGTCTTCCGCCCGTATCAGCTCAACAAGGAGCTGCTGGCGCTGGCCGATCCGTACGCGTTCGCGATGCACTGCCTGCCGGCGCATCGCAATCAGGAAATCACCGACGACGTGTTAGATGGACCCGCGTCAATCGTGCTCGACCAGGCGGAGAACCGCCTGCACGTGCAGAAGGCGCTCCTGGTGCGGCTGCTGGCGCAGGAGTGATGTAGTGGATGGACGTCAACGTGGGTATCCAGCGCGTGCTCGACCTGCTGCTGAGCGTTTCGAGCTCTCTGTCGGGACGCTTCGGAGTCAGCTCGCTGCTGGACATCATCATCGTCGCCCTGCTGCTGTACTGGCTGCTCAGCCTGATCGCGGGCACGTCGGCGGCGACGCTGGTGCGCGGCATTCTCACTCTGCTCGCCCTCGGGTTCTTCCTCAGCAACGTGTTCAACCTGACGATGCTGCAGTTCCTGCTGCGAGCGTCGATCCCGGCGCTGATCTTCGCCATCCCGGTACTGTTCGCGCCTGAGTTGCGCCGCGCGCTCGAGCAGCTCGGCCGCGCCGGATCGCTGATCCCGCGTACCACGGTGATCTCCACCAACACGCGGCTGGCCGATACCGTGGCCGCGGCATCGCAGCAGCTCGCCGAACGGCGTTTTGGCGCCCTGCTCGTGATCGAGCGCTCCACACCGCTGGGCGACTTCTCGGCGAACGGGGTGAGCATGGACGCATTGCTCTCCACCGAGCTGCTGCTGAATATCTTCTGGCCGAACTCACCACTGCACGATGGCGCGGTGATCATTCATGGTGACCGTGTCGTGGCCGCGGCGGTCGTGCTCCCGCTGGCCCGTTCGCCCACCGTCGAGCACATGGGCACGCGCCATCGCGCCGCCATCGGCATCACCGAGGTGTCCGACGCCATCGCAGTCGTCGTGTCCGAAGAAACGGGCAACATCTCGCTCGCCAACGCCGGGCGCATGGTGCGCAACCTGAGCGAGCCGCGACTGCGCAAGGTGCTGTCGATCCTCGAGCGTGGGGCGGCTGCTTCGAACGGTCGCGGCCCTGGTCCGCGGCCAATACCCTCGCCCACCCCGCCTGAGGCGGCTAGTCCCACGTCTGAGAGTGCCTGATGCGGCTGCCGCTGTCGATCGACCTTGGACGCGCCGCATTCGCCCTGGTGCTGGCGATCCTGCTGTACCTGGTTGCCCTCAGCGAGACCAATCCCGAGGGCCGCAAGGAGTTGACCGGGGTGACGCCCGTGCAGCCAGTCAACGTCCGTCCTGGTCTGGTCGTGGTCACCCAGCCACCGCCAGTCCGTCTTTCGGTGCGGGCACCGACCAGTGTGTTGAATCGACTGCGCGCTGATAGCGGCTTCAGCGCTCAGGTCGATGCCACCAACGCCGGCCCGGGCGACAACGATTTGCCGATCACCGTGGCCCCCACCGACCCCGATGTGCGCGACGTTACCCCCGATCCCAGCACCGCCCGACTGCGCCTGGAAGAAGTCCGCGAGCAGCCATTGCCAGTGCGCGTGAATATCACCGGCCAGGTCCCGTCCGGGTATCAGGTGGGCCAGCCGACTGTCGACCCGACGCGCCTGACCGTCGCCGGCGCATCGAGCCTTGTTGGGCGCGCCTTCGAAGCCGTCGTCGACGTCAGCGTTGAACGGGTCACGGTCGGCGTCAACGGCGTGAACACCCCGCGCATCCTGGACGAGCGCGGCAACGACCTGCGCGATCTGAACCTGCGCCTCACGCCGCCAGCGGTCACGGTCGCCGTACCGATCACGCAGCAGACGCAGTACAAGGAGGTTGGCGTTCGAGCCGTCGTAGCCGGCAATCCCGCGCCGGGCTACGTGCTGCAGCCGATCGAGGTAAGTCCGACCACCGCGACGCTGCAGGGCAATGCCGCCGAGCTCGAGGCCGCCGACTTCGTGCCAACCCAGTCGATCGACGTCAACGGCATTTCCACCACGGTCGTGCGCAGCGTGCAGCTCAATCCGCGGCAAGGCACGCTCCTGCTGCAACCGGGCCAAACCGTGACCGTTACCGTTCGGGTGACCACGCTCACCGTGTCGCAGACCGTGAACGTGCCACCGTCTGTCATCAACTTGGCCGGCAACATGCAGCTGGTGCGGCCGCCGAACCCCGTTTCCGTCACCGCGCGCGGACCAGCGCCCGCCTTCACGTCGCTGGCGCTGAATGCGGCCGACTTCCGAGTCATCCTGGATCTCACCGGCAAGGGGGCTGGTCGCTGGGATATCGAGCCGCGCGTGCAGCTCCCCACCGGTTTGAACCTCGACAACGTACAGCCGACCCGAGTCACGGTCGAATTGCGCGAGGTGCCGCCCACTCCCGTGCCGACGCCCACGGCGGTGCCCGCGGGCTAGTCCACCATGGCTCTTGTAGCACTCGTCGGCCGACCCAACGTCGGCAAGTCCACCCTGTTCAACCGCCTCATCGGCGAGCATCGCGCGGTGGTGCACGAGTTGCCTGGCACCACTCGGGACCGGCTGTATGGAACGGTCGAATGGCGCGACCGCGAGTTCACGGTCATCGACACCGGCGGCATCGGCCTGGAGACCGGTTCGGGCGACTTGCTGGACGATGTTCGACTGCAGGCCGAGGAGGCAATGCGGCAGGCCGACGTTATCGTCTGGGTGGTCGACGCCTCCTCCGCGCTCACCGCCGCGGATTTCGAAGTGGCTGAGTTCCTGCGCCGCTCGACCCGTCGCACGCCAGTCATCCTCACCGCCAACAAGGCCGAAAACCAGCGCCGCCAGCAGGACGCGCTGGCCGAGTTCTCGGGTCTTGGGCTCGGTGAGCCGATCCTCATCTCAGCCCTGCATGGCGAAGGAACAGGCGATCTGCTCGACGCCATCATCGAGTGGTTCCCGCGTGCGGCTGCTGAGGATGTGCCGCGGCCCGCGGTTGCGCTCGCGATCGTGGGTCGGCCGAATGTGGGGAAGTCCAGTCTGGTGAACGCGCTGGTCGGTGAGCAGCGCACGATCGTTCGCGATGAGGCCGGCACAACGCGGGACGCGATCGATACGACCATCGTGCGCGATGGGCAGAAGATCACGTTGATCGATACCGCCGGGATCCGGCGGCGGGGGAAGATCGCTCCAGGTGTGGAGAAGTTCAGCGTGCTGCGGGCGGTGCGGGCCATCGAGCGCTCTGACGTCGCCGTGCTGCTGTTCGACGCCACCGAGGGAGTGCTGGCGCAGGACGCACACGTCGCTGGCTATGTCGACGAAGCAGCCCGCGGATTGATCGTGGCCGTGAACAAGTGGGACCTGGTCGAAAAGCATCCGCGGGTGCAGGAGGAGTACACGGAGGTGATTCGGCGCGAGCTGAAGTTCGCCGACTGGGCGCCTGTGTTGTATGTCTCGGCTCGGACGCACCAGCGGGTGGAGAAGCTCCTGGGCACGGCGCTGCTGGTGCAGGCGGAACGCACCAAGCGGGTGCCGACGCCGAAGTTGAACGACGTGATCCGCCACGCGGTGGATGCGCATCCGCTCACCGAACGGGGCCGCGCGTTGAAGATCTACTACACCGCGCAAACGGGCGTGGAGCCACCCAAGTTCACGTGCTTCTGCAACGATCCCAGGCTGGTGCACTTCAGCTATGTGCGCTACCTGGACAACACCCTGCGGGCCAACTTCGGGTTCCTGGGCACGCCGATCAGAATCGAGTTCCGCGCCCGCGGCAAAGACTGACCCCCTCGGAGCCGCTAGTGGACCAGCAGTGGCCGGCTGAGATACCACGTGCCGTCCACCTGCTCGACAGGATCCGTGGTCGTGGGCTCGTAGTGCTCGTCGGCATATTCGCGGTTGATGTCCAGCACCACGGTCACCTCGTACGGTCCACCGCGCAGCACCAGCGAGGGCGTGCGCACCGCGATGCCGCGCACCTCATAAATGTTCCCGAGCTGCGAAACCAGCCAGTCGCGCCACATCTCCCGCTGTGACGGCGCGATCTCGGCCAGCGCAGCCTCAAGGTCGCTTGACGTAATAGCAGCAGCATAGCGGCGCACGGCGCCCTCGACGCTCACCGACGACCGCGACACCGCGCTCACGCCCGCAACGGCCAGCCCCACCACCGCCAGCAGCACAGCATTGGCCACAACCAGCCGCACGTCGGCTATTGTGCTGTAACGATGGCGCAGGACCCCAACGAGCAGCAGCACGAGCGCTGGCGCGGCGCCGTCCTCCCGACCAACGTCGAAGCGCCACAAGCGCAAGCGCCAGTGCGCCAGCCAACCTGGCGCGCAACCCACAGTCCGTGGCTCGTCGCCGCCCTCGTCATCGCCACCTTCAGCCTGTATGCGCTGTGGTGGCTCGGCCGCACCTGGTGGCAGCTGAAGCAAGAAGACCAGGACAGCGGCAAGCGGCCGGTGTGGCACGTCCTGGCGATGCTCGTCCCCATTTATGGCTACTTCCGCTTCCACGCCCACATGCGCACCATCGCCCAGCTGGCGGCGAACGACGAGGCGTCGTCCATCCTCAACCCGCTCGCGATGACTGTGGCGTGGATCGTCATCAATCTCCTCAGCACGGCGTCGGTCATGCGCGGCGACGTCGCCATCGAGGTCCCCCTGCTGGTGTACGGCCTGTGCGGCGCCCTCATCGGCTGGGCGCAGTACGGTCTGAACAGCACCTGGCGCAGCCTGCCCGGCGGGTCTGTCCGTGCTCGGCTCAACCCGCTGCACATCGTGCTGCTGTTCTTCGGCTTCGTGCTGCTGAGTGTTGCCGTGATTGTGCCTAATCCGCCGCTACCGGGCTAAACAGATCTGTCACACTGGGCGGTGAACGATGAGCGCCTGGGTCGGGCTGGCGCAGTCAGCGGGCGAGGTTGCCCGCTCGCGGTTCGCTCGCAACTGGTCACTGCTGGTGACCTCGAACCTGTTGGTCCAGACGCTGGCCATGCTGGCGACCATCCGCATCGCGCGTGTCCTGGCCCCGCAGGGCTACGGCGCGTTCAACCTGGTCCAGGCGCTGGCGGTACTGGGCGCGTTGCTCGCTGGGCTTGGTACCCGCCAGGTGCTCATTCGAGCATGCGCGCGCGAGCCTCGGCGCACCCGCCAGTTGCTCGCGGCAGCCTCAGTGCTGCGCGTCGCGCCCATCGCCACGGTCGGCGTCGGCATCGTGATCTACAGTGCGCTCAGCCAGGAGGAGCTGACGCCAACGCTCGGCTTGTTGGCTGTCGCGGCGATGGCTGGTCTGTGCGCGTGGGATCTGCTGGAGAGTGTGGCATTCGGCCATCAACGCATGAGCTTTTCGTCGGCACTCAGTCTGCTTGGTGCCGCCGCCTGGCTGGTCTGGGCGTGGACGGTGCCCGAAGCGTGGCTCACGCCGATCTCGGTCAGCATTGCGTTCGCGGTTGTTCAGGTGGTGCGTGTGCTGGCGTACATCGTGCTGGTGCGTCGTGCTGGTTGGCTGAGCCAGACGTCGTCGCGGATCATGTACAGCGAGTGGCGCCGCGATCTACTCGAACCGGCTTTGCCGTTCTACTGGCTCGCCATCGTCACCGCGCTCACCAGTCAGGTGCCGATTCTGTTTCTGGCCGCGCGCGCCGGACAGGCCGAGGTCGGTCTATACAACGTCGGGTTTCGCCTGGTGACACCGCTGCAGATGCTGCTGGTGACGGCCTTCACCGCGCTCTACCCGGGCCTCTCACGCGCCGCGACGACGGCCAACTCGCCTTTCGACCGGATGGTGCGCGGCGCGCTGATTGGCACCGTCGCGCTCGGCACCGCCGGCGCGCTGCTGATCAGCGCACTTCGGGACGACGTGGTGTTGCTGCTGTTCGGCGCCGACTATCTCGCGGCTGCTGACGAGGTCGCGGCCCTGTGCTGGTCGAGCGTGCTGCTGGCGCTGTCCACGCTGATGGGGACGATCCTGGCCGCGCGCGACCAGCAGAAATCGCTGGCCGCGGCCTCGACCGTGTATGCGGCACTGGCGCTGCCGATCTTCTGGTTCGCCGCCGGTGAGGGCGCCAGTGGACTGGCGTTCGGTCTGGCGGTCACCAGCGGCCTCGGCCTCGTCTGTCACTGGCTGGTGTTCCAGCGCGTCGCCCAGCCGCTGCCAACCACCTTCGGCGCCGCCCTGGCGAGCATCCTCGTGCTGGGCATGGGCTTCACCTGGGGCCTGGCCCGGCCGATGATCCGATAAGGGCAATGAAGGTTCTGGTCGTCGAAGACGGGCGCACCTCGCGCATGATGCTGCGTTCGGCAGTCGAAGGACTCGGTCACGAGTGCTTGACGGCTGCTGATGGCAGTGAGGCGTGGGAGCTGTTCCGTGCCCAGGGCGCCGACGTGATCATCAGCGACTGGCTGATGCCGGGCATCGAAGGCCCCGAGCTGTGTCGACTCGTGCGCGCCCACAACGGGCCCTATACCTACTTCATTCTGCTGACGGCGTTCGGCGACCGTGGCCACGCGCTGGAAGGGATGCAGGCCGGCGCTGATGACTACCTGGCCAAGACGCTCGACGTCAACGACTTGCACCTGCGACTCATCGCTGCCGAGCGCGTCACCGCACTGCACAAGCGGCTGGCCGAGCAGGACTCGCGCTTGCGCTCGCTGGCCGAAATCGACCAGCTGACCCAGCTCGCCAATCGGCACAAGTCGAACGAGCTGATGACCCACTTGCTGGCGCTGGCCCGCCGACAGAATCAGCCGCTGTCGCTGGCGCTGGTCGACGTCGACCACTTCAAGCTGGTCAACGATCGCCATGGCCACGCCACGGGCGATGAGGTGCTGCGGCGATTGGGCATCGCGCTCAAGCGCTCGTTCCGCGATGAAGACGTCGTCGCTCGTTGGGGCGGCGAGGAGTTCGTGATCGGCATGTACGCGATGGGCGTGGGCGATAGCGTTGCCCGCCTGTACCGCGTGCTCGAGACCGTGCGCCGCGAGGTGTTCACGGGTGCGGAGGGACGCGAGTTTGGCGTCGCCTTCAGTGCTGGGGTCGCCGAGTTCCCGCGCCACGGCGTGGACCTGCAAGCGCTGTACCGTGCCGCTGATGCGGCGCTCTACCGCGCCAAGGAAGCAGGCCGCGGTCGTGTCTTCGCTGCCGAAGCGGCGGCTGTCGCCTCAGTCTGACAAGCGGCGTCCGCTCGCGCGGACAGGCGGCGGTGCGGCTTATGGAAGCAGCGCGCTGAGCAACTTCAACAGCTGCTTGTCTCGAGCGCCACTCTTGCGCAGCAGGGCTGTCGCGCCCGCCTGTTCGGCTCGAGCGGCGAGAACTTCGTCAGCGTCACTACTGAGCAGCACGATTGGCACGGTCGCGTAGCCGGGCGCGGCCCGCACCGCCGTTGCCAGCTCGAGGCCGTGCAGGCCGCTCAGCTCCAGGCCCGCGATCACCACGGCATATCTCGACTGCAGCGCGCGCGACAGTGCCGTATCGCCCGCGGCGAGTATGTCCACCTCGTAGCCAGCGCCCTCGAGCAGCGTGCGCTGCAGCTCGCGGACCGTCGTCGAGTCGTCCACGACCAGGGCCCGCCGAGCGGCCAGTTCGGCGCCGCCCGCCGCCTCAGTAGCCGGCGCCGCGGGCGCCATCGGGCTCTGGCGCAGGCGGGTGACGAATGCGTCCACCTTCGGATCCAGGTCAGCGCCGATTGCCTCCGCGCTCGCCGACGCCACCAGCATGCGCAGCATGTCGATGGTTTGGAACAACAGGTCGGCGGTTGTGGGGTTCAGCCCAGATGCCTGGTCCCGCAACGTGGTGAGCAGGTCTTCGAGCGCATGCGCGAGCGCTTCGACGTCGGTCAGACGCAGCATCGCCGCGCCGCCCTTGACCGTGTGGGCAGCGAGGAACATCTCGCGCACGGGTTGCGCGTTGGTGGCATCGCGCTCCAGACGCAGCAGCTGGTGAGCGATGATGTCCAGCTTCTCGACTGCCTCGGCCTGGAACTCGCCCAGAAACTCGAGCGGGTTCATGCCACCGCCTTGCGTGACGCGGCGTGCTTCACCAGCAGCCCAGCTATGTCCTCGGGCGCAAGCACGTGGTCGGCTGCGCCGAGGCGGATTGCCTCGGCCGGCATGCCGTACACCACGCAGCTGGCCTCGTCCTGCGCAACGGTCACGGCGCCTGCCTGGCGCATCTCGGCCAGACCGGCAGCGCCGTCATCACCCATACCCGTCAACAGCACGCCAATCGCGCGCGGACCGAACGCGTTCGCCACCGACTTGAAGAGGACCGACGCGGACGGGCGGTGCAGCGAGCACGGTGGCGCATCTAGCAGCGCCAGGTGACGCCCGCGCACCACCAGGTGGTGTTCGGTCGGTGCGACATAGATGCCTCGCCGACCTAGCGGTTGACCATCCTTGGCCACTTCGACCGGCACGGGCGTCTCAGCGCGCAGCCAATCGACGAAGGTATTTGCGTAGCCAGCCGTCGTGTGCTGCACGACCAGAATGGGCAGTGGGTAATCCGCGGGCAGGCTCGCGGCGATCGCGCGGATGGCCTGCGGCCCGCCGGTCGAGGCGCCTATCGCGACGATTTCTGGCGGACTGACCTCCCTCTCCCTCTGGGAGAGGCTCGATCCAGGGGTGACGCCTGGCGGAGCCGGAGGCTCGCGTCGCCGCCGCACCAGCCGCACCGCGGCCATGCTCTTCACGACCCGTATCAACTCGTCGCCGGCGGTGCCGTCACTCATCGTCAGTGACCGCTTGTCCTGGACGGCGAGGGCGCCCGCCTCGAGCGCGGCTTCGGCAAGGTCGCGGCCGCGGGCGCCACCGGCCGAGGTGACCAGGACGATCGGCGTCGGCCGCTCGCGCATGATCTCACGCGCAGCTTCGAGGCCGTTCATCACGGGCATCTTCTCGTCGAGGGTGATCACGTCCGGACGCAACTGCTCGACTGCCCTCACGGCCTCAACGCCGTTGGTGGCGAAGCCAACGATTTCGATGTGCGGATCGCGCGCCAGGACCCCGGTCAGGATCTGGCGGTGGACTGCCGAGTCGTCAACCACCAGCACGCGCAGTCGACGAGACTGGGTCATAGCAGCCGCCCGACCGTCTGCAGCAAGTCGTTCTGATCGAATCGGCCCTTCACGATGTAGGCGTCGGCGCCGGCCGCCGCACCACGCTCCACGTGCTCTGGCGAATCCAACGAGGTCACCAGGACCACCGGCAGGTGCCTCAGTCGCTCATCCTGGCGCACCGCGATCGTGAGCTCGAGACCACTCATCCGTGGCATCTCGACGTCGGAGACGATGACGTCAACCTTCGTCGACCGCAGCACGTCCAGCGCCTGCTGGCCATCGCTGGCCACGAGCACCTCGTAGCCGGCTGCGTCGAGAATGCTGCGCTCCAACGTCCGCGTCATCACCGAGTCGTCGACCACCAGCACGCGCCGACGCTGCGTTTCGACCGCTTCGACCGCCTGCTCTGCGTTGCGCACGATGCCGTAGCCGTTGTCGAGGTTGCCGAGTGCGGTCTTGGTCAGGTCCGCCGGATTCAAGATGACTACGACCGCGCCGGTGCCAAGCACCGCCGCGCCACCGACGTGGCGTACGCGCCGCAGCGGTGCGCCAAGCGCCTTGATCACCAGCTCCTGTTCGTCGACCAGACGATCGGTGAGCAGTGCCACCGCGCGCTCGCCCTGCGGCAGCACGAAGTACGGACGCCACTCGTCGTGTGGTGCATCCTCGACCGAGCGCGGCCGCTGCAAGACGTCGCCCAATTCGATGACCGGCACAGCGCGACCGTCGATCTGCAGTGCCCGGCGGCCCTCGATGCGCAGGAGGTCGGCCATGCGCACGCGACCGGTGCGCTCGATGGTCGACGACGGCACGGCATAGATCTGGCCGTTGTCTTCGACCAGCAGGACGCGAGTGGTCGCCAGCGTGAGCGGGACCGTCAAGGTAAAGCAGGTGCCGACGCCGAGTGTCGTGCGCACGCCAACCTCGCCGCCCAACCTTTCGACGTGCGCGCGCACGACGTCCATGCCGACTCCGCGGCCCGAGATCTCCGACACGCTCGCGCGTGTCGAGAAGCCCGGTTGGAAGATCAGGTCGATCGCGGCGGCCGCGTCCAGGCTTTCGGCACGATCGAGTGTGACCAGGCCTTTGCGAATCGCACTGGCGCGAATCTCGTCGACGTCCAGTCCGCGACCGTCGTCCTCGACCGTGATCTGCACGCGATCGCCGCGCTGCATCGCCGTCAGGCGCAGCGTGCCCTGCTGGGGCTTGCCCGCGGCGGCCCGCGCCTCGGGCGCCTCGATGCCATGATCGATCGTGTTGCGGACCATGTGCATCAGCGGATCGCGCAACTCGTCGAGGATGCGGCGGTCGACTTCCGTATCGTTGCCCACCAACACCAGGCGCGCCTCTTTGCCGGTCTGACGACACAGGTCGCGTACCAATCGCTCGAGGGGTAGGAATACCGTGCTTGCCGGCAGCAGGCGGATGGCCATGACCTCCTGGCCGATCGCGCCGGCCACGGAACCGAGCTGCGCGGTGGTCTGCGACAGTCCCCCGACCAGGTCGCCCGCTTCGCGCACGATGCGTTGCAACTCCTGGTCGGCCCGCTCCGCCAGACGTAACAGGGACTCGACGTCGCGGGCGCTGCTCTCGGCGTCGGCGCGCCGCAGCCGGGCGCGGATAGGCCTGCTCCGCCGCCACTCGCGGTGCCAGCCCTCGAGACCGCGCTGCAGCGTACGCAGCTGCCCGAGTCGCTCGCTCACGCGCAGATGCGCGACGGATAGCTCCCCACTTTCGGTCAGGAGCGTGTCCAGTTTTCGGAGCGCCACGCGTACGCTGCCGGCCCGTTCAGCGGTGTTGTCGGTCCGTCTGGGCTCCACGACCAGCGCTGGCGCGGGCGCTGCTGCTGGTGCCGGCTGGGGCGTCGGCCTCGCCTCCACCACCACCGGCTGTGGTGCGGGCGCTGACGGGGCAGCCTGCGCTTCGTCCTCGGCTGACGCCACCTGCACCTTCCGCAGCGTCTCGATCAGCTGCGCGGCATCGGTGCGCGTTCCATCGTGTAGTGGCGCCAGGGCGTCCACGGCGGCGTAGAGCGCGTCACACCACTCCTGGGAGGGCGCAGCTGAGCCTTCGCGCACGGCGAGCACCGCGGCCTCGGCGGCGTGCGCGAGCTGCTCCACAGACGCCGCCTCGATCGCTCGTGCGCCGCCCTTGAGCCCGTGCAGCTCACGCCGCAAGGACGCCAGCACATCTTTGCTGACATCGCCCTGCTCGACCCGCAGCAGGAGCTTGTTCAGCGATTGGATTCGCTCGGCAAGCTCTTCGGCGAACGTCGTCTCGAGCCGCTCGAGCCGCGCAGCTCGTCTAGGCACGGTGTGTCCTGGTTACCCGGCGATTCAGGCGGCGTTCGCCACGTTGGTCGTTGGGTGGATCACGAACAGCTCCGGCTCCCCCGCCGGGGCGCTACCGGACACCCGATAGCGGACGATCACACCGGCCAACCGCTTGGCGAGTACCGTGAGCTCCTCCGCCGCGCGCTGCGTGCTACCCGTTGCATTGAGGTTCTGCGTGGTGGCGCGATTGATATCGCTCATCGCCGCCACGATCTGCTCCATGCCAATCGAGTGCTGGCGCACCGCGGCCGTAATCTGCTGCGCTGAGGTCGACGCGTCCTGAATGACCGCCGCCAAGCCGGTGATCGTGTCGCCGGCGCGGTCGATCAGGCGGGCTCCGGCATCGACACCCTTGGTGCCCTGCTCGGTCGCCATGACCGCGGCGTTGGTGGCGCGCTGGACATCGGACAGGATCGCGCGCACCTGCGCCGTCGCTGCCTTGGACTGCTCGGCCAGCGCGCGAATCTCCTGAGCCACGACGGCGAACCCGCGACCGTGCTCGCCGGCCCGCGTGGCCTCGATGGCCGCGTTCAGCGCCAGCATGTTCGACTGATCGGCCAGGTCGCCGACCGTGGCGATGATCTCGCCGATCTGCTGGCTCTGCTCGGAGAGCGCCAGGATCTGGTCCGCGATCGACTCGACCTTCTCGCGAATATGGGCCATGCCACCGGTGGCGTCTTGCACCGCCGCGACACCTTCGGCCGCGATACGGTCCGCCTCGCGTGAGGTGGCCGCCACCGACTCTGCCAGTTGCGTCGCCTGCTGCGCGGAGGCCTTGACTTCTTCGACCGTGGCGCTGGTTTCGGCGATCGCCGCCGACTGCGCGGTGGCGCCAGCGGATTGCTGAGCGACAGCAGCCAGGATGGCTTCACCTGCACCCGACAGGCTGTGGGCACCCACCTGGACCTCGCCGGTGAGCTGACCGAGATGCTCCATCATGGTGGCGAAAGCCTGCGCCATGTCGCCGAGCTCGTCTTGCGACGAGACCGTGATCGTCTGATCGAGATTGCCAGTCGCGAGCGCTCGTGCCGCGTGCGCCACTTGCGAGACGGCGTCGGCAATCGGCCGAGTCAGCAGCACTGCCAGCCCGCCGGCGATGAGGAGCCCAAGCACCGCCGCCAGAACCGCGGCTTTCAGAAAATCGCGCGCGGCGGCTTCAAAGGTCTGCTCGGGCAGTGCCGCGATGTACGTCCAGTTCGCGCTGTCGAGCGGCACGGCGATGACGCGATACTGGTCGCTGTCCAGGCGCCAGTCCAGGGTCACGCGCGCCGTGGTGCCGATGGCTGGCGCGAGATCCTGCAGCCCGAGCGGCTCGGGCATCGGGTTGTTGGCCCAGCGCTGGTCGGCCTTGAGCGCAGCGGTGACGTTGTCGCTGAGAGGCGCGATCGGTGTCAATAGCCAGTTCGGATGGTTCGCCGACGCGATCACCAGCCCCTGCTCGTCGATCAGCAGCCCGGTGGCGCCAGCGCCGACACGGTTCTTGGCCATCTCGACGATGTGCTGGATCGAAGCAACGCCAGAGCGGCTCTGCATCACGCCAATAACCGAGCCGTCGGGTCCCTTGACCGGCGCAACCCGAAACAGCGAGGTCGCGCCGTCGGTCAGCGCGATGGCCACACCGGAGATGAAGTGCTCGCCGCGCATGCCCGCCTGGAAGTAGTCCCGCTGCTTCAGGTTTTTGCCGACGTTGCCCGGCAGCGTGCTGATGATCATCGTGCCCGAGCTATCCATCAATGAGATGCTCAGGACGTCGTCACCACGCGTGCGCATGATGTTCATGGCTTCCTGCGTGGCGCGGACGTCGGCAGGATCGGCGGCAGCCACGCCCGCGCTGAGCGTTCGCTGGACCCACGGCATCTCGGCCAGCTCTTCGACGCCAGTGGTGTTCTTGTCGTGCCAGGAGTCGACCTCATTGGCCACCAGGAGGCCGTCGGAGTACAGGGCCGCCTCTGCCTGCTGCTTGAGGCCAGCCGAGGCCTGGGTATAGCCAAGCGCAGTCAGACCAATGGCGAGAACCGCGGCCACGCCAACGCACAGTCCGACGAGCTTCGCAGCCACGGGCCAGGTCGGAACGCGCAAGATTCGCACGCGCCGCTGGCCGTGCTTCTGGGGATCCTGGTTTGATTGCCGAGCCACTGTGTACTCCAATTCCCTGGGCGTAAACGGACGCCTCTGCACACAGGATCGGCCGGCGTCGGCGGGTTCTATAGAAGGCAGCGGTCTTAGCCCAGGGGATAGCGAGCAGTCAGGGGCCGGTTGTGTCGACATTGTTGTGTCCCCCATCTGGGGGGCCGGCATCGTAAAGAAATACTGCCCGGCGGCCGATACTTGCCTCGCCCATGGCAAACGTTCTGCCTTTCCGCCCTCGGCCTGTCGCCAGCGCCGCCCGACCCTACGCTGGACGCCTGGCGCGGACGCGTGGTCGAGGCGCTGTCGCGCCGCGGCGACGCATTGGACTGCTGCGCGACTTCAATGCCGCGGCGGCCTGGGCAGGCATCACCACGTTTCTGTGGTACGCGGTGGGCATGGTGCCCGTACAGATCGCGGTCATCGGGAACTTCGGGCTCGATCGTGGTCAAGTCTCGAGCTGGATGTTCATCATCTGGGCGACCGGCGCGGTCTCGTCGGTGGTGCTTTCGTTGGTCTACCGCCAGCCGCTGGCGGTCACCTCGAGCCTATCGGCGCTGATCTTTCTTGGCACCTTGTCAGGCCGCTTCGGCTTCGAAGATGTCGCGGGCGCGGAGCTCATGGCCGGCGTGCTGGTTGTGGTGCTGGCGACCATGGGCTTTGGTCGAAAGTTGCTGGCGTGGTTGCCCATGCCGCTCGCGATGAGCATGCTTGCGGGCAGCATCTTCGGCGATGTCATGAATATCGTCAGCACCAGCGTGCAGGATGCCGCGATTGCTGGCACGACCGTCGTCGGGTATCTAATCGGACGCGCGCTGCGCAATCCGCGTGTGCCGCCGCTGAGCGTCGCGCTCGTCACCGGCGGCGTCGCCGTATTCGTGCTGCACAGTGCCACGCCCGCGCCGGTCGACTGGGCGCTGCCGAGTCTGGTCGTGCCAAGCATGCACTTCTCGGTGCAAGCATTCCTGGCGATCAGCCTGCCGTTGATGGTGCTGGCAGTCGGGCTCGGCAACGTTCAAGGCCTGGGCTATCTGTCCGAGCAGGGCTACAAGGTGCCCGCCAACGTGGTTACGTTCGTGCTCGGCCTGTGTTCGATCGTCAATTCCTTCTTTGGCGGGCACACGGCGCAGCCTTCGCGGAATGGCATTCCGATCATGGCTTCGCCCGAAGCGGGACCTGCCGGCGGCCGCTACTGGGCCTCGCTGATTGCCTCGTCGGCCATGTTGTTGATTGCGCTCGCCGCCGCTCCCGTCAGCTCGCTGCTGGGTATCTTGCCCCACAGCTACGTCGTGGCGCTGGCCGGATTGGCGATCCTGCCGTCGTTCCAGGATGCGCTCGAGCGTGCGTTCGGCAGCACCCTGCGGTTCAGCGCCGTGGTGTCGTTCCTGGTCGCGGCCACGCCGTTCTCGATCCTCGGCATCACGTCCGCTTTCTGGGCGCTGGTGGCTGGTCTGGGCGCGGCGCTGCTGACCGATCGCGCGCAGCTCCTGACCCACTGGCGCGGTGACCAGGCACGGCGAACCGAGACGCGCTTGCCGGTGCTGATTCAACCCGCGTGGGGAGCGCGCGTGGCCGGCGAGCTGCGCACGCCGATTCGGGCGTCGATTCGCAACATCAGCGTCGGTGGTCTGCTGGTCCACTGCCAGCAGCAGCTCCTGCCCGGTGCCCAGCTCGAGTTCGGGTTCCGCACGCCTGGTGGCGCCGAGCTACGCCTCAAGGCCGATGTGCGGCACGTCCAGCACCTGGTCTACCACGGCCCCGACGTCTGGGAGGCGGGCTGCGAGTTCCGCGAGTCAGACCTTGAGAGTCGCGAGCAGCTGGTGCGGTTCGTCCTCAATCACCAGACGCCCGGCCCGACAACGGTCGCCGAGCCCCGCGCCGCCTAGTACTGGCGGTCGCTGTTCCGCCGAAGGATGTCATCCCGAGCTTGCGAGGACCTCAGCGCGGTACCTGTCATCCCGAGCTTGCGAGGGATCTCATGACGGTACCTGTCATCCCGAGCCCGCGAGGGATCTCATGCTTGGCGGTCTGTACGTGAGATCCCTCGTCGTACCTCCTCGGGATGACAACCGGCAAATCCGCGCCCAGCGGTACTAGTCGGTCGCTCGCGGCGAGCCAGAGTGGCAATCTGACCCCAGCTCTCACCCTCGCTTCTCTCAGGGCAGCCGTAGCTGCTCCACGATGGCCGGCTCGATGAGCTCTGGCCCGTCGTTCTGGAACGAGTTCACCAACGGCTGGACCGCGTAGGCGCGCATCTCTTCAGTGGGAAACGTCTTTAGCAGCCGAGTAGGGTTCTGCTCGCTAGGGTCGAGCCAAGCCGCTTCGTCTTCGGCCCGCAGGATCACCGGCATACGGTTGTGGATCTGCGCCACGAGCTCGTTCGGCTGGCTCGTGACAATGGTCGCGGTCGGAAGTCCATCGCGCTTCCCAGGCAGCCACAATCCCGCGAACGCGAACAACCCGCCATCGCGGAGCTGAATGTGCATCGGTGTCCTGGTCTTGCCCTCGCGGATCCACTCGTAAAACCCGCTCGCGGGAATGAGGCACCGGTGCTCCTTGAGCGCCGTCCTGAACATTGGGCTGCTGCTGACGGTCTCGGCGCGAGCATTGATCTGCGGCGA